>ERZ650311.1789-NODE-1789-length-10098-cov-5.019616_pt1 | contig 10098 bp, 8 predicted proteins | sample MGYA00376247_ERZ650311 | MGnify/ENA primary metagenome ERZ650311 (study PRJEB26733, sample SAMN07839324) | wastewater metagenome | biome: small river; feature: stream; material: water | place: USA: North Carolina | collected 2016-07-28 ... | reverse complement strand
ACGTGTGCTCTTCCGATCTTTGACCAGGTTACGATGGCCGGAAGTGAAGACAGCCCAATCACGATGCAACTGGGGGTGATGGGGAAAACGGAAGCCGGTGACTCTGTAGTCACCTCGGCCCAGTCACTGGTGGATGATCGCGACCGCCTGGTGGAATTCCTCTTCGAGAATTCCGTTTTCGAACTGAATGGGAGCGAAATCCCGATCGGCGGATTCTCCCGGCAACTGCAGCGGGGGCTGAAGGCAAAGTATTACAACAGCACGGCCCCGCAGGTGCTCCGCGCGACGCAATACGTCGAAACGCTCTCCATCACCAAGCCCAAGGATGACGACGCCTGGGCGGATGTGATTCGTTCCCTCGATCCCGAGGACGCCCATACGGCCACGCTGACGCTGAAGGGCCTCCACATGGGGACCGGTGGTAGCGGTGACTATGCCCAGGCCGAAATCGTGTGGCCGCTGATGTCGCTCGTCACTCACGAAATGCAGGGTGGCCGCGATGACCTCGAAGACGACGTTTTGAACTTCGTTTGTCTCAAGCCGGACACGTCGAGCAATACCCACACCACGACCTGGAGCGAGGTGTGATCCATGCTGAATGTGGTTGCGGAATTCGCTGAACCGATTCGGGCATTGTCGGAACTTCCGGCGCTGCTCAATCGTCAGCTGCCGCGCCTCATGGGTGAGATCGGCCAGCGGATGGAAGCACGGGCCCGCGAAGATTTCCTGGTGAAGTCGCGCGGGGGAACGGGAGCGGGCGGGATCCGGTGGGCCGCGGTGACTCCGGCCGAGCAACGCGTGAGACAGCGCATGGGGGCGAAGGGCCTGGGGGTGCGGACTGGTGAGCTACTCAACTCCCTGACCCACACGACCAGCGGTTCCACATCGTGGGGCAAGCCGATCGCCCGCGGTGAAGTGGCCATCGAGTTCACTGATCAGCCAAAGGCCAACGCGTTCAACGCCGCCCGCGAATTGTTCCCGAGCCGGTTGCCGGCCGCATGGTATAGCCAACTGGACGGAATGACCCAGCTTTTTGTGGAAGACATCACCACCGGATTGTTCTCTTAAGGAATGCCCATTGATCATATTGAAGCCCCCGCCGAAACCGTTCTGGCATACCGTCGAGATTGCGGAAGGCGTTTCGCTCGAAGTGCGAATTGAGCCGCCCACGTTCGAAGCCCTGATTGCCGAGCGAACAGCCGAGACCGCCGCCGAGGCCATCGCGTTGCGTCTGGGCTGCATTGTCGACTGGCGGGGAGTGATGGATGACGCGCCGGAGCCGAAGCCGCTTCCGTTTTCCGAGGCGGGGCTCGCCGTGTTGATCCGTTCGCATCGCCTGGCGTTCGATCGGCTGCTGGTTGCGGTTCGCCCGCTGTTCGCCATCGATGAGGACCACGAAAAAAACTCCGAACCGCCGCCAAGCGCGGCGAATGTTCCGACCCCGCCATTGAACGATTCATCACCCTCCACCGACTCGCCGAACTCGGGAGAACCATCGGCCTAACCGTTTCCGAGCTGCTCGCCATGGACGGACAATCGGTGAGTGACCTGCTGACCGTTTACGACGCCTTCAAAGAGTAATGACCAATGGCCGCCACGATCGCTATCCGCGTGAAAAACGAGGCAAAGCCCGGGATTGCGGATGTGGTGCGCGATGTCACCGCCGTGGAAGCCGCCGCGGAGGGGATCGGCGAGGCGTTCGAAGATGTTATTCGGGAAATGCAGCAGAACAACACGGTGGCCGCCGAGCAGAAACTGGTGGTGGCCGATCTGCGACGCTCGTGGCTGCACTTCACGGCCGAAACCATCACCGATCTGAAAACCGTGGGCGGAGCGGTCCGCGATGTGACCGACGCCGCGTTCGACCAGGTGCGGAAGGTGAAGGACCTGGCCGAGGAGAACCGCAAAGTGGGGCTGGCGGTGGGGCTGGTCCAAACTGCCGCCGTCCGCGGGGCCGCTGCCTGGACTTCCTACGGTGTCGCCGTGGGCAGCGTGTTGTCCGTTGTGGGTGGGGTGAAAGCCGGACTGCTGGCCCTCGACACGGTGCTGGCCAACACGGGCAAGAAATCCAACGCGCTCGGCGAGATTGAAAGCAACCTCGATCGAGCCCGAGCCGCTTCCCGTGGGCTGCGGGAAGATATCGGGGCGCTCGCCGGTGAGGGCGTGGGGCAAATCAAGGACCTGGCCACCGCCACCGCTTCCTGGGCCTATGAAGCCACCGGGCTAAAGGCGGGCTGGGAAGAATTCGACCGGCAAATCACCGAAAGAACCGACAACTGGGTTACCAACGCCCGGGCGCTGGGTTCCGCCATTCGTGGCGTGAGCCGCGATGCCGTGGACGCCGCCGCCGCGATCGAGTCTGCTCAAAACGCCTCGAAGGACGATTTCGAGCGGGTGCGGGAATCCAACGCGTCGGCCGAAGCTTCGGCCAAGAGCCGCGCGGAAGCGGTCCGAATTGCCGGACTCGCCACGACGAAGGCCATTGACGAAGAACTGCAGAAGCTCAAGGAACGCCGGGGGACCCTGGCCGCTTCAAGCCAGTTCGACGCCGACGCCCAGAAGAGCTATCTGGACGGGGTGGAAGCACTGGAACGCCGTCGCGCTCAAATCCTCGATGAACGCAAGCGGTCCGAAGATGAAGCCCGCCGGCAGCAACTCGAAGCCGATCGACATTCCTCGAATGAGTACGCCCGCCAATGGTCGCGGGCATTAGACGACCGCAACGCGAAGATTCTCAAAGAGCAGGCCGACTATGAGCGCTCGCTCGATGAGGAAGTGCAGGCCCTGATCCGGCAGCATCAACGGCAGCAGCAAGCATTCGAGCAGCAGACCAAACTGCGGGCCGACGAAGCCCAGAAGCAGCGAGACACGTACATTGCCCGCTGGCGTGAAGCCGTGGGGGAAGTCGCCGACCTGGTGCGGGGCAAGCAGGGCGGGGGAGCATCGGACCAAATCGAGCAGGTGAAGCAATCGCTTTCCCAGCGCGATGTGGCCACGCAAGTCGGCAAACAACGGCAAGCCGCCGCGCTGCTGGAATTCGACCTCGGCGCTAACGACAAGCGAAACAAACTGCGAGAACAGGGCATGCTCGGCGCACAGGCCGACGCCCGCGTGGAAGCCGAACGCCGTAAGGTGGCGCTCAACGCGTTCACCGGAGGTTTTCGCGACACGATGCAGGGAAAAAACCAGGACGAAGCCACGGCCGCCCAGAATCAGCTGGTTGCCGCCATCACGAACAACGCCGCGGCATCGGGTGAACTGGCCCCGATCGTCGCCCAGGGATTGCAGCAAGCGGCCCAGCAGGCCATTCAAGCCAGCCAGGAGGCGATGCAGGCCAAAGCGATCGCCCAGCAGGTTCTGAACGCTCTGGGGGCCAGCCAGCAGCGCATGCGCAACGTAAACGGGACCCTGAAACGATGACCCTCCACATGCAGCAACGGCTGACGCGGTGGGACAGTTTCACCACCGTTGATTTGCAAGACATCGGCGCGGGCGATTTCGTCCTGTCGGTGTCTTACTCTCACGCCGCGCGCCTCACGTGGACCTGCCTGGAAGCCCAGCACACGCAACCGATTCCCGCCGGGTGCTTCATTCGCTTCTGGGATGACTCCGCCACGGATCCCGACGGGGACCCGTTCGACGAAAATAATCCGATGTTTATCGGGTACGTGGAGATGCCCGAGCCCGCCGCCGAATCGATCGGGGTGAATTACACGGCCTACGATCCGACGTTCCGGGCCACGCGGGAAGTGACGATCTTTAACGCCGCCTGGCCGGCCGGGACTCCGCCATCAGTTCGACCGGAGCGGCCCACGGGAGCGGTTCCGCGGCTGGTCTACAACGTGAGAATTACCGCGGACCCTGACTGGTCACACCAAGTCGGTGGCGACGGCACGCTGGGGCAGGTGATTGCCGGGGTTCTGGAGTTCACATATCACCCGCTGGTGTGGGTCGATGCGGCCCCCGGTGACGGGACCATCGGCGGAGCGGTTGACCCTTACGACCCGGCCGACCTGGCAGCACTGACCAGCACGCCACAAGAAAAGCTTGATTTCGCCAGCGAGTCACCGTATTCCGCCATTCAGCGGTTGATGCGGTACGACCCGCGTTTTCGATGCATGTTTGACCCGTCGACAAAGCTCTGGCGGTTCCGTGACATCACGCAGGCCCCCACGAAAACGGTTATCGTGAATGAAGGGTCGAGCCAATTCCCGCCGATGACGCTTTCCCTACGCCCCTCGGCAGAAAACTGCATCACGGCCATTACGATTTTCGGACCGCCCGCGCCGTTCGTCCAGAATCTGTTTTGGGATGATCCGGTAGACGCGTATGCCGCTGGCGGGGTTTATGCTGGCTACCCTCGGTTTGATCTTACACCACTGGGAAGCCCAACGGTTTACCATGAGTTTTCGACCGCTGGCGGGATCTTCCAGACCCGATTTTGGAAACAATTCCAGATCACAGACCCGGCCTACCGCCGCGGCGCGCGGGAATTACCGGTCACTTATGAATACCAGCAGAACGACCAGATTTTTTCATCCACATCGTTCCCGCTGCTGCTTGTCAGCTACGACCACGGAGCCACTTGGCAGCCGTGGCCGACCTACTTCGACGAGCTGAATGGGGTCATTGAGTTCGCTACGCCGCCCGTTTATCAGGTGACGAACGATAGCGGAATGAGTGTCGTTCCAGCCTCAACTCAAATCTGGTTTGCTCCGAACGCGCTCCGGCTGATCTGGGCCCCTTACGGGGAACCGCTCACCGTCCGCAAACCAGCCACGGGATACGAAGGCACGGCCTACACACAGATGGGCTTGCGGTACGAAGACTTCCAGAACGACGAAGCCCTTATGGTCGGCCGGGAGTTTGGCCAACCGGTGACGATTCCCGAGCGGCGGGCCGCGTTCGAGACCTACGCCCAGACCATTCTCGACCAACGGAAAGACGTGGTATGGACCGGGGCCGCCCAGCTTGACGGCCTGGACTGGGACTACATCCGCCTGAATCGCAAGCTGCAGATTCTGGCCAAGGACGGAAGCGGGAACTTCCTCACGACCGCCTGGGATAATGTCGGGGCCTATGTCACCGATGTGGAATTCGATTTCGAAGAACAAACCACGTCCCTGACGTTCTCGGCTGACAAGCTGGCCCTGTTTGGGATCGACTCCGCCATGCTGAAAGAACGGCTAAAGATTCGGCCGCTGCAGCAGATGGTTGAGTATCAAACGCAGTTTCTGTACGCGATGCTCCCGCTTCCGAGCGGCCAGATTGTCAATCAGGTGGTCGGAGTGCAAACCACGCCCGTGTTCCATTACATGGACAATCCGAGCGCCGTGCAGCAGCAACGCTATCAGCAGTACCAGCAAGCGATGGCCGGGGCGGAATCCATGAGCGGGGGGGGCGGAACATGATCCGTGTGGAGCCCTGGGCCGATCCCGCGCTGCGTTTGCATGAAATCGAGCAGCAGTTGCTGACGATCAACCTGGAAAATAAGCGCCAATGGTACGAACGGCAACCAGACGCCCCGCCGACGCCGCCGGACTGGCTGGGCTTTACGGGAATGCCGCCGACCAGCAGCACCACCACCACGTCGACCACCACCACCACGTCGACGTCGAGCAGCAGCACCACGACCGTTGCGGGTGTGTGTCCGCAATGCGTGGCCGTTTCCGTAGGGGCGACAACTTACATTGACGGCGGGGCCGCGGCATGGCCCGCTGTTGACGTTCCGATGCAGCCATATGGTTTTTCCGGATACACTCCCTGTACTTATTCTGGGGCGGGGTCATTCGGCTCGTTTGGCCCGAATGGATCGCCCGGGGTGGGGGCGTCTGCTAGCCCAACCGGGGGCGATCCGACAGCAGACTGGCATTGCGTTGTCACGTGGCCCAACGCGCCGGAGGGTTCTCCGTGCTTTGAACAGGCGGTCTATAAGAAAGCGGCTCCCAACACGGGAGCCGCCGGAACTTATACGTTCGAATCATCTCCGCCGGGATGCCACAACCTGAATTACCCCGGTTCGATTACGCTTGCTGGCTGCGGAAGCACGTCGACCACGACGACGACCACCAGCACCACGACCACCACCGTTGCCTGCACAGGGGGCATTCTCTGGGTGTCGAACGGTACCACGTGGGTCGATACCGGCCATCCATCCTATACCGGCTGCACGGGTTCATGCTCGTCGGGAATGGATTGCGTGGCATCGATGCCGGGTTACACGGCCCCATTTGGGACATACCAGCCGACCAGCTGCGGATGCGTCAGCACCACGACGACGACCACCAGCACCACGACCACCACCGTTGCCTGCCCGGGCGGGACAGGAAGCTGGATCTGGAACTGCTCGGGGGGGTGGCTCTTTACTACCGGTGACGGGACTTGCACGCAACCAGCCAGCCCGCCGGCTGAATATACGCCGTGTGTGGACGGAACTATCGCCACCTATTCCTGCTCAACTTGCACCTGGAGCATCACGTGACCGACGCCGCGCCCGTGTTGTCGATTGTTATGGCCACATTTGATGACCACGATGGTTGCGAGTGGACGCTAACCGCGCTGCGGAATGAGCTGACCGGCCGCAAGATCGCCGACCAGGTGGAACTGCTCGTCGTAAACAACAACCCCGACAGTTACGACGGGAAGCGGGTTGCAAACCTTTGCGCGAAAGTCGAGGCCCGTCACTTTGCGTTTACCGAAAAGGTGGGCAGCTCCGCCCCGCGGGATGCCGCCATCCGGGCCGCGCGGGGAAAATGGGTGGCGTGTGTCGATTGCCACGTTCAATTTCTGTTCGGTGTGCTTCCTCGGTTGCTCGAATTCTGCAAAACGACCGACTCGCCGGACCTGTACCACGGACCGCTGGTCAATGAAGGCATGCTGGAGGCCGACGGCTCCCCGCGACTGGTCTGGACCCATTGGGTTCCGATCTGGGGGAATAACGGCATGCTTGGCAAGCAGGCCGGACTCCCCGCGGAAACGCTAGCCGATGGGGCGCCGGTGGAAATCGTCGGCGCTGGGCTCGGTCTGTTTCTGACGATGCGGGAACACTGGCTGGGCTTCCCGCCGGAGCTGCAGGGCTTCGGCTCTGAGGAGATGTGTATCCACCAGGCCTATCGACAAGCGGGCCGGAAAGCGTGGCTGCTGCCATGGCTGACGTGGTGGCACAAGTTCCGCGACCCTAACAAGCCGCCCCCATACCCCGCGTTCCACGGGCAAACCTGCTGGAATTACCTTTGCTGGCACAAGCGGACCGGGTTCCCAGCGCTTTCGGGTATCCGCGCGGCATTCGTGGGGTCTGATCGGCTCAAGGCTCCGCAGCTGAACCGCAGTTCGGTCGACACGTGGAACCAACTCATCAAGGAAGTGGGCATTGACGAAGCCGCGGCCTACCAGCGCGAACGCGATAAGCAAACGCCTACGCTGCCGATCGAGCTGGCCGACGGGAAGATTGTGACCCCGCCATTGCCACCGCCGCCGATCCCGCCAGAAGGGCCGGGGACTGAACTCGAAGCGATCAACCAGGAATATTTCGGCATCGCCCCGAACGATGCCTGCGATTGCAAGGGGAAAATCAACCAAATGAACGCGTGGGGCGTTGCCGGTTGCCGCGCGAACTACTGGACCATCGTAGGCTGGATGAAAGACAACGCCGCGAAGTACGGCTGGCAGGATCAGGTGGCCGCCGCCGGCCGCGCTGTGCTGACTGGTTTCGCGTTTCGCATCAAGTGGACCGACCCATGGCCAGGAATCGTCTCCGAAGCCATCAACCGCGCCGAGGCCAAAGAGAAAGCGCAGGTGGCCGCATGAAGATTGCCTGCATCTGCTGCACACTCCGCCGTCCGCTGGAACTCGCCAATGCGGTTGCCTGCTTCCTTGCGCAGGATTACCCCGCCGAACTGCGGGAACTGATCATCCTTGACGATGACCCAGACCCGGAAAGCGGGTGGCAGAATCAGGCCGGGAACGGCTGGCGGATTGTGCGAACGCTCGACCGCTCGCCGAACTTGGGCCACAAACATAACCGCCTGGCCGAGCTGGCCGCGGAGACCGACGCCGACGCCATCGCCATCTGGGATGACGACGACATTTATGCGCCGTGGCATCTGTCCGCGATGGCCGCCGCGTTGCGGGTGTCGCGCTGGGCCGCCCCGTCGATCGTCTGGTCCAATTACCACAAGACGCGCGGGGTTCCGCTCGTCGCCGAGGTTGCCACCGGCCGATTCCATGGGGCGTGGGGCTGTCGCCTCGAAGCGTGGGAAGCCTGTGGGGGATGGCCCAATACCGAGCGGCAAACGTTCGACCAGGAATTCGGCCAACGGCTCGCCATGCTTGGGAAACCGTCCGACCCCTGCATGTTCGAACGCCCCTCTTACGTTTACCGCTGGAACGGCGGAAACGTGAGTGGTATGGGGGAGGGCTGGCATGGCCGCATGTTGGAAATGAGGCCGACCACGACACCGGGACAACTGCACGCCCGCTTTGATGACGAGACCGTCAACGTCCTGAGAAAGATCGGGGCCTAAAATGACACCCAGCGAACTGAAAACGCTGATCGACAGCGACCCAACGGCGAAAGCACTATTTGCGGCTGGCATCCGGCGCATCCGCATCGACAACTTCCGGGCGGCATCGTGCTTGGCTGAGTCGATCATTCTGCGCAACGTCACTCACGTAACGGCCCTGCACACCGAAGTCGAAGCGGGAAACTCTGGGCGAGTTCCGAACGTGATCGTAGAGAACTCTCGGCATCTCGACCTGCGGCTGAATGTGTTTGGTGAGGTTCATCTTCGGAACTGCAACGTCGCCGTGATCAGCGGGTACTTCCAGACGCTTCGGATCGACTCGAAATGTCGGGATATTGTGGCCACAGGAATTGCCGGGAAGCTGGTGGTTGAGCCGGGGACGCCAAAGTCTGTGCGGACCGATGGAATTGTGATTCAGACGAAGTAACTGGGCACTGTGCAGCAATCCGCGCGTGAGAGAAGACGCGGCGAGAATGAGGGGGCGAAAATAGTGGGAAATCCAATACCACCTGCGTTAATTCAAGACCCCACTGCGCCAACAACCCGCGTGCGGCAGTATCCACAGGGTGCCGGTCTCGCTCTGTACGGTGCCACGTCCGGCTATAACGGGTTCAAGCCCGCAGCGGTGGCCGGTTCGCTGTTGTGGGAGTTGCCGGTCAACGACGGGACAAGCAATCAAGCACTGGTGACGAACGGCAGCGGTGTCTTGTCATGGGCTACGCTGGCGGCTGTTCCGGCTGGATCATCGGGCGAACTGCAATACAACAATGCGGGATCGTTCGGCGGGGCGTCGGGACTGACATGGAACTCGTCACGCCTGCAACTCGGCGGAACGACCAGCAGTTATCCTGCACTGAAACGCAGCACAACGGCGGTGCATGTTAGGCTGGCTGATGATTCGGCATTCACTGATCTGCACGGGAAAGAACTTCGTGCCTACGATTCTGCTGCCAGCAAATACGTTAGTCTGTCGCATGACGGGACGAACGGCAAGCTGCAAACATCGTCCGGCTATTTGCTGCTGGCATCCCCGAACGGAAATGGTATTCGTGTTGTTGATGGAACTTCTCTCGTCGAAATCCAGTCAACTCAGACGGCGGTCCGGTTGCTACCAAATGCAAACTCGATCTATTTTGGCAACGGCTTGATTTACGGCGGTTCTAACTACCGTCTCGGATCGTCGGCAAATTATGGACTATGTTCCAACGTCGATGGTGCTGCGGCGACCGACATCGCATTCGGTCGTGCGGGCGTCAACATCGGTGAGATTAACAACGGCACCGCTGGTCAGCGTGCTGCACTCTACACCGGCACGCATCGGGTTTACGACCAGGCGCTAAATACAGGCTACATGGAGGTAAGCCACGACGGCACCAATGTCAATTTCCTGAACCCGGCAGGCGTTGCCAGCACATCGTCATTTACGTTCGGTTCTGGCTCTTCGCAAGCGTACCTGTACGCCAACGGCGGAATCTCGGCCGGCGCGAGCATCACTGCAGGCACCAATTTCTACACCACAAGTTACGGTGGCGGGATCGGTGCGGGCGGAACGCACATGACGTTTGAGAATGGCTAC
>ERZ650311.1788-NODE-1788-length-10107-cov-14.667628_pt1 | contig 10107 bp, 11 predicted proteins | sample MGYA00376247_ERZ650311 | MGnify/ENA primary metagenome ERZ650311 (study PRJEB26733, sample SAMN07839324) | wastewater metagenome | biome: small river; feature: stream; material: water | place: USA: North Carolina | collected 2016-07-28 ... | reverse complement strand
GCGCAGGTCGGCCACTTCGGCTTCGGGGAAGTCGCGGCCGATGTTGACGCCGGTGAAGTGGTGGTCGTCTTCGTTGGCGCCGGTGACGAAATCGGCCATCACCGCGACGCTGCGATCCATCACCACGCGGCCGGCAAAGCCCACCGGGCCCAGGGATCCGGCGTTGGCGCCGAAGGCGGCGAGGATGGAGGCGGGGGAGGCGAAGGTCAGCGGGTTCTTGACGCCGGCGATCTTCTGGGCCTTGACCTCGTTGAGTTCGTGGTCGCCGCGCAGCAGGAGCAGCAAGGGCTGGTTGCCGGTGGACTCGTCGCCATCGACGACGATGGCCTTGACCATGGACGTGGCCGGCACCTTGAGGAAGGCGGCGAGTTCGTCGATGGTCTTGACGCCCGGGGTGTGCACCTTGGTGAGGGCGACCGCAGCGGCGGGGCGCGGCGTGGTGGGCGCCAGGGCTTCGGCCAGTTCGACGTTGGCGGCGTAGTCGGAATCCGGGCAGTAGGCGATGTCGTCCTCGCCGGTCTCGGCGATCACGTGGAATTCGTGGGAGCCGGTGCCGCCGATCGAGCCGGTGTCAGCCGCCACCGCGCGGAACTTCAGGCCCAGGCGGTTGAAGATGCGGTGGTAGGTGTCGTACATGTTGCGGTATTCACGCTGCAGATCCTCGAAGGAGCTGTGGAAGGAATAGCCGTCCTTCATCGTGAATTCGCGGCCGCGCATCACGCCGAAGCGCGGGCGGATCTCGTCGCGGAACTTGGTCTGGATCTGGTAGAAGTGCTTGGGCAGCTGGCGATAGCTGCGCAGATCCTTGCGCACCACGTCGGTGATGACTTCCTCGTGGGTCGGCCCGATCACGAAGTCGCGGTCGTGGCGATCCTTGAAGCGCAGCAGCTCGGGGCCGTAGAAATCCCAGCGGCCGGATTCCTGCCATAGCTCGGCCGGCTGCACGGCAGGCATCAGCACCTCGATGGCGCCGGCACGGTTCATCTCTTCCCGCACGATGTTCTCCACCTTGCGCAGGGCGCGCAGGCCCAGGGGCATCCATGTGTAGATGCCGCCGGCGAGGCGTTTGATCAGCCCCGCACGCATCATCAGCTTGTGACTGATGACTTCGGCGTCGGACGGGGCTTCCTTGAGCGTGGAGAGGAAGAACTGGGAGGCACGCATGGGCGGATGTCCGTTACTAAAGAGAACTCATGATTTTAGCGTGCTTCTAAGGGATTGGCTGCGTCCAGTTTGCGATGCACCGATTTGGGGTTGCTTCTTTCACGGCGTGGGGAAATGTGGAAGAATCCAAGACAGTTCATGAATTAAAGGTTGCACCATGCTCGATCGTGAAGGCTATCGGCCTAACGTCGGCATCATTCTGGTGAATGCGCGCAACGAGGTTTTCTGGGGCAAACGGATACGAGAACATTCCTGGCAGTTTCCGCAAGGCGGAATCAAGCACGGCGAATCGCCGGAACAGGCCATGTACCGTGAGCTCTTCGAAGAAGTCGGCTTGAAGCCTGAGCACGTCCGCATCATCGGCCGCACCCGCGGCTGGTTGCGCTACGAGGTGCCCAAGCATTGGATCAAGCGTGAATGGCGTAACACCTATCGTGGTCAGAAACAGATCTGGTTTCTGCTGCGGCTGGTGGGGCGCGATTCTGACGTTTGCCTGCGTGCCAGCAATCATCCGGAGTTTGATGCCTGGCGCTGGAGCTATTACTGGGTGCCGCTCGAAGCGGTGATCGAGTTCAAGCGCGGGGTGTATCAGTCTGCGCTGCTGGAGTTGTCCCGCCTGCTGTTCCGCGACAGGCTGTTCGACATCCCTGAAAGCTACCGCCTCGCTGCGGCGGCGGTGGCACAGGCGATCTCCGACGTGCCGCGCTCGTCGTCCTGAACAAAAAACCGGCCTGCTTTTGCAGGCCGGTTTTTTGTTGGGCGGAAACTCCGCGGGCGGTGACCTGTCTCAGCTACCATACAAAAAAATCCGGTTTGGTCCGGAGCCGCCAGACGGCGCCGGTTTTCGCGTAGGGCAATGTGGGAGGAGACACCATGGAGCGCTTGCACTATCAACCGATCAAACAGTTCCGGGTCAGCGGCGGCAGTTGCGACATCACCGACGCCTGGAGCATGGCGAGGGTCACCCTCTCGTCGCCGGCCATCGAGGTGATGACCGACCTGAGGCGGATTCCCGCCGCCACCATCGACCAGGACACCAGTCTGGCCGAAACCAATCACAGCATGATCCTGCGCGGTGTGCGCCTGCTCTTCGTGACCGATGCCAACCGGCGCGTCGCCGGCATCGTGACGGCCAGCGACCTGCTCGGCGAAAAGCCGACCCGCGTCGCCCGCGAGCGCATGATGCGCCACGAGGAACTCACCGCCCGGGACATCATGGTTCCCACTGATGACCTCGATGCAGTGTCCCTGTCCGATGTGCTGCGCTTCGAGGTTGGCCATGTGGTTGCGACCCTCAAGTCCTGTGGCCGGCAGCACACGCTGGTGGTCGAGGACGGGCCGGACGGCAGCCGGGCGGTGCGCGGCATCTTCTCCGCGTCGCAGATCGCCCGCCAGATGGGCATCCCGCTCCAGACCACCGAAGTCGCGCGCACATTCGCCGAGATCGAAGCGGCCATCGCCAACTGAAATGCAGCCTGTCTGCCGGGTTTTGGCCCGGCCGGCGGGGGAGTTGTAGAATCGCGTTTCTGCTCCCCCGAGGGTTTTCATGATTTCCGTCCCCTTTCGCCTGCCCGCCGGTCTTGTGCCGGCGGTGCTTGCCGGGCTGCTGATTGCAGCGCCGGCTTCGGCCCAGAGAACCGCACTCTTCGAGGACGAGGCCAAGTCCCCGTGGCAGGAGGTCGAGATGCCTTTCCCGGCGTATCCGACCGACGCCAGCCTGATTCCGCTCCAGGTCGGCCCGACCGCCACCGCGCGCTTCTTCATTGACGAAAAATCCCTCAGCCTGGCCGCCGATGGCGTCCTGCGCTTCACGCTCGTGGTGCGCACCCAGGGCGGTGCCGAGAACGTGACCTACGAAGGCATCCGCTGCGAGACGGTCGAGCGCAAGCTGTATGCGATCGGTCGCAAGCCCGGCGACTGGGTCGCGTCGCGCAATGTCGAGTGGCGTCAGATCGAGGAGAAGACGGCCAACCGCGTCCATGCGGCGCTGGCCAAGGACTATTTCTGTCCGCCGGGCGTCGTCCCTCCGGGCCTTGGGCAGATCATCGACTCCTTGCGCCGCGACGGCGGCGTGCGTTGAACATCACAAAAAAGATAGGTGGCAGGACATGCTTGACCAGTTGATCATCGGCTTCGACAAGGCGCTCCGCACGGTGTTTGCCAATGCGCACACGGTTCGTCCCACGCCGGGCGAGCAGTTGCCCGAGGCGGAGTTGTCTGACGAGGAAAAGCGTCATGCGGCGGCGCTGATGCGCGTCAATCATTGCGGCGAGATCTGTGCTCAGGCGCTCTATCAGGGGCAGGCGCTGATGTCGAAGGATGAGGGCATCAAGCGGGCCCTCGAATCCGCCGCCCACGAAGAAACCGAGCACCTGGCCTGGACCGAACGGCGGATCGCCGAGCTGGGTGGGCGCAAGAGTCTGCTCAATCCGGTGTGGTACACGGGTTCGCTGGCCATCGGGATGCTGGCAGCGCGGTTTGGCGACGGGGTGAATCTGGGGTTCCTGGCGGAAACCGAGCGTCAGGTCGAGTCGCACCTGAAGAGCCATCTGGACCGGCTGCCGCCGCAGGACCAGCGCTCGCGGGAGATCGTCGAGCAGATGAAGACCGACGAGGTGGCTCACGCCGAAACGGCGGTGCGCCTTGGCGCGATCGAACTGCCGATGCCGGTCAAGAGCGCCATGAAGGCGACCTCGAAGGTCATGACCGGGATCGCTTACTGGGTCTGATCGGGCGCCCGCCACGGGGCCTGTCGCGAGTGTGGCAGGGCCCGGGGCTGCATGAAACTGCCGGATCAGATCTCGACGATCTCCCAGGTGTGGGTGATCTCGGCCGTCTTGCCGAGCATGATCGTCGCGGAGCAGTACTTCTCGTAAGACAGCTTGATCGCGCGCTCCACCGAGTCGGGCTTGAGGTTGCGCCCCTTTACTGTGTAGTGGAAGGCGATGCGGGTGAACACCTTCGGGTCGGTCTCGGCCCGGTCGGCCTTGAGGCTTACGACGCAGTCGACCACATCCTGCCGGCTCCGCTTGAGGATCAGCACCACGTCAAACGCCGTGCAGCCGCCGGCACCGGCCAGCATCAGCTCCATCGGGCGCGGCGCAAGGTTGCGGCCGCCAGCCTCGGGGGCGCCATCCATCCCGACCAGGTGGCCGGAGCCCGTTTCGGCCAGGAAGGTCATGCTGTCGCCACCGGCCCATTTCACTACGCATTCCATATCTAGATCCTAAGCTTGTTCTTGTAAGAGCGGGATCGCCTGACGCCCGCAACGCCGGGATTGTAGCCGGCTCGCCTTGGCGTGGTGCGGCGCAATATTTGTGCGGTGCAACATGATGGTTGCTCCAGATTGTAGCAATGCACCGTCTGAATGCACTTGTCGTGCCCGGTTTCCTCCGAAAACCCCCGTTTTTTCGGGGTTTTTTAAAATAAATAAAATTTATTTTTTGATTAAAATATTTATACTGCAATGCACAAAAAACGCTTGCTAGCAGGGTCGTGCGTGGCCATAATGCAATCAGTCCAGTTGCTTTTGTAGCTTGAAGCGGCTGAAAGGTGTCTCCTCCACCCTCCTCCTTTGGTGTGGATTTAGCGCAGATCTCCCCGATCTGCGCTTTTTTTTATCTTCAGGTGGGGTTTGACATCAGTCAAAGCCGTGCGATACAATCCGCGGCTTTCCGAATTATAGTCGGTCCCGGTGTCGGGAAAAGTCTGAGGAATCTCCATGAAAACGTTTTCTGCCAAGCCGCATGAGGTCAAGCGCGACTGGTTCGTTGTTGATGCGACGGACTTGGTCCTTGGTCGGCTTGCTTCCCAAGTTGCGCTTCGCTTGCGCGGCAAACATAAAGCCATTTACACCCCGCACGTCGATACCGGTGACTTCATTGTCGTCGTCAACGTCGACAAGCTGCGTGTGACCGGCACCAAGGCCCAGGACAAGAAGTACTACCGTCACTCCGGTTACCCGGGCGGTATCTACGAAACCAACTTCACCAAGCTGCAGCAGCGCTTCCCTGCTCGCGTGCTGGAAAAGGCTGTCAAGGGCATGCTGCCCAAGGGCCCGCTCGGCTACGCCATGCTGAAGAAGCTCAAGTGCTACGCAGGCGCCGAGCATCCGCACGCCGCCCAGCAGCCCCAAGTACTCGCGATTTAACAGGAGCCGATAATGGCTGTGACTTACAACTACGGTACCGGTCGTCGCAAGTCGGCTGTTGCCCGCGTCTTCATGAAGAAGGGCACCGGCAACATCGTCGTGAACGGCAAGCCGGTTGATCAGTTCTTCTCCCGTGAAACCGGCCGCATGATCGTGCGTCAGCCGCTGGTCCTGACCAACTTCGCCGATCACTTCGACATCCTGGTCAACGTGACCGGTGGTGGCGAATCCGGCCAGGCTGGTGCCGTTCGTCACGGCATCACCCGCGCCCTGATCGACTACGATGCGGAACTCAAGTCCCCGCTGAAGAAGGCCGGTCTCGTGACCCGCGATGCCCGTGAAGTCGAACGTAAGAAGGTCGGCTTCCGCAAGGCGCGTCGTCGCAAGCAGTTCTCGAAGCGTTAATCGCTTCAAGCATCATCAAAAGGCCGCCTTCGGGCGGCTTTTTGTCATCTGGGCGTAGTATCTTTCGGCAGCAAAGGCATCTGGCCGGCGTGTGTCGGCTGTTCATTTCCTGATTTGGGGGCGAGCATGATCAAGGTTGGTGTGGTGGGTGGAACCGGTTATACCGGGGTCGAGTTGCTGCGTTTGCTGGCGCAGCATCCGGATGTCGAACTGAAGGCGATCACCTCCCGGGGGGATGCCGGCGTTCCGGTTGCAAACATGTTCCCGAGCCTGCGTCGCCGGGTTGATCTGTGTTTCGTCGATCCCCAGGCGGCCGATCTCGGTTCGTGCGATGTCGTGTTCTTCGCCACCCCGAACGGGATCGCGATGCAGCAGGCGGCCGAGCTGGTGGCGGCCGGCGTGAAGGTGATCGACCTGGCTGCTGACTTCCGCATCTCGGACATCGCCGAGTGGGAGAAGTGGTACGGCATGAAGCACGCCTGCCCCGAACTGGTGGCCGAGGCGGTGTACGGCCTGCCCGAAGTGAATCGCGAGGCCATCAAGAAGGCGCGCGTGATCGCCAATCCGGGGTGCTACCCGACGGCCGTGCAGCTCGGCTTCCTGCCGCTGGTCGAGGCGGGTGTGATCGAGCTCGACAACCTGGTGGCGGACGCCAAGTCGGGTGTTTCCGGCGCCGGGCGCAAGGCCGAGACCCACATCCTGTTCTCCGAGTCTGCGGACAACTTCCAGGCCTATGGCGTCGCCGGCCATCGTCACCTGCCCGAAATCCGGCAGGGCCTGTCTCGTTTCGCCAATGCGCCGGTCGGTCTGACCTTCGTGCCGCACCTGACACCGATGATCCGCGGCATCCATGCCACGCTGTACGGCCGCATCAAGAAGGACGTCGATCTGCAGGCCTTGTTCGAAGAGCGCTTTGCCGGCGAGGCATTCGTCGATGTGATGCCGAAGGGCTCGCATCCGTCCACGCGCTCGGTGCGTTCGGCCAATATGTGCCGGATCGCGGTTCATCGTCCTCAGGGCGGTGATGTGGTCGTCGTGCTGTCGGTCATCGACAATCTGGTGAAGGGAGCCGCGGGGCAGGCGGTTCAGAACATGAACATCCTGTTCGGTCTGGACGAAACGGCCGGGCTGGGTCAGATCCCCCTGATGCCCTGAACTAAATACGAGTAATTTTGTCGACTATTTGATGCCCATGCCTTGACCGAGGCCTGGAGGCTGACCATAATCAGACGATAAATTTGAAGGAGTTGTTTCATGAATGCCGTAACCGAGACCCCCGTCCCCCTGGTTTTCACCGATAGCGCCGCCAATAAGGTCAAGGATCTGATCATTGAAGAAGGCAATCCCGACCTCAAGCTGCGGGTGTTCGTGACCGGCGGTGGCTGTTCCGGCTTCCAGTACGGTTTCACCTTCGACGAGATCCGCAACGACGACGACACCGTGATGGAAAAAGATGGCGTCATGCTGCTGATCGATCCGATGAGCTACCAGTACCTCGTGGGCGCCGAGATCGACTACACCGAAGGTCTGGAAGGTTCCCAGTTCGTGATCCGCAATCCGAACGCCACTAGCACCTGCGGCTGCGGTTCGTCCTTCTCTGCCTGATCTGGTTGTGCGGGTGCGCTGGCGCTAGCTGGCTGCACCACAAAAACAAGGCCCGTCATCTTGCGATGGCGGGCCTTGTCTTTTGGAGCGGCAATCGCTGCGCTCAGTCGAGCTGAACGAACTTGCTCTGCTGGAGGTGGGCGATCTGGGTGGCGAGGGCGTCGGTCTGGTGACGGAAGGCGCTGAGCGTGTTGCCGGTGAGCGCCGCGGCGTTGGGCAGGGTGACGGTGAGCGGATCCTGGTGCACGTTGTTGATGCGGAATTCGTAGTGCAGGTGCGGTCCGGTTGCCCAGCCGGTGCTGCCCACGTAGCCGATGGTGGTGCCCTGGCTGATCCGTGCGCCGGTCTTGATCTCGCGGGCAAATCCGCTCAGGTGGCCGTAGGCGGTGGTGTATTTGTCCCGATGGCGCAGGACGATGAAGTTGCCGTAGCCGTTCTGCTGTCCGACGAATTCGACCACGCCATCGGCAGTGGCCTTGACGGCGGTGCCGTGAGGGGCTGCGTAATCCACGCCCTTGTGTTCACGCCAGGTGCCGAAAACCGGGTGAAGCCGCATCGAAAAGCCGGAGCTGACACGCGAGAACTCGAGCGGCGAGCGCAGGAAGCCTTCCTTGTGGCTCTTGCCGTCCTGGTTGTAGTACTCCTGGGTGCCGTTCGGGTGGGTGAACAGGTAGGCCGAGTGGCGGGTGCCCTGGTTGATGAACTCCGCCGCGAGGATTCGGCCGGTACGGATGGCGCGCCCCTGGTGGTAGGCGACTTCGTAGATCACGCTGAAGCGGTCGCCCCGGCGCAGGTCGGAGTGGAAGTCGATGTCGTCGCCAAAGATGCGGGACAGCTCCTCGGCCACGCTGTCGGGCAGGCCTGCGGTATCCATTGCGGCAAACAGCGAGGACTGGACTACGCCGCTCTGCATATGTACGCGCGTTTCCAGCGGCAGGGCGCGCTGGCTGGCCTGGAGTTTTCCGTCGACCACCTCGACCGTCAGGCTGGTGTCGGCGCCAGGCGGGCAGATGGAGGCGGATTGCAGGCCGCCTTCGGCGGTGGTGGCGACGATGAGCGTGGCGCCCGGCCGGAAAGTTCCGGCAAGCTCACGCGTCAGTTTGGGGTTGTTGGCCTGTGCGGTGATGGCGCTGGATGAAACGCCCAGGCGGCGCAGTGCGCTGGCGAAGCTCTCGCCATTCTTGATGCGGTCTTCGCGGATGAAGGGGCGCGTATCGTCCCGGCGCACGACGGCGGGAACCGCGGTGAGTTGTTCGACGACGGTTTCTGTTGTCGTAGGAGCGTTTGTGGTGCCCGGCGCCACCGCGATGGCAGCTGCCATGCCGATAGCGGAGCCGATGCCCGCGCTCAGCAGGCGCCAGGCCTTGGCCGGGTCGTCTGCACGAAGCTTTTTGAGATGCGCTAAAATTATCGACTTTTCTCCAAGCATCGGGCTTTCCAAGCAAAAACAAGCCGCGAAGTCTACCAAATAGTTCGCGACTTGGACTTGCTCGAGGACAAATATGACTGAAATCACTGCAGCGCTGGAGCTCATCACGCGCGGAGCCGACGAGCTCCTGATCGAAGCGGAGCTCGTCGAGAAGCTCAAGACGGGCCGCCCGCTGCGGGTCAAGGCCGGTTTCGACCCAACGGCGCCGGATCTGCACCTGGGACATACCGTTCTGATCAACAAGCTTCGCCACTTTCAGGAGCTTGGTCATCAGGTGATGTTCCTGATTGGCGACTTCACCGGGATGATCGGTGATCCGTCGGGCAAGAACACGACTCGCCCGCCGCTCACTCGCGAGCAGGTGCTCGAGAACGCTAAGACGTATCAGGAGCAGGTCTTCAAGATACTAGATCCGGCCAAGACTGAGGTGTGCTTCAACTCCAGCTGGATGGAGGCGCTCGGCGCGTCCGGGATGATCCGTCTGGCCGCCCAGCACACGGTCGCGCGGATGCTTGAGCGGGATGACTTTGCCAAACGTTACGCCGGGCAGCAGCCGATCGCGATTCATGAATTCCTGTATCCGCTCTGTCAGGGGTATGACTCCGTGGCGATGAAAGCGGATGTCGAACTCGGTGGCACGGATCAGCGCTTCAACCTGCTGGTTGGCCGCGAGTTGCAGAAGCACTACGGCCAGGCGCCCCAGTGCGTGCTGACGATGCCGCTGCTGGAAGGTCTGGACGGCGTTAACAAGATGTCCAAGTCGCTTGGCAACTACATCGGTATCTACGAGCCGCCCAACGAGATCTTCGGCAAGGTGATGTCGGTTTCCGATGACCTCATGTGGCGTTACTACGATCTGCTGTCCTTCTTGCCGGCGACCGAGATCAAGGCGCTGCGCCACTCGATCACCGAGGGGCGGAATCCGCGGGATATCAAGGTCAAGCTCGCCCAGGAGCTGGTGGCTCGTTTTCACGGTGCGGCGGCGGCGGTTGCGGCGCTCGAGGATTTCGAAGCGCGCTTCCAGCGGAATGCGATTCCCGACGAGATTCCTGAGGTTTCTGTTGAGGCGGGAGCGGATGGTCTGGCCATCGCTGCGGTGCTCAAGCAGGCAGGGCTGACCGCGAGCACCTCCGAATCCCTGCGGATGATCGATCAGGGTGGGGTTCGTCTCGATGGCGAGAAGGTGTCAGATCGCGGTCTGGTGCTGGCGGCGGGGGTGGTCGTCGTGCTGCAGGTCGGCAAGCGCAAGTTTGCGCGGGTGTCGTTGGTTTGAATTAATTTCCCCAAACCTCTTGACGGCTTCTGATAGTTCTTTATAATTCGGCCCTCTTCGCAGCGCAGTTGTTCAGCGCGG
>ERZ650311.1787-NODE-1787-length-10111-cov-6.135939_pt1 | contig 10111 bp, 13 predicted proteins | sample MGYA00376247_ERZ650311 | MGnify/ENA primary metagenome ERZ650311 (study PRJEB26733, sample SAMN07839324) | wastewater metagenome | biome: small river; feature: stream; material: water | place: USA: North Carolina | collected 2016-07-28 ... | reverse complement strand
GCAACGGCAAGGCCGATGTGCAGCGGGCCTACAACGAAGGCTCGCAGCGCGCTCGGCCGCGCCCCTTCTTGATGGGACGATGACATGGCCTTCGGTTTGACCCCCGCCGGCGCGGGCTTCCCGCCGCAAGCCCCCGACGAGTTCCCGAACTACATCCAGTTGCAGAGCAACGGCACGGACCTGGGTGCGCCGAACGTCGACACGATCGACTTCGCGGACGGCCTGGTGGCCACCCGCGGCACCGGGGAGAACGCCAACAAGGTCACCGTCAGCGCAGGGACCAACCCCTCCGGCGGCGCGGCGGCAGCCGAAGAGCTCGTCGCCTCGTTGGTGGGTTCGGCTTCCGGAGCGTTCAACGGCGCCGCTTTCAGCAACTGGACGGGCACCGTGCTGCACACCAGCGCAGACGCCGAGTGGAACGAGGCCACGAATGCGGTCGACGTGCTGCAGACCGGGCTCTACGAGGTTTCGATCCAGGCCCGCGTCACCCCGAACGGCGGCACGTGGCCGAGCGCGCAGGGGGACTTCGTTCAGTACGGCAGTGAAGTCAGCCCGTCCGTGGGGTCCGTTGCCGGCGGCGCGCAGAGCCAGTACGGCATCACCGTGTCGGCGGCCGCCGGGTGGCAAGCCATCGGGCTGTTCGTGCAGTTCTCGGATCGGTACTTCGTCAACGTACCGTCACTGCCTTGCAGCATCACCCCCGCGGTCTACGCAGACGCCTACACCTCGGAGAGCGAGATTGCCGACTTCACCGCTGTCGTGGCCGTGCGCAGGGTCGGCGCCGCAGCGCCTTGAGGTATGGATGTCCGGGTTGTCACAGTAACGGCGCGTCCGACGAACCCTTGGTTCGAAGAGGCGCTGGCGTCTGTCGCCCGAGAGCTCCCGGCTGGTGCGCGGCACGTCGTGGTGCACTCCACGGGGCGCACAGCAGACTGGAATCGCGACCTGTGGGGTGCCTGTTTGGGCGCCGATGCGGTAGCCATCGTCGATGACGACGATCGTGTTCTGCCGGGCGCGCTGACCCGCTGCCTCTCAGCCCTGGAGGTCTCCGGAGCGGGGCTCGCGTTCACCGACGAGGAAGAGATCGACGTGGAGGGCCGCGCGTTGCAGCCTGCCGCGGTTCAACAGCGCACGTTGAGGGACTTGGCGATGCACCCCCGCTGCGTGCACCACCTGGCGATGTTCCGGCCCTCGCTCGTGCCGCCGGAAGCACGCGCCGTTGCCGACGAGCAGGGCCGAGGGCTCGACTGGCTCATGCGCGCGGCCGCAGGGCTGCTCGGCGGCGCGGTGCACGTTCCAATGGTTGGCTACCAGTGGCGCCGCCATGAAGGGCAGGACTCGGAAGCCAAGCAGGGCGCCTACGCTGCCGCGATGCCCGCGCTGCGCGCGCTGACGCGCTCGTGGATGCGTTACGATGCCGCGATCCCGGAGGCGGCGCTGTGAAGATCACCTTGAGCAATCCCCGCGGGGAAGTGCCTCGGCTTGAACCGAACGCACTGCCCGAGAACGCCGCGCAAGCCGCGGTTGGCGCGCGGCTGCTCACGACCGGCATCACGGCCTGGAAGCAGTTCTCCAGCGAGAAGGTGCTGGCGACGCCCGCGCCGGTGCGCACGATCTACTTGCTCAAGGACAAGTGGCTGTCGTGGGGCGTGGATGTCGACGTGGCGCGCGGCATCGTGCCGGGCGACGACACCTACCGCGTGTACCTCACGGCGCCGGCGCTGTATGGGCAGCCGCGGTGGACGAACTACGCCATCGCCACCACCGGCGCGGAGCCTTACCCGGTGGCCACGCGGCCCCTGGGCGTGCCGAACCCGGACGCTGCCCCGACGCTGACGGTGGGGGTGGACACCACCGCCACCACCTTCTCGATCGACATCACCGACACCGGCGATCAGCTTGCGGATTCGTGGACGACCTCGCCGGTCGTGCCCTTCACGGACTGACCTATGGCCTTCGAAAGTTCCGTCACGCAAGTCGCGGACCCGCTCGGCGGCTCCGGGACCGTGTACCAGCTGCGGTGGCGCGACACTACCGGCGGCGGCATCCCCACGTACCTCTCGCGCAACTTCGGTGTGGCCAGTGCGTCGGTGGTCGAAGCCACCTACGAGTGGGCGTGCAACAGCGCCGGCGGCAAGTCGCGCCTTGGCTTTGGCGTGATGCGCGACGGCGCCGGGGTGGGGCCGGCGGTGATCGTCGAGAACGTGAGCGGCAGCTGGCGCGTCGGCGCGGGCTTGGCGGGCTCGTGGGCCCAGTACGGCAGCATGAACGGCTACACCACCGGTCTCGCGCTGGCGGCCGACACCTACTACAAGATGCACATCAAGGTGGTGCCGAACTCGGACGGCTCCGCTTCGATCACGGCGACGGTGCGCACGCTGGGCGGCACGGATCTTGGCAGCTACACCACGACGGTCAACACCACGCTCGGCGACTACTGCGGGGCCTACAGCACGTTCGACCAGTTGGGCAGCGCCTCGCTCGCCTACATCCGCCGCCTCCAGGTGCAGGCCAGCGGCTCAACCGGCTACACGCCGGCCAACCTTGCCACCAGCTACGTCTACACCTTCGTCAACGACATCGGCGAGGAGAGCGCGCCGTCGCCGGCGAGCGCGACGATCCTGCGGCCAGATGGCCTTGCGGTGACGGTCACCACGCCGGTGGCGGTGCCCTCCGGCGTGTCGAGCGACTACAACGTCACTTCGAAGCGGATCTACCGCGCGGCCACAGGCAACACCGGCACGCAGTTCCTGTTCGTCGCCGAGATCGCGCTGGGCACGGCGACCTACGACGACACGCTGACCGATGCGCAACTCGGCGAGGTGCTGGAGGCCACCGGATGGGATCTGCCGCCGGATGACCTGGAGGGCATCCTCGCGTTGCCCAACGGCATCATGGTCGGCTTCCGCCGCAACCAGTTGTGCCTGTCGGCACAGAATCGACCGCACGCCTGGCCGCCGCTCTACCGGCTCAACACCGACACCGACATCGTGGGCATCGCCAACGTGGACACCACGGTGGTGATCGGCACGAAGAGCTTCATCTACGTGGCCACCGGCAGCGACCCGGCGACCTACAGCATGAGCAAGTTCGAAGTGCCGTACGCCGCAGTGGCCAAGCCTTCGTTCGCCTACCTCACCGGTATCGGTGTGGTGTTCGCAGGCACCGATGGCCTGATGGCGGTGCAAGGTGTGGGTCAAGCGCGCAACCTCACTGATGCGGTGTTCACGCTGCGCCAGTGGAAGGATCTCGACCCAACCACCATCCGCGCGGTGCAGCACAACGACATCTACTGGCTGTTCGCGCGCCCGCCGGAGCAAGGTGGCAGCGGCACGCCGGGACAGACCTACAAGGCGTACGCGCTCGACATGAAGTCCACGGGCTTCGGTGTGGTCGAGATGCCGTTCCACGCCAGTGCGGTGCATGTCGATCCGGTGACCGATACGATGTACTTGGTGCTTGACAACATCGACGAACCAGACGATCCGTCGCTGCCGATCCCGCCGACCACGCCGGTAGGCATCGCCGCAGGCAACGTCATCGCGGCTTTCGAGGGGGATTCGACCAACCGCATGACGTTCCGCTGGAAAGGCAAGCTGTGGCAGTTGCCGGTGCAGTCGGCCATGATGATCGCGCGGGTCTGGGCAGAGGACTACGACAACATCCTGCTGCGTTTGTACGGCGACGGTGTGCAGGTTGAAGAGGTCGTCGTGACCGACGATCAGGAGTTCACGCTGGCCGAGACCGACGCTTACCGCAAGCTGGAAATCGAAGTGTTGGGCACGTCCACGATCCGAGGCATCGAGATCGCAGAGGACGTGAGGGAGCTTGGCTGATGGCCACGCTCGGATCTCCCGCGATCGGCACTGTTCGATCTGTCGAACCGCGCGAGCTTAACGGCATCATCGCGGCGGCGCGACAGCGCATCGAAGCGCTGGAACGACTCTGCACGCTGCTCCAGAACACCGCAGCCGGCCCCAACGCGGCGGCCAACATTCAAGCGCTGCAGATTCAACTTGCGCAGCTGCAGCAGATCGTCAACTCGTTGAGCGCGGGCAGCAGTAGTGTTGCGCAGGCGCAGACCTTTCGGGCCTCAGCCACGGTGCGCGCAGGGTACCCGGTCTATGGCAGTGGTGACGGCACCTGCGCCGAAGCAAACCCGAATGACAAGAGCACGATCTACAACGTGCTTGGCGTCGCGCGCACCGGTGCTGCTTCGGGGGCCAACGTGTCGGTGCAGCGCGAGGGCGTGCTTGCCGTCATCGGAGCGGCGTTCACGCCGTTCGAACCGGTGTTTTTGGGCGTGGATGGGCTCACGCCGTGGCCCGACTACACCAATGTCGCCGTGCCTGTCGGCATCGCGCTGTCCAGCACCACCTTGTACGTGAAGCCGGGCTTGCCCGCGCTGCAGTACCTGGGTGTCTACTCGGACGCCGAGCAGATGATGCCGGTGACCTACCGGTTGCTGGCTGAGGCCCTGCTGCCTCTGACCACGCTGCTGGCTTCGGCGGATGGCTTCGTCTATCTGAGCGATGGTCAGTTGATTACGCTCACCAGCGGGGGTGGAGGCGGGGGTGGTGGGGGCTACGTCAACGATGGCGACTACGTTGACATTGAAGTCACCTTCGGCGGCACCGTCTGGACGATCAAGAACGGCCAAGTCACGCTCGCGAAGATGGCGGATCTGCCCGCGCAAACGCTGATCGGCAACGGCAACGCAAGCGGGCCTGCTACGCCGCAGGCATTGACCCCGGGCCAGGTGAAGTCGATGCTCAACATCGACACCGCGGACATCGCCGATTTTGTGGAGTCGGTGCTTGCGCTGATCACGTCATCGCTGGTGCCGGGCTCAAACATCACAATCACACCCAACAGCGCCGGCGCGCTCGTGGTGGCCGCCACCGGCCCGACGTGGACGAACAGCAGCAGCGCGCCCGGCTCGCCGAGCGACGGCGACGAGTGGTTCGACCCGGACACCGGGATCCTGTACCGCTACGTCAACGACGGCACCTCATCGCAGTGGGTGGAACTGTGACCATCGACTTCCCGACCTCGCCGGCCAACGGCGACACCTACACCTTCAACGGCCGCACCTGGCAGTGGAACGGTAGCGGCTGGGAGCGCATTGCGTGATCGACTTCCCCACCTCGCCCACCGTCGGGCAGACCTACACCTACGGCTCGCGCACGTGGCAGTGGAACGGCTCGGGCTGGGAGCGGCAGATCAACGCCGGACAGACCGTCTCGGTGTTCATCAGCGTGGGTCCGATGGTTGAGCTAACGATCACCGGCATCCCGTACACCGTTGGCGCGGCCTGGGGCTCGGTCAACTACGTCTGAGGACTCATCATGTCGGCAACTCTCTCGTGGGCCTCGTCAGGCCTTGGCACCAAGACCGGCACCGCGATCGGCAATCTGTTCGCCGACCTCGTGACGCTGATCACCAGCAAGGCCGGCGACTCGTCGTTCAAGTGGCAGGTGGCGTCCAGCAATACGGGCTCAACGCCGTACCAGATCACGCTCAAGCGCAAGAACGGAAGCGCGGGCCGGATCCTGCTGGTGGCCTGGTCAAGCGCGCCGGCGGGCAACAATGCAGCCATCCTTGACGGCGCGCCGACCACCAACTCGCTGTACGGCGCCTATTTCCCGGCCGGCAACGTCGACACCCCCAGCAACCTGACGGCCAGCAGCGGCACAATCATGGGCGACGACACCGGAGCCGTGAAGGTGTGGGCGGCCATGACGATCGCCACGATCTACGCCGCCAGCGTGCAGCCGTACTACTTCGACAGCGACGAGGCGGTGGCCTTCGCGTTCCAGAATCCAGCCGCCACCACGGCCTTCTTCGCTGCGGCAGGGGCGATCCTTGTCGATGGCTCGGACAACGCGTACGACGCAGTGCTGAGCACCGCGACCACCGGCTCCAACTTTGGCTCTGCCACCGCTTCGCCGATCCCTCACACGGTTTCGTCGGTTCTGGCCAACAGCAATGTGGCATGCGTTCGCACGAACTACGGTTCAAGCAATCGGGTGTACTTCCTGGCGTGGGTGCCGAGCGGCAGCTGGGCCAACGTCGCGGTGAGCTCGACGGACATCCTGACCATCACCGGCAGCAATCTCGCGTACTTCGTGCCGCTGCAGCTGCTGGGGCAGACCAAAGGCGAGGGCTTCATCCTCAAGCTGCGGCAGATGGCGCTGGGCCCGGGATCCGTTGGCGCGTTCACCGTCTACAACACGACAGGCCCGACCGTGGCGGCTCGCCAAGTGTGCGCCGCCACGGTCGGCGTGAACGGCGCGCTATGGCTGACGGAGTTCAAACTTTGATCAGCGGCACCGGCTTCACCATCGAACCACCGGAGTTTGTCAGGCACGCAAGCAGGGGATTGCGGCCTGACGTGGCCACTGCTTCCGAACTGGCCGAGATTGAGGCACAATGCGAAAAGGAAGAGGCTATCTGCGTAGCCTGCGAGGACTGCATGATGGTTCTTGATCTACGCCCAGGGCCGGAAGGACTTGAAGTCTTCGTGTGGTTGGCGATTGCCTTCCGCCACGGAGCCTACGAGCGTCAAGACGCCGCGCTGCTTGCAATAGCACGCGATCTCGGTGCACAGACAATCGCCTTCGTAGCAAGGCGCAGAGGCTGGGCAAGGCGGCTGGGGCCGGAGTGGCACCGCCGCGGTACAGACGAGTTCATGAGGCGCGTGACGTGAGCAAAGGCGGCAGCGAGGTCAAGGAAACGGCGCAGCAGCGCGCGATGACGGAGTTCGCAGTCAACCAGCTGCAGGACTACACGAAGCGCTGGCTGCCGTTGCAGAAGCGGCTCGCGGCCCAGACCGTGGAGTCGGGCGCCGCCGGCTCGGCCGCTCGCAAGTCTGCTTCGGGCCGTGCCAACGTCGACACCCAGATCGCGTTCGCCGAAGCCGAGGGGGCGCTGGAGAAGCGCTTGGCCGGCACCGGCCGCAACCCTGCGGCGGCAATGACCGGCATGTCGGACAACGCCGCGACCTCGCGAGGCATGGGCCAAGTGGCCGCCGACCAGAGCGTGGACGACGCCTACACCGAAACGCTCGCGGCGCTCGCCGCCACCGGCCGGGGCGAGCGCGCCGCGGTGGGCAACGCGCTGAGCCGCCAGGCCAGCATGAGCGGTCAGCAGGCCGCGATGGACGCGGAGACCGCGCTGGCCAAAGAAGGTGCGGTTGGTCAGGTGGTGGGCCAGGTGGCCGGGTACGGCCTGCAAGCCGCGATGCGTCCGCAAACGCCCGACACTCTAAAAATTGACCCCAACGGAATAGGCATTCGTCCAGCCAACAGCCCGGGTCTGTTGCCGACTGCAGGGGGGCGATAACCGTGGCAGCCCCGATGTTCACCAACCCCTACGGGTTTAATCCAGGGTCCAAGACCTACGCTTCGGACACCTACGCCGCCATGACGCGGCAGCAGTGGGCGAACTACGTCAGCACGTTCGTGCCGATCGAGAACCAGCTGATCAAGTACGCCACCGACCCAAGCGTGGTGAGCAACGCCATGAGCGAAGCGAGCCGCGATGTCAACGCGAGTTTCGCCGCACAGGAAGGTACGTTCCAGCGGCGGTTGCGCGCAATGGGTGGCACGCTCGACGCTGATCAGCAGGCCACGCAACAGCGCAACACCGGCCTCAGCCGCGCGCTGGCCGACGTGAACGCGCAGAACGTCGCCGGCTACACGACGCGGCAGCGCCAGCAGTCGATCCTCGGCAACCCGGCCCCGATGGGAGGTGCGTGATGGCACGCGGTGTGGGAGCGACGCTCCAATCGCTGGGTCAGGCCCAGCAGCAAGACGCGAGGGAGACTCTCGGCGCAGCAGCCGAGCAGGAGAACCGTCGCAACATCCAGAACGAGCAGATCGAGCAACAGCAGAAGGCTGGTAAGACGCAACTGGGCACGATGCTCGGCGGTCTCGGTGGCTTCGCGCTCGGCGCCAAGGTCGGCGCTGTGGGCGGCCCGATGGGTGCGTTGATCGGTGGTGCTGTTGGCGCGATCGCCGGCGGCCTCTTCGACTGAGGAACAGAGATGGCAGGAGGTCTCGCAGCAGGCATCGCCCGGGGGTTGTCCACCGGGTATGGAATGGCGCGCGACGCCTACCAAGACGAGCAGTTGCAAAAGCGGCAAGCCGTCGAGGATGTCTACAAGGCCCGCGCCGACGAGCGCGCGGACCAGGCCGCGAAGCGCGAGAACGAGCGCTTGGAGCTCATGCGCTCCACCGAGCAGCGTCAGCAGCAACGGTTGGATGAGAACGAACGTCGCCAACGCGCGGCTGAAGCGATTGACGCGCTTGAGAAAAGCATTGGCGATATTGAAACCACCACCAAGGCCCGGCAGTTGCAGAACATGCCGGTGGATCCCGAAGATGCAAAGCGACACGGTGAGCTTAAGGCTCAACTGCGCGCCGCTCGCCAAGAGTCCATCAACCTTTTCACCCGAGTGCAGGCGCGCCGACAAAGCCTAGATGATGTGACTCCGAAAGACCTGGTCTTGCATCTTGTCCGCGCAACGGGCATGACGCTGCAAGACCTTGCACAGATGCCGCAGCACGTCAGCGACATCACTGACGGGCTGAAGTATGGCAACGTCGACATGCAGATCAAGGGCGTCAACGGGTTGCTTGGTCCGACGTATCTGAAACGCGGCATCGGCGAGCCTAGTCCTTATGGCGGCACGATCACCAAGAAGGAAGTTGTGAAACTCGTTCCTGCGCGAGACGCGAATGGGGTTGACCATCCTGATAAGGTGTACCCGATCTTGCGCGTTTACACCGACATAATCGGGCCAGACGGACAACCGCTGTACTACGACGCAGCAATGACGCGCGACGGTACGACCGACGAAAAGGATCAAATCGTTCCGATTGATCTGAAGCGGGGGTTTGACTACATGGGGAATGTCAGTACGCTAGCCGAGGTGCTGCGCAACCCGGCGATTGCCAAGCGTTTGGCTGAAGGTGAGAAAGAAGGCGGTCCGGAGGCACGGAAGTATCTTGACGATCTGACCGCGCGTAGCCGGCCGACTAAGAAGAACACCACGGTTGACAAGATCGACCTCGGCGACCACATGCTGCTGGTCACGCGCGACGAGACCGGCAAGGAAGTCAGCCGCGAGGAGATCAAGAAGGGCGCCGCGCCGCGCCTGTTCGCGCCGGCGCGCGCCGGAGGTGCGGGTGGCGGCGCGGGCGAACCAACTCTCGACGACGAAACGCTCACCTCCATGGCGGAGCAGTATCTCGCCGGCGACAAGTCCGTGTTCCAGAATTTGGGCCGCGGCGCGCAGGGCGCCGCCAACGTGGTGGCCCTGCGCCAGCGCGTCACCCAGGTGGCCAAGGAAGCGGGCATGACGCCCGACCAGATCGCGCTGGCGCAGGCCGAGTTCATGGGCCAAGGCGCCGCGCAGCGCTCGCTGGGCACGCGCTCGGCGAACTTCGGCTTGGCCGAGAAGGAAGCCTACGCGATGGCCGATCTGGTGGTCGATGCCTCGTCGAAGGTGCCGCGCACGCAGTTCATGCCGATCAACAAGGCCATCATCGCTTTCGAGAACAACTCCGGCGATCCGCAGGCGCGGCAGTTTGGCGCCGCACTCAACTCGTTCATCAACGCCTACGCCCGTGCGGTCAGCCCGATCGGTACGCCCACGGTCAGCGACAAGGATCACGCCCGCGCGATGTTGTCCACGGCCGACAGCCACGAGGCGCTCACGGCCATCATGGATCAGCTCAAGCGCGAGATGGATGCCGCTGGAGCGGCGCCGGGCGCGGTGCAGAAGCAGATCCGCGGCCGCCAGTCGGAGATGGCTGAACGCGTGCGCAACCGGCCACGCGGCGGTGGCGGCAACCAGATGCCGACCTTCGGTTCGGAAGCCGACGCCGCCGCGGCGGCCAAGGCCGGCAAGATCAAGCCGGGTGACCGCATCACGATCAACGGACAGACGGGGACTTGGCAGTAATGCCCTTCGTGCCTGACACCGCAACCTCCGACGCTCCGGCGCGCCGCGGCGGCTTCGTGCCCGACGCGCCGCCTGCACCGCCGCCCCCGCCTGCACCGGCCGTGCCGCTCGGGAAGCTGGGCGCTGCGGCGGTGCCTGGCG
>ERZ650311.1783-NODE-1783-length-10131-cov-4.908198_pt1 | contig 10131 bp, 24 predicted proteins | sample MGYA00376247_ERZ650311 | MGnify/ENA primary metagenome ERZ650311 (study PRJEB26733, sample SAMN07839324) | wastewater metagenome | biome: small river; feature: stream; material: water | place: USA: North Carolina | collected 2016-07-28 ... | reverse complement strand
GTGTGCAACAGCCGTGCCAGACGATTTCGCTAAACAGCCCTGGGTGAGAGTTGTTAGGGGTTGGGAGAGGGAGGGGGACGGTCATGGACGAAAACGTGACAGCCCCGAACGATTCCACTAAACACCCCGCAACGACAGTTGTTAGGGGTTGGGAGGGGGGCACGGTGCCGCCCCGACCACAGACACCCTGAGGGACTGAGTCCCCAAAGGAGACACACCATGCGTACCACCAAGGCCCAGCGCGCCGCCCAGAACGCCGCCGCCGAGACCGCTCGCATCGCCCACGAACGCCGGGTCGCCCTGTCCAACCTCGGACACAAGGCCGCGAGGGTCCGGGAGCTCGACTACAAGGAGACGTGCGAGCTCCTCGCGGCGATGGAAGCCGGGACCGTGGTCATCGACCCGGTGGACCTCGACCGCGAGGTCGAGACGTACCTGACGACCGTGCGCTGCCACGAGGGGTGCAAGGCGTGGGTCCGCCAGTACGGATACGCGGGGTACAAGTCCAAGCGCCCCGACTACCACCTGGACGCCCACCTGTGTGAGGTGTGCGCCCTCCCGATGGTGTGCAGGAACCCCGATGGCAAGCACACCTACACGGAGCTCTCGCAGTCGGAGTGCCGCGCCAAGGGCATCTACCACGGCGGCAACTGCTACCACGTCTCGCTGTGCAGCGGGTGCGGCCACGTCCACTCGGTGGACTCCAGCGGCTGAACGGGGACCTACACCATGACCACGCTGAAGTACGGCAAGACCGTGTACACGGTCACCAAGAACGAGAACCCCAAGGTTCCCTACACCCTCACGGGTGTCCGCGGGGCGAAGTACGACCTCCTCAGGAACGTGCCCAAGCCCCACATGCTGTTCGCCGTGAACGGGGCTTCGTTCACCAAGGGGACCCCGTTCACGGGTCGCTGGTTCACGGACAAGACCGGAACGCTCGAACTGCTCTAGCCCAAGGGACACGACCATGAACCTCACCGAACTGCTCCACGGGGCACAGAACCGGATGCTGGACAACGCCTTCGAGGAAGAGGAGTCCATCGCGGGCACCCTTCCCCCGGACCGCTTCTGCGGCAAAGGGTGCCGCTACGCCTTCGCGAGCGACATCCGACTGGGCCTCGTCGCGGGAGTCGGGGAACCCAACGGGTGCTGTGCCTACTGCGACGACGCCCTCGACGACAACGAACCCAACGAGACCCCATGAACCAACCCCGATGGACCACACGACCCGGCGCTCCCACGGACCAGGAGCGCGACGCCCGCATGGGTCCGCCCGAGTGCCGGGCACAGAACGCCGCGCTGGTCCGCACCTCGCGGTTCAGCGGCACGCTGGGACCCGACCACGGATGGAAGGGGTACGAGACGCCCTACGTGCAACTCACCCTGTCCCTCCCGTCGGACCGCCTGGACCTCCAGGCCAAGCTCACCGAGGAGCTCAAGGCGTTCGCGGACCGCTTCATCGCGGAGAACGGGCTCGAACCCAGGTAGGCACCCCGCCCAACCGATTCTCCTAAACACCCTCCGTCGAGAGTGGTTAGGGGGGCAGGAAGGGACTCACCCCATCCAACACCGAGCGTCACTGAGACGCCAAGGGAGACACCGTCATGATCGCTCTCGCCCCGCCTCCCGCCCCCGGCAACCGCCGCGCGGCCAAGCAGATCGCCTCGCAGATGTTCGTCCAGGCCACCGCCGAGGTCGCCTCGGCGCGCATCGCCAACACCATGTTCGCCACCGCCGTCCAGGAGGTGCGCGTCAACCGCTGAATCACACGGGGGACTGCCAACCCCACTGCGGGCTTTTCCTGGGGAGCGTCTTGTACCGACCCCGACACCACCGACCCAAACTGTGAGCAGTCACAGGGTGGGCCACCGAGGGTGTCGGGTGCAAGGCGCGGGGGTTCGATACCCCCAAGGTCCACCCAAGCTCCCACTGCAACCCTCACCGGAGACAGACCCCAATGCCCACCATCGAGCACGACAACATCACCCGCGCCTCCCTCAAGTGCGCCGCCTGGGCCCTTCAGTGTCAGGTCATCGTCAACACCCTCACGGCGCGTGACCCGCAGACCACGGGGTTCCACCGTTACGCCGTGGGCGTCATCGCGATGAAGGCGTGGAACGCCTACGCCAACGTCACCCGCGCCCACGAACCCGAGGAGCTCGAACGCCTCTGGAGCGACGCGGCCGACGCCGCGGAGAGCGCCGCCAACCTGCTCATGGCGTACAGCAACACCCTCACCCGCCCGAACAACCACCGGGACAACGTGTCGTGAGCACGGACACCCAGCGCCGGTACATCACCGGCATCCACTTCGAGTACAGCGGCGGGGCCAACCAACTGCGACCCGCGTACCGCTTCGACATCGCCCCGACCGACAAGGGCGACGGCGGCGGGTTCCGGGTGTTCCGTCCCGCCCGCATGTCCATCCCCACGGGGCGCACATGACCCCCAAGCTCGCCCGTGCCATCGCCCGGTTCCGGGACGAGGTGTACGCGAACGCCGAGACCATCGACCCCAACCAGAACCACGACTGGCACGACCTCGCGATGGGGTTCATGCTGGCGTGTCGGGTGCCCCCCAAGGAGCTCTCCTGGGGGCTCCTGTCCGAGCTCTCGTGTGGGCACTTCGACAAGTACCTGGAGCCCGCCAAGGTGTGGGCGCAAGAGTACCTCCGGGACAACCCCGAGTACATCACCGTGCGACTGGGCCACGGATGGGACCCCTCCTCGAAGCCCAACCGGGGACACATCGTGTGGGCCGACGCCATCGACGCCGACGGACGGCACATCGCCGCGTCGCAGGACACCAGCCTTCCCGCACTCCCCACCCTCCCCGACAACGTCATCAAGTGGGTCATCCACAACGTCCCCCTCGGGGAGTACAGGGATCATGTCCGACCCCCGGACCCCTGACCAGCGGGTCATCCGGGGGAGTTCGTGTTTTCCCCTGGACCGCACCGCTCTCGTTGCAAGGTGCGAGCTCCGCACCCGGACCGTGGGCTTCCGAACCTTCCGACCCTCCCGCCTGCAACACACCAAGGAGACCCAAGCGTGAGCACCTCGACAGACCCCCGGTCCGCCGATGCGTTCCTCCGTGGGGAGTTCGACATCGACACGGACATCACGGTCAGCTACCAGTCGTACCTGGACTACCACTGCGGGGACACGTCGTGGCACGACGAACTCCGCGATGAGTGCGACGCCATCGAGTCCCTGGGCTTCTCCCTCCCGGTCACGAAGCGAGAGATCCACCACTAGCACCAGAAGGAGACCGCAGACCCAATGAACACCGCCAAGACCCCCGTCACCGACACCACCAAGAGGTACGCCAACGCCGTGTCGTACACCCGCGGCGGGTGCTACTCCTCCCCCAAGCTCAACGTGCAGGGCGTGGCCCTGCACACCCCCTGCACCGCCACCAGGGCCAGCGCCATCACGGGCTTCCGAACGGTGCTCAACCACCGCGCGACCGTCCAGTGAAGACCTTCAACACGGCACTCCGGGACAAGCACGGGTACTTCCGATGCCTCGGCGGTGGGTGGACCTCACCCCACGAAGACAGTTGCTACGCCCTGACGCCCACCCACCTGGGACGTACCAAGGGCGGACCCCAACAGGGCATCGGGTTCCGCGTGTACATCCACCACCGGATGGACACCCGATGAAACCCCGACCCAAGCTCACCGTGAGCGCCAGTACCAAGTGGGTCGGTCGCCGTGGTGGTAGCTGGTACAACATGGGGGTCGTCAACCCCGCCCTCCTTCAGAGCTACCAGACCAACCGCGGGGACAACAACCTGGGGTTCAGGACCGTGCTCAACCACCGCGCCGCACGGGCCACACCATGACCTTCCTCCAATACAGGAACAACGACGTTCCAAGGTACTGCATCGGGGGCTCGTACAGGGTGAGCGACCCCCAAGGTCTCACTGTCCATCCCGAACAGTTGGCCCACACGGTGTTCCGAGCTCTGCCCATGAACCACAACAAGTACATGGGCTTCCGAACCACCCTCAACTACAGGCAAGAGCGATGCTCCCCCGAGAACCCGTGAACCAGATCACCCTCAAGGGCGTGAACTTCCGAGGGGTCGCCCAGAACCTCCAACCGTCCGTGCGGTGTGGGTGGTTCCCCAACCGCACCCTCCAGGGCTCCCTGGGGTTCCGCACCTTCAGGCCCGTCTGCACGGTGCTCACCAGGGTGACACCGTGAGCATCCTCCCCCCTCCCGACCGGGTCATCAAGGGCACGAACTTCCGCGCCCACTTCACCCACATCCACAACGGCTACCCCACGAGACGCCTCCGGGCGACGAGCACGTACGAGAACCTGGGGTTCCGAACCTTCCGCCCTGGGCGTAAGCCCAATGAACACCCCACACCATGAACAACAACCCCAACCGCAAGACCGTCGTCGCCGTGACCATCCGAGGGAGCTCGTTCGCCAACGACCCGAGCATCGCACCCCGGCGACTGACCAAATCCCCGACCACCAGCGCAACCACCCTGGGGTTCCGCACCCACAGGGTCTGCCACACCGTCCTCCCATGAGAGCCAAGGGAGGCGACTACATCGAAGAGCGCCTTCAGTTCGTGCGACCGAGCTCCCTCGGGAGATTCACCGCGGGAGGTGCATCCCACGACCCCTTCACCGGCTTCAGGACCTTTCGGCCCTCCCGACACGAGAGAGCGACCCCATGTACGAAGACCCCACGAGACGCCTCCGGGAAGGGCACTGGGACACCAATTCCCCTACGGCCCTCTCCACCCCCCACAACCGCGGGCACAACTGGACCCTGACCAAGCTCAACATCATCGGGTTCAGAACCTTCCGACCCCATCGCCAAGAGAGCTACCAGCCATGAGCGACTCCACCATCCCCCTCACCCTCGAAGAAGCCGCCAAGTCCCTCACCGCCGACCTCGTCAAGTACGCGGGCACCGAGGGATGGCAGTGCGTGGGCTACGCGGACGAGCCCAACAACCCCCACCTCATCATCTACACCCGCACCCGATCCCGCGCGAACCAACTCCTGGCCTTCATCGGGTACAGGCACAACGGGTTCAAGGTCATCGGACGGGCACTCGGACGGGTGACCCTGTGCGCCCGAACGTGACGGACCTCGAACGCCACAGGACCACCCAACTCCTCACCCCTGGGGTGGTCCTCCACCGAGAGAAGGGCGGGGCCTTCTACAGCGGGAGCCCCCGCGACGTGAAACCCTCCCACCGCATCCACGAAGAGCCCCTGGACTGCGGGTGCCGCACCCTGGGGTTCCGTACGCTCAGGGTCTGCCGTACCCCGGCCCAGGTGTCCCCGTGATCCTCCCACACAACCTCATGGTCATCCGTGGGGGAGGGTGGCAGACCTCCACGAAGAACAACGTGAGGGGCGCAGCACCCGCGGGGAAGTTCCCCGCCCCACCCAACGCCCCAGGACCCGCCAAGGGGTTCAGGACGTTCAGGCCCGTGAGGCAACCCTCACCATGACCAGAACCACCAACTCCCTCAAGGGAGGCTACTACGCATCCCCCGCCAAGCACACCAACGCCACCACGGCCCGTGTGCCCCCCGATGAGGTCATCAAGACCATCGGGTTCCGGGTGTTCCGACCCTCCCGCCAACCACACCCCGCCCCATGAGCCCCACCACACCCCGCCACCGACTGTGTTCCGGCCTCGACTGGAACCAGCCCTCCCTCTTCCACAACTCCCCGTACAACCAGAACACAGCCGCCCGCAACGACCTCACCGGGTTCAGGACCTTCCGCCCGTTCCGTCTCGCACGGGTTGTACACCCGCCCGTCACCCTCGGGGGCACCTTCACCCGGTGGGCGCACAACACCGGCAACGTGAAGGTGTCCCGGCCCCTCATCCACAGGTGACCGGGACAGACCCCGGCGCGGAGCGCCCTGGTGAGAACTTCGACCTCGCCAGAACCCCATCCCAAACCCGTTTCCAATCGAAGTCGTCCAAAATCAATGCGGACTCAATACGCCAATTTGGGACTTGGGGTCCCCCCGATCCAGTTTATCGAACGGTTCTGGGAGGAGTGGGGCTGAACCTATGGGGGTGGGTGGGAACCGGGACTCAGCCGACGCGGGCACCCGCGCGCACGATGTCCGCATCGTAGGGGTGGTTGGCGGCGACGAAGGACAGGCTCTTGGGGTTGGGACCCGTGGCGAGGATCATCCCGTGGGAGACCAGCCCCTTGCCGAAGTCCCTCGGGGCGAGGTTCACCAGGAAGACCGCGTGCTTGTCCACGAGGGACTCGGGGCTGTAGGTCTCACCGATGCCCGCGACGATGGTGCGGGGGGAGCCCTCCCCCACGTCCACGGTGAGCTTGAGGAGGCGGTCCTTCCTGGGGACCCTCTCGGCCGCGGTGATGAGCCCGACCCGGAGGTCGAGCTTGGCGAAGTCGTCGTAGGTGATGTCGGGGGAGGGTGCGGTGGTGGTGGTGTCCATGGTGGTGACGTTACGCTTTGGACCTACCTCAAGGCGTAACGTGGGCATGGACATCCCCCGCACTGACCCCGTCGCCCTCGCCATGCTCACCGAGCGGGAGGCCCGGGTGGCATTGGCCGATGCTCTCGATGAGCTCGCGGACCGCACCCTGGAGTACGTTCGGGTGGGCCGGGCTTCGCGGGATGACGTGTACGTGTGCGAGGCCCGGGTGCATCGGGCACAGGCCGACCTGCAACGGGTGCTGGCCCGCAAGCTGTGAGGGCACCGTGACGAACCCTGCGAAGCGCAGTCTCGCACAGGTGACCTGGAGCTACGACGTGCTGGAGCCCTTGTCCACCGAGGTCCAGGCCCGCGCCCGTGAGCTCATGGCCGCATCCGGGGTCGAGTTCCTCCAGTCCCGGGTGTACACCTACGGGGTCTCGTACGTGGCCCGGAACTCCCCGAAGGAGCGAAGGCTGTACAAGGCTCTCTCGGGGATCATGCCCCAGCGGTTCCTCTGAGGGACACCCAAGTTCTCGGGCACCAGGGCGTAATACCAGGGTGCCCACCCCATCTGGTCAACAGCCCACCAAAGGCGGCTACTACGGCTACAGCCACGGGGACTCCGTGCGGGTCTCCTTGTGTGGGTCGGGTGTGCCCACGGTGCGGGAGGTGTACCTGGGGTTCAGGACCCTCCTGCGGGCTCGTGAGCCCGTGCGGGCGAGAGTTGTACGGGTGAGGGTGAGATGGGTACCCCAACGGGTGCGCTGTGCCTACGGGTTCGATGGCCCGGCAGATATGTTGTCCCAGGACCTGGGGTTCAGGACGTTTCGCAACCACCGGGAGAAGGTGACCCGCCCGTGCTCGTCGTGAGTGATGGCAAGCCCTTTGTGTCCCTCAAGGGTCGGGGAGCGGGGTGGGAGTCCCGGGTGCCCCGGACGTGCTCCACCTACCCCTGGACATCACGGTCCACCGACCGGGTCCTTGGGTTCAGGACGTTCAGGCCCATGAGGCTGGTCCTGGGTGAGGTTTTGGCCCCGTAGAGCAAGAGCCCTCGCCACTCTCACACCTTGGAAGTGGCGAAATCCCCGTGATTCTGAAAGTGGTAGAACCGACTGCCCTGAAACGGGCGAATGGCACCCCTGTGTGACCCACGGCCACCAGGGAGAGAGACTAGCTCTCGGTGAGGGCGCTGCGAACCTCGGACAGGACCTTCTGGCCCCAGTCGTCCGACATCCCCACCACGCCCAGCGACTCCCGACGGGTCTGCCCCGCGTACAGGGCCGACAGGTACAGATGGACGCGGTCTCGCTCCGTCCCCTCCCCGTACAGGCCCTCCAGGAGATCCTGAAGTTCTACCGTCCCTCCCCCCAGCACCGATGCCCCCACCGGCATCTCCCCATCGTCCGTCACCCCCTCGCGAGTGCCACGGAGACGCTCCCGACGGAGGTAGTTCGAGAGCACGCACCGGATCACGATGTGGACGTAGTGCCCGAAGGAACTCTTCTTGGCGTCCCAAGGGCACGTCCCCTTGTTGCGAGCGAGGAGACCGCGGTAGACCTCCTGGAGGAACTCATCCGGGTCGATCCCCTCCCGGTTCAGCACCCCCGTGAACCCCCCCGCGTAGAACAGCTTGCGAACCTCGTGGCCCCGGACCGCGAGGTCGATCCCGAGCTCCGTCCCCCCCACACCCCCGTTCATCTTGCGCTGGCCCCCCGACATGAGAAGACGGAGGGGGAGGGAGGGGTTCCCAGGAATCACCCGAGGGAGGTGCCGGTGACTCACCCCCACCCGAGGGAGACACCGTGGACGGAGAGAAGGCTCCACGGACCAGTGGTCCCAGACGAACGAGAACTCCACGGCGACCGGCGATTTCATTTGCATTGAGGTCCTTGGTTTTCAGTGCGGGTTCAGGTGAATGTAGAAATCCGAGGGTTCTAGGCGCTCCGCGCCGGGAATGCTCCCGTCTGGGAGCCTGTACCTCCCCCGTTGTGCAGGGGGTGTCTCTCGTCGGGAGCCGGTGTCCCCCCTGTACGGCCCTCTGTGGGATAGGTGTACAGGGAAAACCCGTTTACAACCTCCCTCCTACTCGGTCTTGTGATACCTGTCAAGCGACCTGTGTACGAGATGTTCGGTACTTTGTGTTAGGTGTTTCCCCCGGTGTTTTCGGGCACATTTTCCCTTGGTTTCTTGGGATTTCCGAGTGCTCTTTCCCAAGCGACACTTGGGGTGTCCTTGGGTGCTCTTACAAACCGGGTTGGTAGGGTGTCTCGAAAGGTCCAAAACCCAATATGCCGACGTACGCCTACAAGTGTTCCAAGTGTCAGGGGGAGTTCGAGGTGGTTCAGCGGGTGAGTGATCCTCCCCTCACTCACTGCACGGTTCGCTACGAGGACGGGGGAGGGGTGTGTACGGGGGAGGTTCGGCGGTTGATCCCGTCGGGTCGGGTGGGGGGCTTCGTGCTCAACGGCGGGGGTTGGGCGAAGGACGGGTACTGACGGTGGTCCTACTCTCGTAGCTCACGGGCGACGGCTTCCATCAGGGTGTCGTACTCGTTCTGTGCCCGTCGTCTCTCCCCTGTGGCCTCGTCCAGGGCGAGGTAGATACGCCGGGTGAGCTCCGTGCGGAACGCCGTGGTGGCTTCGGTGCTGGTGGCCCCGCACGCCATCCAGGGACCTGTGAGTCCGTAGCGGGTGGCGAACCCACGCAGGGCTGTGGGGATGGACTCCGGGTCGAGCTTGGCATGGAAGGCTCGGGTGGGGTCTGTGTCCCAGGACCTCCGGTCTGTGACCGTGGCGGACCATGTCCGGGTGAGTTGTTCTCCGATGGTGGTCATGGTGGGGTGCTCCTAGAACCGTCCCTGTTCGGCGTACCGGGCGTAGCTCTTCCACCCTGTGGCGAGGATCCTCCCGGGGAGGGGGGTGTTGGGTTTGACCTCGTCGAGGTTCCCACATGTGAACACGGAGTTGATCTCCACCAGGGTGGGGTAGTACCTCCGGGTGTCGGCGTTGGGGTTCGCAGAGAGGCCCACGTCCATGACGTAGCACTTGGGTCCCGTGGGCTTCCACGCCTCGTAGATGAGGTTCGCGTACTCCTGGATTCTCTTGAGGGTTCTGGGACCTTCTCGGTCCATCCCTTCGGTGTAGCCGTCCACGGTGACGGGTCCCGTCCAGGGTGCCACGAAGAACCTCACCTCTTCTTGGAAGTCCCGGTAGTCCTGCACGATGATGGGGGTGTTTTCGGGGTACTTGTCGCACTCCCATCCCACGGCGTATTGGGCGCTCCCGGCGTGGAACAGTTTGGCCTGGACGCTGGGTTTGACGAACTTCTCGTAGTACGAGTAGGGCTTGACACAGTGCCGTGCCCGGATCTTCCCCAGGGTGGTGTAGGTGATCTTCCGCCGTGCGAAGGGTTCGAGCTCACGGGGCACATCGAAGTTCGGGTACTCCACCCCGAAGGTTCGCTCGTACAGGAACTTCACACACCCGGTGTCCCCCTTCACGGGGGTGTGGGGGGTGACCTTGTTCTTGGCGGGGAAGTTGTTCGGGGTGAAAGTTCGCACGTCGTAGCCCAGGGCTTTGAGTGCGACCGCGGCGGCTTTGCAGGAGTCCGACAGGAACGGGTGTCCCCAGCTTCCTTCGTATTTGCTGGCCTGGATGAAGGCTTTCTTGGGGGCGCGAGAGATGACAGT
>ERZ650311.1782-NODE-1782-length-10135-cov-4.910913_pt1 | contig 10135 bp, 14 predicted proteins | sample MGYA00376247_ERZ650311 | MGnify/ENA primary metagenome ERZ650311 (study PRJEB26733, sample SAMN07839324) | wastewater metagenome | biome: small river; feature: stream; material: water | place: USA: North Carolina | collected 2016-07-28 ... | reverse complement strand
ACCTGTCTATCAGTCGTGGACCATCGGCGCAAACCTCGCCATGATTCTGGGCTTTATCGCCTCGAACGCGGCCAACTTGCCCATCCCCCAAGAGTGGCAGGTGCTCATTGTCGCGGTTGTGAACGTCATCTTGCGGTTCAAGACCAACACTGGCATTCACCTGTTCTAGTTCTAACCGGAGCAGTCCCATGCCTCTGTGGGTGACGCAGGCACAACTCGACGCGGCAACTACCAGGATTGCGACCCTGGAACGCACGGTGGCCGATCAGGCGGCGGCTATCGCGGCACTTCAGCCGCAACAGGCCACGATCAAGACGCTGAACGACAAACTCGACAAGCTGCTAGGAATTGCGGGCAAACACTTTATTTTGTCGTCCACGGTGGACGGCAATGTTCGTGACATTTTGAGATACGAGGGAAAAATGAGTGCGGAATTGGATGCGTTAAAGGCTCAAATCGACGCGGCGGCGGTGACGTTTTCTCAGTCGCTGGACTTGCACAAGGCGAACGCGGCGACTCTGGCCACGCTGCGAACCCAGGTGGATGAACTGAAGGCCCAACTCGAATCGGCTCAGGTTGACCCGGCCAAGTTGGCGGAAATGACCGCCACGCTCGACGCCGCCGACAACGACCTGCAAGCGTTCATCGCCGCGAATACTCCGGCTCCTGAACCTGCTCCCGAGCCGGCACCGGAAGGCTGATTTCACCATGCGAGCAACGGGGAGGCAGAGATGCCTCCCACGGCTCATCTCTAGCGGCGAGAGGGAATGATGTTTCATGCGTTGATTCTGTTCTGCTTGGCGTGGCCTCTCGATTCCGCGCCTCCCGCGATCAAGTTCCCGAATCTCCCTGTTGCCTCAATTCCACAGACATCTGATGCGGTGCCTGTTCTGGAGTTTGAGCAACTCTACGTCGTGGAATCGGACGCCGAGTTTTTCTTGCTGGCGAGTCCGAAAGGCCTGGTGAGGATCACCTACGACGATGGGCCGATGAAAATTCGAGCCAAGTTTGCGGATGGTTCCGCAGAACTGGAGACGCGGACCTACGAGTCTCGCTACATCGCTACCGTGGAAGCAGCTAAGGGGGCCAGTGGGCGGGTTGAGCTGATTGCAATTCCTGCCGGTGTGCAAGACGAAGGCTCGATTGCGCGGCGTCTCATCGACATTGGTGCTGGGCCGCAGCCGCCTCCCGACCCCGAACCAAAACCGCCGGGGCCGAGTCCCGCTCCTGCTGGGTTCCGCGTGCTGATGGTCTACGAGTCATCAGCTAAGCTCACCCAGGAACAGCGGAACATCCTCAACTCAACAGCCATCACTGGGTATCTCAACGCCCATTGCGTGAAGCACCCCAAATTGGGGACGCCTGAATGGCGGAAGTGGGATAAGGACATCGAAGTCTCCCCGAAAGAGTCCGAGACGATGCGGAAACTCTGGGAGGAAACCAAAACCAAGTTGGGAGAACTCCCGCAGATCCTGATTGTGGTGAATGGCAAGGGGCAGCTCTACCCGCTTCCTGAGACAGAAGCCGAGACGCTCAAGCTCCTGAAGCAGAACGGAGGGGAATGATGGGGTTTACGTCGCAACTCTATCCCGGCGAATTGGTGATTGAGGGAACGACTCCCGAGACTGTCACGAACGCTCCCGCAGGATTCTCCACCGGACTGAAGCTGGGAATGCGGACGACGCCCTACGGCCAGATGTACGGCACCGAAGCGTTCCCGCAAGGCCTCGTGATTCCACGGTCGGAATGGCAGGCTCGCATTCAGGAGATGGAGGAGCGGAAGTCCCGCATCTCGGACATCTCGCTTCAGGCGGGGCTCCCGTGCAAGGACCAGAACGGCACGAACTACTGCTGGATCAACGCGCCGACACATTGCGTGGAAATCCTGCGGGTGATGCAGAATCAGCCGATGGTGATTCTATCGCCGGCCAGTGCTGGGGCACAAATCAAGCAGGGGCAGAACGTCGGCGGATGGGGAGAAGAGGGCTTGCGGTGGATCGTGGACCACGGCCTAGCTCCCGTTGCTCAGTGGCCCGCGAATCAGATTAGCAATTGGCAATCGCTGGCACAACAGACGAAAACGATTTCTCTGGACTACCGCGTTACGGAATGGTGGGAACTTCAGCCGCGCAATCTCGATCAGCTCATCTCCTGCCTCTTGCTGAGGATTCCAGTCGCCGTGGGCTACAACTGGTGGTCCCACGAGGTGACGGCTTGTGACCCGGTGTGGCTCAATGGACAGGCGGCGATTCGGATTCGGAACAGTTGGTCAATGACCTGGGGCGAACAAGGGTTCTCGGTGCTCACGGGGAGTCGTGCTCTGCCAGATGATGCAGTTGCTCCGCGTGTGGCTGTTGCTGCGTAAGGAGAAATCTTCATGCTCGCATTGTTGGTTGCTGTCAGTCTGGGTGCCGACCCGGTGTTTACCGTCCGCGCCGCTCCAATGTTCGTTGTCTCGGTGACGACCCAAAAGCCAGACGCCCCTCCCGGCAAAGAATGGGTGTGCGACGGGAAGAGTTGCCGTCTCGTGCATGTCAATCCGCCGCTTGCCACGAGTGGGAACACGTTTCAGATCCAAGCCGCACCTCCTCGGCGGAGAACGGCACGCTGGTTCCGCAAAAACTACTTCTTCTGCCGGTTTCAATCCCGTCGTCTTTTCAGACGCTTCCGCTAGGAAAACCATGAACGCCACCGAACAGCAGGCTCGCGCACTTCAGACAGAGAACCCCGGCACATTTGGCATGATTGACATCATGACCATCATGACGCTGATTCAGGGACTCATCTCCCTGTTCCAGGCGTGCAAAAAAACCGACGCGGGCCCGACTCCAGAGGCTGGGCAATCGGCGAAAGAGTTCCTGGAAGAGCAATACGATGGCAACGAATACTCGCCGTTTCTGGTGAGCCGTGCCGCCGCCCGTACTTACAGGACTGCCCGACGCAAAGGGCACAAGATGACTCACCAAGAAGCTCGTGACGCCACGGTGGCGATGTTCGACAAATGCCGCCAGGGGGACGACGCCACGGTGGGCAGCGTTTTCGCGGAGAACCCGGCGTGAAAGAATTCGTTTGGATAATCTGGTTCCTCAAGTGCATCCTGGCGGTTTCCGTTCTGACTTCAGGATGCGGCACCCAAGCCAGAGCACAAGCACCCGTCATCACCATCGCCGATGGCTGGGCCACGTTCGGGCAGGTGTTCCCGCAAGGGACAATGCGCGAGCCGATCCAGGTGGGAATTCTGCCCACCCAAACCGACGTGAAGTGCCGTTGGGCCGATGGCTCTATCAAGTTCGCCGTCGTCACCGTCGCCACGCCAAAAGGCGGAGCCTATCCGGTTCAGTCGAGGGCTGCCGACTTCGCGGCCAACGTGCCATCCATCGTGGCGAAGTTCACGATTGCCGGCCAAGTCTGGACTGCCGAATTACCACAAGCGGAGACTGCCGACAATTGGCTCAAGGGGCCGCTGGTGCGGGAATATCGCGTCAGGCTGTCTCCCTCCAACGCAGGCCAGAAGCACCCGCTGCTGAGTTGCATTTTCGATGTGCGGCTCTACCAGGACGGCACCGCGCGGCTCGACATTACGGTGGAAAACTGCCTCAACCAGACGGCGGGCAACAGCGTCGTCTATGACGTGGAAATCCTGAACGGCTCCACGAGCCTCTTCAAGCGAACCAACGTCACCCACTGGTGGCTCACCCGCTGGCGGCAGACGTTTTCCCTGAACGGACTGCAAGCGGCGGAAACCAAGCTGGACTTTGAGCCGTTCTACCGGGCCAAGGCTCTGCCTCGGTATCTCGGCTCCATCAAGAGCATTACCTATCCCTGCGATGGGCAGGCGTTCGACATCCTGCAAGGCGGCTCGATTCGTGCCTACATGGGAGACGTGGGAGGCCGGGAAGAACTCGCTCCCTACCCGGACTGGACGGCCCGCGCCTTGGTGTGGGGAGACCCGGCCCAATTCGCCTACGTCAAGAAGCACGGAGACCTCGCGGCAAGCTGGCCGGTTCACATTCAGGAACTCGACGGCTCGCCGATCACGATTGACAAGCGGCCTGGATTCTGGCTCGACCCGCGCGGCGATGTGGGCAACAAGCCGCTGGGCAACATGGCGGCGACCGGGCCGCTCAAGCCGGAAGTGAATCATGTTCCGTCCCTGGCGTTCGTGCCGTACCTCATCACGGGAGACAGGTTCTATGCCGACGAAACAGGGTATTGGGCCAACTGGGTGTTGCTGTGGAGCTATCAGAACTCCGGCCAATGCGGACGGTGCAGTAACCTCGGACTCACCTCTTACAGCCAGTTCAAACCCGGATGCGGAAGCGAAGGGATCTTGCGTTCCAACCAGGTACGCGGAATGGCTTGGGGACTGCGGAATCTGGCTGATGCGGCAGCGTATCTCCCTGATGCGGACCCACTCAAAAATTATCTGGCCGCGAAAGTCGCCAACAACCTGAAGTACCTGGACGGATACGCGGACCTATATGCCTCTCCGCTCGGGGCGATGTTCTGCGACAAGAGGCCGGAGAATCAATCGAAACCGCCCTACGTGTACATTGCTCCCTGGGAACTCGATTACCTGACGTGGGCGATTGATCGGGCCAATGGGCACGGATTCCCTGGCGGAGAACGGTTCGCCAAAAAGCATGTCGGGTTGATTCATTCCCTGTTCACGTCCGCCGATTACCCACGAGCCTATGCGGCACCCTACCTGTTGATTGTGGGGGAGCGCACTGCCGCCGGAGTGGTTTACTATTCCGACTTGAAGAAAGTCTGGAGCGTCACGTTTGGGAACGGCAGCGTGAAGCCGGCACAGTTTCAGGGCTACTACGGGCCGGAGTCGCGGCTGATGCTGGGGCAGGCTGTCAGACATGGACTGCGGGGTGCGCAAGAGGCGTTTGATTGGGTATCGAAGATTGAGCTGGAGCAGCCGTTCAATCAGGACGGAACGAGCGACTTGAACAGACGCGCCGGTTGGGCGATTGATTTCAGCAAATGACCCACCTAAAACATCATGTCTACCGGGTTGTGATGACGAGCGGCAAGTCGCACCGCTTTGCAACGCAATCGCCGCAACTGGCCCTCGGTGCAGTTCACTTGCAGCACCCGAACGACTTCCCGTTCTCAGTCAACGGTGACGTGGTGATGGGGCGATGTTGTTTCTGCCGAGCATGGGTGCTGAAGAGCGACAAGTACCGCGCGGAGCCGGGGCGGGTTTATTGCGAGGATTGCTGAGGGTTTCCGAAATCTGATTGGCCGATAAAATACAGCAATCAGATTTCGGAAGTCCACCCGCGCAGAGTTGCGGGAGCAGAAAGGCAACAGGATGGCCGAGAAACAACTCACCGCAGGGGCGTGTGTCACGCGATTCTCTGAAGAGCTGAAGAAGCGATGCTCTCCCGGATTCTTCGGACGGGTGAAAGCCGACATCGTGATTCACGACGGAAAGCCAATTGGAATGGAATTGGCGGCACCGCAGTCGTTCAAGTGTGATACAGACTGTTACAGCGAATCGCCGTTGCCAGCCTAGCACGCTTCGGATATAGTATTTGCAGAACAGAAAAGCCGGGGAGTGAGACATCATACCCGCAGTTGCCCAGAACATTGGGTGCCTGCGGGTTTTTTATTTGGCCGCACCGTTCCACACAAGGGACTTTGAGAATGAGCGTGCTTGCCATCATCGGACTGATGCTGCTGTCGCTAGGTGCCGGCGGCATTCTGGTCTACGCCAAGAATCTCCAGGAAGACAACGCGCGGCTCCGCGAACAGAACGGCGAATTGCTGGACGCGGTCGGTGAGTTCGGCGAGTTCGTGACCAAATTCGGAACCGTGGTGGATGGGCCGCACTTCCTGGACGACGAGCCTTGCGACGATCCCGACTGCGAGGCGTGTACCGGACTCAACCAGAACTTCGAGCTGAACTGATGTTTGCGTTTCTCCAACCCCGCGAGGAGGTGATCCAGCAATCTGTCTCGGGCGGTTCTCGTCCTCGGGCCGGTCGGTGCGAGTTTCCCCCTTTCGCGTGCCGACCGGCCTTGAATTACCACAGAGCGCACGCATGAGCAAGTGCATGGATTGCGGCAAACCGATGGATCGCATCGACGCTCAAACCTACGAGAACTGCTACTCCTGCCGCCGCACCAAAGGCAGCCAACGCATCCGCACTTTTGAAGACCGGCGGTTCTACACGCCAAACGAATTGCCGATTCCGATCACCGAACCAAAAGACAACGACATTTAGGAACCCACGGGAGGCCGTGCTGAAAGGCTCGGCAGACTGAAAAGGCGAAGGGCGGAGTAATTAACCGCCGACGAATCGCCCAAACGACCCAGCGACCTTTTGGGAGGCCGTGCTTAACGCATTGGACCTCCCTTTTTATTTGGACGCGGGCCTTGAAGCGGTTCTTTCATTCCACTGACCTTCTGCTCTACCTGCTCTGGTTCGCCTGCGGCTATGTCTGCTGGGCGATTCTGGACGCCTGTGGATTGAGCAAGGCTGCCGAGAAGTGGTGGTCCTGGGAGGTGGTCGAATGACGACCGACACCTTCACCACGAATGGCACCTTTACCGTTCCGTCAGGCGTGACCTCGGTGGACATCGTCGCGGATGGGCCTGGAGGCGGCGCGGGTGGCGGCGGCGGTGGAAGCGGAAAGGCGGCAGGCGGAGCGGGTGGCGGGGCACGCTCTACGAAAACCGTGGCCGTTACTGCGGGCGATGTGTTCACGCACACAATCGGCACTCCCGGATCTGGCGGAACGGGAGCAGCCGGTGGCACGCCCACAGACGGCACGGACGGGACTGACACGACGGTCGTTTGTGTGGCACTCAGTGTTTCGATGACGGCGGGCGGTGGCAAGAAGTCCACCGAAGGCACGACGAGCGGAAGCGGCGGGGCAGGTGGCACAGCCAGTGGCGGAACTGTCAACACGTCCGGCACGGCAGGCTCGTCACGTTCCAGCAATACCGGGGGGGCTGGCGGCGCGGGGGCGGGCGGTGGAACTGGCGGAACAGGCGGCGCGGCCTCGAATGGCGACGGCACCGCAGGCAGCACTATTGGTGGCGGCGGGGGTGGCGGCTCCAGGAATGGAAACGGTGCCGGCGGTGGATCGGCCAGGGTGACTTACACGTACACGGTTTCGGGCGGCGGTGGTGGAAGCGGGTTGGCTACCTACTTCATGAAGGCCATGTCGGGCGGGTTGCAACAACTTTCGGGCGGACTCAGGCGAGTGCTCCGCAGGCCATCCAAGTCGGAGGCGGTTCCTTGCTGATTTCCTACAAGCGTGGCCAAACCTCGGTTGTCTTGCGAGTCAAAATCTTCGACTCCAGCGTGACCACGGGTGCGGGACTGACGGGCTTGACCTCGGCCAGCAGCGGCCTGATTATCGGCACGATTGCCGACAACGAATCCACGTCAACCGCCTATACCGTGGCGGGTTCGACGATTGAGACCATCAGCACGCTCGGCACCTACGCCACGCCCACGGCGACCAAATGCCGGTTCAAGGAAGTCGATTCCACGAACCACAAAGGCATCTACGAAATCCAGATTGCCGACGCCCGGTTTGCGGTATCGAGTGCCAAGAGCCTGTTGGTTTCCATCAGCGGGGCAACGAATGCGGCACAATGCGATGCGTTGGTGCCGTTGACCGACATGGACTTCTACGACGCGGTTCACGGCGGCATGTCGGCCCTGCCGAACACGGCTTGCACAACGAACGGCTCACTCCTCACGGCGGGCACTGGCACCGCCCAGCTCAGCACGTCCAGCGGACAAGTCTTGCTGCAAACAGGCACGGGCACAGGACAGCTCGATTTCACATCGGGGGTGGTCAAGTCCAACGTCACGCAATTCGGCGGCTCGGCGGGCACATTTTCAGGTGGTCGTGCCGAGGTGAATTTAACGCACATCGCAGGTTCCGCCGTCTCAACGAGTGCGGCACAAATCGGCGTCAACGTGGTGAACTTTGGCGGGAGTGCCGGAACATTCGCATCGGGGCGGCCTGAAGTGAACATGACGCACATCAGGGGTACATCCTCGACGGGAGCGGTCGGCTACGTGGGGATCGACTGGGGAAACATCACCGCACCCACGACCACGGTGAACCTCAGCAGCACGACGGTTAAAACCGCCACAGATGTCGAGACGGACACGCAGGATATTCAATCTCGCATTCCTGCGGCGCTCACAGGTGGCGGCAACATGAAAGCCGACGCACTCGCCATTAATGGCAGCGCTTCCGCAGCCAGCACGCTCGCGGCTTTCGAGAGCGGAGCCATTGTCTCCGACACGGTTGCCACCAGCCCCACGAGCGGCGGCCAGTTCAGCGGCTCAAATGCCCTCAGTTCCACGAACGACCACTACAACGGCCAGAAGATGGCTTTCACGTCCGGGGCCAACGCAGGCCTCTGGCGAATCATTTCAGATTATGTCGGCGCGACACGGGAGTTCCAGTTTAACGGCGGGACTGGAGCCCTTGACGCACCATTTCCCAGCACTCCGACGGCGACGGATGCGTTCCAAATCGGTGGCCCGTAGGAGTCTCTCTCAATGGCTTTCAAGATTTCCGCGCTCGCAAGCTCCGCCGCTTGTGACGCTGTTGTGGACCTGATTGATGTTGGTGGCACAGGCACAATCCAGATTCGGACAGGCTCGGCTCCGACTGCGACGACGGACGCCAACTCAGGCACCCTGCTTGCCACGCTGACATTTTCCGCCACGGCTTTCGGCTCGGCTTCGTCCGGCGTGGCCACGGCGAACTCGATTACCTCGGACACGAATGTTGATGCGACCAACACGGCAGCACACTTCCGTATCTTCGCGGGCAACGGGACGACCTGCATCATGCAAGGCACGGTCGGAACCTCGGGAGCCGACATCAACTTCAACACGGTCAACTTTGTGGCGGGGGGTACTGCCGCGATCAGTTCGATGACCTTTACGATTCCGCAGACATGATGAAAACACGGCGAGGTGACGCATGACATTCGGCAAGACAGACGCAGCCGGCCAGTTCATCAGCCCCGACATGGTGCGGGAAGTGAACCTCGGTCGGCTCTCGATGATTGAAATGAAACTCCAAGAGCAAGGGCTGCCCATCGACGACTACCCGCTCACGCTCAAGTGCATCAACTGCGGATTGGAAGCCACAGGGACGCGCGGCGACCCGGACTTCGACAGGACGGTGAACATGCTGAAGGGCGAGTGGCGTTGTCGCAAAGATGCCGGGGGGTGCGGCTCGATGCGGGAAGTGGTGATGCCGGAGGTGCAAGCGTGACGCCGCGAGAGGCCTTCGTCAAGCATGTTCTGGAGCCATACAGCGAAGAGAGATTTCGTCTGCCATTGGGTCTCATTCCGCCACCGAAAACTGTTGAGGAAGAAGTTCAGCGAACACTGTCTGACCGATTCTGGCAAAACGTCGAACGGGTAATCGTGCAGGGTAACTAATGCTACGTGTCTGGTGGTCCAAATCGCTCTACTCCGGCACAGCCGCGCTGGCAATCGGTGCTGCTGCGCTTTCCGGGAGCGGTACGACCTTCACCGAGGGCACGGCGGCACTCTCGGTTGGTTCACCTTCCCTCTCGGCAACAGGGGTTGCGTCCTACACGGGAACAGCCGCTGTTGCTGTCGGTGCTCCGTCGCTGTCAGCAACCGGAACGCATCCGTTTCTCGGCTCGTCGGCATTGGCGATTGGTGCTCCTACGCTGGCATCCGCTGGCGAGCACATCGACTACATCGGCACGTCGGCCCTGACGATTGGTTCACCGGACTTCGACGCCACCGGAGAATTCGCGGACTACGGTGCATCGGTAACGCTCACGCTATCATCGCCCACGTTCTCGGCGACGGGCGAAACCACGCTCATTGGCACGGCCAGCCTTGCCACACCGGCACCAACGCTGTCCGCAGACGGATTGGTGAGCATTCACGGCACCGCAGCCCTCACGGTTTCCTCTCCGGTTTTAGATGGCAGTGGTCTCACGGTCGCGGTGAATCCGAGCGGTACGGCGGCACTCGCGATTGGCTCGCCAGACTTCGACGCCACGGCCACCTACGACGTTCCAGTTTACGACGGCACGGCGACACTCACGCTCTCTGGACATCCCAGCCTCTCGGCCACGGGCGGCAATGCGGACTACC
>ERZ650311.1781-NODE-1781-length-10138-cov-16.248735_pt1 | contig 10138 bp, 18 predicted proteins | sample MGYA00376247_ERZ650311 | MGnify/ENA primary metagenome ERZ650311 (study PRJEB26733, sample SAMN07839324) | wastewater metagenome | biome: small river; feature: stream; material: water | place: USA: North Carolina | collected 2016-07-28 ... | reverse complement strand
GACGCTCTTCCGATCTGTATTCGGCCCCAGAGGCCCCAAGAATCGACCCTCCCCCCGCGCAACATTGTTGCTTCGCGCAACATTCTTGCGCGTCTAGGGTTGGTGTGTGCACCGCACCATTTACCACATCTAGTGGTCTGTTCCGCTGCGCTGCGACATCGCATTGCCGAAGCCGCCATCCTCCGAGGCCGTCTTCCGGCTGTGGCAGGGGTGCGATGCCATCGGCTGCCAGTTGCTGCGGTCCCAGAACAGCCGCATGTCGCCCTTGTGGGGTCGACGATGGTCGACCATGTCGGCGGGCCGGCCACAGCCGCAGACACAGAGTCTATTCCTTGGCTCGGCCAGGAACGCCTTACTGGCCTTGGCCCACGCTGCGGTGTAGCCGCGATCGGTGGCGCTAGGCCTAGTGCGCTCGAAGCGGGCCTTGCGTTCCCGCTCTGCTTGCTCTCTCGTCTTGGCCTTGCTGCCGTTGGGGCGATGGACGGACGGGCGGGTTGGCATCAGCGAGGCCGAGGCATCTTGAGCTTGGCCATCGTCAGGCCGCGGCGCGCTGCGCGCTGCGCCATCACCATCACGAAGGCGTTAACACCGATGGCCAGCTCGCCAGCCAATGCAGCCACATGCGACGGCACGGCATCACGCCACGTATGGTCGAATACGACTGGGCGGCAAAGGCCGGTCAACCTCACTGTGGCCTCATGGCGATTGCGGATGACCACCACACTACAGCCGAACTCTGGTCCTCTGGTATCGTGGACCATGCGCTTGACGTAGTCCCTTAGCGGCGCCATCGGGCAGGTCGCGTACCATCTGGAGCGTGCGGCCTGTGCCTCTCGGCTCGTTCATCGCAGGCTCCCGGATGCAGCAACGCCCGGCCGATGGTTCGGTCCGGGCGCTCGAATTGCAATGGTCCCACATTTAGGGGGTCACTATGCACCGCTTGTCAAGCGGTTTGTGACAGCCTCGGGCAGAAGATGCGGTCCTGCCTGCACTCTTGGGCCTCGCACCCAGCCACGCAACTCTGCCCATAGGTGCAGCGCCGCGACGAACTGGTCCATCGCCTGGCCTCGCCGCATCCGGTGGTCGCGCTCGACCTGGGCCAGCGTCTTGGGCTCGACCAGGCAGTCGATGACGGCGGACACCATGATACGCCGATCGACGGCGGCGGCGCACCAGTCTTTCCACGCCTGCTCCAGCACGACGTTGTCCGGTCGCCCGCCTCCACCGCCGGGGCCGTACTTCGATCGGGACGGGCCGAGGCCGACCGTGCGGGCTTGGTAGGCGATCGCCATTTCCTGCCACGCATCGCGCTGCATGCCGTCGAGCCGATTATGGCGCCACGCCTCCGATTGCCGGCAGCGTGTCAGGTTGCGTCGCGTGCGCCGTGTTGCTTCTGGATCGTCGACGGCGATCTCGACCGTGGGACTGTGGCTCTCCTGCCAGTCGAGGGCGTCTCGGCCGGCCTTCTTGCGTGCTCTGATTTTCTTCGACTTCTTGGCCTTCGCCATTCGTTGTGGCTCCTGCGAATTGCGTTGCGCCGTTCTCGGGGGTAGAACGGACGCCATTCATCAGGAACGCATTGCCTCGACTTCGCCCCGGTCTAGCGCCGGGGTTTTCTTCATCGGCTTCCATACATCCGCCGCGCCTCTGCCTCGACCATGAGCCGAGCGAAGTCGGGCATGCGCTCCAGGTCGCACGGCAGGAACACCACGACGCCTCTCTGCCGCCATGCCCTGCCTGCCATCGCGCGCAGCTCGTGCTCGCTGGTCTCCGCCTCCCCGAGCACGCGGTCGAGCGAACTGCGCGGGCGGGCGACGATGTGCTCGCGGTAGGCGGCGCGGTTGGTCAAAGGGGCACCGTCAGCACCCGCACTCGCATGTGGCCGTCCACTCTCGGCAGCGAGTACGAAATCACCGCCAACGGCACGGGCTCCCTAATTTGGGCAGTAATTACCGTTTCCGCCGGCAAGTCGTCGCAGACGATGAACTCGACGCGCCGCGCGCCACAATTGATCCACACCAACGTGAGGCCGGCTGTGGCTGGCTCTTCGAGCGCGTGCGTCCATCGCTCTGCCTTGGGATCGTCGCCGCCCTCGCCGCCGTTCCAGTTCGCATCGTCGAAGGGCATCAGGCGCCTCCATCAGTCGGCAGTGCCGTCTTGATCTTGTCCAAATTCGCGCCAAGGCGAAAAACGTTCTTCGGACGGCGCTCATCCTCCATCATCGCGAGCAATCGATGCAGGAGCTTGTTCGTTTCCGCCTGTTCATGGTCGCCAGTCGGCGTGTGCACGCCGTCGACGCCGTGATATTCGATGCGCTTGATGGCGCCACTCTCTCGTGGTACTCGACCGCGCGCACCCAGTGGCAGGCCTTCGGGTCGTCAGAATGCTCGACTTCACAACGTTCGCACTTCACGCCGCGCCTCCCTCGTATTTGGCCTCCAGGCGGGCATACTCCGCGCGCTCGTCGGCAATGCGCTCCACCATCGTCATCGGCTCGGTCATGGCCACCTCGCGGTCCAGTCTTTCGGCGGGAACCGATTGCGCCCGCGCCGTCGTCTCAATCCCTCCTCGACCTCGCGCTGCGCCTCGTCGATGCGCCAGCTCTCCCTGCGCCACTCGGCGAGGAAGAACCAACCGCCGACTGCGGCAACGAGAAGGCCGAGCACGCTGAGCGCGCCAACGAGGTAGAGCCCAGCCCAAAGAACATTCGCCACCTCACCCATGCGCGACCTCCGGCAAAACGAACTCCGCCCACATCGTTGCCTCGATCCGGTCGCCATGGTGATCGTCGCTCAGCGGGTCCGGGTCGTATTCGAGATCGATCAGCGCCATGCCGCAGCAGTGCCAAATCTCATCCCGCTTGCCAGCGCGGGGATTGGGCATCATTGGGGTGATCGGCATGTAGCTTGCGCCATAGAGCCGTTCGGCGACCCGATACTGCTTTTCGTCGACAATGTCGTCCGGTTGCACGTAGACATCGAACTTGCCGACCGTGATCCGTCGGCCAGCGGTCAGCAGCAGCATGCGGTCGCGAGGGGCGGTAGAGATTGGGTGCCAGTACATCCTCACTCCTCCGTCCACTGCCTGCACCAGAATCTCCGCTCGATCTCCCCAGCGACCAGGAGGCAGGCATCCTCCCCTCTCCTGTGAGAACAGGTGCCGCAGTTGAGGGAGTCATCTCCCTCTCGGTAGTCGACTTTGGTTCTGTCGAGCTTCTTGCTGGTGGGAGTGGAGCGCAGTTCGGCCTTGGCCATTTGCCGCTCCCAGTCGACACGACGGCTCATGCTTTGGCCCCTCGCCGACGGCCGCCCGTGATATCGACCACAGGGCCAATTTCCGGATGCAGCAGCTTGAGGTCCAGCAATTCCACGACGATGAGCTGCCCCTCTTTATCGAAGTCGAGAATGATGTTGTTTGTGGCGGCAACGGTCCGCGCCGAACGCCGCTTGCTCGTCAGGTAGATATAGGCTGCGTCTGCCTCGGTATCGATGGTCACGTGCGGCTTACTGCGATCGATACTCATCGTCCTTCCTCCACATCCGAGAAGCGGGCAGAGAGATTATTCATCCTCATCCTGAGGTCCCTTCCCTTTCTTAGTTGATGCTCGGTTTGAGAGCCCTGAGCGAAAGACGCACTTCGCCCTTGCGGGGACGAGGTGCGTCTGACGAAAGCATGCCCAGCCCGAGCCGCCCGTCGCATTGACGCCATGCTGTAGGGATTGCCGGTTGTTTCCAGCGCGCGGGTGGGTTGGCCGATCCCCGCTTACCCAGACTTCGAATCCAACGGCGGGCGCGCACGAGGGCAGCATGCCCCTCGACGCGCCGTGACGGGCGTTCGGCCCGTCGTCCTGTGCGTAGCTGCTGTTCCCCGGCGGCGCTCGCGGTCATGTTCCCACGGTGACGCCTGATAGAGGGGCTATATGTGCCGGCGCAGCCCACCGGCGTGGGTGTCACGCGAATTGCGGGCGCCTCCTCTGCATGAGGTCAAGCAGGATGTCCTGCAGCATGAAGATGTCTTTTGCGCCAAGGTCGTTGGCGTCATCTCCGATGTCTGGGGGCATCGCGTATGCGAGACCTGATTTGCGCGCGTAGTATTCACCGGCGCCGATGCCGCCGAACTGAGCGAGCGGGCGGTCGTTGTCAGCGATGATGATGGCGTGGCGCTTCCGGCTTGCCACCTCTGCGACGTTGGACGCGCTGAAGCAGCAGGTGACGCGGCCGGGCATGTGGATGGCGCCCAACGCGGCCCGGATAGACAGGCCGGTGGCGTAGCCCTCGCACAACACCTCGAGCGAGCCATTCCCTATCGGGAAGTGTGCACCGCTCATTCGTCCGCCTGGCAGATTCTTCTTTGCGCCGTCCTCGGCGATCTCCTGCAGGGAGACGAGGTCGCGGCCGACGTAGGCCGGCACGAGCAGTTTGCCCTCCAGCACCAAGCCAATTGCCTTAGGGAAACCCTTGCGCTCTAGGTATGGGTGCGTCGTTATCGTGGCCGCCTTGACCATCTGGCGGGCTTTGTCGGCGGCGCGGCGCGCGGTGCGGTCTTCTTCGGCGCGACGTTCGGCAAGAGATGGCAGCGGCGCAGGTGGCCCACTGCGGCGGGCTTCCCGCTCAATATGCCATGTGGCCGTCTCGCCGGTCTCCCAGTTCTTGATCCAGCCGCGCTGGCCATCGGTGCGATAGCTCCCGTTCTGCTTCTTTGGATGCTCGCGCGTCGGGCAGCGGTGGATCTTGTCGTCCTCGCGCACCGTGCGCAGCACGCAGCCAATGGAGTTGGCAACCTCGCGGAAATCAGGCTGCATCGGCCACCCTAGACTTTGAGTACCGCGCCATTTCCTTCCGGCAGAAACTCTCAACGTCGAACGTCATGAGTTCGGGACGATGAGGGAGCGTATCGAACGCCCGCGGCGGCCACTTGCCGTATACCCCCTTGAAGAGACCAGCAGCCCATCGCCGCCCGGCATCAACGTCGCCCCGCTTGCGATGCGCGGTGAAGGCCAGGAATGATTGATACGCGACCTTCTGATCCTTCAGGATCGGGTGCGTCTCGAAGTCGAACTTTCGGCCAGACACCACCTTGAGGTCTATCTCCTGCGTGGTGCCGCTGATCACGGTCACGCCAGATGCGCGGGCTGGGCGCTCGCGGCCGCAGGCTGGGCAGACGCGGAGCGATGGCGGCATGACGGCCTGACAGCCAAAGCAGAGCAGCTGTTCCCGTTCTTTCTTTTCGATTGTCCGCGCGGCCTTGTCTTTCTCAGCGCCTTCGTTGAGCTCATCGACACCGTTCGCCCAAAAATCGACAGTGTCCCGCAAGAACCGCAGCGCATTGCCGGCGTGGTCGATGACGAGCGCCTCGGTCTTGCCGGCGGATGGGCGCATCACACGCCCTATCTGCTGAATGTGCGTCGTGAGCGATTTCCGCAGCGGGCGGCAGAGGATGCAGACCTTGACGTCGGGCACATCGAAGCCCTTGGCCAGGGCGTCACAGCTTACCAGACCTGTGATGAGACTGCCGGCCTTCCGGAACTCGGCGATCTTGGCTCGGCGCTCATCTTCGTCATCGTGGTAGGAAATGTTCTGGAAGTTCAAGCCGACCTGAGCGAAGGCTCGGCAGATTTCCTCGCCGTGCGCCACGGTGGATGAGAAGCAAATGGTTTTGACCGAGCCGCCATACCGTTCTGTCGTTCGCTTGATGTATTCCGTGACCACGTCGCCGACGATCTTGATGCCACCCTGCTCTAGCCCGCGCTCATCCCATTCGCCGGTGGACTTGACCGCGACGCCGCTGGTGTCGACCTCGACGGCGGCGAACACGATGGGCTTGACCAGATTGCCTCCGGCGATGAGCCCGTCCGTCGTCGCGACGTTGACGATCGCCTGATAGTGCTTGCCCAGTCCGCGCGTGAACGGCGTCGCAGTCAGGCCGATGACGGAGCAATTCTCTGGCAAGGTATCCAGCCAGTCGAGTGTCGACTGGTACAAGGTATGCGCCTCGTCAATGAGCACAAAGCGCAGGCCCTTCAAGAAATGATCAAGATACCCGCCTTTCCCGAGCCGCCGGCCAAGCGTCTGCGCCGACACCAGTTGCACGTATGCTCGCGGTCGTGACCGCCAGTGGTCGGCCTGCATCACGCCATGGTCAATACCGTACAGGTCGAGCGCGGATGACGACTGGTCGACGAGCGCACTCCGATCGACAAGGAACGCGGACCTGGCGCCGACGTCGCTGGCCCCCTTCATCAGACCCAAGGCGATGATGGTATTGTGCGTGACCGTGAAGTCGCCAAGCAGGAACAGCCGGTCGCCATCGATCTCGAAGCCAAAGTATTCACCGCGTCCGATCGGCTCGACACTCAATCCCGTGAGCAAAGGGTCCTTGGTCTGCTGTCGCGCGGGCACCTTCTTGCGCTCAATACGAACAGGGATGACGCTACAGTCACCCGATATGAAGATGCGCCAGTATTCCCCGCTGGCGCCGTTGTTCGTGCAGGTCTTGATGCAGCTCTTCACGTAGGCGGCGAGGCCAAGAGAGCGTGCAACGAACGCAACATCCTCCGCCAATTCCCGCCGTTTGAAGATCACATCGTAGCCGCCACGCGACGGAGTGCCGTCCGTATCAACCACACCCGCCAGCAACTCCAGGCGCACGTCCCGTGAGTTGGCCTTATAGACCAAAGGAATGTGCTTGTTCTGAAGTAGGTCGAGGCCACGCAGCGCGCGGCGCAGCGGGTTCGCTGTCTGTCTGTCGCCGGTCGATAGATGATAGGTCTTTGACAGGCCGCCAGCCGGCACCGTTCGCAACGAAAGTCCCATCGACGCGGCGCAACTCTGCAACGTCTCTACTACCTCGATGTCTGCTGTCGTGATCGCTGGATGGCGAGAATCTCCGTCGCCCAACCACAAGCCCAGCAGATAGGGTGGCACGGGGACATCGCGCGCCGGCCACTCAACGCTCGTCCGCCAACCTTTGGCGCAATGCCGGAACGTCGCGCTGGCGCCGAGATAGTCTGTGACGCTGAGGTTGTGGACCTTCCCAGCCTTGTACTTGTCGCTCTTAGAGCAATCCCACTTCGTGCCACCGCGCGTCATCTTCAGTGAGAGGATGTGCGGCTCGTTGACGACGTAAGGCTCACCTTTGGTCGGGGTGACGCGATACAGTTCGTCGATGCCGGCGCACGTACTGAGCACGTTGCGCGGCCGGCTATCCGGTCCCATCAGTTCGTCGCCCGCAACGACATCTTCGACACGCTTGATTGAGCCGTCGAACATCAGGACTGGCGTTCCGCGCCCCAAGCACTTGCCCGCTCCCGTTGGCGCGCACAGGATCTGCCGCTTGATCCCCTTGCGGATGTTCTCGCGCGCGGCCTCGATTGCGGCGCTCTGGTAGTCGCGCAGCACCAACTCCTGGGCAGTCTGGGCGAATAGGTCAGGCATTGGGGCGCCCCTTCCATCCGGCGCCAAGAGCGCGCTCTTTCCAAATTTTCACCTGCTGTTTGAACGACGCAAGTTCCTCCAGCAGGCCTGAGATGCGGCGCGTCAGGCCGGATACCTGCTTGGTCAGCTTGTCGTTCTCGGCGACCAGTCCATCAGCTCCAGCAAGGGCGATGCGTTCGTCTCGCTCAATCTCCAAATCACGAGCGGCCGCGTCAGCTTCCGCTTGGAACTCCGGGTCAAGTATCACCTGACGGTTGGCTCGCTCGCGCTTGTTCTTTAGAACCTTCTCGAATTTCTCATCCGGGATGGCGGCGTAAGTACGCGCTCGATGAGCCAAATTCTTGTCGATCCCCGCCTCGGCAAGGGTTGCCGGTGCGTCCGATAAAACCGGGTTGGCGGCTAACCCGGTTTTTGGCCTACCTCCTCCATTCAACCCGTGGAGCTTGGCCTGTTCGGCCATCAACTCACCAAGACGACGCTCGGCGCGGATGCGAATCTCCGCCGCCTTCACCTCCATCTCAAAATTGCCCGCCTGCCTTGAGTAGGCTCGGAAGACCTCCGCCTCAGCGCGAATGGCCTTTACCTCGTCGACCGATGCGGCCGCCGCCACAGCGGCGCACGCTGCATCGTAATTGGTGAGTGCGGACTGCGATGTAGCTTGAGTGTCCGTCATACGTGCTTCAACCCGCGCTCAACAGCGGCTGCACCGAGCCGTCCTGATAGACCGTATCCAAGGGCACGGTGGCGAGCGGCTCGTCGCCATCCCACCCATCCGGCCAGGTCTTCGCCACGATCAGCTCTCGGATGCGCGCTTCCTCTTCCTCGTTGAGGATATCGAGCTTCGGCAGGTTCCAACCGATGGTCTTCTCGTTCACGTCGTCCTGTATGGCGAGCACCGTCTCCAGGCCGCGTAGGCGCGCCTCGAATGTAAGCGGCCCCATGCGCTGCGGATTCTTGCCGAGCGAGCCGTCCTTTAGTCGTTCCGCGCCCGCCTTGCGGAGACGGTTCTCCGGCAATCGCAGCCAGCGATAGAGTGGCTTCAGGCCCTTGAGCGGCGTCAGATACGACCAGCGCTCGTGATGCAGGATCGTGTCGAGTGCCTTCTCCTCCTGCGCTAGCGGGCAGCCGATGCATCCAGTGCGGGCATTGATCTCCTCGGCCTCATCGCCGCCGTAGGCATCGGCGATGATCGCCGTCGACCAGTCGCCGTATTCCATGAGCGGCGCCCAGTGCTTGAGCCACTCCCAAACATGGCAGACGCGCCAGTGCAGCAGCGGCGCCACTGTGGCAATGCGATCCCGGAGCTTCGTCGCCTCCGGAAGCGCCTTCTGATACCAGCCCTGCCCGCACTCGGCGCCGTCCTTGCCGCAGCTCATCTCGATGCGCCGATCCCGGATCGCGCTCTCGCCCTGCCGGACACCAGTGATCATCAGCGCGGAGCCGCCAGCCTCCGCCAGGGCCTCGACAAGGGCATCCTGCATCGGCTCGACCTTGATCTGGCGCGTGCACCAGCGGAGCGTGTTGTTATTCGGTGGCGGGACGCCGCGGCCGAGGATGTAGACGAAGAAGCGCTTGTCGAGCGGGGCGCGCACGACGCGGACATCGATGCCGCGCTCGCGCAACTCGTCCATGATGTGCAAGGCCGCGATGGCGAGCGGCGGCAACTCCATCCTGGTGTCGGCGTAGAACACGGTGAGCGTCTTCGGCCGCGGGACCTTTCCGGCATCGATCAGCCAGACCAAGAGCGTGAGCGTCGCGCTGCTGTCTTTTCCGCCAGACCAGGCTACTGCCCAGTGCTCATGCTGCGGGCCGTAGGCGCGGAGCGACTGGATGGTCAGGTCGATCGCCTCGTTCATCTGCAGGCGGCGCGAGCCGGCGAACAAGTCGTGCTGAGCGGTCGTCATGCGGCGACCTTCTCAACGATGGTCAGCCCGCCTTGCGTCTTCCCGGCGCGCCGCCATCCCGCGGCGAGGAAGCAATATCCAGGATTTGTGCTCCGCACTGCTGACGGACGGACCTTGGTGCGGGCGATGGGGGTCATGCGGCCCTCCCGCCGAAAATTTCCACTTGCGAGCTGCCTCCATTGTCGCTGCGGTTCGGCGCCTGCGCGCCGCCGGCCGCGATGGTGATGGTGACGTTTCTCAAGATCATGCTGCGCTCACCGTCACGAAGGCCTTGTCGCCGCCGATGGACTTGGTTGCCGTCACCGTTCTGACGTTGCGGTCATCGTCGATCCGGCGAGACGTGACGAGCGCGTCCAGTATCGGCTTGATCCTGTTGTCACAGTCCCCGCGCATATCCGCCGGCAGGGCAATGTGGACGACAACGGGGCCGCCGATGCGGCGGGATGCGGGCACCTGGCGCCAGAGCTCGGCAACGGCTTCGTTCGCCCATGCCACGGATGCCGGACGCTTGAAGCGGCCCTTCTTGCCGTTGCCGTAGGCGTTGTTTGCGCTCGGCGGCATGGGGAGCTCGACGTGGAAGGTCACCGTCCCGCCTCCCCTGCGTCGGGCCACCGGACGCTGCAGTAGACGCCCAGCGGCGCGATGATCGCCACGAAGATCAAGAGGCGCACCCACCACAGGGAGCCGTCCGGGAATCCCGCTGCAAGGCCGCCAGCAAGCGCGCCAATACCGAACGGTCTCACCCCCGCCTCCCCGCCGCCTTGAGCGCTGCCGCCGCCTCAGCAAGGCACGCCGTGACGT
>ERZ650311.1780-NODE-1780-length-10142-cov-5.109844_pt1 | contig 10142 bp, 19 predicted proteins | sample MGYA00376247_ERZ650311 | MGnify/ENA primary metagenome ERZ650311 (study PRJEB26733, sample SAMN07839324) | wastewater metagenome | biome: small river; feature: stream; material: water | place: USA: North Carolina | collected 2016-07-28 ... | reverse complement strand
GCAGAGACTAGAGGACGATAGGCTTGGGGCAGTGGTTTGGGAATATAGCCAGCAGTTTTGGCCATCGAAATAGCCTTGCGAAGTTCCCCGAATTTCTCCCAGATGAAATCAGCTTCTTTTTTCTCCAGTTTTGCCGCAATTTCGGTGACAAGGTTGTAGATTTTATCCTTGTCCACTTTGATCGGACGGCGAATGAAACTGCGCCAGGCGTTCATGCCGCAGCCGTGCATCGTCATGGCACGGAAGTTGGCGGGAAGGCGCGTTTTTGCTTCTTCCTGGATCATCTTGTTGAAGGCGAGGAATAGGCCCTTGGTCCTCGCCGGGTAACGATTTGCAAGCTCCACGATGGAGGTTGTTTTCGCAGCCCCGGCTCGAGCAGTGACGAGGAGATTGGAAGGGGAATTGATCCCGGCCTCGAAGATAGCGAGTTGTTCAGCGGTCCATTGCATCTTTCTACTCCTTTTGATGCTGGTTAGTGAGTATAGCTTGTCGGTTCCCGGTTGAACTTGTAGAGATATTGGGCTATGAGTGACAACACAGCCCTCTTGTCGTCGCCGTCCCAAGAGCTGCCGTAGATGTTGAGGATGTTGCAGATGAAATGGACAACTTCCTCGTGGGTCAGTTCGTCGGGAAAGCTCTCGACGTATTCGGCGCAAAACTCACATGCTCGGCACATAGTCTTTCTCCCTTTCCAGCTTGTTGGCGAGTGCGGTTTGTTGAGCCATCTCGTCGAAGAACTCTGCGAGCTCCTCGTCGGTGAAGTCCCGCAGATAGCTCATGGCAATGAGGACGACGAGGCTTTGGACTTCCCCGCCGGAGAGGAAGGGCGGAAACCGCCCCTCCGCTTTCAGTTGAATGTAGAGCTCTCGGCCGCGATCAGTGGGCATGGAAGCCTCCTATAGCTCGATGTCAAGGGAAAGCTCCTCAAGGGGAGCCGCTTGCGGGGCAACGCCTCGGCGAGTTGGAAGAGGAAGATCGCCGCGGAGGAACTCGGTAAGCTCGGAGGGTGAGAACTCTCCGATGAACTCGCGGTTGGCTGAGAAGCCGAAGCCTACAAGGAAGTTTTCCCCATAGGGCAGGATGATGAGCGGCGGGACCGCGTAGCACCTTGCGCCGAAAACTTCATAGTGCGAGGATGAGGGCGAAGAGGACGAGGAGAGTGGAGGTTGCAAGGAGGACTCCAAGGATCGAGAAAAGCCAGTTCATTCGAGGTCGAGGCTCCTCGAGGCGTCCAGATCGACCTGATCGTCGATTTCCTCCTGCGTCTCCACGTCGAGCATGAGCCCTTGAGGTTCGCGGTGGCGGAACACTACATCGTAGAATTTGAAGTGCTCGGCCGGCCGTCGTTTGAGTCGTTCCCCGGAGGGAGACTCAATGGCGATCTCGAGATCGTCGTAGGGGGTTGTGGGAAGGTAGCCGGGAACCATGCCGTAGGACTCCTTCATGTGCTCCTGCTGCTTGACGCGAAATTTGTAGCAGCGTTGGCGAAAGTTGACGGCAGCACCGTAGGTATGGAGGCGGTAGCGGAGGCCCGTGGGGCGCTCCGCTGCTTTGTCCATTACCAGCTGCACATCGGCAAAGGCGGGGAGGGGATGGACTTTGATCATTTCAGGCTCGCGATCTTGAGCAAGAGCAGCTCGCCCATGCTGTGAGTTGCCGCGAATGTCACGGCCTCGGCGATGTTCTTAGAGATGCTGAGCTTCATGATGACTTGAAGGATCTCAGGATCGACCCCGGCATACCACATCTCTCCCTTCTGGCAGAAGTGGAGCTCTTTCTTGGCGTCCTCTTTGCCCTCAGCGAGGATCAAATCGAATTGATCCTGAGAGAACTCGACGATGCAGAATTGCTGATCTTTCAGCCAGAGGTCCACCACGTCTCGCGGCCATCCTTGCCGATAGATCTCATCTGTTGACATCAGTTCCATCTGGGACTCCTTTCTTAGTCGACTCGGGCTACGTCGAGCAGTTTGCCCTCTTCGATGATGCCGAGCCAGCTGTATTGGAACAGGACGAGAAGCTGATCTCGAAATTGCGCGCGAGAGACCTCCAGCATGAGCGGGTCGCCTGGGTAGGAAAGGGCGTAGTTCCCGCCGCGCTCAACGAGAGTGAAGCCGGAGAAGCTGTTCCAGCCGCCGCCGTGGGCGTAGGACTCGTTCAGTTGCTCCTGCACCGAGCGGGGGTCGCGCTCATCGAGCATCAGGGGGAGATACCCCGCTGGCGCCAAGGGGGAGAAGTGAAGCATTGTAACCTCCATACTGTGCGGGATTGCACGAGGAAGCAGGCGCGCGCGCCTGCTCTGCTGATTCAATCCCGTTTGTCCGAGCCGCCCCGTTTGCCTGAGCCGTAGCCTTTCCATTGCCACGAGGGGTAGAACTCGATGTGATTGTCTACATCTGCGCCGAAGCGCGCGCGATAGCGGAAGAAAGCCGCAGCTTCGTATCCGACCGCAGCGGGCGTCATGGGGCGCCCTTCGCAGTCATAGTTTGGATCAATCGTCATCACGCGGCTCCTCCGGTTCCGGCTCGTGGCCGAGCATGATCCGCTCGATCTCGCGATCAATGCGCCGCTGTTCGCGGCAAAGTTTCTTCGGGAGGCGGATGAGTTTCTCCCAATCAGCAAACTCCGCGTGAAGGTGAAGGGAGGTTACTCTCATAGCGCGAACTCCATCAGGACGCTGATGACGGTGCCGAGAAGGAACGCGGCGGAGAAGATGAGGAAGAAGGTGTCGGGTTTCATTGCTGATCTCCTGTTGCTTTGCGAAGAGCCTCCTCGGCCGACCGCGCCCGGACATACTGCACCGTCCAAGGCTCCGGCGCCCAGCCGCAGGTGCCAAGCGCCCCCTGCGGCCGAACAGCGTAGAGGTCCTCACGAAGATACGTGGCCTCTAGTTTCATGGCCTACCTTGCCACGACAGTCGGAGCAGCTTCCTTCTGCCGCTCCGAAAGCTGGTCATAGGCTGCCATGAAGAGGCGGAGAAGCCGCTGGTCGCTGTCGCGAGTCACGATGATCTTGTAGCGGTCATACATGGTAGTCTCCTTCATGCTGCGAGGATGGTGATGATGTCGTTGACGGCCTGCTGATACTGCCCCCGCTTGTAGGCTTTGCCTGTTGCGCGGGCAGCCATGTCGAGGATCTGCCGGCCGGAATACTGAGAGTTGTGCATACCGGCGGCGAGGCAGCGAAGGTGCGCCTTGAGGAACACGAGCTGCAGGCGGCGGTCAGGTTGAATGATGGTAGTCATGGAAGTCTCCCTTTCGATGCAGGATCGCACCATGAGACGGAGCCGAAGCTCCGTCCTAGCTGCGGTCATGGCAGGCTGTTCGGTCCCCAAATCACCTGCGCCTTGAGATCGCTGTCACGATCCACCGCCTTGCCCTCGGCCTCGTGCCAGCCGGAAGCGTCTCGGATGGCGTAGCCCTCGATGCCCCACACCTCGCGGAGGCCGCGAAGAGCCTTGCGAAGAGTGCCAAGTTGCGGGGAGACGTAGGAGATCGTTCCGCCCGCATGGGTGATGACTCGAAGCTCGTGCATTATTCGCTCTCCAGCAGCTTGTATTTCGCCAGTGTGGCGGACATCTCTGCGGCGAAGGCCCTGCCAGCGGCTCCAACCATCGCGTCGGAAAGCAGCTTGAGCCCGGCCGTCCGCCGCAGGAGAACGCGGAACTCCCGCGTCTCTCGCGTGGGAATCTCGGCGAGCTTGGACCAGAAGTCGGCCTCGTCCCAGAAGAGGAAATATTCCCCGTAGCCAGAAGCAACTCGCTCGGAGTAATCCAAGTTGATCTGGAAATCGTCACGGGCATCATAGATGACTTTGAAATTGCCCCCTTTCCTGACCAAAATCCCGGTGACTTCATGCCAGTTGTAGCCGCGATCTTCGAGCGTCTGCTCCAGCACTTCCATGAGTCTCTGAAAGTCCATTTTCGTTCTCCCTTGAAGGTGCGGGATTGCACCAGAAGAAGGGCGGCGTCGCCCTTCCAAGCTGCAATCACTTCACCGCCGCGATGAGGCCATCACGCATTGTCACCTGCGCGAAGTATTCCCGGCCGCCCTGAAGGTGGGGCCGGTGCGCGACGTAGAGCACGCCGTCCGGCCTGTATTCCGGGCCGAAAAGCGAGGTCTCCGTATACCGCAGCCGCTGACCTATCGCGGCCTTCAGGTCTTTCTTCGTCGGGTAGTTCACGAGCATTGTCATTTTCGACTCCCTTGTTCAACACTGACGACTCGGCGCGGGACGCACCCGCCCATCACCACCATACACACCTCCGGGAAAAAGTCAACCCGGTTGTCCAGCCGCCGCCGGGACCGATGCCGCCGCTGATCAAGCCTGATGTATGCGCTGGTCAAGCCTCATTTCTCTCAATTTGGGGAAACGGGCATATGTCCGGCCGCGGGAGCCATATCGGGGGCCTCCCCCCGTTCCCGCGTCCCGCCTCTCCCCCTCTCCCCCAGCGCCAAATTTTTCCGACCCCCCTCTGAAAAAAAAAAAAATTTGATACATATCAAAAGCTGGGGAAGGGGAGGAGCGGGAGAGGCGGGCGGTATGGGGAGAAGGGGCTGGGAGGGATATTGGGGGGTGGAAAAGCTAAAGGGGGGGAAGGGGAAGGGAGGAGGGAAGCCATACCATACACCGTGTGTATGGGCCATACCGCCCCTGACCATATGGCCCCCGCACCCGGACATGCCGCCAAAATCTCGAATTGAGAAAAATCAGTCAAAATCAGCGCAGCCATCAGTCATAACCAGCGCCGGCATCTTGAAGGTTCGAGGTGGCGGAGCAATCGGCTCCGCCCCTTGCGCGGTTCGAGGTGGTGATGGCTCCAGCCATCACGGTTCGAGTTTGCCCGGCACCCGCAGGGCAAAGAAAAAGGGGGCCGAAGCCCCCTTCCCGTCATTCGCACGCGGCCCGGAGGTCGCGCCACAAGCGCCGCCCCGATGCCTCGTCAACCGCCTCGTAGGCTTCGTTCTTCGTGAAGCCCTCATCCTCGAACGCCTGAATGATCCGCGTCGGATCAATGTAGCGACCGGGAAACACGACGCGGAACCCGCTGTCGGTTTCTTCGATTTTCCCGCCACGACGTTCGATCCTCTCGCGATCAAACTCAACCGCCACCAGATTTTGTTTCGGCGCGAAAGCCACTTTCGCCTTTTCCATCTTTCAAACTCCCTTGTGAATTGGCGGGGCGGCACCATTGCCGCCCCTTCCGTTGTCAGACGTTCACCGGCACTTCAAGCGCCGCGATGGCCTCGGCCCGTTCCTTCGCCACCTGTGCCTTGCGAGCGATTTCCATCCGCGCGGCCTTCAGGTAGGACTCCCGTTGCACTTCGGGCAGCGCGTCCCATGCCGCGTTGACCATCTCGTCGCGCTTGGCCGGCTCCGCGTTCTTGTAACCCCTCGGATTGCCGGCTTTGACCTGCACCCGGAGCATGGATTTCGCCTCGCGGACCTCGGCCGAATCCCCGGTTCCGTCCCGCGTCCCCATGCTCGCCTCCCGGAAAACCTTGTCCCGGTCCGCGAAAAGAGCCGCACCGTCCACTTCTTCGCCTTCGTCCCGGAGCTTCTTCGCCACCGAGTTGATGCCATCTTGGTAGGCGCGGCGGATGCCGTAGGTCAGCCAGTAGGCCAACGTCTCGGCCGGAAATTCTTCCGGCTTGATTGTCGCGTCATGCCCTTGAGCCGAAATCGCGACTTCCGTCACATTGATATTCAACATGCGTCTACTCCTTTGCATGTATGCGGGAAACCGTCCCGCGCGGGCGTAAGTAGGGCGCCCCCCCATACCCACAATGTCAAAGAGCAACTCGTCCAACACCAACATCTTACACCGAGTTGATCTCGCCATCAACTGGTTTAACAATTGAATCACATTGTAACATTTGGCCCCGATAGTTCAATCGTTAAACTACCCAACCCCAGGTTAGTTCAACCATTAAACCATTCAGGTTCGCGGGTATCGGATGCTTGCATCCGATAGTTTAACCATTGAACAATGCACCTGCAGCATAGTTTAACATTAAACTATGCCGCGGTGCAGCATAGTTTAACATTAAACTACATTGTAACAATTCGTGATTTGACAACCTGGGGGTTCGAGCGCATCGGGTGGGTGGGCGGGGAAAACACCTCGGGATAAAATGGCCGGGGGAGGGGGGTATTTCGCCGGGCCGGGTGGTCGAGCGAGCGAAGCGTAGCCTCTCCAAATTTGTGCAGTTTTTCAATCCAGCCATATCTTCCCCTCCTTTTCAGACCAGTCCCCGATATGGCTCCCGCCCCGCCGCGCCGGAGGATTTCTCTTGCGCCGCGCCGGGATCGCGGGTATAATGGCGGCATGGAACAGTCGCTCGATCTTGACATCGCAAAGCTGGTTGCGCCGGGCCGGGTGGCGGCGGAGCTTGAGTTCTCCATCGTGCGGGAACTGCGGGCGAGCGATCTTGCGCTGCTCGCGGTGAGCGCGGGGACGCCGCCGGTGAATATTAAGAAGCTCAGCGAGCGGCATCACGCGCTGGCGCGGCTTCTTGCGGCGGGCGTTTCCATGCAGGAGGCCGCGGCCGTCACCGGCTACGACTACTTCCGCGTCGGCGTGCTCAAAGGCGATCCGGCGTTCCAAGAACTTCTCGCGTTCTACCGGGGCAAAGTGGACGAGCAATTCATGTCCACGATGGACCAGATTGCTGGGCTGTCGCAGGACGTGATTAGGGAAATCCGGGATCGGCTTGAGGACAAGCCGGAGGATTTCTCGGTGAAGGAACTGCGGGAGCTGCTCGTGTCCACCGCAGACCGCAGTGGCTTCGGCCCGACGCATAAGCAAGTTTCCGAGATCAACATCAACCTCGGACAACGGTTGGAGGAAGGTCGTCGCCGTGCTCTGGAGGCTCGCCGGAGCATGATCCGTGACATTACTCCTCCGGCGGAGGCGGCAGAATGAGATTGGTGCTCTCCATTTTGCTCGCCTCCGCCCCCTACACCTCGGAGTCGGCGGGATGAGCACCGACGCCCTTATTGATGACCTGGCCTCGTTTGCTTACGATCCCTACGCCTTTGTCATGTGGGCGTTTCCGTGGGGCGAGCCGGGCACCGAACTCGCCAATGAGACCGGCCCCGCTCCGTGGCAGGAGAAACTTCTCCGAGACCTCGGAGACGGGATCGTCACCTTCTCCCAGGCCCTCCGCTTCGCAGTCACCTCCGGCCACGGCGTCGGCAAATCCGCGCTCGTTTCCTGGCTTGTCTGGTGGAGCTACTCCACCTTTCCGGGCACCCGTGGAGTTGTCACGGCCAACACGGAGAACCAGCTGAAAACAAAAACCTGGGTAGAGATCGCAAAGTGGCACAGGCTCTTCATCGCGCGCGAACTCTTCAAATGCACCGCGACCGCGATCTTCTCCATTGATGAGGATCAGGCGCGAGAGTGGCGCATTGACATCGTGCCGTGGAGTGAACGAAATACAGAAGCCTTCGCCGGCCTTCACAACGCGGGCAAGCGGATCATCGTGATCTTTGACGAGGCCTCCGCCATCCCAGACATTATCTGGGAAACGACCGAGGGCGCCCTCACTGACATCGACACCGAAATCCTCTGGTTCGTCTTTGGCAACCCGACGAGGAACACCGGCCGCTTCCGCGACTGCTTTGACGGCGGCAAGTTCGCTCATCGCTGGAAACAACAAAAGGTAGACTCTCGGCAGGTTCAGCGAACGAACAAGAAGGAGATCGAGGACTGGATTTCAGACTACGGCCTCGACAGCGACTTCGTTCGGGTTCGTATTCTCGGGGAATTTCCCCATACCGACTCCATTTCCTTCATCTCCCGCGATCTTGTTGCAGCTGCCGTTAACCGCCCGCTGGATTTCAACTCCGGCGCGGTCGTGCTCGGAGTTGACGTTGCTCGCTTCGGCGACGACTTCTCCGTAGTCTGGCCCCGGCGGGGGCGCGATGCGAACTTCTCTCCGGTCCGCTTCTATCAGGGCCTGGACACCAACCGCCTCGCCCACGAGGTCGTCCGCATCTACAACGATCTAAACGCTCAGATCGTCTTTGTTGACGGAACGGGCGTCGGCGGCGGCGTTGTCGATACTCTCCTCGCCCTCGGCGTCCGGGTTTTCGAGGTGCAGTTCGGCGCTCGCCCTGACGGTCTCAACCCTACTGCAAAGTATATGAACAAGCGGGCTGAGATTTGGGGCGAGATGCGGGACTGGCTTCGGACTGGCTCCATCCCGGCGAGAGTCGCAGATCGAAACCTGCTGGAGGAACTCTCTGCCCCAACCTACACCATCACCGCGAAGGACCAAATCCAGCTGGAGTCCAAAGAAATGATGAAGCGGCGGGGAGTGTCGTCCCCCGACTTTGCGGACGCCCTTGCCTGCACCTTCGCTTTCCCCTCGGCGGAGGTGTTCACACAGCAGCACGCACCGTTGATTACGGACTACAATCCGCAATCGTTGGAGAACATCTATGTTCAGTAAACCTAAAATGCCCACACCTATTCCTCCCGCGCTTCCCGCCACAGCCCCGGCGGCGGCACCGGGGGCAAGTCCCTTTGCCAAACTTGCCAATCAGGTTGGAATTTTCACGTCTACTAGCGGCATTACCACTCCCGCCTCCACACAGAAACGCTCGTTGATCGGGGGCTGACATGCCGAAAATTTCCACAGCCGCGTTCTTACAGAAGCAGCAGCTGATGACTCAGCTGGACATGGACTTCTCTCAGTGGCGGCCGTATTTTGAGGAGATCGCCACGTTCCTCCTCCCGCGGCGGTATGTTTGGCTTTCCTCCACTCCAGGCGCGGTTGGGGTTGAGGGTTCGGGCCTTGCAGTCAACTCCACCGCTCAAGCGGTAGTGAACAATAAAAACTCTCGCATCCTCGATCCAACGGGCACCATCGCGGCGCGGACTCTTGCTAACGGGCTGATGAACGGGATTACTTCGCCAGCCCGGCCGTGGTTCCGGCTTCGCCTAACCTCCTTTCCGCAAAACGATGAGGAATATCCGAAGCCGTATCTTATCTGGCTTGAGGAATGTGCCCGCAGGATGCACCTTGTCCTCGCGGAGTCCAACTTCTACACCGCGGTCGGGATGATGTATCTCGAGCTTGCAGGCTTCGGCACAGGCGCGATTCTCATCTACGAGGACTTTGAAGAGGTCATTCGTTGCTACAACTCCCCGATGGGGGAGTATCGCCTGATCCAAGACAACCGGCGGATGGTGGAGGGCTATGCCCGCACCTTCACCATGACCGTGCGGCAGGCCGTGCAAGAGTTCGGGATTGAGAATGTATGTGAGCAGACTCGGATCAAGCACGCGGCCGGGGGCTCTCAGCTTCTCCAAAACGTCACTATCTGCCATCTGATCGAACAGAACAACCAGGACGATCCCGCCGCGATCTCCAAGCAGTTCCGCTACCGGGAGTTCTATTGGGAGAAAACTGAAACTTCCGGGCAGATGCTCCGCATCAAGGGGTATAGGGAAAAACCGATTATCGCGCCACGTTGGGAGTTGATGGGCAACGACACCTATGGAACTTCCCCTTCGATGGACGCGCTGCCGGAGATCAAGCAGCTTCAACTGGAAACTAAGCAAAAGGGCCAGGCGCTGGACAAGATGATCCGGCCGCCGATTGTAGCTGACGTTGCGCTCCGCAATTCCCCGACCGCCCTTCTTCCTGGCGGAGTCAGCTACGTTCCCTCTTCCTCCTCAGTCGGCGCCAAAGCGGTTTACCAAGTGAATCCGCCGCTGCAGGACATGACGATGGACATCATGAAGCTGCAGGAGCGCATCAAGATCATCTTCTACAACCACCTTTTCCGCAACGTTTCGGAACTCTCCACCGTGCGGAGTGCCGCTGAAATCTACGAACGGAAAGCGGAGGATATGGTGCTGCTTGGCCCAATCCTTGAGCGGTTTGAAAATGAGGCGCTGGACCCGGCGATCATTCGAGTGTTCAATATCATGAAGCGGAAGAAACTGCTCCCCGCAGCGCCGGAAGGGCTTGACGACTCGCTTATCGACATTCAGTATGTCTCTGTTCTCTCTGACGCCCAGCGCGCCGTAACTACCGGCTCCATCGAGCGGTTCATGCAGGTTATCGGCCAGCTCGCCAGATCGGAAGAGCGTCGTGTAGGGAAAGAGTGTCTTCGCCTGTGTAGATC
>ERZ650311.1779-NODE-1779-length-10142-cov-5.972043_pt1 | contig 10142 bp, 7 predicted proteins | sample MGYA00376247_ERZ650311 | MGnify/ENA primary metagenome ERZ650311 (study PRJEB26733, sample SAMN07839324) | wastewater metagenome | biome: small river; feature: stream; material: water | place: USA: North Carolina | collected 2016-07-28 ... | reverse complement strand
CAAGCCCATGGGATCTGCTAATGGATTGCTCTGCTGGGAATGCAAAACTCCATGGCGCTGTGACGCGATACGCTTGGCCGACGAACTCGACCGCGTGAGGGCTGAACTCGGGCTAACGCAGGACATCGCGATCGACTACGCCGAACTGTACGAGGCGACAACAAAACCACGCCTGTAGCCTCACAGGATGCCCGTAGCGCCGAGAGGGCTGACTGAGCGATCCATAGGCATTCCGCTCAAAGAACGCGAGATGAAGCCGTGTACGCCAGAGGAGCAACGCGGGGAGGGCAAGCGATGAACGTTAACGAACGTATCGCCCGAGGGCTGGGGTTCGACATCGAAGCCAAAGCGGAACACCAGTGGACGACGCTGATAGGCGACCACAACATCGAGTGGTGTGAACGCTGCTGCTCCTCAGTAAACACGTGTTGCGGCGGGGAAATCGCGGACGTTGGGCCGTGCGAACCAGTATGGCCCAACTACGAACACTCTCTCGACGCTCTCCTGCCGGTGCTGGCTGACCACCCGGAATGGTTCTGGTCAGTCAGGCGTCGCGGATCGGGCAGGTACGACGCCACAATTGAGTCGTTGGCCTTGGATAGGGCATGGGTCAGCCCGCACTACGATACCCCATCGGAAGCTCTAGCTTTGGCGGTAGCCGATGCCCTGGAGGCCAGCAAGTGAGCAACGACACTGACGATGTTGTTGACCATCGCCTGCAAACACCGCGCCGTCATTCCACGCGAAAGACGAACGGCGTTACGCAGACCTGATGACCCGGAGCGCCGAGCAAAAGAAAAGCCCCGACTAAGCGGGGCTGGGGAACCATTCGGTGAGGACTTCTAGGAGCTTGGGTATCGGGGTCTGGCCTCGCTCCCATCGGTCCACGGTACGGATATGGACGCCGGCGAGGCTCGCGAGTTCCTTCTGAGTCATCCCGCGAGCCTCCCGCCATTCGCGCAAGGCGTCAGGAGACATCGTAGGTATCGCGATCCTGAATCGTGACGATGCCTTTGCCCGTCGGTCCAGTAGAGACGACGGCGCTACGGCCGGTGTTGGCTCCGAGGAACGGTGGTCGCTCACTGAACCCGAGAACGCGATAGCTGGCGGAGCCGAAGTGCAGTGTGTCTCCAGTGGTGATGTTTTTGCCGAGTTTCGTGGTCATTTTGGTTCGCTTTCTCCCTGTCTCATCAGCGCCGGACGGGAACCCGGCGGACCGCCGAAGCGGTTTCGACCTTACCTGTAACGGACTTCTGAATAGAGAGAGAAGTCGCCTGCGGCCACGCGCTCCGTGTGCATTCGTTCCAGAATTGCGATGGTGTGCTTGGCGCGGCCAGCCGCGATCTCGGGGGAGTATGCGCCTCGTGCGATTGAATCCGCGATTGCGTGCAGCTTGGCGACTTGGCCGTTCCAACTGACCCCGTACATCGTTTCCATTTCGTTAGCACCTCCTACGTGCAAGGGAACAGTAAACCCGGCAAGACACGGTGTCAATAGGCTCTTTACCTAGCACAGAAAGATTTTCTGCTGACTGAGCGATCCATAGGCATTCCACGCGAAACCCGCTAGCATGACCAGCAGTGATCCGGTGCTTGATCGGCAACCATCTCACCCCTCGCTATCCCTGCTCCATCCACCGTCCTGACCGACGCAACAAGCAGATAGCGCAACAAGTAATCGCAAGAGACAGACGCTGCTGGAAGTGTGGAGCAACAGATAACCTGGAGGCGGGACATATCATCGCCAAGGCACAGGGCGGGCAGGATACAATGGCGAATATGCGAGCCGAGTGCGCGTACCCCTTGTGGTACCCTGTTAGCCGATGTCTCGCATACGCGGTGATACTGCGCTGGGATGGGTGCCAACCGATGTGCAATCGGCCGCTATCGACTGGCTCGCGATGGGGTACTCGCAAAATGCGACGGCCATCAGGATCGGCGTAACGCAACAGGCGGTCTCGAGTTGGGTCAACGATGTGTCCTACGCGGAGCAGTTTCGGGCGGCGGTGGCGGAGCGTGCGGCGCTGTTTGCGGCCAACCTGGAGCATATCGAGCTACAGCAGGTGTTACAGGCGACGGCGGTTATTGGGCGGGCGCTGGCCGGGGAGATAGAGCGTGACCGGCGCGGCGAGCTACCCGCTGAGTTTGTCGCTGCCGTTGAGCTACTACGGCCTCGCTGGCGCGCCAACGCGGGAGAGCGCAACAAGCGATTCGGCGCCTGAGCTCCCACCGGCGTTTGGCCGGCCCCATCCGGCACAGGAGAGGCTGTTAGCGCAGGCGGACCGGTACAACGTCGGTGTGTGCGGGCGGCGGCTCGGCAAGACCACGCTGGCCAAGCGGTTACTGGCCAGCGTGGCGCTCTCGGGGCGGCCAGTGTGTTACGCCCCGCCGATCTATCCGATGGCGCATCAATTTTACCGCGAGCTGGAGGCGGAGCTTGGCGCGTATGTCGTGCGGCGCGAGGCTAATCGGCGGCTGGACCTGGTGGGCGGCGGGTACATTGATTTTTGGTCGCTGGACAACGGCGGGGCGCGGATGCGCGGGCAGAAATACGCTCGCGTTGTCGCTGATGAGTGCCAGGACGTGTTGGGGCTGATGGCCATCTGGGAGCGGGTGATCAGGCCGACACTGACGGATTACGCCGGGGACATGTGGTTTTTGGGCACCCCACGGCGGGGCGGCGACTTTGAGCGGCTCTACCAGATGGGCCAGGCTGGCCGTGACGGTTGGGCGGGGCATCACATCCCAACGGCGATCACTGAGGACGGGACGGCGCGGTCTACGGTCGTAGGGACCAACAATCCATGGCTGGCCGCACCGTTGCCCGATGGCTCGCCAGACGTAGCAGCGGTCATTGCGGAGCTGGAGGCGGCGCGTACCTCGGGCATGTCGTCTCAGGCGTTTGCCACCGAGTACCTGGCTGACTTCGAGGCGTCCGATTCCGCGCTGGTGTACCCGGAGTTTTCGCGGGCGCTGCATGTCCGGCCGGCGCGGGTGCCTTGGTCGCAATGCAAGTGGCGGCTGGCCGGGATTGACCCCGGCGGCGGTGACCCAACCGCGCTCTACCTGCTGGGTGTCGATGAGCAGGAGCACATGCACGTCTATGCACCCGAGTTCTACCGGCGCGGGGATGTCACGGTGGACATGCTGGCCGAGTTTTTGGCGCGGGCAGACAAGGCCGGGCATGTGCAGCGCATCGTCGTCGGTGAGACGGGCGGCAACGTCGTGACCAATACGTTGCGGCGGCTTGGGTTTCCGGCGGTCAAGGCGGAGATGGCCAAGGGCGAGGGTCTGGAGCATGTGCGGTGGGCGCTGCAACACCGCGTCCTCACGATTGACCCCGGCTGTGAGGAGATGATCACCGAGTTTGGCCTGTATCGGTGGGCGCTCAAACGTGACCCGGTAGAGGGCGACCGGTACGCGACGCACATGCCTGGTGGCCGGCACGGAGATGCGATGGATGCGTTGCGGTATATAGTGATGGCCGTGATTAACTCACTGCGGGCCGCCCGGCCGGCGGTTATCGAGCAACGACGGGGGATGGTGAGAGGCGTATGACGACGTATTATCCGGTCCGCTGTCCCGATTGCGGGCGGTTGTGTTGCGAGGCAGTTGCGGGGTCAACCGTGCGTGTCCGCTGTGTCCGGTGCAGCCGGGAGTACATCCAGGAGGTTAGAGCAGCTCAGACCGCCATTACGGTGAGATGAGCCAACTCAGCCTCGATCAGTTCCAGGTCCTCAAGCGCCGGATGCTGGACAGGTTTGCCGGGGGCAATCCCTCGGTCTGGGAGGTCGTCAGGACCCGCGAGCAGCACTACTACCAGGCGCCCGAGGCCGATCCGCCGATGATTGAGGGTTACGAGAGCCACACGTGGCAATCGTCGATCCTGCGGGACACCTGGACAAAGTACCGCGCGCGGCTAACCGAAAACCCGTGGTCACCGCAGCTTTCCGCGCCCCGCTCGTCCCCAACGCTGGATGCAACGGCAGCCGACTGCGAGTTGTACCTGCAAACCATGTTTGCGGATTTGCGAAGCAGCACGGGTGATGACTTGCAAGGGCTGTTGGCGGACGGGATGGGCATCTACAACTACGGCATCCTGCATTGCTACCTCGCGGACGACGCGCTCAACGCAGCCTCAGCCAGGCTCGATTACGACGAGCGCGACGAGCTGCCGGAGGACGCCGCCGAAGCCAAACGGTACACCGACGAGGACTACCCGGAGGACGCCGGGCGGCAGCGCAAGGGCAAATACCGCGAGACAGACGCATCGCTGATGCAGCGCCGTGATGAGGCGCGGGCGCTGGCTGACCCTCCGTGGCAGGCGAGCGTCTGGCACCCGGCGCAATGCGCCTGGGTAGAGGACCGGAGCAAGGTGGGCGGCTTTCGCTACTTTTTAACCGGCGAGCAGATCGCGGTGAGCGATTGGCTCGAGGGGCGTCTTAAGCGCGGAGACATTACCGAGTTGGCAACAGCGGCGGATGTGGGAGCGGACGGGCAGGCGGACAACTGGCGGCCAACCGCGCGGCAGGAAGATCGGGTTGTCACCCTCTGGCGGCTGTGGTCACGCGAGCACATCTACGAGTGGGTGGATGGCCTGGACGATGCCCCGGAGAGCGAGACGTACCGATGTGTCCCCAACCGGGTGCATCGCGTGCCGTTTTGGCTGGCGCCGGGGATGGTCACGCTTAACCGGGACGTGGTGTTTCGGTATGAGCCGTTGTTGACCAGCTTGTACCGGCTCAAGCCGATCCGTGACCGGTACATGGCCAACCTGAGTGTCCTGGCTGAGGCGAGCGCTATCCCGCGTTACTGGTGCGTCCCCATATCGGACAACAACCTACCGCCGCTCACGGACGACATGGGGCATGTGCGCGTGTTTGGGGCCAACGCGATTGAGGCCATCGTCCCGCCCGATGGCTACAAGTACGAGCGTATCGGCGGGGACGGCACGACGGGCCAGTACGAGCGGTTGCAGGCTGTGTATGACGCGGAGATGCAGCGGGCGTTGCCGGATACGGGCGTGGGAGACATCCGCGACACCACACAGCCGTGGACGGCGCGGATCATGCAGCAGGTGGGCAACATCGTCCCGTCGATGGCGATTGACCACCTCATCTGGTGCCTGTTGCCGATGGTCAAGATGATCGTTGAGGTCATGGCGGACGAGGTGGACGGGCCGGGCGACGTGGCGTTTTTCCCCAAGGACGGCAAGAGCCTGATCAAGCTCGCGCCCGCCGATTGGGAGGGGCTGCGGGCGGATGTCACGATTGACAAGATCAGCGCGGTAGAGCGCACCACGGCGATGCAGGCGGGGTTGCAGTATGTGGAGAGCGGGGCATGGACGTGGATTGACTGGATTGAGCAGGCCGAGGGCCAGCCCGACCCGCAGCGCACGTTTGTTAAGCGCGAGACGTTTAAGTACTGGCAGGCCAGCGTCCTGCCGTTGCAGATGAAAGAGGCGGCGGCGAAGGCACTGGGCAGCAAGTACAGCATGCAGCCGGTGAGCCAGCCGGGGGATACGCCGTTTGTGGGCGGGGATGGCAGGGGTGTTATGCCGGCCGAAGTGCTGGCGCGAGGGACCGCGCCGCCGGAGGGGACGCAAATGGCGGACATGGCCACGTTGCAGGCTCCGGAGACAGCGCCGGTCCAGGGGTTGGGGGGATGAGCAAACGAGAGACGCTGAGTGACGAAATGGCGGCGGAGCTGGAGGAGCTTATGCGCGTTGCCGCCGAGGAGATCGCAGAGCAAATGGAGGCGTTTGCCGCGCAGGTGCATGACACGCAGGGAGACGACGAGTTTACCGCGTGGTTTTTGTGGATGGTCGCGCAGTACGGGCCAGAGTGGGCGATGGCATTGGAGGCCAAGGACGCGGAGACGGGGGAGGCGCTGGTAGAGGGCGGCGAGCGGGTGCTGAAACGCTGGCTACGGATTGTAGCCGGGCTGACCGGACAGGAGGAAATAGGCGCTCCTGTACAAGCGACTGAGGCGGTGACGCATGGCTCGACAATATGACGGTTACGGCAACTACACAGACGACGATGGAGCGACATGGGTAGGTGTCGGCCCCAATGCTGGCCAGTTCTACTATGGCGGCACGTGGCACGACTTCCCGCCAATTGGTAGTGCCAGTTCTTCCAGCGGGATTACCTACGGCCCGCGCCAGACCGATACAGATGGCTCCGTGACGGGGACGCCGGGCGCGACCTACCAGATGGGGAGCAACGGACTCCCTGCATCCATCGTGCGCCCTTCTACGGGCGGCGGCGGCTCCTCATCTCCAACCACCGTTTACATCAACCAGAACCCGGGCGAGCTGTACCAGACCATCGTCTCCGACGGCACCGATGGCTACCCGGCGGGCACGGTCTACCAGGTCAATCAGCTGACCGGCGCGGTGACCGTCAAATCGCGGCCCTCAACCTCCGAGCCGGCATCGCTCTGGAATGACCGCAACGGCGACGGCTATGACGACCAGACGGGCTTGCCCAATGGTGTCGTGCGGGACAGCAAATCACCCTCGGGCTACCTCTACCAGGGCAAGCCGGTAAACGCCGATGGCAGCCTCTACACGGGCAGCTCGGCGGGTGGGTCTGACCTCGACCTCTCCAACAAGATCACGCTCAACGGGCAGGTCTACGTCTGGTCGAACAAGGACAATAAGTACGTCCTTGCGCCGGGATTGCCGGTTACCAGCGGCCCCGGCTCGACGCCGTCATCGGGCGGCACGTACAGCGCCTCTGGCTCGGCCACCTCGCGCACCATCCTGAGTTCGGGCGGCGGCAGTTCGTCCGGTTCCGATCGGGACTACGCGGCGGAGGACGCGGCGAGCGATGCCCGCACGGCGGCGATGCAGGAGGCCCAGCGCAAGTGGCAGACAGCCGAGAACGATAAGGACCGCGCACAGGCGGCGGCACAGTTCCAGGCGACCTACGGACTGAGCGTCCAGCAGTTCGCCGAACAGCAGCGCCAGGCACAGGCAAAGGAGCGTCAGCAGGCGATCACCGATTTCCGGTCGGCGGTGAACGATACCGACCCGAACGCGGTGCGGGCATGGCTGTACGGCAATGGGGCGCAGCAGGGCGGCAACATCCTCAACCGGATCAGCGAAGGTGGCGACGCGCTGTCGCCCAATGCACTGGCTGGCGCGGCGGCGCTGTTGGGGACGCTCAGGGGCACGCCGGCGGCCTCATTGGGGAGTTGGCTGGCTGACTATCCGGGGCTGGCGAACATCGCTGCTACGGGCCTCTCAGGGGCGACCGGAGAGGTATTGCCCGCCGGGAGTCCGTTGCCCCCGGGGACGCAGGATGTCACCGGGACAACCACGACAACGCCGGGGAAGACGAACCCGGTAACGGGACAGGTAGGGAGCGGCCCGATTCCGCCGTATATCACCGGGGCGGACGGCAAGCAGGTGCTCAACCCCGCCTATGTCGTGGAGCAGGGCAAGTTGCGCCAGCAGGAAGCGGCACAGGCCGAGTGGGCCAAGCGGACGGGCTGGTATCCAGTCTCGGGGCCAGCCGGGATCGTCTACACCGAGTACGCAAACGGTGTCCCCACGGGCAAGCAGATGAGTCAGGCGGAGTTCGGGCAGTTCCAACAGAACAACGACCCGCAAAGCTTCCTCTCGAAGTTCTACGAAGGGGCATCGGTTTCTGGCGGTTACGGCGGCGCGCTGTCCGGTGGCCTTGTCATCAAGCCCAAGACGTATGACGAGCTGGGGCAGGCCAGCGGGACGGACTCGCAGACGCTGATCCCCTGGGCAGCGGGTTACCAGCTACCGGGCCTCAAGCCAGCCGGTGAGATGCCCTACGGAAATGACAACATCCAGCGCGGGATTGACCTGCCGAACAAGACGGTTATCCCCGGCCTGGCTCGAGGGGGCGTCGCCTACGGGACGATGCTCGTTGGCGAAAACGGCCCGGAGATTGTCCATGCGCCTGGTGGGGCGAAGGTGGTGCCAATCTCCCGCATGATGATGCGCGGGTTGCAGCGTGGGGGGATGCCGGGTTATGCGGCGGGGACGGGCGATTCGTTCGCGCCGGTGGCCGCCGCACCGTTCGCCAGGTCGACGCCCTGGTATATGCGGCGTGGGCTGTCCACGGCGCAAGCGCAACAGCCAGCGCCCGTGCCCGCTATCACTCCGGCTACCACGGCAGGGAGCGGGGCTGCTACGCCAGCACCCGTTGCCACGCCGGTTACCAGTTCTCCGTCCGTGGGCTCCTCCCCGCCTCCGGCCCCTGTCGTTGGTAGCACTCCTGCGCCGGCCGCGACGCCCGCGACGCCCGCGCCACAGCCGGTCACGGTTTCGGGGCTGAGCGGAAACTACGACGTTTCGACCCTGACCCCTGAGCAACAGGCGTTGATGGACGAAATCGCCAACTGGCGGCGGACGGCGACGGTGCCGGACATCGGCAGCAGCCCGTATGACGTGGCCTTTGGCGCGTTGGCCCCGAGCGTGCAGCAGGCATACCTCAAGAGCATCCAGACGCGCTATGGGGTGCCCACGGAAGACCTCGCATGGGAGATCAACCGCAACCAGGCAATGATGCCGGGGTTGTCGCGGAGCGCGGTGAGCGTGGGGTACTGAGATGGTCAGAATCTCAACCGACGTCTGGGAGAACGAAATCGCGCCGACGGTGGAACCGCTCAGCTACTCGCTGAACAACCCGGCGTTGAGCAACCTCGCGTCCACTGGAAGCTATGACGAGCCGCGCTATGACGACGGCCTCGGGCATTACTGGGATTCGAGCATCCAGGGCTGGCGGAACAATGACGGCTCGATTTACGACCCGAGCCAGAGCTACAGCGCCGATCCCGGGCTGGGCGTCTACGCGGACCAGGGGGAGTACAACCCGGCGCAGAGCTATACGCTCGGTGACGAACGAATGGGCAACCTGGTCACTTCCGGGGGGTACCGGCAGAGCGACGGGTTGGGGCATTACTGGGATTCGGCCTCGGGCATCTGGCGGAACGAGAATGACGGCAGCCCGTATGACCCGTCGTACAGCGCGGCGCAAGAGCAGGCGGCCTACCCGGCGTTTGCGCCGGAGAGCTGGCGGAATCCGGTGCCGGAGCCTGAGCCGGAGACGTATGGGCTGGGGTTTGGGGGTTCAGTGTTCAGCAATTACGGGAACGCGGGGACGGCGAACCCGTGGGACATGAACATGAACCCGCAGCCGGAGCAGGGCGGTGGTGGGTTCTGGGGCGGCGTGAAGGACATCGCGGGGACGGTAGGTTCGGGCGCTGTGACGGCATTGGGCGCGGCCAGGGAGTATGTCGGCTCGCCCATCTTCGGGACGCTCTCGGGCCTCTCAGACGCCCCACAGCAGCCTATCTACGATGCCGACGGGAACATCATCGGCTACAAGCGCGACCCCGGATTCCTGGAGTACCCGCGCGAACTCGGGAGTGCGTTGAAACGGACGGTGACCGACCCGGTAGAGCAGTACAGCCGGGCACGCCAGGGCACCGACGAGTATTTCGCCAACCCCGAGAACTCGCCGCTCTGGAATGCGGTAGGGCAGACGGCGATTGACCCACTGAGCTACTTCGGGCCGGGGCTGGCGTCGAAGGTGGTGCCGGAGGGTATGCCCGCGGCCGGGCTGATCCGGGGGCTGATTGACCAGGGCGGCGGAGGCGCGGTCCTTGGTGGCGCGGTAGGTGGGACGTTCGGGGCCAGCGACACGGCAGAGAAGATCCCCGGCTTCGGTGACCAACCGGACTGGCTCAGGGGATTGGAAGGCGGTGTTATCGGCGGTCTCGCGGGCGCAGGCGCGGCAGGTTCTCTGAAAGCGACGGCAGCGGCGGGATCGCCCCGGCTGTCATTCACGGGTGAAGTGGGTTCCGCATCCACACCGGGCGCAGCCGATGACTTTTCTACGCCCCCACTGGGCAAGGGTGGCGGGGAGCCGCTACGCCCGCTCACGACATCTGACAAACTGCCCGGAGAGTCGTTAAGTGATTTTGTCGCTCGGCGAGACTCGATAAACGAGCAAATTAAGACCGGGCCAGTGCCGTTTGAAGTGCGCCCTAAACCAAAAGGCCTTTCTCCTGAGTTAGACAAACTCGCGGTGCAGGATTTCAAGGTTGCCCAAGCGATGCTTGATGCCCAAGACGCCCGAGCCGCTACTCAAACGCTGG
>ERZ650311.1776-NODE-1776-length-10151-cov-4.854299_pt1 | contig 10151 bp, 10 predicted proteins | sample MGYA00376247_ERZ650311 | MGnify/ENA primary metagenome ERZ650311 (study PRJEB26733, sample SAMN07839324) | wastewater metagenome | biome: small river; feature: stream; material: water | place: USA: North Carolina | collected 2016-07-28 ... | reverse complement strand
CACTCGAGGCAGTACTTAACTCACTCGAGAAGGATCACGAGTTCCTTACAAAGGGTGGCGTCTTCACAGAAGATCTCATCGATACATGGATCGAGTGGAAGCGTAAGAATGAAGTTGATTATGTGCGACTACGTCCACACCCAGCTGAGTTCGAGCTTTACTACGACATCTAAGAAATCCTTTACAAAACCCCCGTCGATTCTCTGGCGGGGGTTTTGTATTTCTAAACCTTATTTTCTAAGCTTGCGGGATTCCCTGATTTCATTCATAAATCCAAAATATAGTCTTCAGAATTATGAGTGTCTTCTACAAGATCATCTTCTCAATCCAGACAATTACGATCTGGCTGCTTTTCAGGAAACATGGATACTTTGATACTGGAGGGTCGAAATCGGTGTTTAACTGGAGAGCACAGAAAGGTGACGAAAACCGAAACGACAAACCGCTCTAGCGAAAACCCTCATGCACTAATCTAGGTGCATGGCCGATGAACGCGAGAGATTAAGTTACGAACAATTCGGAGTAGCGGTTCGCGAACTAGCGCAGACTATTAAGGACAGCAGCTACGAACCGGATATCGTTCTGTCGATTGCTCGAGGCGGACTCTTGATTGGTGGCGCACTTGGTTATGCCCTCGGCGTTAAGAACACCTTTACGATGTCAGTCGAGTTCTATACCGGTGTAAATGAACGCCTCGCTCTCCCGGTTGTTTTACCACCAGTTCCTAACAAAGTCGATCTCACTGGACTTAAGGTCCTCGTTGCAGATGATGTTGCTGACACTGGAGCTACTCTCAAACTTGTTCGAGAATTCTGCGGTGAATATGTGGCCGAGGTCCGTAGCGCTGTTCTCTACGAAAAATCTCATAGCGCTGAGAAGCCTGATTACGCCTGGCGTCACACTGATCTATGGATTGAATTTCCATGGTCGGTCCTGCCACCCGTGGAGAAGAACAAGTAATTGAATTACGCATCTGATTATGTTGCACGCCTATCCCCTGCTCTTGAAGAGCTAGGTGATCGTAAGCGCGCTATTGGCGCGCAGATGTATATGAAAGATATTGCACCGTTTATCGGCGTTGCCACGCCAGAACGTCGGGCATTGGTTAAGCAGATTGCGAAAGAGATGCGCACCCCGACCTCTGAAGAACTTGGCGTAACAGCAAGAAAACTGTGGAAGCTAGATGAGCGCGAATACCAATACTGCGCTAATGATCTAATAGGTGTTCATAATTCGATTGCAGATAAGAACTTTCTTGGCGATCACGTTGAATATCTCATCACTACTAAATCCTGGTGGGACACGGTCGATGGACTTGGCTCTGTTGCTGTTTCTCCACTGACTGACAAGTTTGGCTGTGAGAAGTTAATTGAGAAGTGGAATAAGTCATCAAATATCTGGCTCAACCGCGCGGCGATTCAGCATCAACGCGGGCGTAAATTCGAGGCTGATAACCAACTTATTCTTCGCTACTGCCACGAGCATTCAGAATCAAAAGAGTTCTTTATTGTGAAGGCTATTGGCTGGGCGCTTCGCGATATGGCGAAGGTCAGCCCGCGGGATGTTCGTAAATTTCTGAAGGAGCATCCGACGCTAGGACGCGTAGCAGTGCGTGAAGCAGAGCGAGGTTTAGGCCGCCTCTAAAGCAGGCGTCTTTAGCCAGCTCTTCGTCACTAACTTATGCATCACGGTTCCGTTGATAGCGAAGACGATTGCAAGAATCCACCAACCAGATATTCCAATTCCGATGACAAGTGCGGTCACGATCGATGGACCGAGTGTTCCGCTCAGACCCCACGACAATCCCCATACGCCCTGATACTGGCCTTGGTGATTCTCATCTGCCAGTCCAAATCCGATTGACCAGGATCCCGCAGAGCCAATTAATTCGCCAACGATGTGTGAAGCCATGCCGAGTGCTAGCAATAGGGCGGCAAGGAATGCATTTACTCCATGAGCGTATGCATATAGAAGGCAGGCAAGTGAGATGAAATATGAAGCAAGTCGATAGCTCTTCGCTCCGCCAAATAAAGTGGCTGAACCTTTACTTGCAGCCACCTGTAACAACATCACTGCGATTGTATTCATCAACATGATTACCGAGACCCACCATCGCGGTGCATTGGTTTCGCGAACAACCCAGAGCGGAATTCCAACTGATTGCAGAACAAAGTGCACCGACATAAAAGCGTTCGACAAGGTGGCACCAAGAAAAACTTTATCTTTCAGCGCTTCAAAGGAGAATGGTTCACCGCGCTCAACCGTTGGTTCAACGAATGGCAGCTTGAGATAGAGCAATCCTGCGATAACGAAAGTAATCGCGTCACCCAGTAAGAGGGCTTTATATCCTGCGGCAGAGTTAATAGCGAGACCGATTCCAGCAAAGAGAGTTCCGACAGAGATACCGAAGTTGGTCACAGCGCGCTGATATGCACGCAATCGAACGCGAGACTCTTCTCCCCCAAGTTTTGCGATAGTTGCCATACGAGTTGTCTGTGCAACGACGCCCAGCATTCCCATCACGATATGGATAAGAAGAAAGGGTCCAAAGCTATGAACGAAGAAGAGACCTGCCATCACTATGCCCTCAGCAGCAACGGCGTAGGCGCTGATATTGCGGGGTCCGAATCGATCTGCAATATGGCCTGATGGAATGCTCAACGAAAGTGCGAGTCCGCCTGCAATCGAGAGCGCCAGGGCTACCTGCGCCGGCGAGAGGCCGACTATGGTGGTGAAGTAGATGACATCGACCGTCATAAAGAGGCCGTTGCCGAAGGTATTCACGAAGGTCGACAGGGCGAGGATTCGAAGATGGGGCTCCTGTGGGATGGCCTTTTCTAGTAATCGAGCCATTTGTGAGCGCATTAGGGCAGTCTACCCGCTTAAGTTCTCAGGTTGCTTTCAGGTTATATCGGTCGATACCTCAGTTGCTTTCTCCATTATCTGACATGTAAGTGTTATTCGATCGAAAGGAAGTGGCTCTCATGTCAATCATCTTCATCCTCCTAGGTTCATTAGCCGCGACTCTCTTTATCGTGACCAAGCTCGGTCTTCACACTCCCCCTGCTGAGCATGTAAAACTCGAGATCGTACCTAACGCTCAGAGTCGACTATCTCGCGAGGATATTCGTCTCGCTGCATAATTAAATCTAAATAGCCGTCTTCACTGGGAAGGCGGCTATTTAGATTTATGCATTAGCTTTTGGCCCTGAAACTCGAAATATTGTGAAGCTCATAATTCCACTCACAAGGGACGCGAGAATAACTGCCAAGATTGCAATATCTTGTTCACTCTTCACACTAAAGGCTAGATGAGCAATAAAGATTGCCACGGTGAATCCGATGCCAGCAGCGCTTCCTGTTGCTAACGTTGATTTTGTTGTCGAACCTTCTGGCTTCTCTCCGATGTTTATTCGAGCAGCAAAAAAAACAGTGGTGATAATTCCAAGCGGCTTTCCTAGAACAAGGCCGAAGAAAATTCCCCACGCAATCGGAGATGAAACTGCTTCATGAATCGATTCGGAAGAAATGGTCACTCCGGAATTCGCAAAGGCAAAGATTGGGACAACGACATAACTCGCCCACGGGTGGAGAGAGTTTTCCAATCGTTCCAGAACTCCCTCTTCACTTCCCGCCTCCGGACTTCTCGATGAAGAAAGTGATAGCGGAGTAAGAAGTCCGAGAATTACTCCCGCTAATGTTGGATGTACATCGCTTCGGTACAAGCCGTACCAAAGAATTGACCCAATAACTACGTAGACCGATATACGAGTGGCACCTAGTCTTCGAGTTATGGTTATTGTTACAACTGCAAGTGCTGATGTAGCCAACCAGAGAAAGTCGACTCCACTTGAATAGACGAAAGCGATAATGAGTATCGCACCTATGTCGTCAATGACTGCGAGTCCCAATAGGAAAGAACGCAAGGAATCGGTCGCTCTCTTCCCAACCATTGCCAGAACTCCGACCGCAAGTGCGATATCGGTTGCAACGGGCACTCCCCAACCGTGAGAATACTTATCTCCGGCGATAGTCAGGTAAATAATCGCCGGAATTGCCATGCCACCAAGAGCAGCCAGGAAGGGCATGATCGCTTTCCGACGCGATGAGAGATGCCCCTGGACTAACTCTCGCTTTATCTCGAGACCAATTACAAAGAAGAAAAGGGTCATTAGTATGTAGTTGATAACTTTGAGAACGGTGAGCTCGAGATAGAAAAATCCGCTTCCGATTGCGAATCCACTTTCCAAGAAAGAGTTATAGCTTCCTTGAATAGGACTATTAGCGGCAACTAAGCCTAAAAACGCTGCGATAAGGAGCAAGATGCCGCTTGAGGACTCCAGTTTGAGGAATCTGCGAAGAGGTGAGTCCTTCTTAGTCATATTGGGATATTAACATCAGCTCTTCTCTTGCTGACTGATAGTTCCTCGCGCGGTGAACCAGTAGCCAACAAAACCGACAACTAGCGCAAAGAAGACTCCGAGATTGGCTCCTGCCCATGCTCCCTCTTTGCCGCCGAAGATACCGAGGAAATATCCCTGCCACTGAAGCCACGAAGCAAATGGATTGGTGACGAATCCCCAGCCAATAATTGAGCCAACTGCCATGACGGCGATAGAAGAGAGATTCCAAGTTCCGTAGCGACCGTTCTCAGAGTAGAAATCTGCTTCGACATAATCGCGCTTTCGCATTAAAACATCAGCGACGAAGATGGCGGACCAGGTTGCGATCGGAACTCCGAGTGTGATGAGAAAGCCTTGGAATGGGAAGAAGAAGTCATCTGCAATCCAGACCAGATAGATTGTTCCAGCAACCATGATGAGTGAGTCAATGCTGGCGGCGACATAGCGCTTCACTGGCAATCCGATCGAAATCAAAGTAAGACCTGAAGAATAAAGATCGAGAATCGCGCCACCAACGAGACCGAGAATCGCAATTAAGGCGAATGGAATCAAGAACCATGTAGGAAGCAGTGTTGTGAGCGCACCGATTGGATCGCCAGCGATTGCACCGAAGAGATCTTCGCTGCTTCCGGCAAGTGCTGCGCCGTACACGACGAGAAAGATTGGAACGATTGATGCTCCAAAGACGGTCCAGCCAATCACTGCTTTGCTCGATGTTGCACGAGGCAGATAGCGTGAATAGTCAGCTGCAGAGTTGACCCATCCAAGTCCGATTCCAGTTGCACCAAAAATCAGTGCTCCAATAAATCCGGCCGCTGTTCCATTTGGAATTGCAGATACTGCAGACCAATTAACATCTTTCAGAGTCAGCGCGATATAGATGCCTGTTGCAGCAACGGTGACCAAGGTAAGCAACTTCTGTAGCTTCATGATGATGGAGTGGCCAAGAACGCCACCAAATACCGTTAAACCAATTGCAATAACAAAACCAAGGATCATCGCAAGATTGCGGTCGATATGGCCCGCCCGAACGAAGACGGTTCCGCTTGCCAAGGTTGCTAGAGATACAAGAACGGTCTCCCATCCAACAAAGATTAGGTAAGAGAGGAAGCCAGGGATGAGATTTCCCTTGACGCCGAAGGCGGCACGTGAGAGAACCATAGTTGGCGCATTCGACTTCTTGCCGGCCAGGGAGCTGACTCCTACGAGGAGGAATGAGAGCACGGTGCCGACTAGGGCGGCGATACTCGCCTGCCAGAAGGAGATATTGAAGCCCAGGAAGAAGGCGCCATAAGAGAGGGCCAAGAGCGAGACATTTGCGCCGCACCATGGCCAGAAGAGATGTGATGCGCGTCCCGCGCGCTCAGATTCATGAATGACGTTAGTTCCATTGAGCTCTAGTTGCATTTGCGTATCGTAGGCGATTTCTAGGAGATGGGCCGGATTGGTAAGGTTCGACCCAGGTCAAGAGCATCACATAATGCACCGGCAGTGTGATCGGCAACCCTCCTCTCGTGGCGGGGTGCCTTCCGAGTGAAGACCGGGCCATGGCAAGTCGTTATGGCAAGCGCGTACGAAAGGTTAACCATGTCAATTAACAAGCTGTCTATAAACAAGAAAGCTATTACCGCTGCCGCTGTTGCAGCACTCGTTGCAATCTCACTCACATCATGCGGCTCTTCAAAGGCAGCAGCGTGTGGTCAGATCAAGGAAGGCGTTCTCACAATCGCAACTGATGAGCCTGTTTACGGCCCATGGTTCGATAACAACGATCCTTCAAACGGTAAGGGTTACGAAGCAGCAGTTGCATACGCTGTAGCGGAAGAGCTTGGATATACAAAGGATAAGGTCGAGTGGGTTCGCGTCCCATTCAATAACGTTGTTGCACCAGGTTGCCGCAACTTCGACTTTGATATCAATGAATTCTCAATCACACCTGAGCGTGCAAAGGTTGTCGACTTCTCAACTGGCTACTACGACGTGACCCAAGCTGTCATTACAACTTCAAACTCAAAGATTGCAAACGCTAAGTCGATTGCGGATCTTCAGGGCGCAAAGCTCGGCGCACAGGTTGGAACAACCTCATACGCAACAATTACTGATGTCATCAAGCCAACTCAGGATGCTGCAGTATTTGATACCAACGATGTGGCAAAGCAGGCACTCGCAAATGGTCAGATTGATGGCCTTGTCGTTGATCTACCAACCGCTTTCTATATCACAGCTGTTGATCTAGAGAATGGCAAGATTGTCGGTCAGTTCCCAGCGAAGAAGGGTGGCGAGCAGTTTGGCCTCGTACTCTCAAAGGGAAGCTGGCTCACAGCTGATATTTCAAAGGCTGTCGATAAGCTCCGTGCAGATGGAACTTTGGCAAAGATTGAAGACCAGTGGCTTGCTGCTGGTGCATCAGCTCCAGTCTTGAAGTAATTTCGAGTCGATAAAGAACTACACGAGAAGCCCGATGTCTTACACGCCCTCACAGTTGCAATTGCAACGTGAAGATGGAAAGCGTCGGGCTTCTCGCCGTTCTACCGCAATTGCTCTGCTGAGTACGCTCTTAGCGGGAGCCGTACTCACCATCGTCGTGATCAACGCCCAAGGATTTAGTGCGGTTCAAGAATCTTTCTTCAATGCACATTATGCAAAGAAAGCCTTCCCACGAATCTTTGAAGGAATCCTTCTCAATCTACGAGTACTTTTCATCGCTGAATTCTTCGTTCTCGTATTCGGTTTATTGATCGCAATCGCGCGCACCACAACTTCGCCAGTGCTCTACCCACTACGCCTTATTGCAACTATCTACACCGATATCTTCCGTGGCGCTCCCCTGCTCTTGGTTCTCCTGCTCGTAGGCCTTGGAGTTCCAGGGCTACGCATCTCCTATATTCCTAATTCAGCGGTCTTTCTCGGAACAATCGCACTGGTTCTTACTTATTCTGCCTATGTTGCTGAGGTTATTCGCGCCGGTATCGAAGGCGTCAATCCCACTCAACGTCAGGCAGCTCGCGCACTTGGACTTTCACAGACACAAACTTTGCGCCACGTCGTGTTGCCGCAGGCGCTTCGCAATGTGACCCCACCGCTTCTCAATGATCTAGTATCACTGCAGAAGGACTCGGGACTTATCTCAGTCCTCGGTGCAGTCGATGCAATCCGCGCTGCCGGGATCGAGACTGCGCAATCCTTCAACTTCACACCATATGTGGTCGCCGGTGGCCTCTTCGTGCTGCTGACTATTCCATTGACTCGTTATACCGATTGGTTGATTCGTCGCCAAGACCGCGCACAGAAGGCGCAAGGTGTCTACTAATGAGTGACCTACTTCAACTTCACAGCCTTCGTAAGTCTTTTGGGGCCAACCTGGTTCTCAACGACATTTCTCTCTCATTTCCGCAAGGTTCTGCCACTGTCATTATCGGAGCAAGTGGATCAGGTAAGAGCACCTTGATGCGCTGCATTAATCTTCTCGAAGAGCTCAGTGATGGACAGATCATTCTCGACGGTGGGGATATCAGCACCTATGGAATCGACCTCGACTCGGTTCGAGGACAAATCGGCTCAGTCTTCCAAGCGTTCAATCTCTTCCCGCATCTGACAGTTCTTGAGAACATCACACTTGCACCGCGTTTGGTACAGAAGAAGAGCAAGGATCACGCTGAAGCCAGCGCGCTCGAACTGCTTCGTCGTTTTGGACTAGAAGATAAAGCGAATGCTTATCCAAACCTGCTCAGTGGCGGCCAACAACAACGCGTCGCCATTATTCGCGCGATTGCGACTGGGCCAAAAGTTCTACTTCTCGATGAAGTCACTAGTGCGCTCGATCCGATGTTAATTGCTGAAGTTCTCTCATTGATTGCAGAGCTCAAGCGCGATGGCATCACCATGATTATCTCCACCCATGAAATGGGCTTTGCCAAGAAGATTGCCGACACTGTCGTGTTCCTACACAACGGCGTAGTGCGCGAGTCCGGCGCTCCTCAGAAACTTTTCGAAGCTCCTCAAACACCGGAACTGAAAGCTTTCTTATCAGCGCTCACAGAGGCTGGTCGCCTCTAGTTATTACCTCTTCGACGATTTAGTCGAGGAAGAAGTCGAGCAAGAAATCTTTTGTGCCTGGAACGACGGCATACTTATCGAGATCGGTAATGCCTTCACTCGCAAGAACTTCATCATCAACATAGAAGTTTCCAGTTGCCTCAGCAGCTTGACGATTGAGGATGATGTAAGCGGCATCAGAGAGAATCTCTGGTGTGCGACAAGCAGCGGTATCCACTCCTGGAATCATCGCAAGAGCTGCGGTATCAATCGCAGTCCGTGGCCAGAGAGCATTGACGGCGATGCCATCACGCTTGAATTCTTCTGACATGCCAAGCACACACATCGACATTCCATACTTCGCCATTGTGTAGGCAACGTGATTCTTAAACCACTTCGCCTTCATGGAAAGCGGTGGTGAGAGCGTCAAAATATGTGGGTTGCGGCCAGCTCTTGCTGATTCACGGAGGTATGGAATCGCAGCCTGCGAAGTCAAGAATGTTCCGCGCACATTGACATCAAACATCAGGTCGAAGCGCTTTGCCGGTGTTGCCTCTGTCTTGGTGAGGTTAATAGCACTGGCGTTATTGATCAGAATATCGATTCCGCCAAAGGTCTCTGCTGTCAGTTTGATAGCGGCTTCAATCTGCGCCTCATCACGAATATCGCACTGAATAGGAAGTGCGACTCCCCCAGCTGCTTCAATCTCTGCGGCAGCGGTAAAGATGGTGCCCGGAAGCTTTGGGTTGGGATCTGCTGTCTTTGCCGCAATCGCAACCGATGCGCCATCGCGCGCTGCGCGCAAAGCAATTGCAAGTCCAATACCGCGGGAACCGCCAGTGATGAAAATTCTCTTTCCAGCTAGTGACATTTACTTGCCCTTCTGTGACATTTTTTTCATAACTGCATCTGCAAACTCTTCGGATTGGAGCGCGAGAGAGAAGATCTGGAACTCTGCCTTCATTACTGCTTCGACCGCATCGTGCCTACTTGCTTTCATTAGCGCCTTTGTATTGAGCACAGCCTGTGGTGGCTGCTCGGCGATAGTCGTAGCAATGGCAATCGCAGCAGCTTCAGAATCCGGAGCAATCTCGGCGACGAGTCCGATTTCTTGTGCATACGCAGGTGAGAACTCTTCGCCGGTAAGGAAAATCTTCGCGGCGCGTTGATGACCTACAAGCGCCGGGAACAACATCGATGATCCCGCTTCTGGGACGAGGCCAAGTGAGGTGAATGGCATCGAGAACTTCGCAGTATCTGATGCAACAACCACATCGCAGTGGAGCAACATCGTTGTGCCGACTCCTACTGCGTGACCGCGAACTGCAGCCAATAGCGGCTTGGTGAAGTTTAAGAGTGAACCGAGAAATGCGGCAACAGTTGAATCCTCTGACGTTGGCGGATTATTCATGAAATCCATAATGTCGTTGCCTGCAGTGAAGTGATCTCCTACCGAACTCAATACAACGGCGCGGATACTAAAGTCGCCATTGGCCTCGGTTAGAAGGCGTGCGAGTTCGGCATACATATCTCGGGTGATGGCATTCATCTTCTCAGGGCGGTTAAATCGAATGATTTGAACCTGGCCCACCATCTCGGCAGTGATTTGAGTCATTGGGCGAGTGTAGGAGGTGCGGTTCGGTAAAGGAAGGAGCACAATAGGGCTATAGCGACGGAGAGGTCCTACACAATGGCACGCGATATCACCATCAC
>ERZ650311.1775-NODE-1775-length-10155-cov-15.773465_pt1 | contig 10155 bp, 11 predicted proteins | sample MGYA00376247_ERZ650311 | MGnify/ENA primary metagenome ERZ650311 (study PRJEB26733, sample SAMN07839324) | wastewater metagenome | biome: small river; feature: stream; material: water | place: USA: North Carolina | collected 2016-07-28 ... | reverse complement strand
GCTGCGGTCACCAAAATCACGCTTAATCGGCTTGCTCACGATTCCTCCATTGTTGAGTACGGGCGATAGCCTACGCGGGCAATGGAGCAAAACGCACAACGAGAAGTTCGCACAGTCGATTCCGCATGGAGCCTGAGCGAGTTAATGGCCCGTATCGCAAAGGCCCTTGTCTCAGATGGACCCGCTCTTGCTCTCAGCCCAATCTCTGCTGAAACAGTTTCGTCGCGCACTGCGCTGGTTGTAACAACAACCGGAAGTTCGGGCACACCAAAAGAAATTGCTCTCTCAGCATCTGCTCTCCTGACATCAGCAAGAGCTTCCAATAAATACATCGGTGCTGAATTTGGAAATACCTGGTCTCTCCTTCTGCCCCTCAATCACATTGCTGGGATCAATGTTCTTATTCGCTCTCTTGAATTAGGAACAACTCCCACTAATCTCATTGGCTACGAAGGAAAATATCCCAAGGTAGATTTCACGGCGATTGTCCCTACCCAGCTCTACCGCGCACTTCATGGAGACGAGAATCTTCTCGAGCACTTAAAGAGTGCGCGCACAGTTTTGGTAGGTGGCGCAGCGCTGACTGCGCAGCTTCGCTCTCAAGCGGAATCTGTTGGAATTAATATCATCGAGACTTATGGATCAACCGAGACATCTGGTGGTTGTGTCTACAACGGAACTCCCCTTGAAGGCGTTGAAGTGAGAGTTGCTGATGACTCAAGAATTTCAATTAAAGGGAAAGTTCTTGCCAACGAACTTGCAGATGACAATGGTTGGTATGCAACCTCTGATGCCGGTCACTTTGAAGGTGAAAAGCTAATTGTTGATGGTCGTATCGACGACATCGTAATTACCGGTGGTGAGAATGTTTCACTCACTGCTATAGAACGTGTAATTCTTCAAACTTTCCCCGATATTCAAGTAGCGGCATTTGCCGTTCCTCATCCAGAGTGGGGTCAGGCAATTCATTGCGCACTTGTAGGTGCATCACGTGAGATTGAGGGGCAAATCCAAGGAGCGCTGCAACGCGAACTTGGCGCAGCCGCTAAAGCAAAATCTTTTCACTATCTCTCAGAACTACCATTGCTCGGAATCGGCAAGGTAGATAGGAAGGAGCTCGAAAGGATTGCCCATGAATAAATGGATTATCGGAGCGCGTCCGCGCACGCTACCTGCAGCCGTTGCACCCGTTGCTGTCGCAACGGCCCTAGCAGCATCTGATGCATCAGCTCTGCCTGCGCTCTTGGCACTTCTTGTCAGTCTTGCACTGCAAATTGGTGTCAATTACGCCAATGATTACTCTGACGGAATTCGTGGAACTGACTCTGATCGCGTGGGTCCAACGCGAATTACTGCATCAGGACTTGCAACACCTGGATCAGTAAAGAGAGCAGCTTTTATCTCCTTTGCGCTTGCAGCAGTCGCAGGATTAGCACTTGCTTCAATGACAAGCTGGTGGCTAATCGCAGTTGGACTTGCAGCAATTCTCGCAGCATGGGGCTATACGGGCGGAAAGAATCCTTATGGATACATCGGACTCGGCGAACTATTTGTCTTCATCTTCTTTGGCGTCGTTGCAACAGTTGGTACCTACTTTGTACAGACCGAGGAGATCACTACTGATTCGCTTTTGATTTCAATTCCTATGGGTACTTTTGCTTGCGCACTCCTTGCAATCAACAACATTCGCGATCGCGCACTCGATGCACCTGCTGGCAAAAAGACTCTTGCGGTACGACTTGGTGATCGAAAGGCACGTGGCTTCTTTGCTCTACTCATTGCACTGGGATATGCGGCAACTTTGGCCCTGATGAATCCATGGGCGCTACTGACACTGCTCACTCTCCCCATCGCAATCAGCTTGGTGCGTGGCGTTTTGGGCCAGGCACAAGGGCGAGAGCTAATTCCATTCCTGGCTAAGACCGGTCAGCTTCAACTTCTATTCTCCATACTTTTAAGCCTCGCACTAGTATTAAGCCATGGCTAAATACATTGGCGTAATCTCCATTGCATTAACTCTTTTTGCTTTCGTCGATTGCGCTATGCGCGATGACGTTCAGATTAAGAAGTTGCCTAAGTGGGGTTGGTTGCTAGTTATTATTCTCTTTCCAACCTTCGGCGCGGTTGTGTATCTCGTTGCTGGTCGAACAGGGGCGCTTCAAAAGCGTCAAAAGAAGAACAAGCCACGCATCATTCCTCCGGATGACAATCCAGATTTCTTGCGTGGTCTATAAATTACTTTTGATTAAGTCCACTGTAGGTGTGCTTGCCTGTGCCCCATACATTGACGTAGACATAGTTAAATAAGAAGGTCGATCCTGCAAAGATGCAGAGCCATGCGGCCCTGCGCCCGCGCCAACCAATAGTTACTCGTGCATGCAGATATGCGGCGTAGGCAACCCAGGTAATAAATGCCCAAGTCTCTTTTGGATCCCAGCCCCAGTAACGACCCCACGCGCTCTCGGCCCAGATTGCTCCAGCGATCACTGAGAAGGTCCACAGTGGGAAGACGAATGCAACCAAGCGATAGGAAAGTTGATCGAGAGTCTCTAGTGATGGAATTCGAAGTGCCCAGACAGGACGTGCACCCATCTCCTCATAACGCTCAAGGAATAAGTACGCACCTGCAATTACATTTGCGAGCAAGAAGATTCCGCCACAGATGATCGCTGTTGAGACGTGGATGATTAACCAGGTTGACTTGAGTGCAGGTACGAGAGGAGCACTGTTGCGATAGAGCAATGTGATTGCAGTTCCGAGTGTGAGCAGAACAGAGAAAGAGATAAATAAACCTAACCAGCGAAGATCGTATTTACGGAGTGCGGCGAGATAGGCAAGAGAGAAAGCAAATGCACCAGTGATCGAGAATTCATACATATTTCCCCATGGTGCATGTCCTGCTGAAATTCCTCGAGAGATGATTCCTGCAAGCAACAGCAAAGTACCGAGCCCCATAAAGGCAGTGGCTAGACGGGCTGCCTTCTCTGTTCGCTTGTAATCAAGTGTTTTGGTGAGGAGATTGCCATCTGTTGAATCCGCGTTCTGTGGTGCACGAACGGCAAATGCTGTTTCGAAAGCGTGTGACAAGAATGAGAGAGTGAAGAGCGCCATCGCTGAATAGACGAAGTTATTCGATACATATGCCCACGTTGTATTCATTACTTCACGCTTTCTACTAATCGAGCAACTTCATCTTCAAGCCCAGGAGCATTGTTCTTTGCTAGAGCAGCAACTTCAACTTGAGTTCCTGTGACTTTCACCCAGATACGTCGGCGACGCCCGTACAGTGATGAGAGTAAGCCGAGGATCGCAAAGATGGCACCAAAGAGGGCGAATCCCTTACCTCGGTCATCAACTATTTGTAGATTGACCCAAGGAGCGACACCCTCCAAAGTGATTGTTCCGCCTTCATATTGATAGCTTTCGCCGACTCCAACAGAGCCAAGAGCGAGTCTCTTCATCTTCTCTGTATCAATTCTGTACACCGATTGCGGAATACCTGAATCAAGACCGAGATCGCCGCTCCATATAGAGAAGAGCAGTCGAGGGTTGAGAAGTTCTGGATAGATAGATACGCCACCCATGGTCTTAGTGCGTTCAAAGGTAGGTAAGAAAGATGCAACGAAACCTACCGGTGGCTGCGCGTCAGGAACTTTGATGGCACCGATAGAACGCAAGTTTCCATCTTGTGGCAAGAATGGAACTGGTCCTTGAAAGGCGATCGTGCCTTGCGAATCACGCACTGTAACAATCGGTGAATAGCCATTCGCCTGAAGATAAACGCGAGTGCTACCAAAGGTCAGTGGCGAGTTCACTTTAATGATCTGCTTCTTAGTGACTTCACCATCTGTAGTTGTTACATAGGCGGTGTAATCCTGGGGCATATTTGTTTTAGGGTCGTATTTGGCAACAAATTTATCTACCGTGATTGTGAACTGACCGAGGTCAGATTCTTTCGTCAACTTACCCAATCTGAGGTTGTCATAACTTGTGGGCACATTAACAAAACGCTCCCCCGTATTGACGATTGCCTCACCCTGCAAACCAAATAAAGAGCCGAAACTTATTCCAATCAAAATAAGGATCAGTGAAAGATGAAAGAGTAAGTTTCCAGTCTCGCGAAGGTAGCCCTTCTCCGCAGATATCGAGCTATCGCTTTTGCGAACTCTAAAACGATTCTTCTTAAACCACTTCTCTGCACGTTCTAGAGATGCAGCATCGCCAGCAAAGACTGTGTGGTGCTCCATGCGATTGAGATTCTTTGGTGTTACAGGAGGAAGTGCCCGCATTGCATGAAAGTGCTCAACTGCACGAGGAAGCACGCAGCCAATAAGAGAGATGAAAAGCAAGATATAAATGGCGCTAAACCATGGAGAGCCATAGACATCAAAGAGAGATAAGCGATCGTAGAAAGGGGCGGTCCCTGGATGCTTCTCAAAGAAATCGCGGACAGCAATCGGATTGCTGGTGCGCTGTGGGATGACAGAGCCTGGAATCGCTGCGATTCCCATCATCATCAAGAGAATCAGTGCAGTGCGCATGCTTGTGAGCTGGCGCCAAGCAAAGCGGATGAGTCCGAAAAAGCCGAGCTCTGGGATGTCTACGTTATTGCTCATTAGATCACCGGCACAAAGTTAGAGATAAGTGAGCGGAGGTTAATCATGAGATCAGACCACACGCCCGTGAATTGCATAAAGCCAATGAGAATCAGAAGCACTCCTCCGACTTTGCTGATGAGAGAACCTCTCTTCACAAAGTACGAACGAATCTTCTTGCTGCGATCGAGGAATAGCCCAGAGAGAATAAATGGAATCCCGAGTCCGATTGAATATCCAATTGAAAGGATGGCACCTCTCGTTGCGCTTGATTCGTTGAAGGCAAGTGTCTGCACTGTGGCAAGTGCAGGGCCGATACATGGAGTCCAGCCGATTCCAAAGAGAACGCCTAGAAGAGGAGCACCTGCGATTCCACCGGTGGTAGAAATTTTTGGAGCAAAGGTCGGAGCAAAAGGAAAGAGGCCCAAGAAGATTGCACCCATCACAATCGTGAATACACCTAATACCTTTGTGATGATCTCTTCATTTGCTGCAATTTGGCTCCCCAATCCACCGAAAGCTAAACCGAACGATGCGAAGATAAATGTAAAACCGAGTACGAAGAGCAAAGATCCGAGAAGAACTTTCCCCTTTGTTGATGCGAAGCCAGTTGCATAGGCAACGTAGCCAGGAACAAGCGGAAGAACACAAGGCGATAGAAATGAAATCAATCCTGCAAATACTGCGATAGGAAGAGCTGCAAGGAGCGTTCCACCAAATAACTGGTCGACAACGAAACTTGTCATTCGCTCATCACCTTATTAAGAAGTTCTGTAAGGGATGCGATGGTCACAACACCAGAAATACGACCTGCAACCAATCCATTCTTATCTAATACAAGAGTTGTGGGAATCGCATTTGCTGGAAGAGACTTACTAAAACCAATCAGAACAGAGTCATCGATCAGAGTTGGATATGGGCTCTTGTTCTTTCGCACAAATGCCTCTGCATTGACCGGGTTATCTCTCGTTAAAATTCCGAGAAAGTTCACTTCAGGATATTGATTGGCCATCGCAGAAAGTGTTGGCTCTTCTGCGCGACATGGTGAGCACCATGAAGCCCACACATTGACGACTGCAACCGCATTCTTGGGCAAGGAATATTGAGTACCGAGCAGCGTCATGCCCTTAAGGTCTGGCGCTGCAACTCGATCATTAACTGCGATATAGGAAGTCGCTCCATTGCCTGCGACAAAACTTTCCTCCGCAGTAGTTACCCCTGAATTTCCGCAGCCGGAGAGAAGCAAGAGTGCAGCAAGTGCAGCGCCAAGCTTCTTCATATGGTTTTCCTTACTTCTTTGGGAGCAGATGTGCAGCGGGCTCTGAATATGAAGTTCCGCTGATGAGTCCTTCATCATCAAAGTGGATTGAGGTGACTGAAGCCAAAGTGCATTCGCGCTTGCGGGGATCGTGAATCAGTCGTCGGCCTTCAATTGCGCTTCGCAAAATCCAAATTGGCAGCTGGTGTGAAACAACAATTGCATCCTTATCGCCAGCTGCTTTCTTTGCATCAAATACAGCTGCGAGCATGCGATTGATCTGCTCTTCATATGGCTCGCCCCAAGAAGGCTTCCAAGGGTTATACAAATATCTCCATGCAGATGGATGCTTGAGAACGCCATCACCTATTCCGAATGGCTTACCTTCAAAGATATTTGCGGCTTCGATCAATCGTTCATCGGTATGTATTCCGATTGAATGAGCCTTAGCAATTGGTGCTGCAGTCTCTTGGGCACGTTGCAGAGGTGAAACATGAAGTGCACCAAGGTTGATCGCCTTCGACCACTCGCCGAGAGCTTGTGCCATCTCTTGTCCGCGCGCTGATAAGCGCCATCCTGGTTGGCGACCATAGAGAATCTTCTGAGGATTTTCGACCTCGCCATGGCGAACAACATGCACTGTAGAACTCATGAGCTAAGCATAAAGCGTGAAGTCGAAGCCCTTTCTCACTCAGCAATCGCTAAGGTTGAGACATGGCGCTCAAACCCACTCGTGCTGCCTTCTTTGATGTAGATAACACCCTCGTTCGTGGGTCAACTCTCTACTTTCTTGGAAGAGGCATGTATCAAAGAGGTTATTTCACAAAGGCTGATATCTCGCGCTTTGTTGTCGCCAATCTCCGTTTCCGAATGACCGGAATGGAGAAGCAAGAGGTCATTGAAAGATTCCAGAAAGCTGCGACAGATTTTGTTGGCGGTCACCAGGTGAGTGACATCCTCGCTCTTGGTGAAGAGATTTACGACGAATATGTTTCACCAAAATTATGGGAACGTACCTGTGAAATTGCACGAGGACATCTCGCTCGAGGTGAAGATGTCTGGCTTGTTACCGCAGCGCCACAAGATATGGCCGAGATCATCGCCAATCGACTTGGATTTACCGGAGCGGTTGGTAGCAAAGTAATTATTAAAGATGGAATCTATACCGGCGAACTCGATGGAAAACTTCTTCATGGCACAGAGAAGGCAGTTGCAATTCGCGCACTTGCAGAGGTAAATGGTTACGACCTCGATGAGTGTTATTCATATTCAGATAGCCATAACGATCTCCCACTACTCACCGCAGTCGGAAATCCATCTGCAATTAATCCTGATGCCATTCTTCGCATCAAGGCTCTCGCTGAAGGTTGGCCAATCCATGACTTCCGTCGAGCTCGCCACCTCAATCGCCTGCTGGGTCCAGCAGTAAGTCGCCTTGCAGCCCTTGCCGCGTTGCTCGTTCCACGCAAGCGCCGCTAACTCAATTCGCCCCACAAGGTCATACCCCGCTAATGTAGGCAGGTTATGGAAATTCGCTCTTACGCCGATTACCTGCGCTCACTCAGTGATGACGCATTAATCGCGCTTTTCCACAGTAGAAGCGACCTCACCTCCCCTGTTCCTTCAGATATCGCAAGTCTTGCAGTGCGAGCATCTTCTATTCCATCTCTCGTGCGCGCAATCGATTCGCTCAACAAATGGCAGTTGCAGGTACTCGAGGCAGCTGCTGTTATCGCAGAACCATTCACCGAGAAAGAGCTCCTGCAGTACACAGATAAGACAGCCAAGTTTGCAATAGCTGCTCTTGTGGATCGCGCGCTTATCTATCAAAGTCATGACGGCTATCGCATCCCTAACAACGTACGCGAAGTACTTGGCAATGAGATAGCAGGACTTGGAACCCCAGCAACGAAGAAGTTGAAGTTAAAAGATTTAGAGAACGCTCCTGCTGCATCGAAGAAAGTCCTTGATGCAATGGTCTGGGGTCCTCCTCGTGGCGCTGTTGCAGATGTCAAGAAACCAAATCCTGGTTTGAAATGGTTGATGGATGAAGGTTTTGTATCTCCTGTTAACCAACAGACTGTTGTCCTCCATCGTGAAGTTGCGCTAGCTCTTCGCGGCAACAAAGTGCATCGAGAACTCTTTATTACTCAACCTGCAATCGAAGGTCGCACTGTCGATTCAAAGAGCTTACAACTTGCGGCAATTGCAAACATCACCACCTTCCTCCGTTGGACTGAAGAAGTCCTGAACTTCTGGAGCCAAGAGCCTGCAACAGCGCTCAAGGCTGGAGGAATCGGTGTTCGCGATTTGCGTGATCTCTCCCAGCACCTAGGAGTTGAGACAGAGTGCGCATCATTCGTTATTGAAGTGGCTTACATCAGCGGTCTCGTCACCATCGATCCCGATGATCGAGTACTTCCGACACACCAATTTGATATTTGGCTTGCCCAACCTGCATCAGTGAAATGGGAGAACCTCGTCTCTGCATGGTTGATTACATCTCGCCTCAGCGGATTAGCGGCAGCACCTATGGGGCCAGAGCTCGATCGCAGCACTGCAGCACTCATTCGCAGAAAAGTTTTAGCTCTCCTAGAAGAATCTTCACCAGTTGCGCCAACACTTGAATCACTGCGTGCAGCTACCCAATGGAACCTTCCCTATCGACGCACCGGTGGGATTCCAGCCGAATACATCGAATGGATTGCACGTGAAGCTGAGTGGCTGGGCATCACTGGACAAGGTGCGCTCTCTCAATATGGTGCACTGCTTTTATCTGGTGATGCGCTCGATGTCATCGATAACGATCTTCCAGCAACAGTCGATCACATCTTGATTCAGAGCGATAACACTGCAATTGCTCCAGGGCCTCTAGAACATGAAGTTTCACAAGAACTCGATCTCATCGCAGATATCGAATCTCGTGGTGCTGCAACTGTTTTCCGATTCTCCGAGAGCTCGCTGCGTCGTGGACTTGACCATGGTCGGACCGGTGACGAAATTCTTGCATTCTTAAAGAAGACTTCTAAAACCCCCGTCCCACAACCTCTTGAATACCTCATCGGAGATATTTCTAAGAAGCACGGAAAGTTGCGAGTTGGAATAGCCTCGTCCTTTATCCGCTGCGAAGACACTGCGCTCATCACTCAAATACTTCGCGATAAGAAAGTTGAAGCACTGGGATTGCGACGCATTGCACCTGAGGTGATGATCTGTACTCATGATGCACATGATGCGATGCAAGTTCTACGTGATGCCGGATATCTCCCAGCTGGCGAAGATTCTCAAGGGCTCTTACTCAGTGGGCCACGTGTGCAACGTGCACAGACGAAGGCTCGCCCTCCGCGCATTGTTGGTGAGTTCGAACAACCAGAGCGAGCGCTACTCGAAATTGCAGTACGCACGATTCGCACAGGAGAGAAGTCATCTGCAAAACAGAGCACGCTTCGAAATATTTCTCAACATAATTTAGATAAATGGGATCATTTGTTCTTACTTGAATATTGTCATATTTAAGGAGCCAATAAGGTAATCCACCAAATTCCCATTCTGCACATACGAAAGGTCCTGGTCTGAACAATAAATACATTCCTTCATTATGTACAATTTTTATAAAATTCTCTAAATTCTTTTGGGGCGAATCGAAATCAAAAACTCCTTCCTTTTCTTCATGGAAATTCCACATTACGTATATTCCAACAGTGTTGAGACCAGCTGCTTTTATTTGTTTTATTCTGTGTTCCCAGTATTGATAGGGTATTCTGGAGTAATGAATTTCTCCTGCTCTTATCTGGAAAATTTTACCATCAATGTAATAATTATTTTCATCATAAGTAAAGGTATGAGCTGATATTGAGATGATGAGGGTTACTCAAATCATACTGATTTAAATGATTTTATAAACCAAGCTGATAATCCTTAAACAATAATTCTTTCACAAAAATGCTTTGATTATTATTCTTCATAAACTCCATAAGATTAGTCTGCTTATTAATATAGCATTGAACCAGTTCATAAGTTTTGTTATCTTTTCGTTTATACAAACAAGTACAAAAGAATTTCTTCCATCTGAGAGAACGAGTGAACTTCGTGTCTGAAATTTGAATATTGTCTTTCTTTATGCTAGTCATTTCAATTGAGCTTCTTTCATCCTTTATAAAATTGCTAAATTAAATAAAAATACTTTAATGTACTGGTCTCATTTCTCTTAACATTAGAAGTTTTAAATAAACTGGAAGTTATATACTCATCGCATTCGATTTTATTCACTATACGAGCAAGTAAATTAAAAATAGTCATTAT
>ERZ650311.1774-NODE-1774-length-10158-cov-13.486291_pt1 | contig 10158 bp, 8 predicted proteins | sample MGYA00376247_ERZ650311 | MGnify/ENA primary metagenome ERZ650311 (study PRJEB26733, sample SAMN07839324) | wastewater metagenome | biome: small river; feature: stream; material: water | place: USA: North Carolina | collected 2016-07-28 ... | reverse complement strand
CGACTGAGATAGGGCATTTGCCGGGCAAGGTTCGCACACAGGGCATCCAGCGTGGTGATACGCAAGCGGCCAGGGTGCCCCAGCAAATTCCAGTGACGGGCGGCATCACGCTTCAGAACGTCTTGAGCGAGATCGAAGGTTTTGCGCTTGTGCGGCTCGGACGGAACAATTCCGGCGGCCGAGCGTTCAAGGCTCCCGAGGATGCGGTCCCGCATCTCCGTGGAAGCCTTGTTGGTGAACGTCAGGGCCATGACTTCTTCCGGGTTTTCAACAACAGCCAGCAGTCGCAGAAAGCGCTGGGTCAGCAGTTCCGTTTTCCCGGCCCCGGCTGGTGCCTCAACGATGAATGAGTTGATTTCAAGCGCCTGTTGCCGCGCTTCTGCATCCTGAATCAAAGGAGTAGTCATGTGATCCCCGGCCATGCCATAAGAGTTGGTATGGGCCTATTTTGCCAATGTGGGTATGCCGGTTTTGGAATTTCATGGGGCGGGATTTCCGCTCTGAGCAAGCAACCGGCGATACTCCGGCAGGCGCAGCAGAGGGAGAACTTCGCAATACTGGAGTTCCTTTTCGTCAGAAAAGAGCACCGGTGCATGACCTTGCGCTGCTCGGCCTTGGCGGCGTCGATCAGGCCGCGGCTGGCGAGGTATTTCATGAAGCGGGCGGCGTAGATCGCGCACAGGGGGCCGAGGCCCATCGACACGGTGGGGAACTGCCAGAAGTCCGGCATCAGCCACGGGTGCGGGTAGGAGGAGATGCCCTTGCCGCCGGTTTCCTGGCGGAAGTGGTCCATCTGCTCGTCGGTCAGGCGGCCGAGCATGTAGGCGCGGGAGTAAACACCGGGCACCGAATGGCCTTGGAAATAGATCAGGTCGCCGCCGGTTTCGTGGTCGACGCTCTTCCAGAAATGCGAAAAGCCCACGTCGTAGAGGGCTGCGGCGGAGGCAAAGGAGGCAATGTGGCCGCCGACGTTGGTGTGCTTGTTGGCGCGTACCACCATGGCCATGGCGTTCCAGCGGATGTAGGAGTGGAGCTTGATCTCCATGTCCGGATCGCCGGGGTAGCGCGGCTGCTTGTCGGGAGGAATGGTGTTGATGTACTGGGTTGTCGCCGAGTAGGGAACGTCTATGCCTTCCTCGCGCCCGGCTTCAATCAGTTTTTCGATCAGGAAATGGGCCCGTTCGGTGCCTTCCTGAGCGACGACGCCGGACAGAGCGTCCAGCCATTCTTTGGTTTCCTGGGCGTCGGCGTCAGCCAGGATGACTTGCGTGTTCGCGGCCATGGTTTTGTCTCCTCATGACTTGCGGGTTGTGGATTGTTGCCGTGGGTAACGGCAACGGGGTTTCACTGCAGATCCTTGCGAAGCCGGATCGCGGCTTCAATATTTCGAAATATAAAACCAATTATCGCATCGTGCAATACGTGCAATCCTCAATATGCGATGCCGGCGACGTTTTTTACGTCTGCCCGGGCAGTCCGATCCGGGTTTCGCGGGTGAACGCGCTCGCTTCCGCGACGATGTGCGCGAACACAAGGCAGCGGTCGACCGGAGCCAATGGCACCGGCCGGCGAAATTTCGTTCGACGGGAAAGGATAAAAACCGGCCTGGGAGAGGGAGGGGGGAGAAGGCTCCCGGCCGTTTGCGGAAACTACGATTCCGCGCGGGATCATTTGTGTTGAGCGTCCCGCTTACGGTCTTCGTCATAGGCGAAAACCACGTTCTTGTTGCGTATCTCTCCGATGACCAGGGCGCGCTTGCTGTCGATCGCTTCGTGGTCGGTTCTGGAGAAAGGTCGATCATATACCATGACGATTCCCTCGACCCGCTCCTGAAGCGTTTCGAGTGCTTCCCGCAGTTTCACCCCATCGGTGCTGCGCGCCTGACGGATCGCCGCGGCCAGCAGCAGCATCGAATCGTAGCCCTGGGCGGCGGCGGGGGCGACCGGAATGCGTTCGACGCCGAAGGTCTTCCGGTATTTGTCGATGAAGGCCCGGTGGCGCGGCGTGTCGCCTTCCTGGATGAAGGTTTGCGGCATCCGGGTGCCTTCCGCGTTGGGACCGGCGTTGTCGATGAAGTTGGGCATGTTCAGCGCCCAGCTGCCGACCAGCGGCACCTGCCAGCCGATGCGCACCATGCCGTTGGCGACGTGGGCCAGCTCCGGGCCGAGGCCGTAGGTGAGGACCGCTTCGGCACCGGCGTTGCGGGCGCGGATCAGTTGCGGCGTCATGTCGACATCGCGGATGTTGAAGCGCTCGACGGCTACCGGTTTGATTCCGTGCCGATCCAGCGCCCGTTCCAGGTCTTCGCGGCCGAGCTGGCCGTAGTTGGTGCTGTCGTGGAAGATCGCCAGCTTGCGCAGCCGCCGCCGGACCACCGTTTCGTCGACGATCATCGCCGCCTGCAGGGTGTCGGGCGCGGATACGCGGAAGATGTAGTTGTCGGGGTATTGGGGCGGCAGGAACTGCTTGGTGATGATCGAGCCGGTTGCCACCGAGGTGATCATGGGCAGGTGGGCCTGCTGGTAGAAACGCTGGCTCGCCAGCGCCACGCCGGTATTGACGATGCCGAGTCCGGCGACGATCTTCTCGCGGTTGATCAGCTCCTGCGCGATCTGCGCACCGTGCTCCGGGCGTGCCTCGTCGTTCCGTTCGATCAGTCGCAGCGGCCGGCCGAGAATGCCGCCGGCTGCATTGATTTCCTGCGCGGCGAGCCGGATGCCGTCACGCATGGCGACGCCCATCGGACTCGATCCGCCCGTGAAGGGGCCCGAGACGCCGATGCGGATCGGTTCGCCGGCCTGGGCGCCGGGCGCCGGCACGGCCATCGACGCGAACGCAACGGTCGCACCCACTACAACCGACATCGCTGCGCGCGTCCATCGAGGCAAGGGTCTCTCCCGCTTGTCGTTATCGTTGTTTTTCCGTCCGGGCGCCATACTGCACCCGAGTTGCCGGCCAAGTCACGCGTATTCCGCGGAAACCCGTCGGCCGGGGTCGAAGCCGATGGATCGGCGGAGCCGGAGGTTCCGGAAAACGGCTTTTTCGCAAGGGCGTTAGGGTAAGTCCGAATGCCTCATCCCTGTGTCCGCTAGCAGGATGCGCGGGAAATGCCGAACACAAAAAAAACGTCCGCCCCCTACGCTCCCCAGGCCAATTGGTATTGGTCCGCTCCGTACTTTGCGGTGCTGCTCTTTGCGCTGGCCATGCTGGTGCTGGTGTGGATCCTGCAGCGTCAGGAGACCGAGACCCAGCGCAATGCGCTGGCCCGCGACGTGCAATGGGCCGAGCAGACGATGCGTCTGCACATGCAGGGCACCGAGGAGTTCCTTGGCCAGATGGCCCGTGAGCTGGCGGGCGGAACGCTGGACGGCGACGCATTTCAGGTGCGTGCCAACCAGCAGATCGCCAACAACCCCGAGCTGGTCAATCTGGTGTGGGTAGCCGACGATCAACGGGTGAAATGGACGGCGCCCTTCGACACCACCGACTGGCTGGTCGGCGACGCGCTGACCACCGCGCAGGCCGTGGTGCTCAGTCGCGCCCGCGACTTGGGGCGTGCGGTGTATGGCGAGGCTTACGTCAATGCCCGAAACATGGCGGTGCTGGAGGTTTATATGCCGGTCCAGCAGGGGCGGACCTCGTTGGGTGCGATCGTTGCCGTGTATTCCATCGAGCGGATGGTGACCCATCTGGTGCCGAGCTGGTTTGGCGAGAAATACCAGCTTGCCTTTGTCGGCGCCCGTGGCGAGCCGCTGGCGATGAACTCGACGGTGCGGCCGCTGGAAGAGAGCCTGGATTTTGCCGTACCCCTCGATCCGCCCGGCAACGGACTGTTCCTGCAGGCCACGGCCTACCGTACCGACAGCGAGCTGCCCAAGGGCTTTCCGATCGCGGTGATCGTGGCCTTGTCGTTCTTCGTGATGTGGAGCCTGTGGTTGTTGCGCGCCCACACCTTGCGGCGGGTGCGGGTGGAAAAGGAGCGCGACCGGCTGTTCAACCTGTCCCTCGATCTGCTGGCCATCCTCGGCCACGACGGCGTCTTCCGGCGCTGCAACCCGGCCTTCGAACGGATTCTCGGCTATGCCCCCGAAGATTTGCCGGGTCGGCCGATGCTCGATTTCATCCACCCGGAAGATGTCGCCGACACCATCGAGCACTTGCGCAGCCTCGCCTCCGGCACGCCGGGCGCCTTCGAAAACCGCTGTCGCTGCTATGACGGCAGCTACCGCTGGCTGGCCTGGAGCGTCAATTCGGTGCCCGAGGAAAAACTGATGTACGCCGTCGCCCACGACATCACCGGGCGCAAGGCGGCCGAGCAGGCGCTGCACGACGAATATGCTTTCCGTCAGTCGATGGAGGAATCCCTCGTCACCGGCCTGCGCGCCATCGATCTGCAGGGCGAGATCATCTACGTAAACCCGGCTTTTTGCCGCATGACCGGCTGGTCGCGGGAGGAACTGGTCGGCACCCGGCCGCCGTTTCTATACTGGCCGCTCGACGAAGTCGAAACCCTGCAGCACAACCTGGAACAGACCCTCAACGGCAGCGCGCCCTCCACCGGCTTCGAGATGCGCATCCGGAGGAAGAACGGCGAGCGCCTGGACACCCGCTTCTACCTGTCGCCGCTGATCGACGGGGAAGGGCGCCAGACCGGCTGGATGGCTTCGATCACCGACATCACCGAACCCAAGCGGGTACGCGCCGAACTGGAAACCGCCCACGAGCGCTTCGTTGCCGTGCTCGACGGTCTCGATGCCGCGGTGTATGTGGCCGACGCCGCCAACGACGAAATCCTTTTCGCCAACCGGGCCTTCAAGAGCATCTACGGTTTCGACGCCGTTGGCCGCCGGGTCGGCACCTTCGGCCTGCCAACGCCGCCCGATACCCTGTGGTACGACGTCGACCCGCGCCGGCTGTCGCCCGAGCAGGTTCCGCGGGAGCTCTACGATGGCGAACTGCGGCACGTCCTTTCCGGGCGCTGGTATCACATCCGCGAACGGGCCACCCGCTGGGTGGATGGGCGCGTGGTGCGCATGGCCATCGCCACCGACATCACCGACCGCAAGCGCGTCGACGAGGAAAACCGCGCCCAGCAGGAGCGCCTGCAACGCACCTCGCGCCTGATCACCATGGGCGAGATGGCCTCGACGCTGGCTCACGAACTCAATCAGCCTTTGGCCGCCATCGCCAATTACTCGGCCGGCTGCGTCAATCGCATGCAGTCCGGGGAGTATCGTCGGGAAGACATTCTCACCGCCATGCAGAAGGCCAGTGCCCAGGCCGAGCGGGCCGGCAAGATCATCCGGCGGGTGCGCGAGTTCGTGAAGAAGAGCGAGCCGCGCCGCCATCCGGTGTCCCTCGCGGCGGTGGTGGACGACGCCATCGGTTTCGTCGAAATCGACGCCCGCCGCCACGGCGCGCATGTCGTCAGCCAGATTCCGGCCGATCTGCCGCCCGTTTTTGCCGATGCCGTGATGATCGAGCAGGTGGTGCTCAATCTGGTGAAGAACGGTATCCAGGCCATGCGCGACAAACCGGCCGACGAGCGCGTCCTGATCGTTTCGGCGCGCCGCGTGGACAACAGTCAGGTGGAAGTGGCCGTCGCCGACCGCGGTCATGGCCTTTCCGACGAAGCGCTGGAAAAGCTCTTTTCGCCGTTCTACACCACCAAGGTCGAAGGGATGGGCATGGGGCTCAATATCTGCCGATCCATCGTCGAATTCCACGACGGACGTCTGTGGGTGGACGCGAACCCCGCCGGAGGATGTATCTTCCGCTTCACTTTGCCTCTGGAGACCGTCCGTGAAACCGCCAGCCTCGATGCCTGAACAGATCATCTATCTCGTGGATGACGACGAAGCCCTGCGCGACTCCCTCATCTGGCTGCTCGAATCCCAGGGCTTCAAGGTGGCGGCCTTCGCTTCGGCGGAGGACTTCCTGCGTGCCTGGCGGCCGGAGTTCAACGGCTGCCTGCTTCTCGACGTGCGCATGCCCGGCATGAGCGGGCTGGAACTCCATGAACGCCTGCGCGCCCAGTATTGCACGCTGCCGGTCATCTTCATCACCGGCCACGGCGATGTGCCGATGGCCGTGGCCGCGCTCAAGAAGGGTGCCGTGGATTTCATCGAAAAGCCCTTCAACGACATTGAACTGCTGCGCCTCGTCAGCCAGTGCCTCGTCAAGGAAGAAGAGAGCCGCAGCCGTCGCCGTCAGGATGCGGAGGTTTCGCGCCGTCTCGATCAGCTCACCCAGCGCGAACGGGAAGTGCTCGAACTGATCATCGCCGGCAAGCTCAACAAGCAGATCGCCGACGTGCTTGGCATCAGCATCAAGACCGTCGAAGTGCACCGCGCCCGGGTGATGGAAAAGATGGCCGCGCAGTCGCTGGCCGAGCTGGTACAGAACGTGATGGCCATCGAGGGCGGCGGGCGATTGACCTCCTGACGGGTTTTGTCCGGCTGCGGGCTTGTGTCGCCGCCGCAGAGGAGCGACTTAAGTCGTGGTAGAATCTCGGGTTTTTCCTGAGGAGCAGCGGCATGACGGCTCGCATTATCGATGGCAACGCGCTTTCCGCGAAACTGCGCGGAGAACTCGCCGCGAAGGCGGCTGAACTGACCGCCCAGGGTACTCAACCCTGTCTCGCGGTGATCCTGGTGGGCGGCGATCCGGCTTCGGCGGTTTACGTCCGCAACAAGGTGGCCGGCTGCGAGAAGGCCGGCATCAAGTCCCTCAAGTTCGAATACCCGCAGGACGCCGCTCCGGCCGAGGTGCTCGGCAAGATCGCCGAACTGAACGCCGATGCTTCGGTGCATGGCATCCTCGTCCAGCTTCCGCTGCCCCGGCATTTCGACGAAAAGCTGGTGCTCGAAGCCATTTCCGTCGAAAAGGACGTGGACGGCTTTCACGCCGAGAACGTCGGCCGGCTGTCACAAGGTCAGGAAGCCTTCGTGCCGTGTACGCCCAACGGCGTGATGGAAATGCTCAAGAGCATCGAGATGCCCCTGCGTGGCGCCGAGGCCGTGGTGATCGGCCGCTCCAACATCGTCGGCAAACCGATGGCGATGCTCCTCACCGCCGCCGGTGCCACCGTCACCGTGTGCCACTCGGGCACCCGCGACCTCAATTTCCACACCCGTCGCGCCGACATTCTGGTCGCCGCCATCGGCAAGCCGAAGTTCGTCACCGGCGACATGATCAAGCCCGGCGCCGTTGTCATCGACGTGGGCATCAACCGCCTGAGCGACGGGCCGAACGCGGGCAAACTGTGTGGCGATGTGGATTTCGACTCCGCCAAGGAAGTGGCCGGTGCGATCACGCCGGTGCCCGGCGGCGTCGGCCCCATGACCATCACCATGCTGCTCGCTAATACCGTCGAGTCCGCCACCCGCGCTGCCCGGAAGGCCTGAATCATGAGCGATCAACAACCCATCATCGGCATCGTCATGGGCTCCAATTCCGATTGGCCCACCATGCAGGCGGCGGCCAGAGTGCTGAAGGATTTCGGCGTGCCCTTCGAGGCCCGCGTCGTTTCCGCCCATCGCACGCCCGACCTGATGTTCGAGTACGCCGAGGCGGCCCGCGGGCGCGGCCTGCGCGCGATCATCGCCGGTGCCGGCGGCGCCGCTCACCTGCCGGGCATGATCGCCGCCAAGACCACCGTGCCGGTGTTGGGTGTGCCGGTCCAGTCCAAGGCGCTGTCGGGCAAGGATTCGCTGTTGTCCATCGTGCAGATGCCGAAGGGCATTCCGGTTGCCACCTTCGCGATCGGCGAAGCGGGCGCGGCCAACGCCGGCCTTTTTGCCGTTTCGCTGCTGGCGGCGACCGACCCGGCCTTGGCCGCCAAACTCGACGCCTTCCGTGCCGAGCAGACGGCCAGCGTCCTGGCCATGAACCTCGACCCGGTCTGATTGCAGGATTGACGCGATGATTCTCCCGCCCGCCACCCTCGGCATGCTTGGCGGCGGCCAGCTCGGCCGCTTCTTTGTCGCCGCGGCCCACGAGATGGGCTACAAGGTCTGGGTGCTCGACCCCGATCCCCATAGCCCGGCCGGCCTCATCGCCGACCGTCATCTGCAGGCCCGCTACGACGATTTCGCCGCGCTGGATGCACTTGCCGACGGCTGTGCCGCGGTGACCACCGAGTTCGAAAACGTTCCGGCCGACACCCTCGACTACCTCGCCAAGTTCGCTCCGGTCCGCCCCGGTGCGGCGGCGGTGGCGGTGTGTCAGAACCGTATCGCCGAAAAGCGCTTCCTGCGCGACAACGGTTTGCCGCACGGTCCGTTTGCCGTCATTGCGTCCGACGCCGATATCGCCGCCGCGGACGGCGGTCTTTTTCCGGCGATCCTCAAGGTGGCCCGTTTCGGCTACGACGGCAAGGGGCAGGCGCGGGTCGCCAGCGCGGCCGAGGCGCTGCAGGCCTTCCGTCAGTTCAAGGGCGAACCCTGCGTGCTGGAACGCATGCTGACCCTCGACTACGAAGTCTCGGTGGTGCTGTCGCGCGACGAGAACGGCAAGGTCAAATGTTTTCCTACCGTCGAAAACCGCCACACCGGCGGCATTCTCGACGTTTCCATCGCGCCGGCCCGGGCGTCCGCCTGCCTGCGCGACTCGGCTCAGGAATACGCCGAACGGATCGCCGAGCGTCTCGGTTTCATCGGTACGCTGGCGGTTGAGTTCTTTTTCAGTCGCGGCGAGCTGGTGGTCAATGAAATGGCGCCGCGCCCGCACAACAGCGGTCACCACACCATCGACGCCTGCGTCACCAGTCAATACGAACAGCAGGTGCGCGCCCTGTGCGGTCTGCCGCTCGGAGAGGTGCGTCAGCACAGCGCTTCGGTGATGGTCAATCTGCTCGGCGAACTGTGGTTCGAAGGCGGCGATGCCCACGGCCGTTATCGCGAGCCCGACTGGTCCATCCTCCATGCCGTGCCCGGTCTGCGCCTGCATCTCTACGGCAAGCATCACGCTCGCCCCGGCCGCAAGATGGGGCATTTCACGGTGATCGGAGACGATCCCGCGGAGGTGCTTGCCAAGGCCTTGGCGGCCCGCAGTGCCATCGGCGTGCGCGATGACTAAGGCCCCGGCCATGAGCGACATTCAGCGCGCCGTTGCGCTGCTGCGGCAGGGCGAACTGGTCGCGCTGCCCACCGAAACCGTCTACGGTCTCGGCGCCGACGCCCTCAATCCGGATGCGGTGGTCAAAATCTTCGCCGCCAAGAGGCGACCGTCGGATCATCCGCTGATCGTCCATCTGGCCGATGCCGGGGAGCTCACCGTCTGGGCAAGGGACATTCCCCGAGAAGCCATCGCGCTGGCCCGCGCCTTCTGGCCCGGACCGCTGACCCTGATCGTCAAGAAGGAAGACGGCGTGCCCGACATCGTTACCGGCGGTCAGGATACGGTCGGCCTGCGGGTGCCCAGTCATCCCGTGGCACTCGAACTGCTGCGTGCCTTCGGTTCCGGTGTCGCGGCGCCGTCGGCGAATCGTTTCGGTCGCATCAGCCCGACGACCGCCGAGCACGTGCGTCAGGAGCTCGGTGACCGGGTGTCGCTGATTCTCGACGGTGGCCCTTGCCAGGTCGGTCTGGAGTCGACGATTCTCGATCTCTCCCGCGATGTGCCGGTCATCCTGAGGCCCGGCGCAATCGGTGCGGACGACATCGCCCGCGTCATCGGCCGCCGTCCGCGCCTGCGCGGCGAGCCTGACGAGGCCAGCCCGGCGCCACGCGTTTCCGGCGCCCTGGCGGCCCACTACGCCCCGCGCACGCCGCTGGAGCTGGTGGTCGGGAGCGCCCTTGCGGCGCAGGTGCAATCCGGCGACGCCGTGCTGGCCCGAATTCCCGCTCCGGCCGATCTGCCGGCCGGCGTGCTCTGGATCGAAGCGCCCGCCGATCCGGTAAATTATGGTCACGATCTTTACGCCCGGCTGCGCAGCCTCGATGCATCCGGCTGCGCCCGCCTTCTGGTCGAAGCGCCTCCATCGCAGCCCGAATGGGCTGCCGTCGCCGATCGTCTCGGCCGGGCCGCGGTCGGCTCCGGGGCCGACGAAGAAACCTGAAACGTCCAGATTGCAACAAGGGCTTTTCAGCTGAAAAAAGCCTCGCTATAATGCGCGGCTTACGTGGGCCGATAGCTCAGCTGGGAGAGCGCCGCGTT
>ERZ650311.1773-NODE-1773-length-10181-cov-3.853348_pt1 | contig 10181 bp, 10 predicted proteins | sample MGYA00376247_ERZ650311 | MGnify/ENA primary metagenome ERZ650311 (study PRJEB26733, sample SAMN07839324) | wastewater metagenome | biome: small river; feature: stream; material: water | place: USA: North Carolina | collected 2016-07-28 ... | reverse complement strand
AATAAACAATGTAAGCAATTGTATAGTATCTGTTTGATAAGGCAAAAGGGAGTCATTGTTGTTGAAATAACTTGCACAATATGCACTATCTAAATCAAAAGTTTTTCCCACCAATGCTGCTAACTCAGCCCTGGTTCTTACTTTATTTAAAATAAATTTTACTGTTGCCTGTTGATTGTTTCTAAGCATTCTAATTAAACCCAATAAGCTAGTCTTTCTTTTCACTAAATACCTTCCTGGTTTAATTTTATCTTCTACTTTGAATACCTTGGCTAAGATCAAAAAGCTTGTCTTTTCGAAAATAATTTTTTGAGCAACCAGGCTATCTGCCAATTGATCCAAACCTTGGGCCTTGTATTCAAAATGGGCTTTCTCCCCATCAAAATGAGTAGACTTTACCATAACAGTAAAGAATAAATAAAACATAATTACACTTAGTGCAATGGATAGTATTGTTTTCATCACATCTAAAATACAATAAAAATCCCCACCTTTTGGAGGGTGGGGACAAATAGCTAAAAGCTAAAAATTTATTAAGAATTGACTTATTTCTTAGAAGAATCTACCGGAGCTGGTGCTACTGGAGCTGTTGTTTGAGCTGGAGTAGTTGTTGTAGAAGTGTTCACTTTGTCTAAAATGCTTTTTTCAGAACCAGCTACACCACCTTTTAAGAACATAGTAGAAGTAATCGCTAAAACTGCAATTACAGAAGCGAAGATCCAAGTACCTTTCTCTAATACATCGGTAGTTTGCTTAACCCCCATGAAGTTATTAGATAAACCACCCACATTCGCGTTTAAGCCACCACCTTTAGGATTTTGGATTAATACCATAAAACCTAAACCTACACAAGCTGCGATAATCAATATGATAAATAAAGTAATCATTATTTCTTTTGTTTTAATTGTTCTATACGAGACGCAAAATAAACGGATTTTTCAGGAAAAATAAAACTTAATTTAGAATAAGTGTCTATTGCCTTGCGTTTATTGCCCTGTTTTGCCCAGATTTCGGCCATAGACTCTGTAATTACATCCTCTGCTTTATTGGCTTTTTCGGCGATAGCGGAGATTATTTTCTCTTGTTCTTCTACTATTTCAGGGGTATTTTGCTCTAAATCGGCATGTTTTAGCACTTTTAGCCATGCAGTGAAGCTTCTTAACTGCTTGGTGAATTTATCCTGAGGAACCCTGCTTAGGTCTATATCGATGCCCTGGGCAGCAAAATAGTCTTTTTGAAGGGTAGGATGCTCTTCGTGCTCAAAACTTAATTTTTCTTCCTTAACGGGTTCTTGGAACTGGGCTAATTGCTCAGAGATAAGGTTGGTTAATTTCTCAGGGGCTTGCTGGGTATTATTGGAAGTCTTTGTATGCATCCATTGATTTACATGCAAGGCAGAGGGAAAATAGTTAGTGGTCTTTTGTAATTGCTCATCCAAAAGAGGGGAGCCTTCGATTTGATATTTTTTAGCCAATAACAAATGCGTGCTTGGGCTAAAAGGATAGTCCTGATTTAATTTTTCGAATACACTGGTTTCAACCGATTCAAATTCTGTTGATCCTGTCCACTGAGCCAGCAAGGTTTGTAATGCTTCTTCCTTCATATTCACTACCAGTTTGAAAAAATTTGATTAAAAATATCGTCAGTTATATTACGAACAATATCCTCCATTAATTGTGCTTCGGCCTGACTTAAACTCAAATTAGCAGAAAAATCAAAGTTTCTACTTACATCAAATTCTTGTTCTTTATTATCCAATGTTTTCTTTAAAACCACATGGACTGTTACCGTTAAACGATTGGCACTTGCTTGTCTTTCAGAAACACCCACTGTTTGAGTAGGATCATAATTGGTAATGGTGGCATAAATCTGATAATGCGCATCATCACTATTGGTTCTGATCAATTTTGTTTGACCAATAATTTTTTGTTGCAATTTATCTGTCAATAAAGGAGCCAACTGAGGATTTACATACCTCGCTTTATTTTCGATAAATCCAATTTTAATAGTCTTTACATTATCTGGAATAACTGCGTCCTTGAAGCTATAAATACCACATCCGGAGAATAGGGTACTTGCTACAAGCAGTAAGTTGAATCCAATAATGTTTAATTTATTCTTCAATGTCGTATTCTTTAATTTTTCTGTACAAGGTTCTTTCACTAATACCTAAATCCGTAGAAGCATCTTTTCTTCTTCCCTTATGCTTCTTTAAGGCTTTTAAAATTAACTCTTTTTCTTTATCCATAATGTTTAAAGATTCGTCAATTTCATAATGGGCAGGCATTTCATTATCAATAATAACAGGCTGATTTTGAATTACTGGAACAGGCGCTGGTAAATTATTGTTTTGAATAGTGGCAGGTACTAAATCTTCTTTTAAATCATTTAATATTGCTTCTCTTGAAAAGTTATGACCTTGTTGCGCAACGCTTGGGTTCTGCAAGATCTCGAAAAACATTTTCTTTAATTCGTTCACATCTTTTTTCATGTCAAAGAAAAGCTTGTACAAGATTTCTCTTTCATTAGCAAATTCACCCACAGGGGTTGCGCCAGTGATTAAGGATCTGTTTTGATCCTGTGGTTTAGGTAAAAATGTAGCGAGTGCATCTGCATCAATATGTTCAGACTTGCTTAATACAGAAATTTGCTCTGCCATATTTTTTAATTCACGCACATTACCCGGCCAAGAATAAGTAGTCAATAAATTTCTTGCAGCTTCGTCTAAAAAAATAGGTTTGGTTTTATATTTCTCTGCAAAATCAACTACAAATTTTCTAAACAATAAAGGAATATCTTCTTTTCTATCTCTCAAACTTGGAACACGAATGGGTACTGTGTTCAATCTATAATATAAATCTTCTCTGAACTTACCTTTTTGTGTGAACTCTAGTAATTCTCTATTGGTTGCAGCAATTACTCTAACATCTGTTTTCTGCACTTTGGAAGAACCTACTCTGATAAATTCACCCGTCTCTAATACACGCAATAATCTTGCTTGAGTGCCCAATGGCATTTCGCCAATTTCATCTAAGAAAATGGTACCACCATTCACTGTTTCAAAATATCCTTTTCTACTATCCACAGCGCCAGTAAAAGAACCTTTCTCATGACCAAATAATTCAGAATCAATAGTGCCTTCTGGAATAGCGCCACAGTTTACAGCAATAAAGGGATTATGTTTTCTTGCAGAAAGACTATGAATAATTTGAGAAAATACTTCTTTACCCACACCAGATTCTCCTACAATCAATACCGTTAAATCTGTTGCAGCCACTTGTTCTGCTGTATTTAAAGCATGGTTTAGTGAAGGCGTATTGCCGATAATACTAAATCTATTTTTTAATGCTTGTAAATCCATAAATTTTATTTTTTAATGGCACCAATTAAAGTTCCTTTTGTAAAATGAGTTACCGTCACCATTGCATAATCACCTTTTTGTAAGTTGTTCTGCTCTTTAGGAAACACGACTACTTTACCTTGACTATTTCTTCCCATCCAATCCTGATCACTTTTTTTACTATCACCTTCAATCAACACTTCAAAAGTTTTTCCTACATCTCTTTTATTACTCTCGTTAGACAAGATCCATTGTTTGTCAACAATTTCTTGTAACCTTCTTTTCTTCACTTCTTCTGGAATATCGTCTTCATATCTTTTTGCAGCCAATGTGCCTGGTCTTTCAGAATAGAAGTACATATAACTTAAATCGTATTGAGCAATTTCCATCAAGCTCAATGTTTCTTGATGATCTTCTTCTGTTTCGGTACAAAATCCTGCAATGATATCTGATGAAATTCCACAATCTGGAATGATCTCTCTAATGCGAGCCAATTTCGCTAAATACCATTCTCTGGTATAAGTACGATTCATTAATTGCAACATTCTAGAACTTCCACTTTGTACAGGAAGATGAATGTAGTTGCAAATATTATGGTACTTCGCCATGGTGAATAATACTTCGTCTGTGATATCTTTTGGGTGTGAAGTACTAAATCTTACTCTTAGTGTTGGATGGATTGCAGCCACTGCTTCTAGTAAAGCAGCAAAAGTTACTGACTCATTGGTTTCAGGATTATTCCAATAGTAACTATCTACATTTTGTCCAAGTAAAGTAACTTCTCTGTAACCCATTTCAAATAAATCTCTTGCTTCTGCAACAATACTATATGCATCTCTACTTCTCTCGCGACCTCTTGTAAACGGCACCACGCAGAAACTACACATATTATTACAACCACGCATAATAGAAACAAAACTGCTAATACCATTGCTGTCCAAACGAACTGGAGCGATATCACCATAAGTTTCCTCTCTACTTAAAATTACATTAACCGCTTTTTGTCCCGTGCCTGCTTCTTTGATTAAATCGGGTAGGGTTCTATAAGCGTCAGGACCTACCACAATATCTACCAGTCTTTCTTCTTCTAATAATTTTGACTTTAATCTTTCTGCCATACAACCTAAAATACCTACCAGTAATCCAGGTTTAGCATGCTTCAATTTCTTAAACTCGGTAAGGCGTTTACGAACAGTTTGTTCTGCCTTTTCTCTCACAGAACAAGTATTCACTAAGATTAAATCAGCGGCTTCTACATCTCTAGTACTTCCATATCCGTTCTCTTCTAAAATAGATGCTACCACTTCGCTGTCGGCAAAATTCATCGCACAACCATAGCTTTCTACATAGAAAAATTGATCAAAATGTCGATCCTTTTTATCAGACATAAATGCTTCGCCTTGTCTTTTTTCATCATGTTCTCTTGCTCCAGTAGCGTATAGTTCCATTCGATATGCTGTTTGAGCTGCAAATTTAACGCAAATTTCAATAATATGTCAACTTGTCAGCTTTAATTAAGCGCTTTCTAGAATATCTTTGTAAAAAATAGCAATGATGCGTAGATCCCCCTTGTTGGTGCTGTTGATTTTTGGTTTTAATAGCTTATTTGCCCAAGATCTAACCTTACTTAAATTGAGGTCTGAAACCTCCAGAAATATCAAAAAGGATGCAGATACATCTAATTGGAACTGGAAACAGGGAGGTATGTACAATTTTAACCTCTCTCAAAGCTCATTGAATAATTGGGCAGCGGGTGGTGATAATTTCAATATGGCCATCAATAGTTTCTTTAACTACTATACTTTTTTTAAAAAAGACAGACACGGTTGGGATAATAATGTAGATGTGAATTTGGGTTTCGTGCAGTCAACTTCTTTAGGAGGACGAAAGAATGACGATCGTTTAGATTATTTAAGTAAGTATGGCTATAAGATTGATACCACTGGTGTTTGGTATGTTTCAGGATTGTTCAATTTCCGTTCTCAATTTTTTGATGGTTATAGTTTTGGATCAACACCCATATTTACTTCTAGTTTTTTATCTCCAGCCTATATTATCTTATCAGCAGGTTTGGATTATAAACCAGATAACAAATTATCCATCTTCTTTTCTCCTGTTACCTCAAGAACCACATTGGTATTAAATGAAAAGCTTTCAGCATTGGGTAAATATGGTGTGGAGCCAGGGCAAAAAGTGAATAGAGAAACAGGTTTGTTTATTACTATCAACTATAATAATACAATTGCACCTAATGTGACTTATAGAGGTCGTGCAGATTTCTTCTCTAACTATTACAATAAGCCCGAGAATATTAATTTGTACATGACCAATATGTTCACTTTTAAAATCTTGAAGAATTTATCGGCTACTTATAATTTAGATTTAATCTATGATGATAAGATTCGAATTTTTGGACCGCTTAAAAAATCTCCAGGCTTGCAGGTAAAAAGTATCATCGGTATAGGATACACCAAGAATTTACAACAAAAGAAGAAAGTGATTCCAGCCGCAATGAAAGTAATGAGTACTAACTAGGCAATTACTTTTAATGTATGTTTAATCTTATTGGCTTTGTGTGTTAGATCCAAGTAGTCTTTACTAATGATGGTAACATGTCCCATTTTTCTTCCTGGCTTGGTTTCCGTTTTTCCATAAAGATGTACAAAAACATTTTCCATCTTTAATACTTCTTCCAAACCTTCATAAATCACTGCTCCGCTATAACCTTCAGCGCCAATTAAATTAACAATCGCAGAAGGTAAGATTTCATTTGGATTTCCTAAAGGAAGGTTTAATAAGATTCTCCAAAGCATATCGTATTGGCTGCTGTAATTGGCTTCAATGGTATGGTGTCCACTATTATGAACCCTAGGAGCGGTTTCGTTTACCCAAACATCTCCATCGCGATCTATAAATAATTCCACTGCAAATAAACCAGGGCTTTTTAAACCAGTCACTACTTTTCTTGCAATGGCCTGTGCTTTCCATAATTGCTTCTCTTCCAATTTTGCAGGGCTAATTTGATAATCCAATAAATTATATACTGGATCAAAAATCATTTCCGCTGGAGGATAAATCACTGTTTCACCTTTTGCATTCATTGCCACTATTAAAGCGATCTCTTTTGCAATGCTCACTTTTTTCTCTAAAACTGAAGGGGCATTAAATCCTAATTCAATTTCTGATTCACTGTTAATTACCTGAACACCCTTGCCATCATAACCACCTTCACCCAATTTATGTACAGCAGGTAAAAAACCAATATGATTTAATAGATCTGATTGATGTTGAGTGATATGAAAAGCAGAAGTTGGAATTTCTTGATCTGCATAAAATTGCTTCTGCAAAATTTTATTCTTGATAATTCTAATAGCCGATGGAGTAGGGTAAACTTTTACCCCTTCTTTTTCTAATTGTTCCAAAGCATCCACATTCACCGCTTCAATTTCGATGGTTAATGCATCTAGTTGTTTGCCAAATTGATAAACTGTATCAAAATCTTGAATATCCCCTAGGGTAAAATGATGGCATAAATGTGCTGCAGGGCAGTTCAGATCTTTTTCTAAAACATAGGTTTGAACATCATAGTTAGCTGCTGCCTGTAATAGCATTCTTCCCAATTGTCCACCACCTAATATTCCTACCTTCATTGGATACTGTTTATAAATTAAATGAGCTTTTAACAAAGATAAGGTACAATGCTTTAAATTTGTTTGAACTTACCCAAGTCTATGTCAAAAACACCCATTATATCGGTTCAGCATTTAGTGAAAAACTATGGAGATTTTAAAGCAGTAAAGGATATTAACTTTGAAGTATATCAAGGGGAGATATTTGGATTGTTGGGACCCAATGGAGCAGGGAAGTCTACTACTTTAGAAATTATAGAAACCCTTAGAGAGAAAACATCTGGTACTATTACAGTGGATGGAATGAATTTGGATACCCATCCAGAGTCTATTAAAAAAATTATTGGTGTACAATTACAATCTGCAGGTTTTTATCCCAATTTGAACTTGGTAGAGCTGATTGAATTGTTTGTAGGATTATATCAAACCAAGATCGAGCCACTTGCATTATTGGAGAAAGTGAATTTGGTGGATAAGGCAAAATCCAAATTCAAAGAATTAAGTGGGGGACAAAAACAAAGATTTTCCATTGCCACTACCTTAATCAATCAACCTAAAATTATTTTCTTAGACGAACCTACCACTGGTTTGGATCCACAAGCAAGAAGAAATTTATGGGATTTAATTAAAGAAATCAGAGAACAAGGCACAACGGTAATTATAACTACACATTATATGGATGAAGCAGAAGTATTATGTGATAGAGTAGCCATTATTGATAGCGGTGAGATTATTGCCATCAATACTCCAAATGAATTGATAGATGAATTAGTGGCTTCTGGATTTGAAAAAGCCAAGGAAGTGAAGATGGCTAATTTAGAAGATGTGTTCATTCATAAAACAGGAAAAGCATTAAGAGAAGAATAAAAAATAAACTATGACAAAAGATCCTAGATATCCGATTGGCAAGTATGAAACTGCCCCATATTCTGATACACAAAAAAACAAATGGATAAATGATTTGCGTCATTTGCCAAAAGATTTGGAAATGGCCATTCAAAATTTAGATGCAGCTCAAATACAAACGCCTTATAGAGAAGGTGGATGGAAAGTGCAACAACTAGTGCACCATATTGCAGACAGCCATATGAATGCTTTTGCAAGATTCAAACATGGTTTAACAGAAGATGTCCCAACGATTAAAGCATATGATGAAAATGCTTGGGTATCAATGGCGGATGCTTTAGATACACCTATTAATTATTCAATTACTTTATTATTTGCATTGCATGAAAGATGGGCCAATTTATTGGATAGCTTAACGGAAGAACAATGGCAAAGAAAGATTTTCCATTCAGGTAGAAATGCAGAAGTAAGTTTATGGGATTTGTTTGCTGTATATGCTTGGCATGGTAAACATCATGTTGCACATATTACTACATTAAGAGAAGAGAAAGGTTGGTAGTGGAGTCCCCTTCGGGAGACTCAACTATGAATTTCGAGTGACTTCAGCTACTAAGAAAATACTGCCCATTACAATGATTAAATCATTTGGATGGGCATTTTTATTGGCTGCAGCTATGGCATCATTTACATTTTCATGAATTGTTCCTTGTATGCCAATTTTTAATGCTTTTTCAGCCACTTCGCTTGCAGGCATCGCTCTTGGAATATGTGCGTTAGAGAAATAAAAGATGGCATCTTTGGGTAGTAATCCTAATACGGCATCCACATCTTTGTCTTTCACCATACCCGTGATAATATGTAATTGATTATAAGATAAAGTGGCTAATTGATCTAATAATGCATGCATGCCATGTTCATTATGGGCAACATCCAAAAACATTTTGGGACTTTCTTGAATACATTCCCATCTGCCCATTAAGCCTGTAGTTAATTTAATTTGTTGTAAAGCTTTTGAAATAATAGCATCCTCCAATTTCCATCCCATGCCTTTTAACAAATGCACGCATTGTAATACCCCTCTGATATTTTTATACTGATATTTTCCAGGTAGATCGCAACTCACTGTGATTTGATCATATTCAAATGTAGCAGTGGTCCATTGATTCGTGAAAGATTTGAATTGTAAAAAATCTTCAGCAAAATAGATAGGAGCTTTATTTGAATTGGCTACTTGTTCAAAAACTATTTTTGTTTCAGGAATCACCTCACTAATCACTACTGGAGTATTTGCTTTGATAATGCCTGCATTTTTCTCCAGCGATGGCGGATAAGGTATTTCCCAATAAAGCCATATGATCCCAGCCAATATTGGTGATTAAGCTTAAAATAGGTTCAATTACATTGGTGCTATCTAATCTGCCTCCTAGGCCAGTTTCGATAATAGCAATATCACAGTTTTCTTGAGCAAAATATTCAAATGCCATGCCCACGGTAATTTCAAAAAAGCTTGGCTCAATTTTTTCAATAATAGGTTTTACTTGATTGGTAAAACTGGTAACAAATGTTTCAGGGCACATTTGACCATTCACTTTAATTCTTTCTCTAAAATCGTATAAGTGGGGGGAAGTGTATAAGCCTGTTTTATATCCAGCAGCTTGAAAGATACTAGCCAACATATGACTGGATGAACCTTTACCATTAGTGCCAGCAATATGTATACAAGGAAATTTTTTTTCTGGATTACCTAAGTAAGCACAAATAGCTAAGGTATTGTCTAAGTTATTTTTAATAGCTGCAGCACCAATCCTATTGTACATAGGTAGTTTAGCATATAAATAATCTAAGGTTGCTTGATAAGTGGACATATTGGATTAATTGTTCACTTCAAATTTGAACTTTACAGTAACAGTAGAGCTATGATCGCTTGTATTGAAATTGATCTTGGTTAAGTATTCAACAATGGCTCTTTTATATTTTGCATCATTTGAAGAAGAACCTCTGGCAATTTGTATAAATCTACCTTGTCCATTAGGGCTTACTTCAATCTCTGCATAAATGGTTGCAGGTTCTACATCTCCGTTAAATGAATAGGCTTTGGTAATTTTTCTGTCTCCTTTGGTTACAAAGGGTCCACCAGTACCAGTATAGGTATTACCGTTGATGCTTCCATTGGCAACACCTTGATCTCCTTTGCCTCCAGCAATGCCTTGATCTTTGACATTGTTATAACTATCTTGATTGTTTCCACCTTTGCCATTACCACCAGCATATTTTCCCATGACTGCTTTTGGTTTTGTATTAGTAGGTAAAGGAGTGGCTTTGATATTTTTATTTTTTCCAGATGCTAATGCTTCGTCGTTCTCATT
>ERZ650311.1772-NODE-1772-length-10183-cov-8.220478_pt1 | contig 10183 bp, 11 predicted proteins | sample MGYA00376247_ERZ650311 | MGnify/ENA primary metagenome ERZ650311 (study PRJEB26733, sample SAMN07839324) | wastewater metagenome | biome: small river; feature: stream; material: water | place: USA: North Carolina | collected 2016-07-28 ... | reverse complement strand
GCCGTGCCGACCTGATTCCAAACTTGATTGAGACCGTGAAGGGCTATGCAGCTCACGAGTCTGCCGTTTTTGACAACGTAACCAAGGCTCGTGCGGCCACCGTTTCGCCACAGGTGCTGGCTCACCCAGCCGAGGCCGCCAAGGCCGAAGGCGACTTCGCCATGGCAATGAAGAGCCTGTTCGCCGTAGCCGAGGCCTACCCTCAGCTGCAGGCAAACCAGAACTTCCTGGCGCTGCAGTCGGAACTGACCGACACCGAGGACAAGATCATGGCCGCCCGCCGCTTCTACAACGGTGGCGTCCGCGAGTTCAACACCAAGATCAAGACCTTCCCAAACAACACCTTCGCCAAGCGCCTGGGCTTTGCCGTGCGTGAGTTCTTCGAGGTAGCCGACAGCGCTGCCATCCAGGAGCCACCACAGGTCAAGTTCTAGTCAGCGCTAGCTAGGAAGGTTCTAGATGTATAAAGCGATTGCCGCTAACAAGCGGAACACTTTCTTCATCATCGGCCTGTTCGTTGCCATCATCGCCGGCCTCTCCATTTGGTGGGGTCAGGCCACCGGTAACGGCTCCAGCGCCATCCTGATCATCGTGATCGCCGGCCTCTATGCCACGTTCCAGTACTTCGCTGCGGGATCGTTGGCAGTGATGATGTCGGGAGCTCGACAGATTGAGAAGAAGGACAACCCGCGCCTTTGGAACATCGTCGAAAACCTGGCCATCACCGAGGGAATGCCGATGCCAAAGGTCTACATAGTGGAAGACCCGGCACCCAACGCATTCGCAACCGGACGCGACCCGAAGCACGCGATTGTCGCGGCCACCACTGGTCTTTTGGCAATCATGGATGACAGCGAACTTGAGGGCGTCATGGCTCACGAGATGAGCCACGTCAAGAACTATGACATCCGCGTGAGCACCATCGTGTTCGGTCTGGTTTCCGCCATCGGAATGTTGGCCGACATGGCGATGCGCATGGCTTTCTGGGGCAGCATGTTCAGCGGTGGCGACGATGATGACCGCCGCGACAACGGTGGTTTCGCGATCATCACCCTCGTGGTGGGAATCGTGGCTAGCCTGATTGCCTTCCTGATTGGTCCGTTGGTTCAGGCCGCGGTGTCGCGTCAGCGCGAGTACCTCGCCGATGCCACCGGAGCCGAGATCACTCGCTACCCGGAGGGTCTGGCACGAGCCCTGCAGAAGCTGGCCGACTACGGTCGCCCGATGCGTCGCAAGAGCAGTGCCATGGCTCACCTCTACATCGCAGACCCAATCAAGCCTGGAATTGTGGAGCGTGCCTTCAGCACCCACCCACCGATTCCGGACCGCATTGCACGTCTAAAGAAGATTGGTGCTGGCTTCTAATCCAGCCAAAGGAAATGGCCACCTCTAACGAGGTGGCCATTTCGCTTCTCTGCTACTGCGCGATGAACTTGCGAATCATCTCCACAATGAAACCGTGCTCGTGTCCGTGGGCGTTAGACATAGCAATCGCACCCACAACTGCCGAACTGTTTTGAACCCTGATCGGGAACCCGCCACCGTGCTTGGTGTATAGGAACGGGTCAATCCAGGGAGTCTCATAGAAGTCACGGCCGTGCTGGGCGTGGTACAGGCCGGTGCGCTCGGTGCTGTCACCAAAGAAGTAGACGGTGCGAATCTTGCGCTCCAACCAGACTTCGTTTCCAGCCTTGGTGCCTGGCATCGAGTACTGGAAGACAATCTGGTCACCCAGGCAGATGCGAATGGCGATGTTGAAGCCGCGCTTGCCGGCTTCCTCGATGACAAGGTGACCGAAGTCCCAGGCGGTGGTGTGGTCGAAAGCCGGGAAGATGCACTCGTCCTCTTCGGCGATTACCTGAGCCAGCTTGGCGTCGATTTCGGCCTTGTCCACGGGCACTCCTGTTCGGTCGTTAGTTTCAGGCTAACGCCGCTGGCCACCGGGGGAGTATCCGCTGTCTCGATGACAACTATGCGTTCAGCGCGGATGTCAGAGCTGCGCTTAGGGTTCCAACCGGTTCGATCCGGATGTCGGCCAGCCCCTGCCACTTCTGGGCCTGCTTGAGGTTCTTGGCCAGTCCCGCAGCCACCGAGTCCAGTTGCTTGCCGTCTACCCAGCCCTCGGCCCAAGCGGCCTGCGAAATCAGCACGTTGTTTTGGCGATCGCTCTTCAGATCGATTCGCCCGACCAACCTGCGATTGTGCAGGATTGGCAGCGTGTAGTAGCCAAAGATGCGCTTTTCCTGCGGGGTATAGATCTCGATCTTGTAGTCGAAGTCGAACAATCGCACGGCGCGGTCGCGGTTCCAAACCACCGGGTCAAATGGGCTCAGGATCGTCGTTGGGTTGGTTCCCGGTGTGGCCTCGTTCAGCTCCTGCCTTGCTCGGGGCCCAAGGTATGCCTTGTCCTTCCAGCCGGTCACCTTCACGGGCGTCAGAGTTCCGGCTTCTACTAGTTCCGCCAGGGCGCGATCGTATTCGTGTTTGGTGTAGGTGCCCCACTGGCGGTGGTAGTCGTTGAGGTCCTTCACGGTGGCAACTGCCAGCACGTCGATCGCCTGGGTCAGCAGGGTCTTGCGGCTCTCCACGTTGTCTGCGGTGTGCAGCCGTTCAATCACAGAAGCGGGTAGCACCTGCTGCGGCAAGGCATAGCGACGGCTGAAATTGTCGCGACCGGCACTCGTTAGCTCGCCAAACATGAACATGGCTTCCAGAACGCTCTTTACGTCGCTCCAGCCCCACCAGGTTCCTTTTCGTTTATTGCGGTCGTGATCCAGATCAACTACGGTTAGCGGGCCGCGAGTCTCCAACTCGGTGGTGATCCAAGCAGACAGGTCACGGTTGGCCTCCAGGAACTGCCAGGTGCGCCCCTTCAGCTTCTTGGCATTGTCCATGCGCCAGCCATAGAGCGGTAGGTCCTCGGTGAGGATCACGGATGCCTCATGCGCCCAGTACTCGACGAAGTCGGAACGCTCGCCGGCGGCAACCGGGCGGAACAGGCCCAGGTCGTCCTTGTTGTAGGCGCCAACCCGGCTGAAGGCCGGCATGTGGTGGGCGCGCTCGAAGACGTTCACGCTGTCGATCTGGAAAAGCCCCAGGTGCTTCAGCGCATCCTTGGCCGTGGCTTTGCTGCCATCGGGTGTGGGTACGCCACGCATTCCAAGACCGCTAAGGGCCAGCATGCGGGCTTCGGCGGCGCTCAACTCCAGCACTTAGGCTCCCTCGCAACTAAACTTTTACTCAAGCATAGGTAAGAAACGAGACCCCAATGACAACCCACGCACCAGTGATTGCGCCGACCCTGGAGGATTTCCAGGCTGCACGCGAAAACGTGGCTGCGATTGCCATTGAGACCCCGGTTTTGCACTCTAACTTCCTGAGCGAGCACGTTGGCCACCCGGTTCACCTGAAGGCTGAAAACCTGCAGCGCACCGGTGCCTACAAGCTTCGTGGCGCCTACAATCGCATCAGCAAGCTGACCCCCGAGGAACGAGCCAGGGGAGTGGTGGCGGCTTCGGCCGGAAACCACGCCCAGGGAGTGGCGCTGGCCGCGACCCAGCTGGGCATCAAGGCCACCATCTTCATGCCAACCGGTGCCAGCCTGCCAAAGGTTCAGGCCACCCGCGGCTACGGAGCCGAGGTCGTGCTGGTCGGTGCCAATTTCGCCGAAGCGCTGAAGGCCAGCCAGGCGTTCGCCAAGGAAACTCACGCCGTCTTTATCCCGCCGTTTGACAACATCGATGTTGTTACCGGACAGGGAACCGTTGCCCTCGAGGTAATGGACCAGGTACCTGATGTCGAGAACATCATCGTCGCAATCGGTGGCGGCGGTCTTGCCGCCGGTGTTGCAGTGGCTGCCAAGCTGCGTGCCGCCGCCGAGGGTCGCAAGGTTCGCGTCATCGGCGTGCAGAGCGAACACGCTGCCGCTTACCCACCGAGCCTCGAGGCTCAGGAGATCGTCGAGATCCAGACCCAGCCGACTATCGCCGACGGTATCGCGGTTTCCAAGCCCGGGCACATCCCGTTCGAGTTGATTCGCAAGCACATCGACAAGGTCGTGACCGTAAGCGAGAACGAGATCGCCAAGGCCATCCTGACCCTGCTGGAGCGCGCCAAGCAGGTGGTCGAGCCTGCCGGTGCAGTTGGTGTTGCGGCCCTGCTCAGCGGCGCCATCAAGCCCAAGGGCCCTACGGCTGTCATTCTTTCCGGTGGCAACATCGACCCGATGCTGCTGCAGAAGGTCATCCAGCACGGTCTGGCGGCCTCGGAGCGCATGATCAACATCAGCGTGATGCTTCCGGACCGTCCAGGTCAGCTGGTTGCCACCGCCCAGTCGATTGCGGCTGCCGGTGGAAACGTGATCGAGGTCCTGCACACCCGACACGGCAATGCCTTCCAGATCAGCGCGGTAGAGCTGAATGTCTCGGTGGAGACCGGTGGTCACGACCACAGCAAGCAGGTCATCAAGGCTTTGAAGGAAGCCGGCCTGAACCCGCGCCTGAACGAGGCGCGCGTCGAATAGACGCTCCAGATTAACCGAAAAGGCCGACCCCGAAGGGTCGGCCTTTTGGCTTGTGAAGCAACAAGCTACATGTTGTCCATTGCTGGACGAGCACCGGTGATCCAACCGACGATTTCGTCGTTGGTGGTGTTCTTGGTTTCTACGTCTGCGACCTTCTTGCTGCGGTTCAGCACAACCATGCGGTCTGCGGTGCTGAAGGCAAGCGGTAGGTCGTGGGTGACCAGCACTACGGCGATGTTGTTTGCCGCCATGCGCTTGATCATCTGCTCGACCATGACCTTCTGCTCGTAACCGAGTGCAGCGGTTGGCTCATCCAGCAGCAGGATGCCCTGCGCCTTCTTTGCAACGCGAACTGCCGATCGGGCCAGGGCCACGCCCTGACGCTGGCCACCGGAGAGCATCTCAACTGGACGAGTCAGCGTGTCAATCTTCACGCCAAGCTGTGCAACCTCGCGCTTGGCCTCTTCCTTCATGGCCTTGCGATCCAGGAAGCCGAGCATTCCCAGGATGCCCGGGCGCAGGATTTCCTTGCCCAGCAGCAGGTTGGTAGCGGTGTCCTGTGCGTCCACCAGGGCCAGGTCCTGATAGACCATCTCGATGCCAGCGTTGGCGGCATCCTTTGGGCTGTGGAAATCAACGGCATTGCCGTGGACCTTCATTACGCCCTGGCTTGGTCGGTGAGCACCCGAGATGACCTTTAGGAGGGTGGACTTACCGGCACCGTTGTCGCCGAGTAGAGCAACACACTCACCAGGCTTGACGTTCAGGTTGATGTTGTTGAGGGCACGGACGTAGCCGTAGAACTGGTCGATGCCTTCGAGGGAAAGTGCGTATTCCGCGTTAGCCATTTCTAGGCCTCCTGGTTCTTTGCGGCTGCCGCTGCGGCATCTGCTGCCTTAGCGGATTCTTGGCGTTCCTGGTTCTTGGATTCGACCACACGCTTTGATACCTGCTTTTGGATGGTCATCTCAAGGTAGAGCGATCCAATCAGCAGGGCACCGGTGATTACGATTCCCCAGAATGGCTGAATGTTCTTGATGTTCAGGATCGAGGTGATCTCTGCGATGACCAGAGCACCAACCATCACCTTAGGAAGCGAACCGCGACCACCGGCCAACGAGATTCCCGAAAGTGCCACAGCGGTAAGACCGGTGAACAGCGACTCGGTGGCTGCTGCTGGGTTTCCCTGGGTGGTGTAAGCGGCGGTGACGATACCGGCCACACCGGCAAGCGCTGCGGAGAGCACGAAGCCCAGCACCTTGTAGAGGTTGGCGTTCACACCGCTGCGACGAAGCGCCTCGGCGTTGCCACCGGCAGCCATGAAGCGGCCACCACCGCGGGTTTGGGTCAGGAATACGGTGCCGACGATGTAGATGACAGCGGCGACGTAGAACATCGCTGGCAGACCGAAGTACTGGTTGGTAGCGATGAAGTCCAGCGACTGGAAACCATAAAGCGGGGGACCGGTGGTGATAAGTGCGGCGCTACCGCTGGTCACCGAGAGGGTACCAATGGTCACAGCCAGCGGGTTGATTCCGCGCAGGCTGAAGAATGAGTTGACCAGACCGACCACAACGGCCACGGCCACGGCGGCGATGAATGCCAGCCAGATAGGTGCGCCGCTAAGCAGGCACTTGGCCAGAACCACTGCCGAAAGAGCAGCGGTTCCTGGCACCGAGAGGTCCAGAACGCCGCTGAAGACACCCATCGCGATTGCGGCCGCGAAGATGGTGCTGATTGCTGCACCCTGAAGGATCACCGAGAAGTTGGTGTAGGTGCCGAAGATTGGATAGCCCCAGACGCTGAAAGCGCCCCAGAGCAGTGCAAAGAGAATGATGATTCCCCAGCTGCGCACGAACAGCAGCAGGGTGAGGGAGTCGGGTTTACGCATTAGTTGAGCCTACTTGTTGCTTCAGAAAGTGGGTTGCTTCAAAAGAAAAGGCGATGCCCCTAGGTTTTTACGCCTAGGGGCTCACCATTTGGACTACTTACCTGCGAATTCCTTCACAGGGGTGTAGATGACTGCACCAGGGGTGTTGCCCTTGCCGGCAGCGATTGCCTTCTTGAGCCACAGGATGTTCTGAGCCAGGTCACCCTCGAAGTCGATCTTTCCGATTGCGTAGATCGAACCAGCCTTGTAGAGCGAAACAGCCTGGTCGCTACCACCGATGTCGGTGACACAGGTGTTCTTAGCCTTCTTGCCGGCTGCCTTCAGTGCCTGAACAGCACCAACAGCGGACTCGTCCGAGAGGCCGAGGAATGCGCTCACCTTAGGGTGTGCCTGCAGCGAGCTAGCAACTGCGGTCTGTGCCGAAGCAACCTGACCGCCACCGGCTACGGTTGCGATGAACTTCAGCTTTGGCGAAACCTTCTTCAGTGCCTTGACTGCAGCTGCGTACTCAACCTTGTCACCTACGGAACCGGCCTGGCCAGCGATGTAGACAGCTTCGGTCTGCTTGGTCTTGAGCATGCACTTACCGAGGTTGCGGCCAACGATCTCACCGAGCTGGGCCCATGGCAACAGGCTGTAAGCGATGCCTGGCAGTGGCGTGCTGCGTCCGGTGAGTTCTGGCGAGGTGTTTACAACGCCAGGGATGCCGGCCGCGCTGGAAAGCGCGATAGCCGAGGTCAGCTGGGTGCCGTCGTTCGAGATTGCCCACCAGCCGTCAACCTGCTTGTTGCGAATCCAGCCCGAGATCTGCTGGTTTGCGGTTGCAGCGTTGAAGTTTGGGTCAGCCAGAATGGCGCCAAGGCCCTGTGCTCCGCCGAAGCCCTGGACTCCACCCCAGATACCAGCCATTGCAGGGATCTGCATGCTGATAGGGGAGAAACCGATGACTGGCTTGTCTGCAGCGCTAGCCGCAGTTGCAGTGGTGCAGCCAGCGGCCAGTGCGATTGCACTTGCAGCTGCTACAACGCGAGTGATGTGCTTCACAAATACTCCTTATTTGCTGCCGATTTGGCTTTGTTCGAACTACTTCGTTCGAGCCTTGGCGGCAATCCTTATTTGGTTACAAGCCAAAAGTAACGGGGTATCTGGAATCCAATGCATACTTCAGATGAATAACAACTATTTACGGCTGGTTATGGTTTCTTTATAAATCGTTACCCGTGGTGTTTGCGGGCTGCCAAGAGGGCAATCAGAGAGCTGAGGGACCACACCGAAAGGCTCAAAGCCAACGGCCAGACCGCCTTTTCTCCAGCCGCGCCTACTGCGGTGGCAACCACGCCACCAATCAAGAATTGGATGGCTCCCATGATGGCAAGGGCCGTTCCAGCTAGGTGTCGAACATCGCGCAACGCCATGGCGGTCACCGGTCCGAAGAGGAAGCTGAGGCTGGCTGGTATAAGTGCGAAGGCGCTGAACACTGTCACCGGGTTCAGAACATTCAGAAGCACCGAGATTCCCAGAATCGCGGCTGCCAGCAGCTGCATCGTGATTCCGATCCAGGCTTGGCTTCTTGGTCCAACCTTGTGAATCAGTGCGGCGCTAATCCAGCCGGTGATGATCATCAAAACGCCGTTGAAGCCGAAGTCCAAGGTGTAGAAGAAGGGAGGAATGTCCAAGAGCTTTTCGATGATGAATGGCGACGCCGAGATGTAGCCGATCAACATCGCGAAAGAGCCCCACAGGATCAGGGCGTGAAGCATGAAGTTCTTGTTGGTGAAAATTGCTCCCGAGGATTTCACCAGCTTGCCAAAGCCGCCACTGTGGCGCTTCTCTGGCACCAGGCTCTCGGGGATTCGGAAGAAGGCCATCACGGTCAGTGCCGCGCTGAATATGGCCATGGCGATGTAGATGCCACGCCAGTCGGAGAAGCCAAGAATGAGACCGCCGCCGATTGGTCCAATCACCGGGCCGATGCCCGTGACGATACCCATCATCGCGAAGCCACGTGCTGCAGTTCTGTCGGTTGCTAGGTCACTGATTTGAGCGCGACCGACCACCATTCCGGCGCAGGCCGCGATGCCGATGATGGCGTTGGTGAGCAGCAAAATCGGAAGATCGGTGGCGTAAGCGCTGGCCACGCAGGCCAAAGTCATTAGTGCTGGGCCGGCGATCAGCAGCGGTCTGCGGCCGATCTTGTCGCTGAGTGGCCCCATGATCAACTGACCAACCGCCATGCCAACGCTGAAGGCGGTCAGGACAAGCTGAATGCCACTCGGTGTGGTGTGCATGTGCGCTGCCATCTGAGGCAGTGCCGGGAGGTAAACGTCGGTACCGAATGGCCCCAGAATTGCCAGCAGGCCCAGGGTGAAGAGTAAAGCGTTGGTCAGCAACATAACGCCAGACTAGGCGCGGGGCGAAGCGACGGGAAATAGCGCTGAGCGCTACAAACTATCCGACGAAGTTCTTAACTTCCAGAACCTTGACGTCAACCGGCTTGCCGTTTGGGCCGTAGAACTTGACCTCGTCGCCCACCTTCTTGCCCATGATGGCGTGGCCAATCGGGCTGCTTGGGCTGTAGACGGTCAGGTCAGATCCCTCGGCGATTTCGGCCGAACCCAGCAGGAACTCGGTCTCGCTGCCGCGCAGCAGAACCTTGACGACAACGCCCTGCTCGACGATTCCGTGAGACTTCGGCGCCTCGCCAACTGTGGCGGTTGCCAGGATGTTCTCGATGCGGTCGATGCGGGACTCGATGCGTCCCTGCTCTTCCTTTGCGGCGTGGTAGCCGCCGTTTTCCTTTAGGTCGCCCTCTTCGCGAGCTTCCTGAATCTTCTTGGCGATCTCGTGGCGTGCAACGGTGACCAGCTGCTCCAGCTCGGTTGCTAGACGGTCGTATGCCTCCTGGGTCAGCCAGGTGGTCTGCTGATCGTTCGACATGATTCTCCAGACAAATAAAGCGCCCAGCCGGTTGGCTGGGCAGGGTGCGCTATCTTGCGCTTCTAAAGGAAAGTTTAGCCATTCCAGCAGGAATCCACTACCACGCCACCCTCGGCGGACTCCACGGTGATGATCCGCAGTCGCTGGGCGGATACCTCGTCCCTTGGAACCTTGACCTCGATTGACCCCACCGAGGAGCCAGCGCTATTCACCGCGCTGACCTGGCAGGTGGCTGCCTTGCCGGTCGGGTTGGTGAAGGTAACCGTGGTGGTCAGTGCGTGACGATTGAGGGCTTGGGTCTGGGTGGCGATGCCGGTTACCTCGGTGGGCTTGCCGAATGCCGCATAGACGATGAATGCCACCAGGGCCACTAGCAGCACCGAGCCCAAAACCTGCACCAAACGGCGGTCGCGACCGGCGCGGCGCTTTCGCCCGTAGCGGGCTTCCATGAGGTCATTGGTCACCATTAAAGATTAGGCTTAATGCATGAACCTTGTCTTGGCACTGCTTGCGGGCGACCCGCTGAACCCAAACCCATCGGCATCGGTGGACCCAGCCAATACCTTCTACAGCCCCGGCATCATCGGGTTCCTGGGAACGTTCATTCTGGTGATTGGCGCTTTGGCAATCATCTGGGACATGGTTCGTCGCATTCGCCGCATCAATTACCGCGCCCAGATCAAGGAGCGCATCGCCGCAGAGCAAGCCGAGTATGAGGCAAAGAGCGGTGGTTCGGCTGAAAAGCCACAGCGTAAGCGCCCGGCGCCACCGGCGAAACCGAAGCGCGACTAGGGGAGTAGGGGCGCTGGTTCGCCCGGCTCTAGTTACCTAGA
>ERZ650311.1771-NODE-1771-length-10184-cov-6.189555_pt1 | contig 10184 bp, 23 predicted proteins | sample MGYA00376247_ERZ650311 | MGnify/ENA primary metagenome ERZ650311 (study PRJEB26733, sample SAMN07839324) | wastewater metagenome | biome: small river; feature: stream; material: water | place: USA: North Carolina | collected 2016-07-28 ... | reverse complement strand
GCACCCAATCGTGCGGGCCTGGAATGCGGCCAACGGTGATTTGCCGACAGCCAAACTTGCCAGCGAGGTAGGTTGTCTCATCCAATCCAGTTGGCGAGGCCGGATTGGAGTATTCATGCGTCAACGAGATGAGCCGGTCGCCGTGCTCAAGATCGGTTTTCATGGTCACCACCCCATATCCCGGTCGAGTTGCTCGTGAGCCTCAGCGCGCTCTGCTTCGGCTTGATATCGCGCCTCGCGGTCGCATTCGGTGGCGCCGCAGGTATCGCCGCTATCGTAATAGCGGTTCTCAATCACGCCCATGCTTGCGCCGCAATTCCAGCAGAAACGCTCTTTGGCTTTCGGTTGGGAAAGCCGCTTTTCGCGTAGCCGCGCGTTGCGTTCATCTTCGGTTTCGGCAAACTGGTTATCCCAATCGGGTTTCATACATCACCTCTACATCTAGTAGGTTTTTGCGGCTGTGTGTCTCAACCGGATAAGCATGATACCAAATATCGAACGCGCGCCAATACGGTAGGCCGACAAGGCGCGACACGCGCGCGATTGCCGACTTGGTGTTGTCCCCGTCAGGCCAAGGCCTAGAAAGCTCCTGCAGTGCTTCGGCGGCATCCATCAGAACCTGCTCCCAAGCTTATTGGGAAAATCCCCAATCCGTTCGGCGCACAAAAAACTCATGGAACGCAACTCCTTGCTACTCATGGGGACTTCACTTGAACGACAACGACGAAAACGATCCGCTACCCTTCATTCGACTGTCCGCGCTTGTCGCGAACGTCGTGGCGCACCTACAGAGACGCGAAGAACAACAGGAAGATGGAGGCTGTGATGCCAACCGCCGTGATGCAGGCGAAGGAAACTCCGAACGCGACCGCGCCGATATCGATAGCGGCCTGCAGCACAGGATGGCGGGGAGGAAGTGATGTCATGCGCGCTTGTCCAGCTTTTGAAGGGATCGCTGCAGGCTGATATGAGCAGCGCGGGATTTTACATCGCAAATGGCGCGGCGCTTGATGAAGTCGCGCAAAGTTATGGTAGCCACACCCAGCTCTTCGGCAATCTGCACAATCGACAAGTCGGTTTGGAGCAGCTTGCGGATTTTTGGAATGTCGGAGGTGTGGAGTTTGGCATTGTCGCCACCCCCGTCTTTGCATGGCGCGATTTTCCACACCACGCGGTGGTTTCTCATTCCCGCGCCACGCACCACGTTCGAATAGGACATGCGACGGCTCATGCCGCACCTCGCTTCAAAAAATCCGGCAGGTCCGGATATTCAAATTTGGTGCTCGCAGCAGGGCTTGAGTCTGCGCGCGTCCGCCTACAATGCGGCTGCTCTACATCTGAGCTATGCGAGCCTTGTTGGTTGGCCTCGGCAGCTTGTTCGATGCTGCCGGGCATCGCTGCCGAGGCCGGCGCCGGAGAGCGATCGGATAAACTCTGCGCGGCGTTTTGGATGATTTGTGCCGTCTCTCCGGCTGTCACGCCAACGGCTGTCCACAGCTCTTCATTTCGGTCGAGCTGTCGCGACAGTCTGTTACCCTCGCAACCTAGTTGGCCGGCGTTCACCGCGGCATATCCACGCGAGTTGTGGTCCCTGCGACAGTCGGACATTCTCGCAGGGCTATGCTTCGTGACGGGACTTACCGCCAGAGGTCCGCAGCAGTATTCCGCTCGTGATTCCTCTATTACGTATTTCAGAACAGCTTCGCACGCATCGCACAGGAAGCATCCCGGGATGATTTCAACCGAAGCCGGATTGCCGCAGTCGGAACATGTGATGTTCATGCGGCACCTTCGATTGAAGCCGCGATATTTTCGCAACTGTGGTGCGACGTCGCGTTATTGCGGCGCGCAAACGAAACTGGATTGTGACGCAACCATGAAGGGTGTACGCTCGGAACTTCCGGCCAGCGCGGGAAACCAGTACGGAGCATCACATGGTAATGGCACCGAAGCCGGAAACGGCTTTCGTGGACACGTTTGGCGTGCCCGAATACTTCACTACCGATGTCCAATTGGAGAGCGCTGGAAATGGATTGGTGCGCTCGATCCGGTTCGTTCGCAGGGGCGCCACGCTGATCCCTGTGTTTTCCTACGTCACACCGGCCATCTCCATGATGAGAAACGGGCCTCAGCACAGAGAGTTTGCGCAAGGCGTTCTGATCGTGGAGATGGCTGCGGCCGGGAATCATTGAGCATCGCCCTGAAAAATCTTCGCGATGTCGGGCGCCAGCTCTTTCGCTGGGATTCCCGTTACGGCCTGAACCTTAGGAAGCTCGCTGAGCGGGATATCCTGATCCCGCTCCATGCGAGACAGCTTTGCAGATGAAATCAAAAGCCCGTTCTTGGCGAACAGCTCGCACGCCTGATCCAGGTTCAGCTTTTCGCCGAGACGCCACGCGCGAAGTTTGGTGACAGGTTCATTCATACCGAACCCACTTACACCAGATGCAAATAGTCCGCAAGCGATTTTTTCATCTGGTGCTAAGGTGCGGCGTTTCACTTGGTGTAAAGTGTTTGTATGTCTACCAAAATTGCCTATAGAACCAAGCGGGCGCGGCGCCGCACCTTCATCCGGGAGTGGCGTGAGCACCGCGGTCTTACGCAAGAGCAACTCGCCGACCGTCTGGACACTTCGGTCGCGAGCATTTCGAGAATAGAGACCGGAACCCAGCCCTACACCCAAGACACGCTAGAGGCTCTGGCGGATGCGCTGATGACCGATCCCGCCAGCCTCATCATGAGGAACCCGAGCGATCCTGACGCTATATGGTCGCTGTGGGAGCGCGCCAAGCCGGGCGAGCGCAAGATGATTGTAGACATCGCTAGAACGGTCACCAAGACGGGGACCGGCGATTGAAGGAGGAAGTATGAAGCACCTGGTGTTTGCGCTCGCTGCGCTTTCTGTCTTGGCATGGTCGGTCCCGGCCAAGGCCTCCTGCCCGCCCGGCACATCCTACCAATGCTCGCAGGGCTACAACGGCAAGGTGATCTGCGGTTGTCGTTGATATAGCCTGAATTTTTCGACTCAGCCCGGCTTCGGCCGGGCTTTTTTATTGCTCTGCACAATAGAAATATTACACCAAATGAAAATAGTTCTTGCCGGGCGTTTTCATCTGGTGTAAACAATCTCTCATCAGATGACGGAGCGGTGCTCCGGATGAGGGAGACGGGGAATGGCACGTAAGAAGCAAAACGTCGGCACGGAAGAAAAGGCGGGCACGGCCCCTGTCGTCTCGTACAAGGGGTTCAACAGCGATTGGACCTGTCGCGGCTTCCGGTACGAGGTCGGCAAGTCCTACAAGATGGACGGCGACGCCATCGCGTGTCAGCGCGGCTTCCACGCCTGCGAAAATCCGGTGGACGTGCTTTCGTATTATTTTATCGGGGATGACGGTAGCCTTGCAAGATTTGCTCAGGTTGAGCAGGCAGGCCAGATCGCGCGCCACGACGAAGATTCCAAGATCGCTTCCACCGAGATCACAATCAAGGCTGAAATCAGGTTTCCGGAGATCGTCAAGGCGGCAGTGACGTGGCTGACTAATGCGATCAAGACCAGCGAAGACGTGCAGGCGGCGTCGGGCGACTCCTCGCGGCTCGCGGCGTCGGGCGACTACTCGCAGCTCGCGGCGTCGGGCGACTCCTCGCGGCTCGCGGCGTCGGGCCACTCCTCGCGGCTCGCGGCGTCGGGCGACTCCTCGCGGCTCGCGGCGTCGGGCGTCTCCTCGCGGCTCGCGGCGTCGGGCGACTCCTCGCAGCTCGCGGCGTCGGGCGACTACTCGCGGCTCGCGGCGTCGGGCGACTCCTCGCGGCTCGCGGCGTCGGGCGACTCCTCGCGGCTCGCGGCGTCGGGCGGCAATTCAGTCATTTCCGCGAGCGCCCCGAACTGCACGGCATCCGGCGCGATAGGGACATGGATTTCCCTCGCTGAATTCGATGGCCATGGCAATTGCATCGGCTTCGCCGCCGGGAAGATCGGCGAAGGTGGTCTTGAGCCTGACGTGGCCTACAAGGCCAATGGCGGAAAGCTGGTCAAAGCGTAACTCAATCGGAGCACTGCTCCACATCGCAGGGGAGATGAGAATGGATCAAGGACAAGCCAGTGGCTCCGCTTCATCGAACGGTCATCACTCGCCTGTGTTTGTCTCGAAAGAGACACTGGACGCAGCGTGCGCGAGAATTGCTCTGCTGGAAGACTTGGTGCGCGAGATAGCGGCGCTCGACGATGGCTTCTTGCTCGGCTCAAACCTCAATTCGTATCGCGCCACAATCCGCGAATGGCGTTCCGATGCCCGCTCGCTGATGGAGTGACCCATGTACCTCGTCATCTGCAACGACAAGAGAGACGGCGAAGTCATCATGCAGCGCAAGCTGTCCGATGCAGAGTCATGGGACGAGACGGTTCGCGATCTGGCGCGCGGAGAATGGAAGGACGTTTCCCGCGTCATCCGAGCCTGCGACGGGAAGGACGTTCTCCCGCTGATGCGGGAGTGGATCGATTACAAGATGCCCGAAGAAGACCTCCACGAGGACGACTTTGGAGTCATTGGATTGGATCGGAAGCGCGATCTGCGCAAGCATGAGGTGGCATAATGTCCGGCCTTACCTACGAAGAATTGCGCAACCTTAATCCGTGTCCCGAAAGCATGATTCGCGTCACAAAGCTGATGGGCGGGGCGGAGAAATGGAATGGGCGCAAGATCAGCGCCTATGAGGCCAGAGCAGCCGGGGCAACGTTTTCCGACATCGTCTGGGCCGCATCTGCGGTTGCGCAAAACGACAAGGATGTCGAGCGCAGGATGCGCTTGTGGCTGGCCGACTGCGCGGCGCGAGTTCTTCCCATCTTTGAAAAAGAATGTCCTGACGACGCGCGGCCAAGACAAGCGATCATCGCTGCACGCCGCTTTGCGCGTGGAGAAACTGACGCTGCCGCGAGGGCTGCCGCGAGGGATGCCGCGTGGGCTGCCGCGTGGGCTGCCGCGAGGGCTGCCGCGAGGGATGCCGCGTGGGCTGCCGCGAGGGATGCCGCGAGGGATGCCGCGAGGGCTGCCGCGAGGGATGCCGCGAGGGATGCCGCGAGGAATGCCGCGTGGGATGCCGCGAGGGATGCCGCGAGGAATGCCGCGTGGGATGCCGCGAGGGCTGACGAAGAACGATGGCAGTTCGACCGTCTCATCGCACGGCTTGAGAGCGAGCCTGACGACTGGCCGTTGAGCGCACTGGCAAAGGAGACGGCGTGATGGCCATTCAACTCATAAACGGCATCAAGGTTCGCACCACTTACGAGTACCCGCCGATCCCGGATCGCAGCATGGATTGGTCGGCAATCGATGACGACAATTACGACGCTGATTGCGATCAGGATGGATTTTTCAGCACCAGCCCAATCGGTCGCGGGCCGACCGAAGAAGCAGCCATTGCTGATCTGATGGAGCAAATCGCCGAAGCATCGGAAGTGAGTGGTGACCGTTCCAAAGCCGACGCAACGGAAGTGGTTAGGTGAACCATGCTTGACGATGCATACGAGCAAACACAGTCAACGGTATCGGAGATCATGACGGCGTCGGACCAGAGAACCGCTATCGCCCGCCTCACAACGGCATGCGAGTCCATCATCCAGCGGGGCTTGCTTGCTCATGACGAGGAGATGGCCCTTCGCATCCTCACCAATCAAGTCTGCAACGCCTTCGACATGGCGGAAGTGCAGGACAACGAACAATATTTGGAGCGCGCGTGATGAATGCCATCATAACTATCGAAACGCTCACGCCAGCAATTGTCTTTGCGCCGGGTGGCGTTGAGAACATCATTTCAAAGCTTGAGGCCGATGTTCGCGCCATATCCACCGACATTTCGACGGAGGCGGGCCGGAAAGCTGTTGCCTCCCTCGCCTACAAGGTAGCGAGGTCAAAAACCGCGCTGGACGAAATGGGTAAGCAACTTGTCGCCGACCTAAAAGCGCAGACTGGCAAGATCGACGCAGAGCGTCGCACGATCCGTGATCGTCTCGACGCTCTGCGAGATGAGGTCAGGAAGCCGCTTGACGACTTTGAGCAGGCCGAAAAGACCCGCGTATACGGGCATGAAGTTGCTATCGCTGCAATTTTGCAGGCGGCCCAGGTTGGCGACTTGGACGCCGCTGGCATCAAGGCGCGACTTGAGCAGGTTGGAAGCCTGACGCAGCGTGATTGGCAAGAGTTCGCTACTCGCGCCACCGCGACGGCCGACGAAGTTCGCAAGGCCTTGCAGGCCGCACTGGCGCTGGCTGAAAAGCGAGAAGCGGAAGCGGCGGAACTCGCCCGGCTGCGCGCTGAGCAGGCCGAGCGCGAGCGCAGGGAGCGCGAGGAACGGATTGCAGCGGAAGCTGCCGAGCGCGCCAAGGCGGCAGCCGAGGCCAAGGCTGAACAAGATGCTGCCGCCGCAGCAGCCAAGGCCGCTGCGGAACAACAGCGCATTGAGCGTGAAAAGGCAGAGGCCATTGCCCGCGCTGAGAAGGCCGAGGCTGACAAGAAAGCCGCTGCAGAGAAGGCAGAGCGTGATCGCTTGGCCGCTATTGAAACCGAGCGCAAGCGCGTGGCCGACGCCGCCGCAAAAGAAGCCGCAGAGAAGGTTCGCCGCGAAAGGGACAAAGCCCATCGCGCCAAGATCAACAACGAAGCGCTGGCCGTTCTGACATCGCTAGGCCTCGAAACCGAGACCGGCAAGGTCATCATTGCAGCGATTGCCAAGGGCGACGTCCCCCACATTTCAATCGAATACTGAGGAGCGCGCGTGATGAACCATGTTGCACAGATCGAGCCCAAAACCGCCGAAACTCAATTGCCTGCTGCCCTAACGCCTATGCAGCTGATCGAGCGCGCGCTGATGAATGGTGCCGACATGGCGCTGATCGACAAATTCATGGAAATGCAGGAGCGATGGGACACCCGCAACGCCCGCAAGGCATTCGATGAGGCTATCGCTGCGGCAAAGGCAGAGATCAAGCCGATACATCGCAACGCCACGGGCCACAACAGCAAAAAGTATGCGGACTTCGCGGCGATTGCAGAGGCTATCGATCCGATCCTGAGCAAGCACGGCCTGCACTACCGCTTCCGCACCATGCAGAACGAGCGGATCAGCGTGACATGTATCCTCTCTCACAAGGCCGGACACAGCGAGGAAACCACCCTCTCCGGCCCCGCCGATCAGACTGGAAACAAGAACGCGATCCAGGCCATCGGGTCAACGCAGACGTACCTGCAGCGATACACGCTGGTTTCGATGCTCGGGCTTGCCGCGTCCAATGACGACGACGGGAAAGCGGCCGGGGCCGGCGAATGCGTGACCCTGGAACAGGTCGGGGAATTGATCGCGCTGGCAGATGAGGTTGGCGCCGACAAAGAGGCGTTCTGCCGGTATTTTAAGGTTGATGGCTTCGCAGACATCAAGATCAGGGACTTCGACCGCGCCAAGGCGGCGCTTAACAAGAAGCGGAGCGCGAAATGACCGAAGAAATCGTGCAGGGCAGCGATGCTTGGAAGCAATTGCGCCTTGGCAAGGTCACGGCATCCCGCGTAGCAGACGTGATCGCCAAGACCAAGAGCGGATATTCAGCTTCGCGCGCCAACTACATGGCCCAGCTCATTGCCGAGCGGCTGACTGGCGTTGTCGCCGACTCCTACGTGAACGACGCCATGCGCCACGGCACGGAAACTGAGCCGGAGGCCCGCTCAGCGTATGAGTTCTATCAGGGCGCCACGGTCGAGCAGGTTGCGTTCGCCGCCCATCCTAAGATCGATCAGGCCGGCTGCAGTCCGGACGGCTTGGTGGGTTCGGATGGGTTGGTCGAGATCAAGTGCCCCAACACCGCCGGCCACCTTGATACCCTGCTCGGACACGCCGTCCCAGCAAAGTACGAAGCGCAAATGCAGTTCCAGATGGCCTGCACGGGCCGCGCATGGTGCGACTTCGTTTCCTACGATCCGCGCATGCCGGAAAACATGCGTCTGTTCGTCAAGCGGCTCGCCCGCGACGACAAGCGGATCAAGGAAATCGAGGAAGAGATTGCATCCTTCCTGCTCGAAATGGCCGTGAAGCTGGCCGCCCTCAACAAGACATACGGGGAACAGGAGGCAGCATGAGCCGGGCAATGCTTACGCTCCGCAGCGCAGCCGAGCGCGAACAGGCGATCCAGTGGGTTCGCAAGGCCCCTACTGGAAGCCGCGTCGAGTTCAAGGGGCCGGCAAGGTCGCTGGATCAAAACTCGCGCTTCTGGGCGATGCTGACTAGCGTTGCCGTGCAGGGCCGCATTGACGGTCGCCGGTTCAATACCGAGCAGTGGAAACTGATGTTCATGCACGCCTATGCCGAAGAGCGAGGCATCGAGATTAAATATCTGCCCGCGCTGAACCGCCCCGGCATGGTGCCGTGTGGCCGGTCATCCTCCGATCTGTCTGTCGGAGAAATGTCAGAGCTGATGGATTTCATTTCTGCGTGGGGCGCTGAGAACAACATCAAGTTCCACGGTCAGGAAGAGTTGGAAGAAGTATGAGCCGACTGGAATTCAGCAAGTCAACCATGCGGGATGCCATGAAGCGCGCCGAAGGGATGTGCGAAGGCATCCTGCCAACCGGCGAGCGCTGCGGATTCCCCGTCGATCATAAGAAGCATTTCGATCACATCGTCCCGGCCGCGCTTGGTGGAGACAATAGCCTGCAAAACTGCGCGGTGCTGTGCATCCCGTGCCATGACGCCAAGACCCGAAAGATTGACGTTCCGATGATCGCAAAGGCAAAGCGCGTGAGCGACAAGCATCATGGGATCAAGCTCCGTTCACGCGGCTTCCGCAAAGCCCCGCCGCAGAGAACAGCGTCGAGGCCGATCAACAAGACAACGTACTTTGGGAGTTGAGGAGCTTGCGTCTGCCTCAGATGACGATCCGAGGTGATCCGTTAAATGACCATCGAAAGGCGCCTGGTTAGTGGTCAGCCCGAGAACGTAAGGTGCGGAAACGGTCGCGCAAGGCAATTTTAACAAGGCGATAGAGAACAAGGGGAATGAAGATGGAAATGACGTTCGGACAATTCAGTGAAGCCAACCGTGCCCGCTGCGAAAGCCAGCAAGGCTTCAATCATCCCAACGCCCTCCCCGATCTCGTGAAGGCGCTGGAGGAAATCGATCAGACGCCGATTCCCATGATCAACGACACTGAACATCTACGCCACACTATCAGGACAATCCAGAACATCGCATACGCCGCCCTTTCCAAGTACCGAGGAGCGGGGAAATGAGCGATTCAGGCGATGACCTGCTCACACAGCTTGATTTTCGCGCCTTCCATTTGGGCGATGAAGATGCTGGGCGGGCATACGAAGAAATCACCCGCCTCCGCGAGCGCTGCGAAGCCTACAAGGCCCAGGTCAAGGACGGGGCTGACGTTATTGCAGGACTGCGCGAGAGGTTGGCGGAGGCCAATGATGAGAGTGAGAAATGTATCAAGCTCATTGCTGAAATGGTGTCTCGTAAGCAAGTTTATGTGGCCGAGCTATTCACAGGAAGCGGCTACCGTTGGTGTATTGTCGAGGCTTTCCCGAGATTGGAAAGAGTCCTTCATGAATTTGGCCGGGGGCCTGATGCGCAAAAGGCCGCCGATGAAGTCCTCCGCTCCCTCAAAGGAGACCCCAATGCGTAGCTTCATGCCGGCAATAGGACTCGCATTGATCGCAGCCTGCATCGTGTCATTCGTTGCTGCGCTCGTTGCACGAGACATGCAGTGGCTTCTCGCGGCCGTCACTTCGTTCGTTCTGTTCGCCTGTTGATGAAGATTTATGACATGGATTAACGAACCATGACCGACCTACTCACCATTGAACCCGAAGGGACGCCGGTAAAGGCCACAACCGGAAACGTCATGATTGCGCTAAGAACGCGATACGCGGCGCCAGAGTACGCTTTTTTTGAAGAGGTCGGGGATTCCGGATCATCGAGCCGCGTTTACGCGGACGGTGTAGCAATCAATATGTGGGCGTCGCGCGGGTACGCTATCACTGGTTTTGAGGTGAAGGTCTCGCGATCTGACTGGCTGCGCGAGCTGAAGCAGCCGGAAAAGTCAGAGCCCATCCTAACCAAATGCGATTTCTGGTATCTGGTCGCCCCGGAAGATGTCTACGTTCCGGATGAGGTTCCTTCATCTTGGGGCATCCTAG
>ERZ650311.1770-NODE-1770-length-10188-cov-38.323300_pt1 | contig 10188 bp, 8 predicted proteins | sample MGYA00376247_ERZ650311 | MGnify/ENA primary metagenome ERZ650311 (study PRJEB26733, sample SAMN07839324) | wastewater metagenome | biome: small river; feature: stream; material: water | place: USA: North Carolina | collected 2016-07-28 ... | reverse complement strand
CACAGGCGAAGACACTCTTTCCCTACACGACGCTCTTCCGATCTGGTCGCTTCGCGCCGCCCGATATCGCTAGTGGGTGGGATTTCTGATCGTTCATGAATGCCCCAGAAGCTGACCATCAGAGCGCTGTCGGACGCCACCGGGCTCTCGGAGCGGGTTCTCGCCCTCTACAAGAAGCAGGGCATGCCCGTGGCGACGGCCGCGGCGTCGATCGCCTGGATCACGCAGAACAAGCGCGTGAAGATCGACAGCCCGAGGCCCACCGGCAACGCAGACGCGCCGGAGGTCAAGCCCAGCGGCTACATGGATGCGCGCGTCGCTCGGGAGCGAGCCGAGGCCGAGCTGGCGCAGATCAAGGCCCTGGAGGCGCGCGGCACCCTCGTCAGCCGGGAGGCCGTTCGCTCCGAACTGGCCCGCCGACTGTCGGGCCTTCGCGAGGCTTTGCTGCAGATTCCGTCGCGGCTCGAGGCTGTGCTGGCTGCGGAGGAAGATCCGGGCAAGATCCACCAGCTGCTCGAGGACGAGATCTACGCGGCGCTGGCCGGCGTCTCTGAGGTCGCCTGATGCAGGTCGCAGACGTTTCCGCCGAGCAGTTCGAGCAGTCCTCGGCGGATCTGGCGCGCGACCTGGTGCGCGCGCACCTGACCCCACCACCGCGCATGACGGTGACGGAGTGGGCAGAGCAGAACCGGCGGCTGGCCGGCAACGAGTCGGCCGAGCCTGGACCGTATCGCGTCAGCCGCACACCCTACGCCCGCGAACCGCAGGACTGCATGTCGGCACGCAGCCCGGTCGAGGAAGTGGTGCTGATGTGGGCCGCGCAGACGTCGAAGACCACGGTGATGCTCAACTGCCTGGGTGCGGCGATCGGCACGAACCCGGGCCCGATCATGGTGGTCTGGCCTACGAACTCCGTCGCCAAGCGCAACAGCCGGCATCGAATCGCGCCGCTGCTGAGCGAGAGCGACCAGCTTGCCGGCAAGGTGGCCGCCAACCGCAGCCGCGACAAGGCGAACACCACGCTCCTCAAGGAGTTCGACGGCGGCATCCTGGTCATCGCCGGGGCCAACAGTGCCGCCGACCTTCGATCGACGCCGGTGCGCGATCTTTACCTCGACGAGGTGGACAACTTCCCGCTCGACGTGGACGGCGAGGGCGACCCTTCGAAGCTGGCCGAGGCCCGCCAGACCACGTTCGCCCGCAAGAAGCGCCTTCGCAGCTCGACCCCAACGACGAAGGACTTCAGCAGGATCGAGGGCGCCTACATCGCATCCGACCGCTGCCGCTATCACGTCCCCTGCCCGCACTGTGGGGCGTATCAGCCGCTGGAGTTCGGCGCCGACAAGGAACACGGCCTGAAGTGGGACTCCGACGCCGCCGGTGAGCCGCTGCTGGCCAGCGTTCGCTACGTCTGCCAGGCGCACGGGTGCGAGATCCGCGAGCACGAGAAGCGCACCATGCTCGCGGCCGGCGTCTGGGTGGCGGAGAACCCGGGCGCGCAGGCTGGGAAGGTGCGCGGCTTCCACCTGTCGGGGCTGTATTCGCCGCTCGGCTGGCTGTCGTGGCGCACCATCGTCTCGGAGTGGTGTGCAGCCATGCGCGCGGTCTCCCGCGGGGACGTGTCGCTGCTGCGCGTGTTCGTCAACACCCGGCTGGCCGAAACCTTCGAGGAGCAAGGCGACAAGGCCGACCAGCATGCGCTGCGCCGGCGCGCCGAAGACATCCCGCTGCGGGTCGTCACATACGGATGCGTGATGACCCTGGGCGTCGACGTCCAGAAGGACCGAGTCGAGGCCAGGCTCTACTCGTGGGCGCGCGGCATGGAGCGGCAGCTCGTCGACCGCGCCGTCTTCTGGGGTGATCCGACGCTCAGCGAGCGCGACAAGGGCAGCCCGTGGGCATCTCTCACGGAGTACCGGCGGACTCCGGTGCTGACCGTTGACGGCGCCACGGTGCCGCTGCTGGCCACGATGGTCGACTCCAGCGACGGCCACACCACGCAGGCCGTCTACGTCTACTGCCGCGAGCACCAGGCCGAGAACGTGCTGGCGATCAAGGGTGCCAGCCAGCCGCGCAAGCCCATCGTCGGGAAGCCCACCCAGCAGGATGTGAACTGGCGCGGCCAGACGCTGAAAAAGGGCGTCAAGCTGTGGCCGTTGGGGGTGGACACCGCCAAGGCCGAGATCTACGGGAGGCTGCGCGTCGCAACACCGGGGCCGGGATACGTGCACCTCTCGAAGCATCTGCCGGAAGACGAGATCGACCAGATCACCGCCGAGCGCCTTGTGACCCGCTACGTCAAGGGTCGGCCGCGGATGGAGTGGACGCTGCCTCCCGGCCGGCGCAACGAGGGCCTCGACTGCGCCGTCTATGCCCTGGCCGCGGCGCACTGGGTCGGCATCGACCGATGGAAGGATGGCGACTGGCAACGGCGCGAGGAAGCGGTGCGCGTCGAACAGCCGGAGCAGAAGGCGGGAGCGAAGCGTGAGCACCTGGTCGCAGCCGGCGTCAGCCGTCGCATCTCCATCGACGGCATGGCTCGGTTCGGAGATCGCCCGAATGCGCAGCGATGACCTGCTGACGTTCGTGCTGCACGAGGTGATGAAGCAGTGCCCCAGCTACACGGAGGAGCAGGCCCGCGTACTGCTGCCCCAGCTCCATCGGGCGCTGGGCGGCGAGCGCTACTACATCCCGAAGGAACCGCCGCTGCTTCGGGAGGAGGCCCGCGATGCCGTGCTGCGCGACATCCACCTCCCGCCGGCCGAGGTCAAGGAGCGCCACGGCATCAGCCGCCGCACCTACTACCGGCTCATCAAGAAGCGGTGACCGTGCCACGTTTGCCTAGATCTGGCACAGCCCCCCCGCCCACACTGACGCGCGATGGCCGGCATCACACTCGCTCAAGCTGAGGCTCAGCTCGCCCTGTACTTGGAGGCTGAGGCCGCCGTACTGGCCAAGCAGAGCTACACGATCAACGGCCGCAGCCTCACGAAGGCCAATCTGGGCGAGATCCAGGCCGGCATTCAGACCTGGGACGCCCGCTGCAAGCAGCTGACCACCCAGTCCACCGGCGGCAGCCGCCTGCGCACGGTCGTCGCGCGATGAAGCGCGAACCCGTCACCCTCAACATCCTGGACCGGGCGATCGGCTGGTTCGATCCGGTGGCGGCGGTGCGCCGCGCGGTCGCGCGCAAAGCGCTGTCCGCTGCCGGTGGCGGCTACAACGCGGCGCGGCGCGATCGCGCGTCGATGGCCACGGCCTCGATCTTCGGCGGCTCGCCGGAGTCGGATGTCATCGCCGACCTGCCGAAACTCCGCGCCGCCTCGCGCGAGGCCGAGCGCAACCACCCCGTCGGCACGGCGGCCATCGGCACCACCGTCTCGCACTCGGTCGGCACCGGCCTGAGCTGCAACCCCAGCGTGAACGCGAAGTTCCTCGGGCTCACCGAAGACCAGGCCAAGGCGTGGCAGGAGAACACCGCCGCCCGCTTCGCGCATTGGGCGTCGGCGAAAGACGCCGACCTCGGCCGCCGTCAGACCTTCTACGAGCTTCAGGACCTGGTGCTGCGCACCGTCTGCTGCAGCGGCGACACGCTGGTCGTCACACCCATGGTGCAGCGCGCGGGCGAGACCACGCGGCGCCTGGCGCTGCAGGTCATCGAGGCCGACCGCATCAGCAACCCCAGCGGCAAGAGCAACACCGCCAACCTCACCGAAGGTGTCGAGTGCGACGCCACCACCGGCGAGGCCGTCGCCTATCACGTCTGCTCGCGGCACCCGGGCGACTTCACCGCCGGCGCGCTGCGCACCTGGGATCGCATCGCCGCCCGCGGCGCCGCCACCGGCCGGCTCAACGCGCTGCACATCTACAAGGTGCTGCGGCCTGACCTGCGCCGCGGCGTGCCGATCCTCGGGCCCGTGCTCGAGCCGCTGCGCCAGCTCAGCCGCTTCGCCCAGGCCGAGCTCGACGCTGCCGTCAACTCCGCGCTCTTCGCCCTGTTCGCCGAGATGGACCCGCAGGCTTTCGCGGACACCTTCACCGAGGAATCTCAGTCGCAGATCGTCGACCGCGCCTCGAAGTGGACGGGCGAGATCGAGTCGGGGCAGATCATGAACCTGCTGCCCGGCGAGAAGGTCACGTCGCCGGCGCCTGGTCGCCCGAACCCGCAGTTCGATCCGTTCTTCCGCTCGTGCGTGCAGCAGATCGGCATGGCCATCGGCATGCCGTCCGAGGTGCTGCTGATGTCCTACACCTCGAGCTACAGCGCCGCGCGCGCCGCGCTGCTCATGGCGTGGCGCATGTTCATGGGGTGGCGCGAGTTCCTGCGCGTCAACTTCTGCCAGCCGGTCTATGACCTGTGGCTGTCGGAAGAGGTGGCCGCCGGCCGCATCGCCGCGCCGGGCTTCTTCGCCGACCCGGTCGTGCGCGCCGCCTGGTCCAGCGCGCACTGGGTGGGCGACGGGCCCGGATCGATCGACCCCGAGAAGGAAGTCAACGCCGCCAAGGGCCGCGTCGAGCTGGGCATCAGCACCCTGCAGGCCGAAAGCCAGGCCTTCGACGGCGTGGACTGGGAAGCCAAGCACGCGCAGCAGGTCCGCGAGGCAAAGGCGCGCCGCGAGGCCGGCATGCAGGCCCCCGGCGACGCGCCGCCCAAGCCCGAGCCTGCCAAGCCCGACCCCGCGGCCGACCGGCGCGCTCAGGAGCAGCACCAGGCCACGCTCGAGCTGGCGCTGGCCCAGGCCGAAGCGCTGCGCACGCCGGCGCCGCCGCCCAGCGTCACCGTGCGCACCGGCGACGTCACGCTGCAGCCCGCCCAGCACACCGTGCAGCTGGACGTGAAGTCGCCCGACGTGAAGGTGGACAACCACGTCGACGTGCAGCCGGCCGCGGTGCAGATGGACGCGCCGGTTGTCGAGGCCCACGTGCACGTGCCGCAGCAGCCGGCGCCCAACGTCGTCGTCGAGACCGCGCCCGCGCCGGCCGTGGTCGACATGCGCATCGTCTCCATGCCTGACCGCGAGACCACGTCGCGCATCGAGCGCGACACCGTCACCGAGCGCATCACGCGGTCGGTGCAGATCGAAAAGGACGCGTCGTGACATTGACACCCGGGCAGCTCGCCGTACTCGCCGCGCAGGCAGCCGCAGCGACCAACATCCGCGACGCGCTGCAGGCGCTGGTCGAAGCGGATGCGCCGCCACCTCCGGCCCCCACGTACGCGCTCACCGCGGCGCCGACCGGCGTCGACGAGGGGCACGCGATCGTGTTCGGCCTGACGACGACCGGCGTGCCGCAGGGCACGCTGGTCCCGTACCGCCTGCAAGGCTCGGCCAGCGCCGCGGACATCGGTGCGGCCCTGCTGGGCGTGTTCTCGGTGGGTGCAGACGGCACCGCGTCGCTCACGGTCCCGACCGTGGCCGACCTGCTCACCGAGGGCGACGAGTCGCTGCAGATGGTCATCGACCTGCCAGGCGTGACGGAAAGCGCGACGGCGACGATCCGCGATACGAGCGTGGCGCCTCCTCCTCCTCCTCCGCCTCCGCCTCCGCCTCCGCCTCCGCCGCCTCCGCCGCCACCGCCACCGCCTCCTCCCCCGCCGCCACCGGCCGGCACGCTGGCATGGGAACGCCTCACCGTCGCGCCGCACTTGCGCCGCGTCATCACCGAGAGCATCCCCACCGGCAACGGCTTCGATCCGACCGTGGCGCTGACCATCGACGCCCGCGAGCCCACGACGGTGCAGGCGATCCCGTATCGCTCGTTCTGCCGGCCTGTGCAGGGCGAGCCCGGGGTGCTGTACTACTTCGGGGCGCTGCACAGCAACTATCCGGGCAACGAGATCGACCGGATCGACCTGACCAACCTCTCGAGCACGGTCATCACCACCACGATCAGCCATCAGCCGCGCGTGCCTCCGCAGGGCGTCGAATCGGGCTACGGCTCGGGCTCGGGGCAGTACGTCTACCGCCAGTACGGCGCACCACTGGCTGACGGCAGCGACTGGCAGCCGTACGCGCACCACACCTGGACGAAAAACTCCTGGCACCCGACCTGGGGCTTCGTGTCGCAAGGCGTCTACGCGCTGGCCGATGGCGCGACCGTGGGCGCGAACCCCGCAGGCAGCGGCTCCGGCTACCAACAGTCGAGCATGACGCAGGGCCTGTGGTCCTACAACTTCGCCGAGGGAAAGTTCCACGTGCGCATGCCCACGGCGCAGGGCCCGAACTTCGCCATGCAAGGCCCCGGCATCAGCGGCCTCAGCGACTGGAACCAGCACCGGCAAAGCCTCGTCGGCCTCGCCAACTATGGCGGCTACACCTACGTGACCGAGTGCATCGGCACGAACGCCACGAAGACAGATCTCTTCAACATCAACAGCGCGACGGTCAGCGGCAACACCTGGGGCTTCTACGATCACACCAGCGGCAACGGGATGTTGTGCAAGTGGCTGGAGGGCTCTCGGCATCTGGTCGTGCGTGCTGACGGCAACAAGGCGCCCGGCGACCCGGTGAGCTTTAAGGCGTACAACACGATCTTCCTCCTCGACCTCGCCGCCACGACGCCCGCGCAGCGCGCGGTGCGGATCGACCCGCCCGCGGCAGCGCTGACGGGCATCAACCCGCACGGCGACGGCAACGTGACCGCCACGGTCGACCGCAACAGCCGGCGCGTCTTCTGGGTGGTGTATCGCAACCTGTCGGTGGCCGGCCAGACCCAGACGATTCGTTTCTTCTGGTCGACGTTCGATGACCTGACGACGTGGACCGAGATCGTGACCACGGGCCTGCCGCCGATCGTGCACCAGGACTACCAAGCGGGATGGCTGGCATCGAACCGCGAGCCGGTGCACTTCTACAACGGGCACCTCTTCCTGTGCTACCCGAACGGCGCAGGCAGCCGGGGCATCAACTCGCCGGGCTACTGCGACGGCGCGCTCGATCTGTGGCGCTGCAAGGTCGACGCGGGGGTGGGGCCGTGAAACTCACCCGCTACGACTACTCGGCGCAGCGGTTCGAGTTCAGCAACCGCAGCGTGGCGGTGTTGCAGATGATCGGCTGCAAGCACGTCAACTGGGCGTATGACCCGCCGCGCGGGCGCTACGTGCAGCACGCTGGCGACTTCGGCATGTCGACGTGTCAGTCGATGTGCTCGCTGACCTTCGACGACACGCCGCGCGGGTACACGTTCCGCGAGCTGCTCAACGAGGACGGCAACCCGCCGCCCGGCAAGTCGCGGCCCAGCTCGCCCGACGACGGGCACTGGTTCCGCGTGCCTGACGACAGCGCATGGATCGAAGGCCGCGGGCGCTTCGTGTGGATGCGCGGCGGCGACGGTGAGCCGATGTTCTACAACGCGGTGCTGCGGCGCAAGTTCGGAGCCAGCGACAGCAACGGCACCGCCTCTCAGATCGCAGCGGCCAAGGCTGCGGGCTGGGACATCACCAGCAAGTTCTACCTCTGGGACGAGGCCGCTGGAGGCTTCGACGCCATCGACGGCACAGGGTGGACGCAGGACAACGGCGGGATCTACTGGCCGAACGTCTGGACCGCCAGCAGCGCCTCGTCTCGGAACGGCTTCTTCGACCCGACCACGGGCTGCCTCTGGCGCTTCTACAACTTCGGCAGCATCGCGCTCGGGTGCTTCGACTTCACGCGCAAGAAGGTCACGATCTTCAACGTGTCCTCCTGGATGTCGCCGGAGACGGGGCGCCGCATCTTCATGGATGGCCTGATGCCCACCGCGGGCAGCGTGGTTGAGGCTGACGGCAGCAAGCCGGCCTTCTGCTGGAACGACAAGGCCGCGGGCCGCTGGCGCACCTATGGCGAGTTCTCATGGGAGCACAAGGCGACGTGGCTCGATCCGCGCGACGGCAAGCTCTACGTGGTCAGCCCTGGCACCGGCTACCTGTGGGCGTTCGAGACGCGTGGCCCGATCACGCGTACGAGCGGCGACGGGCTCAAGCTGCCGTTCGGCCCTGTGGGCGAGCGCGTGCCGTTGGTGGGCTGCTACCCGGCATTGAACGCGCGCACCGCATGGCCGCCGGTCCCGTACAACGGCGATCCGCGCATGAACAGCCTGCTGCTTCCGTTCAAGGGCGGACTGCTGTACCTCTCGTGCAACCACCACGACAGCGGCGTGAGCGGTGAGCCGCATTACGCGCTATGGAGGCGCCTGGGCGACCCGGGCCCGTGGACCGTGGTGAGCATGCCGCAGGAGTTCGCCGCGAACACCGGGGCGGCACAGCAGCCGTACTTGATCGACAACCCGGAATTGCTGCTGATCTCGCAGGCGTACACCGACATCGAGACGCGGCAGTTCTATCGCTACTTCTGGCGGGCGACGGCATGAACTACAACTGGGCGCGCGGCACAACGACGACGACCGGCACGGGCGACCTGACGCTGTCGTCGGTCAGTGGGTATCCGACCATCAATGACGTGGTTGGGCAGGGACAGCGCTTCTGTTACGCGATCCTCGACGACTCGACGGGTGCGCCTCTTGAGGCCGGGATCGGCTACCTGAGCGCGAGCACCACGATGGTCCGCGAAAAGGTCACGGAGACCTACTCCAGCAGCACCTATGACAACACCAGCCCGGCCACGCTGTCTCTGGCATCCGGCACGAAGCGCGTCATCGTCACCGGGTTGACGCGATCGGTAATGTCCCCGCTGCCTTACCTCGGCAGCGGCGCCGGGTACAAGGCCGTGAGCAACGCAGCATTGATCGGTGCTGTCGGCTCCGGCTCCTACAACGATCAGGACACGAGCGGCCGGCTCAACATCTTCCCCTGGATCCATGAATACGGCGGCGAGATCGACGCCTTCATGATCAACTGCACGACGGCGGGCGGTGGCGGAACGATCCTGCGCATGGGGCTGTATCGAGTCGGCAGCGACGGCAACCCGGCCGGCCTCATCGTCGAGTCCGGTTCCATCAGCGTCTCCAGCACGGGTGTCAAGACCAGCACCTTCACCGCGTTTGTGCTGCCTCCCGGGCACTACTGGCTTGCCCTCTTGAGCACGGCGACGACAGCGCTTTACGTTGGCACCACAGGCACCGCAGGCAGCGTGCTGCGGGGTCCGCAGAGCATCGGCAATACGATTGGCGACATCGCCGTTGCCGGCTACGCCCTCTCGGTCTCCACGTCGGCGATGCCGTCCACTTGCCCGGCGATTACATGGACGCCGAACCTGAACGTGCCCCACGTCTTGTTGCGCGCGGTGTGAGCCCATGAGCTTCGGCCTGGAGTCATTCGGCCTCAGCCCGTGGGGCGTCTCGCCTGACAGCACCGGCGGCGGTGGCGGCGGTGGGCAGGTTTGCAACCCGATCTCAGGCCTCGGCGCTGCCGCCGCTCAACCTCTAGGCGAATCCGACATGGCACATCTTGGCGACTATGACGCGTCCACCGTCATCTACGGAAAGTTCACCACGTTCCGGCCGAGCACGGGAGCGGCCTACACGCTCGGTGGCACTCCGGCCATCAGCGTCTACAAGGACGGCAGCACCACGCAAAGCACGACGGGCGTGACGCTCACCGCCGACTTCGACAGCGTGACCGGCCTCAACCACTTCGCCATCGACACCAGTGCCGACGGCACCTTCTACGCGGCTGGGTCGTTCTTCGACATCATCATCACCACCGGCACGGTGGACAGCGTCTCCGTCGTCGGAGCCAAGGTCGGCAGCTTCACCATCCGCAAGAACAGCGCGCTCAAGCCCACTGTCGCCGGCCGAGCGCTCGATGTCAGCAGCGGCGGCGAGGCGGGCGTCGACTGGGCCAACGTCGGCAGCCCGACCACGACCGTGAACCTGAGCGGCACCACCGTGAAGACGGCCACCGATGTCGAGACCGACACGGCCGACATTCAAAGCCGGCTCCCGGCGGCATTGGTCAGCGGCCGGATCGACGCCAGCGTCGGCGCGATGGCTTCGAACACGCTCACAGCGGCGGCTCTGGCGACCGATGCGGTGGCCGAGATCCAGTCCGGTCTCAGCACGTTGGATGCAGCGGGGGTGCGCACTGCGGTCGGCCTCGCCAGCGCCAACCTTGACACCCAGTTGACCGCGATCGACGACTACCTCGACACCGAGGTCGCCGCCATCAAGGCGAAGACTGACAACCTCCCGAGCGACCCGGCGGCGACGGGGGACATCCCGACCGCTGTGCAGAACGCGGACGCGCTGCTC
>ERZ650311.1769-NODE-1769-length-10190-cov-5.704391_pt1 | contig 10190 bp, 10 predicted proteins | sample MGYA00376247_ERZ650311 | MGnify/ENA primary metagenome ERZ650311 (study PRJEB26733, sample SAMN07839324) | wastewater metagenome | biome: small river; feature: stream; material: water | place: USA: North Carolina | collected 2016-07-28 ... | reverse complement strand
CCCAGACGCCGAAAAGCAGGGCAGCAACCCGGGCATCGAGGCAACCCGCGATGCTGTCGAGGGTGTCACGGGGCTCAAGATTCAGTCATACGTGCAAATCGACATGAGCGAATTCGCTAGCTTGATCGATGCGCTCGGTGGCGTTCGCATCACCATCAAACAAGACCTACCTATTGGCGGTCAACGCGATGATGCCTCGGATGCTCGCGGCTGGTTGCGCGCCAGTGCCGAACCTCAACTGCTCACCGGCTACGAAGCCCTTTGGTATGCCCGCAGCCGGCACGGCACCAGCGACTACGACCGAATGCTTCGCCAGCAAGAACTTCAAGCTGCGATGTTGAAGCAGATGGATCCGGCCAATGTGCTGACTCGTTTTCAGCAGATCGCTTCTGCATCTAAAGAACTGGTGCTAACCGATGTGCCTTCTGGCATGTTGTCGGTTTACCTAGACCTCGCCATCAAGGCCAAGAAACTTGGCATCAAACCGCTTCAGTTGGTGCCTCCCACCATCGACGTGGTTAACCCAGATTTCACAGCCATTCATCAGTTGGTTCAGCAGACAATAAAGGGCGAGGCCACCACCCAAAAGTAGTGGAGATGCCGGTAATTCAGGTTTGACATGGTGATTTATGTTCAGGTTAAGCCGGAATGAGTGTAAACAATACACTGATTTTTCGAGGGTTATTTGGTCCAGCGGGAATAATCCACGGACTCAACCCACCCCAAGCCAACCCATGCCATCCATGCCCCTGATCACCACCATGGCTGCCGCGCTGGGCCTGGCTTTGGTGCTGGGGATGGCGGCAGTGAAGCTTCGACTGCCGGCGCTGGTGGGTTATTTGCTGGCAGGAGTGGCCATCGGCCCTTTCACCCCGGGATACGTTGCCGACGTTGATATCGCCACCCAACTCGCCGAGATCGGCGTGATGCTGCTGATGTTCGGCGTTGGCCTGCACTTCTCATGGTCCGACCTGCTGTCGGTGCGCAAGGTTGCGCTGCCGGGCGCACTGGTGCAGATGACGGCGGCCACCGCCCTGGGATGGGCACTCGGGCAAGCCTGGGGCTGGACCCATCTGGCGTCGATCATTTTTGGGCTTTCCCTGTCGGTGGCCAGCACGGTTGTGCTGCTGCGTGCTTTGGAAGCGCAGTCACTGGTGACCACACACAACGGCAAGGTCGCCATTGGCTGGCTGGTTGTCGAAGACCTGGCCATGGTGCTGGTACTGGTGCTGCTGAGCGCGCTCTTGAGTTTGGCATTGGGCATGTCCGAGCAAGCAGGCTTGACCGTGGGTGCGTTGCCACAGGGTTTGCCTGATTTTTACTTCCCTAGCCTCTTGAGCTGGGAGGGTTATAAGAGTTTGATGGTGCCTACCTTGGCCATCACGTTGGTGAGCTTTATGGAAACCGCCTCTAGTGCTAAGGTAGATAACGGCCAAGCGGGTAAAACTTGGGACCAAGACCAGGACTTAATTGGGCAAGGGTTGGCAAAACTAGCGGCGGGATTCAGTGGTGCGTTCCCCACCAGTTCATCGTTTTCGCGTTCGGCCCTGAACCTGTACGCGGGTGCGCAGACGGGCTGGGCCACAGTCATTTCAGTGGTGGTGATCCTGCTGGCGCTGCTGGTGCTCACGCCTGTGCTGGCCCATGTGCCGCAATCGGTGCTGTCGGCCATCGTGCTGGCGGCGGTGCTGGGTTTGCTCAAACCGCAAGCCTTTGTGCGCCTGTTCAAAATCAACCGGGTCGAAGGCACGATTGCGCTGCTGACCTTTGGCATCACGCTGCTGGCAGCGCCACGCCTGTACTGGGGCGTGCTGGCCGGTGTGGTGATGGGCCTGAGCCACTTTTTGCACACGCGCTTGCACCCGCGCATCATCGAAGTGGGCCTGCACGACGATGGCAGCCTGCGCGACCGCCACCTATGGAAACTGCCGCCCTTGGCCCCGCACCTCTACGCCCTGCGCATGGACGCCGAGTTGGACTTTGCTGCGGCCAGCTCACTCGAACGCGCGGTGATGGAACACCTCGCTTTGCACCCCAATGTGCACCACGTGTGCTTGTTTGCGCTGCCCATCAACCGCGTGGATGCCACTGGCGTCGAGGCCTTGGCCAAACTCGAACACCTGCTGCACGAACGCAGCGTGACGCTGCACATCAGCGGCATGAAGCTCCCCGTCGAAACCGTGCTGCGCCGCGCGGGTTGCCTTCAAGACCACCCCTTGCTCAAGATGTACCGCACCGATGCGGAGGCGATTCAGCAGCTCAGGCAGCTAGAGACTTTGCCTGCAGATATGGGGTGGTGTATTTGAAGACATTGAGTTTTTCTACACGCGCAGCCGCTGATTGTTTGGCGATGTCAATCGGCACTTGGCGAACAGCGACACGATCATGTTGATCGCCCGCCACAAGGCTGCCGCCCAACGTACCCATGACGCCGATGTTGGCGACCAACCTCATCTACAGTGCAGTGACGATCCAACCCTCAAGAGGGTCGCACACGGGCAGCCCGTAGTGCGCATCGCCCGCTTCGTGCTGGGCCTGCGCCCACGCGGCTTGCACCATGCACAGCACAGCGTCTAGGCTGTCGCCGCTGGCATCGTCCACCAAGGTGTCATGCTGGGCGTGGCTGAGTTTGAGGCGTAGGTTCAGGCGGGTTTGGCCCATCTCTAACGCTTGCAAGAGTTGCTTGCGCGCAATCAGGCGCTCGGGCGTTTGTTTGGCTTTGTCGTCGCTTTTGTAGCTAGAGTTGCCAATCAGCTCACGCGCCAACAAGCCCGGATAGGCTTCAAGCGCCATGCGCGTAGCGTCGTGTGCCGCGCACTCAGTCGAGCTGTGCAACGCAGCAGGCGTGTGCAAACGTGGCAATGCCACGCCCGCCTCGATGAGCAAAGGCACGCCCGCATGCAGCATGTAGGCCACGGGCGGGTTGACCCACTTCATCGACGGGCTAGAGCCTGCGGGGGTGTCGGTGGCGCGATGCGCAAATTTGCCGCCCACGGGGCGCGCGTCGCAAAAGGCTTTGAAGGTGTCGCGTATCTCGGCGCGGCTGAGTGCGGCGTAGTGCTGCATGCAGGACAGCCAGTCGGTGGGCCAGCCTAGTGCTTCGACCAACTCACGCGGCAAGCCAAAAGGCAAATCAAAACCACCCACCCACGTTTGAGGCTGTTTGAGCCAATCGCTAAAGGATGAAAGGGTTTCAAAGCGCAGCAAGCTTTGCAATTGCACGCGACCTTGGGACACATGTCCTAAGGCGATAACGATGGGCTTGCGCTTGGATGGGCTGCTTGAGAAATCACAGCCGACGAGCATCATGCCGAGTTAAGTGGGCACAAGCCCTAATTAAGCGCGACCAATGATGGACGCAGTCGCCATCAATTCTTCGAGCAAGGCAAACGAGACTTGACCTGACACGCTGTAGGGGTCGAGCTCTGGCGTTTCCGAGTACTTCAACACAATGGATGGGTTGAGTTTGTCCAAGCGCACTTGGCCCATGGTCCAGCCACCAAAACGGCGTTCGGTGATTTCCTCGTAGGCCAACACCACCACGTCTTTGTGGCGTGGATCTTTGACGATGTGGGTGTAAAGCGCATTCACTTGGTTGCGGCCACCTTCAATGGCTTGCAAATAAATACCACCGCCGTAGCACAGCACACCCGTGATGCCGTTGGCCAGGTTGTGCTCGCGCGAGCTGGCCAAGATGGATTCGGTTTGCTCAGGCGTTTCGGGGTGAACAGAGCGGCTCACATACAACAGACGAACGAGCATGGCATCAACCTTTAGGAATCAAAGACAAAAATTCGCGGCGCAAGTTGGGGTCTTTCAAGAAAGCACCGCGCATGACCGAGTTGATCATCTTGCTGTCCATGTCCTTCACGCCGCGCCAAGACATGCAGAAGTGGCTGGCCTCCATGACGATGGCCAAACCATCGGGCTGGGTTTTTTCTTGAATCAAATCGGCCAGTTGGACCACGGCCTCTTCTTGAATTTGGGGACGACCCATCACCCATTCGGCCAAGCGCGCATATTTGGACAAGCCAATGACGTTGGTGCGCTCGTTGGGCAACACGCCAATCCAGATCTTGCCGATGACAGGGCAAAAGTGGTGGCTGCACGCGCTGCGCACGGTGATGGGGCCGACGATCATCAGCTCGTTCAGGTGCTCGGCGTTGGGGAATTCGGTGATGGAGGGCGCTGTGACGTAGCGGCCTTTGAAGACCTCTTGCAAGTACATCTTGGCCACGCGGCGGGCGGTGTCGCCCGTGTTGTGGTCGTGCTCGGTGTCAATCACCAAGCTGTCGAGCACGCCTTGCATCTTGACTTCGACTTCGTCGAGCAGCGCTTCGAGTTCGCCGGGTTGGATGAACTCAGCGATGTTGTCGTTGCTGTGAAAACGTTTGCGGGCAGCGGTGATGCGCTCGCGAATCTTCACGGATACGGGGGTGCCTTCGAAGTTGTCTTTTGCAGTCATAGGGATGATGGTAGCAGCGAAGCAAAGCCCTTACGGCTGGCCGTGTTCCGCAGAGGGCTGGCCTTGCTCAGTAACGTTTACCCGTTAAGAACACGCCAAAGCGCAACACCAGCGAAGCGGCCCAGTCCACCAGTTGTTGCCACCTGCCCCGCTGCGCGAAGCTGTTGGCCTCGACTTTGGTGGCGCCGGTTTGAATGGCGTGGTGCAAGCTGTCTTGCAGGCTTTGGGCAAAAGCGGCATCGCGCACCACCACATTGGCCTCGCGCGCCAGCAGCAAGCTGAAGGGGTCGAGGTTGGACGAGCCCACCGTGGCCCAGTGCCCATCGACCACTGCCACTTTGGCGTGCAACACGCTGGCGTGGTATTCGTAAATTTCCACGCCCGCCGCCAAGAGCTTGCCGTAGAGCTGGCGTGAGGCGCGGTAGGGCAAGAAGTATTCGTACTTGCCTTGCAACAACAAACGCACACGCACACCGCGGCGTGCCGCCAACACCAAAGCACGGCGCAAGCGCAAGCCCGGAAAGAAATACGCGCTGGCCACCACCACCTCGTGCCGCGCTGCGCCAATGGCTTTGCGATACGCCCGCTCAATTTGCGTGCGGTGCCGCACGTTGTCACGCAACACCAGCTGCACCGAGCCGCGCGTGGGCAGGTCTAAATCTTGGTCGGCGCTGCGCAGCGCTTCAAACGCACCAGCAATGTCTTGGCTGCGCAACTCACGCACCGCCTCAATGCGCGACCACAGCTGCCGCATGGCATCGTGTACCTTGTGCACCAAAGGGCCGCGCAGACTGACTGCGTAGTCCAAGCGCGGCAATTTCAAACCGTCGGGCATGTTGGGGTCGATGAAGTCATCCAAGATATTGATGCCGCCACAAAATGCCACCGCACGGTCTACCACGCAGAGCTTGCGGTGCAAGCGTCGCCAACGGCTAGGCAACCAAAACCCAACACCTGCCAGCGGTGAATACACACGACATTGCACACCTTCTTGCTGAAAACGTTGCGCCCACTCCGCAGGTAGGGTGCCTGTACCCACACCATCGACCACCACGCACACGCGCACGCCGCGCTGGGCTGCACGGGCCAAAGCGTGACCCACATCAGCGCCTGCGCCAGCAAAATTAAAAATGTAGGTTTCGAGCAAGACCTCGTGCTGCGCTTGGTCCACGGCCTCGATCAAAGCGGCAAACAAGGCCACGCCGCTGCGCAACAAACGTGTGTCGTGTGCGGCGTGCTGGGTGTTCATGGCGCGTCCCACGCGAACTCCACCAGCAAAGGCAAGTGGTCAGACATGCGGCCCCAAATTGGGCCACGCGGCACATGCGTTGACACGCGATGCACACCACGCGCGTACACATGGTCGAGTTGCACCAAAGGCAAACGCGAGGGATAAGTGGGGAACGATTTGCCGATGTGGGTGTGCAGGCCCACGGTGGCCATCATGCGCGACACCGCACTGCCCCAGTCATTGAAATCACCCGCCACCAACAACGGTGCATCGGCAGGTACCTCGCGGGCAATGAAGTCATGGAGCTGCTGCGTTTGGCGCAAGCGGCTGCCAGGCAACAACCCCAGATGAATCACGATGACATGCACCTCACGCGCTTGCATCTGCAAGGTGACATGCAGCAAGCCACGTTGCTCTAACCGATGGTCCGACATGTCCTCGTGGCGATGCTCCAACACAGGCCAACGGCTAAGCAAAGCGTTACCGTGCTCACCGTGCTGGGTGATGGCGTTGGTGCGGTACACAGGCGTGTAGCCCTCGGGTGCCAAAAAGTCGGCCTGCCCTTGCTCAGGCCAGTGCTTGAAACGACGGGCTTGCTGCCGATTGAATGCTCGAACTTCTTGCAGGCACACGATGTCCGCATCAAACTGCTCCACCGCATGGCCAAGGTTATGAATTTCAAGGCGACGCGCAGGGCCTAGACCTTGCACGCCTTTGTGAATGTTATAGGTGGCGACTTTGAATGTTTTCATGCTCAGGTGACAAGTTTGCCTCAGTCGGGCTAATGAACTGAAAAATTCTGATAAAAATACGACATGAAACGCACATCCTCACAGACGCTCTGGCTGACCCTGGCGACGCTTTCCTGTCTTGCGCAGGCACAGGCCCAAACCAACACCCGACCTATGACCCAATGGGGTTTAAGCGCAGGCGTGAATCACTACAGAGAACCAGGCTTGATGCAACTGCAAGGCCCTGAAGTGGGGCTGCACGCTAGTGTTTACAACTTACCGAGCATGCCCAAACTTCACTTGGAAGGTGAGGCTTTCTTAGGAATGCAGCGATACAGCAGCACCAACACGGGCAGCATGGATGGCGTGCACAACATTGAAACGCGTTGGCGAGCCATGCTGCCTGTTTTCGCCAACACACCCAATCAACAAGGCTTGTATGCAGGTGTTGGTCTTCATACCCTGTGGAACGATTTGCGTGGCAACAGCTCCACCGGCAGCGGCGGTTACGAGAGGATCGCCCGCCAACTTTGGCTTCCCGTGCGATGGGTAGGGAATTTTTGGGAAATCGAAACAGGTGTCTTGGTGTACGGCCGCCATACATCCAAGTTATCGCAAGCCAACACCAACCCACCCAGTAGCGATGTGGTGAACACACAAAAGCGGGGTGGGTATTTGCAAGGCAAACTGAACATTCAAATGAATGCACAACACGCCTTGTCACCTTATGTTCGCTACACAGGCCTTGGTGATTCAGATGTGGTGAACAACGCCTATGAGCCCGCAAGCAAACGCTGGCAAATCGGCATCACTTGGCAAGCTATCTCTTACTAACTTGGGCCACACAACGGCATCGCCCTCTATGATGCCGCCATGTTCACCCCACTAGACACCTTCCCCACTTGGCGCGCCGAAAGCGGCGCTGCAGCACCGCGTCGCGTAGTGGCTGCTGACGACACAATGTCTGCCGACACGGCGTATCGGTTGGCCTGTGAAGGCACGGGGCTGTTGTGGCAAGGCGACTTTCACAACGCACGTCAACTGCTGCAAGCCTTGGCGCGTCGCACTGAGCGCAAGCCCAAGAAGAACAAAAAACCAGACCTCAACATCACGGCGGTGGACGCGTTCAACTTGCACCGCCAAGCACTCGGCCAACGTGCCCGCATTTTGGCCATGGTCATCGTGCCGCTCAATGGCGACTACAGCATTCCCTTGCGTCGCGCACCCGATTTGAAACAAGCCTGCACCGAAGCGTGGGGCCCTGCCAACGGCGAAGCCTGCATGGTGTCGCTGCGCGAACTGCTGGGCGTGGTGGGCGCGCACGAGTGGCGAAAAAAAGGCGTGGAGATTGCCGCTTTGGGCGAAGCCCCCAACAACCGCATTCACCCCCACTACGGCGTGTTCTCACCGGTGCGTGGTGAGTATGTGGACCTCGTGGCGAACACGCCAATCAAAGACAAATCGCTCGCGTTTGACATTGGTGTGGGCACGGGCGTGTTGTCGGCGGTGCTGGCCAAACGTGGCGTGCAACGCATCATCGCCACCGACCAAGACCCACGCGCCCTCGCCTGCGCACGTGACAACCTGCAGCGCTTGCAACGCTTAGACAACGTCGAGCTGCTGCAAACCGATTTGTTTCCCGAAGGCCAAGCGCCTTTGGTGGTGTGCAACCCGCCGTGGGTGCCAGCCCGCCCCAGTTCGCCGATTGAGCATGCGGTGTACGACGAGGGCAGTCGCATGTTGCGCGGCTTTCTAACTGGCTTGCGTGCACACCTGAGCGCGCAAGGCGAAGGCTGGCTCATCTTGTCTGATTTGGCCGAGCACTTGGGTCTGCGCAGCCGCGACGAGTTGTTGGACTGGATCAGCGGCGCAGGTTTACAAGTCACCGGACGCCACGACGTCCAGCCGCGTCATGGCAAAGCCACTGACACCAGCGATCCACTGCATGCGGCACGCGCCAAAGAAATTACTTCTTTGTGGCGCCTCGCAGCTGTCGCTTAAGCCAAGACCACAGGCCTGACGCCTGCGCGCTCGCAGCAGGCGTGACAGACGCCATCACTTCAACACGCGCATCGGTGACCACTGTGGGGACCTTCAACACGGGGGCTTCTTCTAGCAGCATGTCCATTTGTGTAAAGGCCTGGGGTGACGCCGATTGGGCCAGTGGTGGCGCAGGTAAATCGAGCGATGCCAAAATAAACTGATTGACCGCCGCATTGAAAGGCACGGGATGTGCTGCGCCCGCCACTTCTAACACTTGCGCCTTGGGAAACGCATGCTTCAGTTCTTTCACCTGTTGCACGGTGCAGACACCCGAGTCACTGCCGTGCATCAAACGCAATGGCCCTTTGAACTCGTGCAACAGGTGGCCAAACTTCATGCCCTTCCAGTCTTTGCGATAGGGCAAATCAAAATGTGATGGCGATTGAACGGCCAGCACGGCACCCATGCTCACATTGAACTTGGCAGCCATCTCTTCGGGCGTCGGCAAACGACCTTGCTTTTTCATGCCGTCATATAAACCGTAAATCGACAACCAAGGCAAATCCAAACCTATGTCGTTCAAGAACAATCCGCGCACCTGGTTGCGCGGGTCGCTGGCCAAGTACATCGCCAAAATGCCCCCCATGCTGGTGCCCAACACTTCTATGCGCGGCAGAGGTTTGCCCTCGGGCATCAGCACCGTTCGAATGAAATGTTCAATGTCTTCTAGGTACACCTGCATGGTGTAGCCCTTGTCGCCAGGCAAGGGACTGGCATCACCGCGGCCACACATATCGAGGCTCACCACGCGCAGGTCATGCATGCCTTGGGCGTCTTGCAGCAGCGAATCAAAGGTGGCGCGGGTTTCTAACAGTCCCGGCAAGCACAACAACACATGCGAACTGTCGGCATCGCCCACGGCACTGTAGGCCAACTGACGGTGGGCTTTAGGAATCTGAAATGGGAGAGCGGGAAATTTGGAAACGGTCATAACTGTGAGACATCCTAGTTCATCCCTGTGAAACAACCATCCGCGCTTCGGCGCGACAATCTGGACGAACACCGCCCACTCAGACCATGTCCACGATCACCCCACTGCTCACCATCGAAGGGATCACCCACGGCCCCCTTCAGAACCTCAATTTTTCCTGGCCCGCAGGCGTGAGTTGGGTGTGCGGTGACGAGGGCAAGGGCAAGACCACGCTGTTGCGCGTGCTGGCAAACGACATCCCCCTCAGCGCTGGCAGCGTGACGGCCCTCAAAGGCGGCGTATTTTGGATCGATCTACAAGATCCTGGTCACGACAGCACCACAGTGCAGGCCTGCTGGGACGCACTGCGCAGGCGCCATCCCAATTGGAGCGACGCTTTGCTACAAGATTTGGCCGACGCGCTGGACATGACCCAGCACCGCGAGAAGCGGCTCAACATGCTGTCCGCAGGCAGTCGCCGCAAAGTGATGGTGGTGGCGGCTTTGGCATCAGGCGCAACGGTGACGTTGATGGACCAACCGTTTGCCGCGTTGGACTTGGCGTCGATCCGCATCATCAAAGATTTTTTGCACGAAGCGGCCGAGCACCCCTCGCGGGCATGGATCGTGGCCGACTATGAAGCACCGCACGACTTGCCACTGGCAAGCGTGCTGAACTTAGATTAAGCCTTGGCCGCGTCCACGTTGCGCAAGCGAATGTGCAATTCGCGCAACTGCTTTTCGTCCACAGGGCTTGGCGCTTGCGTGAGCAAACACTGCGCGCGCTGAGTCTTGGGGAAAGCAATCACGT
>ERZ650311.1767-NODE-1767-length-10193-cov-7.908463_pt1 | contig 10193 bp, 23 predicted proteins | sample MGYA00376247_ERZ650311 | MGnify/ENA primary metagenome ERZ650311 (study PRJEB26733, sample SAMN07839324) | wastewater metagenome | biome: small river; feature: stream; material: water | place: USA: North Carolina | collected 2016-07-28 ... | reverse complement strand
GCCAATACACGTCCCGCGAGCTTCTGGCCAACAACATGGCCCCCGGCGCGGCGGCTTCCGCATTGACGGGCGGCGGTCAGGGCGCGACGTTCGGCGCGGCGGATGAAATGGCCGGGGGGCTTAACGCCCTTCTCCCCGGCAAGGGGACGATGGGCGAGCGCTATGCCTTCGGTCGTGAGTATTCCCGCGCGATGGTTGACGCCGCGCGGCGCGATCATCCTGTCGCCGCCTATGGTGGAGAAATCGCCACGGCGGCCGCCACGCCCGGTGTGGCCCTAAGCGCCGCCAACGGCGCAAGCCTTCCCGCGCGCATGGCTGTAGGGGCGGCGACGGGCGCTGGGCAGGGCGCCCTGTATGGGTTTGGGGCTGGCGAGGGCGGCCTCGGCGAGCGGGCGAACAGCGCAGCGCGATCTGCGGGGATTGGTGCTGGTATCGGCGGCGCCATCCCCGGCCTTGGTGCGCTACTTCAAAAGGCTTTGGACGCGCGCGCGACCAAAAAGGCAATCTCCGATCTTGTGGCCAAGGCCCCGACCAGCGAACAACTCAGGGCCATGGGCCAAAGCGCTTACAAAGCGATTGATGATGCAGGCGTGGCGATCAAGCCTGACGTTGTTCAGCGCGGCATGGACGACATTGCAAGCGCCCTTGGCGCAGAGGGCGCCGCTCTTGACGTTGGGGGGCGCGTGTTCCCGGCGGGGCGGGCGATCATGGACGCCGCGAAGACCGCAACGGACGGCAAGAACACTGTCCCGTTCAAGGATCTGGACATTTTCCGACGGTTCGTAAGCGGGGCGGCGCGGGCGAGTTCTCAAAACCCGGCAGACGCAAGGCTGGCAGGCATCGCCATGGGCAAGATTGATGACATGGTGACGGGGCTTAAGCCGGGAGATGTTGACGCTGGCGACCTGCAAGCTCTTCAAACTCTCCTGCCGAAGGCCCGCGATCTTTGGACGCGCATGTCCAAGAGCCAAAAGATTGACGACGCAATAGCGGCGGGGGACGATTACGTTTCAGGCACCACATCCGGCATCCGCAACCAGTTCTCAAGAATACTGAAGAACCCGAAACTGTCAGCCGGGTTCAGCGAGGTCGAGAAGGCGGCTATGCGCAGGGTCGTCAAGGGAACACTGCCAGAGCAATTCGTTCACTTGGCATCTGGCGGCCTTGGGAAGATTATGAGTGTTCTAGGTGGTGGCGTGAGCGGGGGAGTTGGCGGGGCCGCCGCTGGCGTCGGAATTTCGGCCGGTCTCGGGAAGGCCTCTGAGGCTATCGTCCGCAAGAACGCGGAAATAGCGCGGGCGCTTATGGCGTCCGGAGGCATGGCGGCGCCCGTCAAAAGCCAAAGTGTAGCCCCGGCGATTTTGGAGGCTCTGCTTATGAAAGGCTCCCGGCCTGTCAGCCCAGCTTTTGCCCAGCTAATAGCAGCACAACAAGCCCCAAGATGATGACGAACGAAGATAGCGCCAAAGCCGGTATCTTCTTTTCATCGGGGTTGTGAAACTCTTTCCAGCACCACACCACAACTAAGGTGCAGACATTGCCGATGAAAACCCCGGCGGCCACATGGACGATGCTCAATTCAACCATAGCCGTGCATCCTAAAGCCTAACGGCAAATCCGCAAAGTCAGAAAACCATACCAAAGGCTCCTTCTGGGGCCTTTTTTGTTTTGGAGTCCTCAATGAGCAGGAACGTTTCAGGCGTTTACGCCCTGCCCCCCGGCAGTCTCGTGGCGAACGGCGACACCAGCGACCAAACAGATTTGAACACGCCCCTGACCGATCTTGAGGCGGACGCTAACGTTGCCCGGCCCATTGTCGCGGGGGGGACGGGGGCCACATCCGCGAGCGCGGCAAGAACCAATCTTGGCCTGGCCATCGGCACTGACGTCCAAGCCTATGACGCCGACCTATCTGCCGTCGCCGGGGTTTCGTCTAACGGCCTGATCGCCCGAACCGGATCGGGGACGGCGGCAGCAAGGACGCTCACAGCCGGATCGGCAATTTCCATCACCAACGGCGACGGCGTTTCTGGCAACCCTACTGTCGCTGTCTCCGGCCTGACGACGACCCAAGTCGATGCAACAACGCTGGTTGATTCAACTGACACGATTGCCTCGAACAAGAGCAATACGAAATGGCCGACGACACAGGCCGTGGACGACCATATCCCGGTCAAGCTGAACGCCAGCGGGTCGGCGCCGATCTATGCATCGCGGGCGTGGGTGGACTTCAACGGCGTCGGTTCAACGACGATCAAGGGCAGCGGGAACGTGTCCAGCGTCACCTACAACGCTGTCGGCGATTACACGATCAATTTCACCACCGCCATGTCGGACGCGAACTATGCGTTCAGCCTGAACGCAAGCTCGGGCGGCACATCTAACACCGTCATTTATTCGGCCAAAATGATCAGCCGCACCGCGTCGGCGATCCGCATTTGGACCCTCGCGGCGAATGCCTTGGCCGACTTCCCCGACGTTTCTGTTGTGATCTTCAGGTGACGCCATGCGCATAGGGCTGGGCCTCTATCTCTATAACAGCGGCGGGGCTGTCGGTGGCGACACCACGGCCCCGAACGTCTCGATCACGAGCGTCAGCGATACAACCTTGTCGCTGTCATCGGACGAGGCGGGCACCGCCTATTACCTGATCAACACCAGCTCCGCGCCGCTGGCGGGGTCTGTTATCGAGGCTGGCGGGGGAAGTATGTCCGGGTCGTTCGCGGCGCCTTCCGGGGCGACGAACTTCGACCTTTACACCGCCCATCTCGCCACGAATACCTACTACCTGCACCTTACCATCAAGGATGCGGCGGGCAACTACTCCGCCGATGTGCCACAGGTGTTCTCGCATACCTACCTCGGCATTCAGTTCGTGGGCGGCACGGCAAACTCGGCCACGACGGGCGCGAACTTCGCCTCGTCCCTGACCGGCCTTACCGGCGGCATCGACACCCAACCCCGCCCCGGCGATCTTGTCATCGTCTACACCGGGATCGCGGCTGGTGCGGCCATCACATGCGGCATTGACACCGGGGTTTCAACCGGATGGACCTCTGACCTTCTGCCGTCCGCGAATGACGTTCGCGACTGCACGTTGAAGAATTTCTACAAGATCATGGGGCCGACCCCCGACACGTCCGTAACCTGCATTTCGGCGAACAACTCGTCGTATTCGTCCATGTTCGCGGCGATTGTCCTGCGGGGCGTCCACCAGACGACGCCGAAGGATGTTAACTCTGTCGGGACGAACGGCATCAACGGCGCGCCGATCAACTCCTTGTCCATCACGCCTTCAACGGCGGGGGCCTGCATTGTCTCTGGTGGGATCAACACCGGCACGGGCACGCCGACCGCAATAACCGCCGCGCCAGCCGGGTTCACGAACCTTGTGACGACGATGCGCAACACCCCGTCCGTGGACGCGAATATCGCCATCGCAATTCAGCTTGGCTGGACTTCCGGCGCGGTCGATCCGGGCGATTTCACCGGCGCGACGCTCGGCGTTGATGACTCGATGGCGGCGATTTCCATGGCAATCAAACCGGCGGCTTAAGCATGGCTCTTTCAGATTTCATCACGGACACCAGCGTTCAGAACAAGCGCACCGCCATGGCGGACTACCATATTACCGCCCGGTCAGACGGCGAAAACAACTTCTATGGCTTCACCAGCACAAGCGGGTTCACGACGGACACCGCAACCAGCATGGGGCAGCTTATCACCAAACTGACCGCCCTGACGCCGACAGCAAACGCTGTGATCAAGTGCCAGTGGAACGGCGTTTCTTCTGCGGCATCGCGCGCGTTCATCACCAACGTCTCCGGGTTGTCCGCAAACGGGTCGGTGGATTGGGGTTATAACCGCCCGAATTGCAAGGTCCAGATCATCCCTGACACGGGATACACCCCGATCCTGCAAGGGACGTTCAACTCAGGCGGCAACAATACCTTTGAAATCGACGGCGCGCACTGGATCGAGTTCAAGAACCTTCAATTCCAGGGCTGCATCACGGATTTCCGCCGCAGCGGCACCTATCCCGGAACGGCGATGGCGGCTTTCAACGGCTGCACCTTCAAGGACTGCACCGATGGTGCATTGAAGGCCGTGACGGCGCGGTCTGTGCATGTCGCCGATTGCGTATTTGACAACTGCCAGCACGGCCTTATCGGGGCGGCTGAGTTCCGGCGCATGTGGCGCAACGTCTTCGTGAACCACAGAAACGACGACATCAACGGCATCCGGGATTATCAGGGCTTTGCAACAAGCTGGACGGCGCATTCCTGGCTTTTCGGGAACCTCGTCTATAACATGTCCACGATCAACCTCGGGACCGCCGTTCATACCGACTTCGGGCAAATCGACCACTCCACGGACAACCCGGCAGTCTATTCGACGCTTTCCGAGTTCAATATCGCGGACCTGAACAACGCGACTTACAACGGGGACACCCAGTTCCACTTCGGCAACACGTCCGAAGCTTGGGATGGGGAATGGTGCGTCCACAACAATATCGCGCTGATCAACGCATATCACGCGGCGATGATGGCGGATGCGAACGACAATGCCCACAAATACGTCTATCGGAATATGTTCCTTCCCGCTGGGAACCGGGGCGATACGGCGAACACGCCATGGGTTCGGGGGAACCGCCGCACGGCAGGCACCGGGTCGCTGAACGTCTCGGAAAACTACCTCTGGGACGATGCGTCCAACACGGGGCGCGTGAACGGGGAAAACTTCACCGGCAATCGCCATGTGGATTTCGCGACCGGCGCGGCATCCGGGGACAGGCCGGAAAACCTGTTCACCTTCGGCGTCGGGTTCGGGACGAACGCGAACGGGCATCGCAGCTACAACTTCGGCACGACCGGCATGAGTAAGGTCGCGGCGCGGGCGCAAATCCTTGCCAACCTGAAACCCATCGGCGGCTGGCGCGCCAACAATTACGGGCCTGTCAATCCTGACCTGTTCCCCGTTGACCCCCTGACGCTCGCGGTCGGTGCGCCGAACGTGGGCGACAAGATCACTCTCAACCTGACGGTGGCCTAAATGAGCGTCGTGGAGTGGCTTCGCAAATACCTGCCCCAGGATGATCAGGCAGATGACTGGTATGCCTGGCTGGTCAACCAGACGTCGCACGTCGCCTTGGGCATCCTTTATTCGCTGATCGTGTCTGTGGCGTTCTTCGCCGTCGCGGGGGAGTTCCCGGAAAAGGAATACGCTTGGCCCGCCATCCTTGCCTTTGTTTTGGCGACTGAATTTGTCCGGGGCTGGGCGGGGTGGGATTCTTCGGAAGATGTGATCTTCACGGCGATCTATGGCGCTGGCGGGGCGTTTCTCGTGTTCAGCGAGGTTGCGCCCGGAAGTCCGGTCCTTCTGGTGAGCGCGTCCGATGTTTTGCCGGTCCTCTGCATGGCGGGCTTTCACTTGTTTTGCGGGGTGTATCTGCGATGGCCGACGTGAACGGACATGCCGGGATTGAGGTTATTAAGGACTGGTGGGGCGTGATCATGTTCGCCATCGGCTCGGTCACAACCTTCATCGTCCAGCGTGAGCGCATGAAGTGGCAGCTTAATTCCTTCGGGGATGAATTGGCGGGCATTCGGGAGACATTGAAAGAGGTCCGGGCGGGGCAGGCGGAACAAGCCCTCCTCGGGGCGGAACTGCGCACGGAAATAGTGAACCTGAAAGCGCGTCTGGATAGGGGCGGGAAATGAGCAAGGCGGACTTTTACAACGCGATAAGGCCGATGTTCGGCGGGAGCCTCACCAGTGAACAGGTGCAAGGCATTGAAACCCTTCTTGGTGCCACCCAAGGGCTTCCAATCGGTCACAGGGCCTATCTGCTGGCCACGGCGAAGCACGAGACGGCAGACACGATGCAGCCGATCTATGAGCGCGGCAAGCGGGCCTATTTCAACAAATACGAACCTGGCACTAAGCGCGGGGAGGCGCTGGGGAACACCAAACCCGGAGACGGCTATCTGTTTCGCGGGCGCGGGTATGTCCAACTGACAGGACGGGACAACTACATCAAGGCCGGGAAAAAGCTGGGCCTCAATCTGGTGGACGGGCCGGATGCTGCGCTATCGCCGATGATTGCGGCGCGCATCCTTGTCCAAGGATCTTCGGAGGGATGGTTCACCGGCAAGAAATTGTCGGACTATCTGCCAGATAGCTTTGTCGAGGCGCGGCGCGTGATCAACGGAACAGACAGGGCACAAGAGATTGCGGCTATCGCGATTTCCTTCGGGAAGGCACTTGCCGTGCTTGGCGACCCCCAATCCGCGCCCGCAGTTTCAGCCCAACCCATCCCGCCAAAAAGCGACCCGCAAGCCTTCGGGCTGGCATGGATCATCAAAGCAATATTGCAGGGGATTGGCCTGCTAACATGGAGGAAGAAATGACGTTCGGCGAATTTAACGCATGGCTTGATGGCTATTCTGCGTCAATCGCAGAAGCCCCGACGCCAGAGCAATGGCAGACCATCAAGGCAAAGCTGGCGCAGATTGTCGGGCCGTTTTCGCACGTCGCGACCCCGCCGATCCTTTCGCCGTCAGTATGCAGCCCGATTGAGTTTCATCGGGTGACGTGCAGCGGGTTCAAAGGCGCTACATCGCTGGCAACCAATTAAGGAGGCATGAAATGAACTGGACCGTTATCAGAGTCGCATTCATCTACTTGCCGGTTCTGGCCGCTTCGTTGGCGGCAGCCGCGGGATATGGGTCTTACGACGCCGCGACCGGCATCTTCACGCCGAACGCTATCGACGTTCACGCTTTGGCTGAGAATGTCCGCGATTACGGCGCGATCCTTGCCTCTGGGGTCGCGTCGCTTGCGGCTTGGAAAGGGTGGGGGCGGAAATGAGCGATAACGTTGTCAGGTTCTCCGGCGCCACGACACTGGATTCGTCACCGGATATGGTGATCAAAGAAGCCATGGGTGCCGGGCTAGAGGCCGTCGTAATCGTTGGCTTTAAGGCGAATGGGGATGATTATTTTCTGTCGTCTGTGGCGGACGCAGGGGACGCGCTCTGGCACTTGGAGCGGGCCAAATGGATCAAATAGGGATACCCATGGGAATGGAAAACTACGAAATCCGGGGGTATCTAGTCCAGCGCATCTTTTCCGGCCTGCAAGACATGATGGACGTGCCGCAATGATAGCCGCCCTCCTCTCAACGCTGGCGCGCCTGCTAGGCCCCATCCTGCCCTTCTTGGCCACATGGGTTGCGGCAAAGCGAGACGCCCGCCAGACGGCCAAAATCAGGGGGCTGGAAGCGGACAGGAAAACCCGTGAAAGGATGGACAATGCGGAAATTCTGGATGATCCCGGTCTTGCTCGTCGCTGGCTGCGTGAGCGGGGCGAGCAATAGTGCGATATGCGACGGCACCCGTAAGGCGAGGTCAGAACACGCGGCGGCGCTGGCGAGCGATGGCGGGGATGCTTCGGTGGTTACGGGGCAGGCGTTGATTGCCAGGATCGACGCGGCTTGCGATTGACCCGCCTCATGTTAAATTTCAGCAATCGGACCTAGACTTACCAGTTTGGCCTCAAGCTTGGCGTAGAGGTCGGCGCGGACGTATTCCACCTCACGCTCTATTTTCCGGCTTCGCGACTCCCATCCACCAATCAGAAAAGGCGGGGAATACGTGCTGACGCGGCTTCCGTTGATGGTTGCCCAAATCCGTTCAGGTGCTTCGGTCATCAAGACACACTTTCCGCGAAATCAACGGCCATCTGACGGGCATCTTCTAGGGTTTCCGCTACCCACTCACCGCGCCCGAACTTCTCTGGATATGGTCGGAAAAGAACGTAGGGCGACCCCCGTAATCTCTGGTTTGGAACTGCTTCACTGTATGTGGCGTTAATCTCAACACCAGAAACGCCATCGGCGTTTACTGCGTGTCGGAATGAGCAGTTCAAATAGTTGGAATCGTTGCCGACAAAGAAAGCGAGCATCTCCCTGCCGAAGTCATCACGATCAACAGGCTGATATGCGCAATCGCCCCGCTTCACCACTGAGCCAACCCCGAACCCGGATATTGCTCGATGTGACCAACCATACCATTTCTGATCCCTTTCACAGAATCCTATAGAACACGGCCGCAAGGCGCCTTTCGGGATTGGGACTGGGTGGACGGGGGCTATGCCTTTTTCTTCGCACAGGTATTTCGCTGTCTCCAAGTCTCCGATCCAGTCGCCGGATGCGGTATAGCACGTCAGCATTTCTGCTGGGGACTTTGCAGATTCCGCCATGCTTTCAAGCTCGGATACAACCCAATTCGTGTCTTCGTCCCCGTCCGCAATGGTCCAGACCTCATAGTTAAACCCCGGCCAAATCTCTTTGCGAACGACATATCCAAAATCTGTCTTTGTTTCAGAGAGCACCTTTAGCGCAAAACGAAAATTGGTCATCACTCACCTCTCAGCTTTTTGATTTCGGTCAGGTCAGCGGGGGTCATGACTGCTCTCCTTTTGCGCAACGACGTGATAGTCGCCGTTCTGAGTGTCGATTACTGTGATGATGCGAAAGCCTTCTTCGGCCAGCGATACTACCATCAGGTTCAACTCATGAACGCCCCGCGCGGTGTAGACGCCTGCTTCACCATTCATTGTCACTCACCTCTCAGCTTTTTGATTTCGAACAGATCGGCGCGGACGTATTCTGGCCACCCGGCATTGTATCCCCCAGACACGAACAGCCCGACCATAGGGCCGTCCATGCAGGCCCAAATCCGTTCCGGTGCTTCACTCATCACGCGATCCATCGTTTTGCTCACGTTTCGCGATGAAATTCGCGGTGTCATAGGGCGTTCCATAATAAGTCTTGCCCCGCCACCGCCACTTGCCGGTGCTAGGCCAGTAATCCATGCGGTCGGCGTCAAGCATCCGGCTCCAATGATAGGGCGTGTGCCGGGTCCACCCAGGCATCGGCGGTCCTTGCCATGCGTCGAAGAAAACCTTTTGCGCATCGCCGTGACGCTCTGCCTTCTTCTCTTTCACATAGGCGTCCCAATCCCGATAGAAGTCACCCATGTCGCCCATCACGCGCTCCTTTCCAGCCCGCAGAACGCCACGACCGCAACACCCGGCCCGGCAATGAATTGACCCGTCGCGATAGCCTCTTGGCAGGACCGCAGGCTATCGAATTGCTGGCGCTGCGGGGGATCGCCACAGCCAAAGCACAGGATGAAGATGACCCAGGATTTCATGGGCTATTCCTTTTCTTCCAGAACCACAGTGACGCCCGACGACCGGGGGTCGTCTCCGTAATCGCGGCGGGGGTTCGTTGCTATAACGGTCATTTCCGCGTTTCGAACGGGCACCCCTTTTGCTTCGAAATATAGCGCCATCGCCTCTTTCAATTGCTCGATGGTCAGCGAGTATCTTTTGTGTGCAGGGGTGACGGTTCTGGTGGCGGTGATGGTCGGCTTCAGCTCAGTCATTCGTCGCCTCCAATCTTCTTGATTTCGGTCATGTCTTCGGATGGATAGCTGCGCTTCGTTTTGCTCGGCAGCCCGAGAGCATGACGGGCGAGTTTGCGTTGTTCGGGGGTCATGTCAGCCATTATTCACCCTCCGGGATTGGTGCAGGAGAGAATCTGGCGAAATGCTCGTTGTATTTTTGCTCAAGAATCCTGAACGTGGATTCATGATCCCCACGATCCAGATACATCTTGATCATCGGCCAGAGGTGTTCAGACGCATATAGGCTTGTTCCGTCGTGCCAGCACTTGCCGCCAGTGAGCCAGCAATTCTTGTGACTCGCAGCTTCTGCGCCGCCGGATGGGTCAAAATCTCGATGGAATTCCAGGTCGCAACTTGGGGCATACTCTGGGGCCAAAGACGCATGGAAGTGAATACCTCCCTGCGGCCCTCGCAGCGACCACGAATGCCAAATAGATATGAAAGGTTTGGTCCATTCGTATTTGTGATCTTTAAAGCGCATCATTCATCCTCCGGGATTGGTGTTGCCATTGCTGCGATCTGGGCCTTGAACGCCTCACCAGCCGGGCATGTGCAGGCGGTAATGGTGAACAGGTCGCCCGTTTTCAGGCCCATCAGGTAGGGTGCCTTGGTGTAGCCAGCGCCATGGCAGGTGGGGCAAGTGTCGAGATCGGCGGTCCGTGAAGTATTCCAAGGCACGGTTATGGTCATTCGTCAGCCCCCGGCGCGGGTTGTGTGGTGAT
>ERZ650311.1764-NODE-1764-length-10204-cov-3.937432_pt1 | contig 10204 bp, 9 predicted proteins | sample MGYA00376247_ERZ650311 | MGnify/ENA primary metagenome ERZ650311 (study PRJEB26733, sample SAMN07839324) | wastewater metagenome | biome: small river; feature: stream; material: water | place: USA: North Carolina | collected 2016-07-28 ... | reverse complement strand
GTCAACTGCTGGGTTGTTGTAACCCAGGAAGTTGTTTCCACCGTCAGACTGGAAGTTTGCGTTGGTTCCGGTCTGGCTGGTCGAGGTTGGGCACCATGCGAAGAACTGTGCATCGTAGTTGTTGCTGTCCAGGAAGCCTGACCAGCCCGAGGTACCGGTTGCGTCAACGTCGAAACCAGCCTTAGCGGTCTCAGCCTTGATCAGTGCGGCCTCCGAGGCACGACGGGTGTTGCTTGGCTGGCCCCAGAGGAGACGAACCTTTACAACCTTGTTGTCGGCCGATGCGGTTGGGAAGTGCTTCTTCACCAGAGCAAGAGCTGCTGCGGTGCGGTCTGCCTGGGTGCCAGCGGTGAACTTGCTAACGCCCGAGTTCTTCACGATGGTGTCGTAACCAGTCTGACCTGGCAGGGTGAACGACGAGTTCACTACAACAGCCTTCGAGTTGATTGGCTTGATCAGCTTGTCAACGATTTCCTGACGTGGGAAAGCAAGCAGGAATGCGGTACGCAGGTCGCGTGCCTTTGCGTTCTTGGTTGCGTTGTTGCTGTTAGCAAATGGACCGGTGTAGTCAGTGTCGTTTACCGAACCAACACGGAGGTCAACGTGCTCGAAGCAGGCGTTGGTTCCACCGATAACGGTTACACCTGGGATTGCCTTGAGCTGGTTAACAGCGTCAGCGGTTGGCTGACCCTGGTAGATGTCGATTTCCTTGTTAGCAAGTGCCTGAGCAGCTGCAGTACCGTCCGAGATCATACGGAAGACGATGGTCTTGATTCCGCTGGTCTTAGGACCGCTGTTGTAGCGAGGGTTCAGGCCCAGGGTGACGCTCTGGTCGGCAACTGCGCTGGTGATGCGGTATGCACCGTTACCAACGAGCAGCAGTGGGTTGGTCTGAGCGTTTACAGTCTTGATGTTGTAAGCGGTCGACCAGACCTTACCGATTGAGTTCAGCAGTGTGCTGTCGTACTTCTGGAATGCAGTGAGGAACTTAGCAGTTGCTGCGGTGTTCTCAGCTGCGGTGCCCAGCTTGGTCTTGCCAGCGGCAAGGTGAACCAGGGTGTGAACTGGCGAAACACCAGGGCCCAGGATCTCCCAGTCAGGCTGGAACGACTTGTAGCGGATGGTTACCGACATCTTGTCGGCCGAAAGGATTGGAAGACCTACAACGTTGCTGTCGTAGACGCCACCGTAGCCGAGCGAGTCGAATGCTGGCTTCTTGTCGGTAGCTGCTGGGTCACCAAGACCTGCCTTCTTCGAGTATGCACTCGACGAAAGGACGTGGCTCAGGAGCATGTCAACACCGGTGATTGGGGTGCCGTCTGACCAGACGCGACCCTTGTTGATGGTGTACTGAACGCGGAAGTCAGTTGGAGCGCTCTTAACGATCTTGAAAGTTCCAAGAGTGGTGTTGCGCTTCAGGTTCTTCTTGTCGTCGTAGTAAGCAAAGCCCATGCCGGTCAGGTACGCAACATCGTTGTTGATGGTGAGGTTGGTGTCTGGGGTGCTTGGGTTGAGCGAGGTCACTGCGTTGCTTGTAACGATTACAACGGTGCTACGGGTAGCTGCCTCTGACGGGGCAACAAGGCCCACCGACGCGAGACCAGCAACAGCAGCAACAGCAATCGAAGCTCGCGAAGTGCGAGTTAGTTTCATCTGTTTCTCCTTGTTGTTAAGACATGCCGCCCCTGTTTCGAGAGACAGACGTCTCTTGAGCCAGATACGACAGGGCCTTGGGTAAGTAAAGCCTAAGACATCACAATTCGCTTTGGTAACTAAAAATTCACATTGCTACGGCTTTTTACAAGCGTTTACAAATCTGTTACAAAGCGGGATGCCCTTTGCCGAACATCTTGGCCACAAATCGGTTGCCGCCCTGCCAAACTAAAGCCCATGCTCGAATTGATTGCACTTGGCGTGGCCGCTGGCTTCAGCCTTGCGATTCCGCTGGGCCCGATGGCACTTCTGCTGATCACCACCACCCTCGCGAACGGCTGGAAGCACGGCATCGCTGGTGGGCTCGCGATGGCTTCGGTTGACTTCGCATACGCGTTCACCGTCTTTGGGCTCGGCAGCCAGGTGGGTCAATTCATGAGCGAGTGGGGCACCGCGCTGACCTGGGTCGGCGCGGGCATCCTCGCGTTTGTCGGCATGCGCATCCTGCTGTCGTCAATAAAGAAACTGAAGGATACCGCCGGCGTTGCAACCGAGGCCTCGGCACAGTCGGGTTCGGTGCTCAAGACTTGGGCGAAGTTCGCCGCTGCCACCGCAGTGAATCCCCCGACCGCTCTGTTCTTCTTGGCAATCTCACCTTCGATCGCTCTAATTGATGATCGGGCGATGGGTATCGCAGCCGAGAACCCTTGGTTCACCGCCCTGGTTTTTGCCACCGCGGTATTCCTGGCATCTCTGGTTTGGCAGCAAAGCATCGCCGCGGCGGCATTCTTCACACGCAAGATCACGTCGCAGTCTGTTCAGAGCTGGACCGGCGTTGTCGGCGGCACTCTAATTGTTGGCATGGCGGCCTGGATGGCGGTGAAGACACTGCTGTGAGCGAGCTAAACAACATTGGGATGCGACCCACCGCTCGCCGCGATGTGCTCGGCGAAATCGCAATTGTCTTGGCGTTGAGCCTCGGGGCATCCGCCGTCTATTCGATTCTTAGCCTGATCTCTAAACTCACGGCCGAAGCAGGTCTCGCCGGTTCGACGGTGAAACTGAACCAGAGCGCGGCACCAAACCCCTGGCTCGATCTGGCGTATCAGTTGGCGTTCGTGTTCTTGGGGTTAGCGCCCGTCGCTCTGGTGGCTTATCTGTTGGCGCGCGGCACGCGAGGCTGGGTCGAGGCGCTCGGGCTCTCGTTCAAACCGGGTGGCGCGAACGCCCTGCTGCGCGGGTTGCTGCTAACTGCTGCAATCGGCATCCCCGGCTTGGCGCTCTATCTGGCCGCTCGCCTGCTCGGTCTAGCCGCCAAGGTCGAACCATCGAATCTGGCCGAGCACTGGTGGACGATTCCGATCTTGCTGCTCATGGCAGTCAAAGCGGCACTGCTCGAGGAAACGATTCTGCTCAGCTACCTGCAACGACGACTGACTGAAATTGGTGTCGGGATGCGTTCGCGAATCCTGATTAGTGCTGGCCTGAGAGGCAGCTATCACCTGTATCAAGGTTTTGCGGGCCTGGTTGGAAACTTCGTTATGGGCATCGCCTTTGCCTGGCTGTTCGAGCGCTGGCGCGCGAAGAATCCGAAAAGCTCAACCCTGCCTTTCGTGATTGCGCATTTCATGCTCGACGCGTTCGTGTTTGTTGGCTATTCGCTGCTAGATTTGAGCCACGTTCTTCCATAGGAACGTATCTTTTGCAACAGCAGGGGAAGTCTGTGAAACTCAGACACTGACCCGCAACCGTTACAGCCGGAATGCCTGCGACTTGCAATTGACTCCTCAATAACCGTCGAGGTCTACGGTCGGAGTCGGTATGGCTCAGGTGCAATCAGTTGCACGGTTTCAGCCCATCCGCCTTCGCACTCAGATCCAAAGTGAAAGGCAGCAATATGCTGAAATCACGATCTGGGCTGCGCAAACTAGCAGCACTAATCACAATTGCGCTCAGCGCGCTCACCCTGCAAACAACCGCCGTCGCACCTGCCAGCGCGACCGATAACGCGCCAGCCACGCTCGCGTTTATCGACAAAGCGTTCAACGCCAATCAAGAAATCGTGCTCTATGGCAACACCGAGTACGGACTAACCATCGAAGCGCTCCTGCAGCGCAAGGCCGGCGGCTACAGCCTGGTCAAGCAGTTGCCTGCCGTGAAGCGCATCCTCGTGGATCGCACCGTGGTCGGCAATAACAAGGTGGGATACCTATATACAAAGGACGGCGCTCTTCGAACCGGACGTGCCGGTCTGTTCCTCTTTGCCAGCAACGCACTGGGTGTCGCGAACCGCCCGCTGCAGCTGACAGTATTCAATGAACTAAAAGCCGCTATCGCGCCAAACGGTTCGATTGCACTTGCTAACGGAAACAGCGTTGAGTACGCGTGGGTCGTTCTGGGCCTTCACGCGTTCAAGCAGGATGCCCTTGCGAACCGCGTGCTGACCTTCCTGCAGTCGAAGGCAAACTCGGATGGCGGCTTTGCGGGCTGGTCGGCAACCAGCTCGATTGATGGCACCGGACTCACCCTGCAGGCCATGGCTGCCTTGCGCAACTACGGAAGCGCAAAGGTTGTCGCCGACCGCAAGACCGCAATCGTAAAGGCAGCGGCATACCTTCGCGGGGTGCAGGTTTCGGGCAGCTACTGGCAGTCAGATAACGGCGACGGAACTTTCTCACCCGACCCGAACGGCACCGCCTACGCGGCCATGGGCCTCAAGTCGGTTGGCGCAAACATCACCCGCGTGTCAGCCTGGCTGAAGACTCAGGTGGTTACTGACGGTGGAATCAAGTCGGCATGGTCGAACGGTGCAGGCGATGTCTTTGCGACTGCACAGGCATACGCGCCGATGATCGGCAAGACCTACCTAGAGCTGCTTCCTAAACGCAAGTAGTTATCTGATGAACAAAGTCGTGCGTCGCGGAATCCTCTGGCTTGGGCTGCCCATCTTGGCGATCGCCCTGGCAATTGGGTTTCGCGTCGCTACGACCGGCGGCATGACCGGACAGGCTGGCTCCGCTGGCGCTGTTGGCGAAGTGAGCGAAGTTGGTGCTAACGCCGCTGGCAATTCGGTGCAGCTGGTCGTTGATTTCGGATCTGAATCGGGCCGCGAAGTTATATCCAAACGCGTAGAGAACTTCTCGGGAACTGGCTGGCAACTCATCGAGGCGGCCGGCTTGAAAGCCGAAGGCACCGGCGACTATGCCACCGGATTTGTCTGTCGGCTCGAAGGTTGGCCGAGCGAGACTCAGCAGGATTGCGTTGACACCCCCACCCCGGCTGAAGGCACCTGGGGCTACTTCGTTACGAATCCCGAGATCGGCCCAGGCTGGATTGTTAGCGGTATCGGATCGAACATGCACAAACCCAAGTGTGGTCAGGCCGAAGCTTGGGTTTGGTTGCCACCGGGCAAAGAAATCAGCGATGCGCGGCCAAGTGTCGAGCCAGAAATCTTGAAGTGCGATGGCAACTAGTTATGCGATAGCGGTCAAGGATGCCTCGGGCGCAAGCCGCCGCGAACTGCATCCCGTGACCTGGTGGGTATTTGGTTTGGCTGCGGCCTTTCTAGCCACAACCACGACGAACCTGATTCAACTTCTGACTCACTCATTAGTCTGTGTCGCGCTGGTTCTGGTGCTGCAGCGCTCTGCAAAAGCACTGATTCAGCTTCGGTTGTTTTTGATTTTGGCACTTGGAGTCGTTCTGATTCGAGTGATCTTCAGAATCATCTTCGGCACCGAGCTAAACCTGCTCGCGGATATTTCGGCAGGTGCAGGTGACGGACTCAGGCTCGCCGCCATAATCCTGAGTATTGCCGTAGCCAATGCCATGGCAAATCCGCGCAAATTGCTGAAGTACACGCCGGGGGCCCTCTACGAGATCGCGGCATCTATCTCGGTGGCGCTGAACTTGGTGCCTGAGTTGATTGCCAGCCTGCAGCGCGTGCGGCGCGCCTCGCTGATTCGAGGCCGGTCAAAAGGCCTTCGCGCACTGAAGAGCATCGTGATTCCGGTGCTAGAGGATTCGCTTGAGAGGTCGATGCAGCTAGCGGCGTCGATGTCAGCCCGAGGTTTTGGCCGACGCGGTTCGCTCTCAGATAGACAGATTCTGGTTAGCCGTGGCGCATCCTTCCTGGCCCTCTTGTGCATCATTCTGGGCACCTTTTTACTGCTCTCGACCGGCCTCACCAGCTGGTTGCCACTTGCCCTGATTGCTGCCAGCTTCGGATGCGCTTTCGCGGCGATTCGAATCACCTCGCGCGTGGCCTTGCGAACCAGATACCTGCCTTCGCGGTTTGAGTGGCCTGATGTATTTTTGTTCGCCCTGAGCCTTGGTCTTGTGGTGTTGGGGGCGGTGCAGTAATCGTGAGTGACCAGCGTGACGTTCTGGCCATCGAGATTCGGGGGCTGAGTTTTGATTACGGCAACGAAGATCGCAAGGTTCTTAGCCGAGTCAATCTGGAATTTCGCGAGGGCGAGTTTGCACTTATTTGCGGCGCTACGGGCTCTGGCAAGTCAACCCTGCTTCGAACCATAAACGGGTTATCGCCGCATTTTTCTGGCGGCAATATCGCGGGCTCGATCAAGATTTTTGGCGAAGAGAAGCTTGGCGCACTGCCCCACGAGCTGGCGGATCTAGTGGGATACGTCAACCAGAATTCTGAGTTTGGGTTCGTTGCTGAAACGGTTGAAGAAGAACTTGCGTTCGGCATGGAGCAACTCGGTGTGGCTCGCGATTCGATGGCCGAGCGTATCGGCAACCTGGCCAAGGTGCTTGACCTCGGTGATCTTCTCTCGCGCAACCTAACTGAGCTGAGCGGAGGCCAGCAGCAGCGAGTCGCGATTGCTGCTGCGGTGGCCGCGGGTCAGCGGGTGCTTCTGTTGGACGAACCAACTTCGGCCCTTGACCCGGCGGCGGCGCTCGAGACCCTGCTGATCCTGAAGCGATTGAGCCGCGATTTAGGCGTCACGGTTTTGCTTGTAGAACATCGCATCGAAAGAGTGCTCGAACTGGTCGATTCCGTTTGCGTAGTGCACGGTGACTCGACGGTGAGTAAGGCCGAGGCCGACGAAGTCGCATCCGTTCTGTTTCGTGATCATCGCATGACTCCCCCGATTGTCGAACTCGGGCAACGACTTGGTTGGAACCCGCTGCCGATTCGACTGAAGGATGCGCACGAGCGCTGGAAGTCCACCGCCGCAAATTGGTCACCCATTGAGGCGCCATTTTCGAGCTCTATTCCGGCACTCACGGTGACTGACCTGAGCGTGAACTATGGCCAGCAGGTCGCATGCGATTCCATCTCGCTCGAGCTCAACGAGGGCGAGATCCTCGGACTCATGGGGCCAAACGGCTCTGGCAAATCGAGTCTGCTCTGGGCTATCAGCGGCTTTGGGCCTAAATCCTCTGGCGAGATAGTGACTCCCCTGCCAGCGCGTGAGCAGGCCAGGGCTGGTGAGCAGGCCAGGGTTGGTGAGCAAGCCGCGTCTGGAACTGCGCCCGAAACCGGCACCCAAATCTGTCTCGTGCCGCAACAGGCTAATGACCTCTTGTTTCTGGCTTCGGTGAGTGAAGAACTGGCCGAGTCCGACTCAAGATCGGGACAACCTGCAGGAACTACCGCCAAACGCTTCGCCCAGCTTGCCGGGCGCATCGATCCTTCGCTGCATCCGCGAGATCTCTCTGCCGGTCAGCAACTCGCACTGGTTCTGTCCATCCAGTTGGTGCGCGAGGCAAACATCATTCTTCTCGATGAACCAACCCGAGGCCTGGATTACGAATCGAAGCGGCGATTGGCTGCTCAACTGCACGAACTCACCGCTCAGGGCAAATCGGTTTTGGTTGCGTCACACGACGTCGAGTTCATGTCGCAGATTGCCGATCGGCTTGTGCGGCTCGAGAAGGGAATCCTTGCAGAGGTTGGTTCGCCTTCGGAACTGCTCGGATGCGACAGCGCAAACCCGAGCCAGATTGCCCAGGTGTGTCAGGTCGCCGGCCTGATTCGGGTTGAGCAGGTGATGGCTAAGTGAGTTCAAAACTTCTAGCTAGAGCCTCGGTCGTGCTCGCAGCCGCATCATCGCTAGTTCTGTTTGCGTGGCCACTGCTGATCAGCGCTCAGTCGGTATCCGAGTCTGCTTTCGCTCAAGCCGTTTTCGCCCTGCTGATGCCGGTGATTCTGGTGCTGGTCGTGGTCGAGTATTCCTCGGGCCAGCTCGATAGCAGACGCCTGGCGGTGCTGGGCGTGTTGACCGCGCTCAACGCATCCATTCGTGTTCTCGGTGCTGGTACGGCTGGAATCGAAACGGTGTTCTTCTTGCTGATTATCGCCGCGTATGTCTTTGGCTCGGGCTTTGGATTCTTGTTGGGCACCAGCTCGCTGCTGGTCTCTGCTCTGCTTACTGGCGGAGTCGGGCCATGGTTACCGTTCCAGATGATGGCAGCGGGACTCATCGGCTTGCTGGCTGGTGCTCTTCCGAAGGTTTCGCGGCCGAGAGCGTTGCTGATTCCGTTTGCCGTGCTCGCGAGTTTCATCTACGGCGGCTTGATGACACTCTGGAACTGGCCCTACCTAGCAGGCACCGGAACTTCGATCAGCTACATTCCGGGCGCAGATTTGGTCACCAATTTGGGGCGCTTTTTGCAGTACGAGCTGTTCACAGGTGGCCTGCTGTGGGATGCCGGTCGCGCAATCACGTCATCCGTGTTGATTTGGCTTCTGGCCCCCGCCCTGATCACGACACTTTCGAGAGCGCGCGGCAGGGCGGGTTTTCAGAAACTCTGAGTTGGTTAGAGAACTGGCAGGGTAACCAGGAGCTGCAGAACTAGTGCAACCAAGGTCATACCCAGCAGTGACAGGTTCATCTTCCAGGTGTACTTGAACTCACCTCGGACGATGTGCACCAGAGCGGCGACGAACATGGTCAGGGCAAGGCCGATTGCGGCAAGTACACCCCAGATTGCTGCCCAAGCGAAACCTGGAACGAAGTATGCAGCCAGCGGGGCAAGAACGATACCGACGGCGCCAGCCAGCTCTAGCCAAGCGATTAGGCGCACTACACCGGTGGGCAACTTCTCGATCCAGCCAAAGCCTGCCTGAAGCATGGTCTCACGTGAAGCCGTAGCCTTGAACTGGCCGGCCTTGAAGAAGCCGAAACCGACGAATGCCGAAACTGCGAGAGCAGCGATTGCGATAAAAAGGTTCATGTTTTTCCTTGAAAGTAGTCGTTGTCAGGATTACAGTTAGTTAGTAAAGCAGACCTTTACATTTTTAGTCAAGTAGGGATTGACTAAATTGAATCGTGTCGCGAGAAGATTTACAAAAGCTTCGGGGTTTAACTTCGACGCAGACTCTTGGAAGGGAGGCAACATGGAGATAACAGCACACTGCGAACGCAAAGCTGACGGGTGGCTGATTTCGGTTGCCGAGCTCGGCGGGCTCACCACCACTGCCAAGCGGCTCGACAAGGCGACCGAGCAGATCAAGAAACTTGCCGAGGATGCCACCGGCGCATCCAAGTGTGACATCGTCGTAAAGGTTGAGGCTGTCATGCCCGGCATCATCTGCGATCTAGAGGCTGCCCAAGAAAAGATGCGCGTAGCCAGTCGCATGCAAGAAGAAGCCTCGGCTGAAATTCGCGAAGTGGTCGGCCGGATGCGTGACGAGGGCCTAACCATGCGCGATATCGCCGTGCTACTCGGGGTTACCCCACAGCGAGTGGCTCAGTTGGCGCCCTGCGCGGAATAGCGCATCCCGCTTTGTTCTGAAACTAAACGCGCCAGGTTGGAAGGCGCCATCCCCTGATCATTGCGGCCAGTCGAAGTCCGGTGATCACTAGGGTTCCAGCAGCGATGGATGCGACCTCGTTGACGCCGTTTGCGTGCAAGAACACCACCACCCAGCTGCCCGCGAAGGCGAGCACCGAATAAGGCTGGTGATCATTGAATGCGCGAGGAATCTCATTCACAACGATGTCGCGCAGAACTCCACCGAAAACGGCTGTGATAACACCCATCAGAACAGCGGTGAGCGGTGGCATGCCGGCGTCGAGGGCGATGTAGGTTCCACCGGCCGAGAAGATTCCGAGGCCGAGTGCGTCTGGCCACTGGGTTGCCTGCGCGGTTACTTCGATGTGACGTGAGCGAACGAAAAGCAGAGCGAATAGGGCGATTGCCAGGATTGCGTAGAGCCAGAACTCGTATTGCACCCAGAACAGTGGACGGCGATCTAGGAGGATGTCGCGCAGGGTTCCGCCACCGAATGCGGCCAGGCCAGTGACCATCGCCATGCCTACGATGTCTAGCTTTTTGCGGGCCGCCTCAATTAGTCCAGATAGTGCGAAGGCCAGGGTGCCGATGACCTCGAATGCGAGGCGACCGTTTGTGGCCAGCCAGTCGAGCGGCTCAGAGATAATCACCTGTCCATTATTTACCTTGGGTGATGTCCAACCTCGCTTAAACACGAAGACCCACCGAGTTGGTGGGTCTTTGCGCATGGGATGGTGGAGATGGGGGGAATTGAACCCCCGTCCGCTACCTGGATTCTGATCCTTCT
>ERZ650311.1763-NODE-1763-length-10204-cov-10.451867_pt1 | contig 10204 bp, 5 predicted proteins | sample MGYA00376247_ERZ650311 | MGnify/ENA primary metagenome ERZ650311 (study PRJEB26733, sample SAMN07839324) | wastewater metagenome | biome: small river; feature: stream; material: water | place: USA: North Carolina | collected 2016-07-28 ... | reverse complement strand
CGGCGATGGATGCGCCGAAGGGCGTGGTGGCAGAGACGGCGGAGGAGATGAAGGCGCGCGCGTCGCAGCCGTCGCTCGGCGGGGTGATGCCGGCCGAGGGCCGGGGGCTGTCGCTTGACGAGATGGGGCGGCTTGCAGCCGAGGCCGGGTATTTCCCCGATCTCATGGGCGATGTCAACCTCGGGACCAAGGGCGAGGCGTCCGACTTCGCGGCGCGGCTGCTGGATGCGCTGAGCGAGGACGTGGCGGGCCGCAAGGTCTATGCCGAGGGCGATGGGCCGGACCCTGCGATGCAGGCGCTGGCGGAGGCGCTCAGCGAGCGCGGCATCGACATTGCCACGGCGACGAACGACGAGATCGCGGCGGCGCTGGAGGATGCTGGTGGGCAGACGAGGTATCAGCCTGGCGTTGATGAATATGGGTATCGTGGTGATCATCGGGCGCCCGTGAAGGAGCCGGGCGCTACGATGGACAATCTCTCCGCGATATTTCCAGATGACATCTACGGCCCAAACGCGGTCCGATATTATGGGACGTACGACAACCCGGCGATGGATATGGAAAGCCTTGATGTCATCAGGCGCGCGCGAGGTGATCCGTTCAAGTCGGTCATCATCTACCGTGCGGTTCCGAAGGCGGAGACGGGAGCAACAATCAATCCTGGCGATTGGGTGACGACTAGTCGCATGTATGCTGTTGAGCATGGCGAAGCGCACCTCAATGGAAAATATCGCATCCTGAAAAAGCAAGTGCGCGCTGCGGATCTTACAACAGACGGGAACTCAATACACGAGTGGGGATGGGTTCCGCGCGCTAATGCCAATGGGGGTTTCGTCAAGCCGCGCCTAAAGCGTCTAGGCGAGACGGATGCGGATTTCCGCAAGCGGGCGGAGTCTGAGCGTGCTGCCGGCAATGTAGAGGAATATGGAAGCGAAGACGGTTCGCGCGAGATGTTCCAATCCGCCCCGCTCAAGACCGACACGCCGGAGTTCCGCGCGTGGTTCGGTGACAGCAAGGTCGTCGATGAGAACGGCGAGCCGCTGGTGGTCTATCACAGTACGGACGCTGATTTCGAGGCATTTTCCCTCCGCAGGGGCGGCGAAAGGACCAAGGCTGTGGGCGGCGATGAGGGGTCCGTCCCGATGTCGAAAATCGGGTTCTGGGCTTCCGATGAAGACGTGTCCGGCCAAATGGGTGCCGGAACTGTCATGCCGCTCTACATGGCGATCGAGAATCCGAGGGTAATCAGGCTCTATGATCTGTTCGATCTTGCGAACGAGGCTGGAAGCGCCGCAAAACTGAAACGCATGTTTACCGACGAAGGCTATGACGGCCTCAAGGTGGATGATGACGAGTTTGGGGGATGGTCTTACGTTGCCTTCCGGCCAGAGCAGATCAAATCCGTCTACAACCGCGGCACGTTCAACCCGAATGACCCGCGGATTCTGTATCAGGAAAAGCGCGGCTCCATCGTCCTTCCGTCAGGCGGCTTGGGCAATGGCCAGACGGTCATCAACCTGTTTGAAAGCGCCGATCTGTCGACGTTCCTGCACGAATCCGGGCACTTCTTCCTCGAAGCCTTCAACGCGCTTGCCTCCAAAGCCAACGCTCCGCAGGCGATGAAGGATGACATGGCCGCGATCCTCGACTGGTTCGGTGTCAAGGACTGGTCGGAAGTCGGCGTGAAGCATCATGAACAATGGGCGCGCGGGTTCGAAGCCTATGCGATGGAAGGCAAGGCGCCATCCCTCGCTCTGGCTGATGCGTTCTCCCGCTTCAAGGCATGGCTGACGCGCATCTACCGCACGGCGCGCGGCCTCAAGGTCAACATCACGCCGGAAATCCGCGAGGTCATGGACCGGATGCTGGCGACGGATGCCGAGATAAAGGCGGCGCGCGAGGAACAGGCGATGCGTCCGCTCTTCGCCGATGCCCCTCCCGGCATGTCGAAAACCGACTTCACCACATATCAGCGCATGGCGCGGCGGGCGGTGGATCAGGCAGAACAGTCGCTGATGGCGCGTGTCATGGCGAAGGTGCGGCGCGAGCGTGAGACATGGTATCGGGCTGAGAAGAAGGCGGTGCTGGCGGAAGTGACAGCCGATGTGGAGCGGCGGCGCGAATACCGGCTTGTCGATCTGCTCGCCAACCAGGTCTGGCATGGCGCGGTGGATGGTGCCGAAATCCCCGACATGCAGATCGACCGCAAGGCACTGGTGGAACAGTTCGGCGACGGCGTTCTGGCGGAAGTGTCGCGCCAGCGGTTCGGCGGCAGGCGGGCGATCTACGGTGACAACGGCGCTGCACCGGAAGAAGTGGCGCAGTTCTTCGGCTTCGCCTCGGCGGCCGAGATGGTGCGGACCTTGCAGAATGCGCCACGCAAGCGCGATGCCATTGCCGCGGAAGTCGAACGGCGGATGGTCGAGCGTCACGGCGATCCGCTCAATGACGGCACGATCGAGGAAGAGGCGCTTGCCGCCATTCACAGCGAGCAACAGGCGAACCTCTCCGTCACCGAGGCGCGGCACATGGCGCGGCGGCTCGGGCGCGACACGGCCGGGATGACGGCGAAGATATACCGACGCCGGGCGCGCGAGATGGTCGGACGCATGATGGTGCGCGACGTGATCCGGCCGGAGCGGTTCCTTGCCTCGGAGAGGAAGGCGGCGCGGGCGGCACAGGACGCGTTCGCCACGGTGGCGCGCGGCACCGGCAAGGCGGAACAGGCGCTCGCCGAGGCGCTGCAAGCCAAGGAACAGCAGATCCTCAACGGCTTCATCTACGACGAAGCCCGCAAGGTGGCGGAATACGTCCAGAAGGGCCGCGAGAAGATGCGCGCCTACAGCAAAAAGTCGGTCAGGGAAAAACTGGACGGCGGCTATATCGAACAGATCGACGCCATTCTTGAGGACTACGACTTCCGCATCCGCGGCCAGCGGCAGATCGCACGGGCGGAAAGCCTGAAAACATTCGTGGATCGCATGATCGAGGAAGGCCGCGAGGGCGAGTTGAATGTCGATGCGCGGCTTATCGACGCGGTGAACCGCCGCCACTACACGAAACTGTCGGTGGACGAGCTTCGCGGCCTTTTCGATACGGTCGCCAACATTGACCACATGGGCCGGTTCAAGCAAAGGCTGGCCGACCGCAAGCGCAAGCGCGAATTGCAGGCGTCGGCGGATCGCGTCGCCGGGCTGATCCGCAAGAACCTCGGCACCGGAAAGGCGGGCGAGCGGCACCGGATCGCGGAGGCGTTCAACCTCCTGTGGCGTACCGACACGCTCCTGATCCGCATGGACGGCGGCGAGGAACTTGGCGGCGCCTATGATGAGATCAAGCGCTCCATTGACGAGGCGACAAGCGAAGAGCACCGGATGAATGTCGAGATGGCCGAGCGGCTTGATGCGCTGTTCAAGAGCCATTACAGCGCCGCCGACATTCGCCGGATGAAGTCGGAGCGCGACATTCCCGGCGCGAACGATCGGGCGTGGTCGAAGCTGGAAATTCTCGCCGTCGCGCTCAACACCGGCAACGAGGACAACTACCTGCGGCTTACCGCGCCCGATGCGGCCATGAAGAACCGGCTGACGAAGGCTCAGGTCGATGTGCTGCTGGCGACGATGGATGAGAACGACTGGCGGTTTGTGCAGGCGATGTGGGACATGGTGAACTCCTACTGGTCCGGGCTGGCCGAGGTTGCGCATCGCCGGACTGGTGTCGTGCCCAAGAAGGTCGAGGCGAAGCTGATGGTGGGCGCGCCTTCCTTCGTGACGGGCGGCTACTATCCGATCAGCTACGATCCGACGCTTTCGGCGGCAGCGGCGGCAGACGAATCCTCGGCATGGGACAAGTTCACGGCAACGGGCCGGGGCGCGACGGCGGCGATCCGCAACGGCATGACGAAGCAGCGCGCCAAGTCCGGCGGCGGGCGCACGCTGCGGCTCGACGTGTCGGTGGCATTCGCCCACATGCGCGACACGATCCGCTACATCGCGCTTTCGGAGGCTGTGGACAACACCTATCGGCTGATCTCGCACCGGGACGTGCAAAACGCCTTCCTCGATGCCGGCGCCAAGGATCAGCACGACATCCTGAAACTGTGGCTGAAGGACGTGGCGAAGGGCCCATCGCCGTCGCCCGATGCGTTCAACACCATGTTCCGCATCATCAAGAACAACTTCACGCTGTCGCGGCTGGCGCTGAACTTCAAGACGGTGGCGTTGCAAGTCACTGGTGTCGGGCAGTCGGCGGTGGTCATCGGCAAGCGCAACATGATCCGCGGCTATCTGGAATACCTGAAAAGCCCGCGCGGCACGGCGGCGGCAGTGGTCGCCCGTTCAGTGTTCATGCGCGAGCGGCGGTCGACATTCCAGAAGGACATTCACGACTTCATGGACGACACGCAACTCGCTGGACCGGTGGCGTCCGGCTACAAGAAAGGCAAGGCGGTTGTCGGCAAGATCGGCTTCGCGCCGATCGTCTGGACGCAGTTCTGGGCGGTGGACATGCCGACATGGCTGGGCGCGTTCCGCTCGGGTGTCGAGAAATTCGGGGATGAGGGCAAGGCGGCCCATTATGCCGATCGCATGGTGGCGCGGGCGCAGGACAGCGGGATGATGGCGGATCGTGCCGCTTTCGAGCGCGGCACATTGTCGGAGACGACGCGGCAAGCCGACGTGGTGCGGTTCTTCACCACGCTCGGCGGCTACATGCTGACGAAGATGAACCGCGCCCATGTGGAGGCCATGCGGGCTCGGATCGGCTGGCGCGATGCAGATGCGGGCTCGCAACGTGTCGGCGTTGTGCTGACGGCGGCAACCAATCTGGCGCTGCTCTACTGGACGGAGGCGATCCTGACGGCGCTCCTGTGGTCTGCGCTTTCCGACGATGACGACGATGACGATCTCAAGGGCTTCCTCTTGCGCGAGACAGGATCGGCGGTGGTCGGTGGCATCCCGATCATCCGCGACGTGTATTCGGCGCTCACGGGCTTTGGCGGCGGAGGCATCTACGGCTCGGTCGCCGATGCCCCGGCGCGGCTGCTGACGCAGGCGGCGCAGGGCGAGAATGACGCGGCGCTTCGCCGCGCCATCGCCGATAGCGTCGGCATGATCACAGGACTTCCGACAACCGGGCCGATGCGCGCGATCGAGGGCGCGCTGAGCGAGGATGTGCCGCTGTCCGAGGCGCTACTCGGGCGCAACCCGCTGGCCCGCTGATCGCGCGGTCCAGTGAAGCAGACCGTTGGTCGCAAACAGCGCGGCCATGAAAAGCAGGCCTGACGCATGGCCGGGATCGCGCCCGGCGGTAATGAAAAGCCCGAAGGCCAGAAACAGACTCACCGCGGCAAACGCAATCCTGAGCAACTTCGTCATCCGCTCCTCCTGAGTGGCGCATCCCGAAACCTGAACGCAGGCAACCCGTCCATTCTGGGCGGGCTTTACCATGAGGCAATATCGACATGGCATCAACCTATCTGGACCGGCTGGAAGGTATCGAGACTTCGGTAGCGGTGAAGGCGCCGGTTCGTGTGGCGACAACGGCGAACATTGTGCTGTCCGGCGAGCAAACCGTCGATGGCGTGGCGCTTGTCGGCGGCGATCGTGTGCTGGTCAAGGATCAGGCGAGCGCGATCGACAATGGCATCTGGAATGTCTCCACCGGATCATGGTCGCGCGCCGATGACTTCAACGGCGTGCGGGATGCGGTCCAGGGGACGCGCGTCTATGTGGTGAGCGGCGCCGCGGGCGGCAACACCGAATGGTCCGTCACTACCGATGATCCGCAGATCGGCGTGGCGGCGGTGGCGTTCACCATGCTTGCCAGCATGGGCGGGCTTCACTTCGGCAGTGTCGCGGACCTTCTGGCGTCCACATCGCTTACGGTAGCGACGGGTGACGTCATCTATGCAGGGGGAATGCTGTATGAGGTCGCCGCCACCGGCGCCTCCGACCACCACGTCACCACGGCGGGCGGCGTGAAGCTCTACGAGGCCGGGCCGGCCTTCACCGTGACGGCGCGGCTGACGGCCGCCATCGCTCGCGATACGGATGCGCCGGTCGGAATGGTCTGGCGCTCGCCGGATGCCGTCTACGAGAAGACCGGCAGCGGCTGGGTGGCGCAGCTTTCCTCAGACGACCTGGTGACGCTGATCGGCGGCAAGATCGACGATGCGGCGAATGCCGTCGACAACACCCGGCTCGCGCAGATGGCGACGAAGACGCTGAAGGGCAACGCTCTCGGCGTTGCGAGTGACGCCCAGGACCTGAGCGCCGGCGCGGCGATGGCGCTGCTCGGCTTCACCATGACGCAGGCCGGCGCCGGCGGCGTGACCATCCCGAAGCCCGGCGGCGGGACGCCGCTCATCGTCAAGTGGGGCTACGAGACGACCGTCACGGCGGTGACCTTCGCGACCGCCTTCCCGACCAACATCCTCGCGGTGTTCACCAATGCGCGCGATCCCGGCGGCGCGGCGCCGGCGATCTGCCCCGTGCACAACACCGTCGTGACCGGCTTCGCCGCCTCGCCGCAGAAGTGGAACGGAACGGCCTGGGTGCCATCGACGGACGGCTACAACTGGCTGGCGATCGGATATTGAGATGATCAGGTTCCCACAGAAATCGCGGATGCCGCTGATCGTCGCCGGCGACGTCGACCCTGGACACTGGTATGGGCTGAGCCTGCTCAACAGCGGCGCGGTGATCTTCGGCGGCAACGTGCATCTCTACTACCGGGGGCCGGTCGGCACGAATGACAACTACCATGCGATCGGCTGTATGACCCAGCCGGTCGTCGGGTTCGATCCCCATGACCGGACGCGCTGGACCGATCACGGAATCGTGCTGCAACCCACCGACGTGGCGGGCGTGTCGGGACCGATGCAGCGCCTGACAAACACGAGCGCCGTGGTGTTCGGCGGCAAGGTCCGGCTTTACTTCAACGTCAAGCAAAGCACCACATTTCTGCAACATACCGCCAGTTCGGTGGACGGGCTGACCTTCGTCGACGAGGGTCCGTGCCTCATCGGTGGCGCGCCCTTCGGCGGCGGCGGCGTGGGCGTCTGCCTTGTCGGATCGACGCTCTGGCAGATGTTCGGAAACACCTCCGCGTCGCTCGGCTTCGAGATGGCGGTTGCGAAATCGACCGATGGCGTCGCATGGACGAACTACACCGATAGCGTGATCACGCCTGACGGCGGCGACGGCTTCACCGGCTATTCGATGGTGACATCGCGGCTCGTCTTCGAGGACCCGTGGGTCTACGCCTTCGTGCCCTCGGGCGCGGTCTTCCCCGACTACCCCGAGGCGGTGGGCGTCTGGCGCGCGCACAAGTCGAACCATGCGGCATGGGAGGCATTTCCCCGCAACCCGGTCTGGCTGCGCAATTCGGCGGGCACGCAGGACGAAGGGGCGGTCTGGTCCTTCACCGTGCTTGAGGTCAACGGCCGGCGGTATGCCTTCTACGAGGGCGTCGGCTCGCGCGGCCTGGCGGACAGTGCCGCCTCGAATGGCGCGCGCGACGATGATTACTACAACTACAACGTCGACAGCTTCTCGCAGGTCTTCGCCTGCGAACAGGAATGGCATGCGACCCTGACGGAAGCATGGGCGTCGGCGGAAGCCGCGACGCCGCTTGGCCCCTGCTACCTGCGCAACATGAAATCGCTCGGCTATCTCGCCCCGCTCGGCGGGGCCTTCACGGACGGCACGCAGCTTGCCGCCTATCTCGCCCGCACCGCGCCCGGCACGCTCTGGTCGGTCTCGCTGGATGGCGGGCTCTTCCGCTTCACCGGATCGTCGAAGGTGGTCGGGGTCGCTGGCGGCAGCCGCGCGACCGGTGCCACGATCACGCTGAATGCCGTCGCGGCCGCGCCGAACCCGCAACAGGAATGGCATCTGATCCAGGTCGGCGCGGCGCGCGCGGATGGCGGGCTCTACCGCATCCAGAACCGCCGATCGGGGATGTTCCTGAGCCTCGGGCGGACCGCCAGCGGGGACGCGCAGCTCGTGAGCCAGCGCGCCTTCGACGGCTCGGCATCGCAGATATGGCTTATGCAGCCCGCAAAGTGAGGAGACCCAAATGGCCGACATCACCGTCCAATGGCCTGCCGTCACGCTGACCGACTGATAAGGGGACGCCATGAACATCAACCTGTTCCTGATGCTTGGCGGCGGGGCCGTGGTGCCCTCGATCCAGATCACCACGCCCGCGTATCTCGACCCGGCGAAGATGCGGGTCGGCGACGTGATCGGGATCGCGTTCACGGCGGGCACCTATCCCGACTTTCAGGGAAACCCGGTCGTGGAGGCGAGCGTCGCCTATACCGTGGACGGCGGCGCGGTGCTGGCGAGCTACGTCCTACAGTCCGGCGATGTGGTGGGCGCAGCGCTGGTCCACCTGACAGCGGGCGCGGCGACGCGGGACTACTACGCCGAGCCGAGCGCCGTCTACGACCTTTCGTTCAGCACCGCCGACATTACCTTCACTGTGCCTGCCGGCACAGGTTCTATCCCGAACCAGTTCGCTGCGGGGGACTGGTCGGTTGCAGATGCTGGCACGAACGGCGATGCGACGGTGACGATCACGACGCTGCCAGCCGATGGCGGCTCGGCGATCACCGCGCTCGAATACCAGATCGACAGCGGATCGTGGGCCTCGTTCGGGGGCACCACGACCGGCACCTATGCGGTCAGCGGATTCACCGACGGCACCGCCGCCAACGTCTCCGTTCGGGCAGTAAACGCCATCGGAAATGGGCCCGCCTCAGCCGCCAAGAGCGTCACCACGACCGGCGCTCCCGATGCCTTCACCTCCGGCATGTGGACGCTCACTGACCTTGCCACTGGCGGCGATGCGCGGATCGCCATTTCCGCGCTTCCCTCGGCGAACGGATCGGCGATCACGGACCTTGAGCGCAAGATCGGCGCGGGGGCATGGACGAGCCTCGGCGGCACCGCGACCGGGAACTACGATGTAGCGGGATTCACCGATGGCGTGACGACGAACGTGCTGATCCGGGCGAAGAACGCCAAGGGGAACGGACCTGATAGCGATAGCAAGTCTGTGACGACATCTGCCGCTCCAAGCGGCCCGGCGCTCATCACAGATGGTAACCTCATCAACACCTCGACGCCGGGCACGACGCCGGCGATCCTCGGCTCGATCACAGCCCAGGCCGGCGACATGATCGTCATCCTGCTCGGCACATGCCGCAACACCGGCGGCTCTGCGATGGCGGTCAGCGCGACGTGGAATGGCGAGAGCTTTGCTGAGACCACGCAGCTCTTGCATTCTGGCGGCCGGGCGACAAGCCATGTCCTCACGCTTGTCGCAGCATCCTCCGGCACCTTCACGCCGATCGTAACCTGCTCCAACTCCGCGGCAGCGGTCGGGGCCGACTATTTCGTGATCCGCGGCCAGAGCGGGTCGCCGATCAAGCAGCACGACAGCAACACCGCCACCAGCGCCCTGACCTGCTCCCAGACCCTCACCGCACCGAACACCGGGTCGATCATCCTCGCAGGCGCTTGCCAGCGCTACAGCACCACAGGGAACCCGACAGACATGACGGTCGGCGCACCGTTTACCCAAGACAGCCACTTCCGCACCGGCACGGGTAACAACCTCGACCTGATCTTCAGCGCCGGTCACTACGTCACGCCCGCCAGCTCGAACGTCACAGCGACCGTCACCTCAGACGGAGCACAGAACATCACGCTTACGATTACGGAGATTTTCTGATGGCCGACAAGCTCAGGTGGGACAGCAACAACGGGCAGGTCGCGGATCGGGAGTTCGCAATCGCACGCGTTAGGGGCGGGGCGCTGGAACTTTGCACCGATGAGCGCACTGGCCGCTTCGTCGGGGTGCATCTGGAAAGCACATTGCCGGCGCCAGCCTGGCCCGCGTCCTTCCCCGATCCGATCACCTTCAAGGAGGGTCAGTGATGCCCGCGTTCTATGCCGATCAGCGTCTCAATACAAATGCAAGTGCAAAGGGTCTGGTCGCCTACAGATATGGGCCAGCTGCAACTGCTACGGGCAACCAGGGCACGCAGATTCTTGCCACTGCAACCGGTGGTGGAATTAGTTTGACGGGAATTGGCGGTCAAAGTGCCACATCAACTGGCCATGGACTCCAACTCGAATATATTGACATCCTCGCAAAGTCGGGCAAGATCACACTCAATGGTGTTTCAAATCCA
>ERZ650311.1762-NODE-1762-length-10205-cov-5.583251_pt1 | contig 10205 bp, 10 predicted proteins | sample MGYA00376247_ERZ650311 | MGnify/ENA primary metagenome ERZ650311 (study PRJEB26733, sample SAMN07839324) | wastewater metagenome | biome: small river; feature: stream; material: water | place: USA: North Carolina | collected 2016-07-28 ... | reverse complement strand
ACCTTCTTGCCTCTAAGTCCATTGGACTGAGCTTCCACTGCTTTAAAGGATCATGGATGCGCATCATGAAGCGATTATATTGCTCGTCATCTGAAATAGAAAACCAGTACTTAATCAAGATAATTCCAGAGCTAATCATCATACGCTCCAGATCAGGCACGGTTCTTAAAAACTCTTCGTACTCATTATCAGTACAAAAACCCATGACACGTTCAACGCCAGCACGGTTGTACCAACTACGATCGAATAGGGCAATTTCACCACCAGCGGGTAAATGCGAGATATATCTTTGAAAATACCATTGGGTCTTTTCACGCTCATTCGGGGCAGGTAGTGCCACCACCTTACAAACTCGAGGATTCAGCCTTTGAGTAATACGCTTAATGGCACCACCTTTACCTGCTGAATCGCGGCCTTCAAATAAGACAGCGACTTTAAGTTTATTGGCAACCACCCAATCCTGCAGCTTTACCAACTCACCTTGTAATCTAAAGAGTTCGCGGAAATAAACATTACGGGGAATTTGGGAGTGACTATCTCCATCTGGAGAAAGGCGATCATCATCAAGCTCCATTTCAAGCTCTTCATCCATGCTGTCCAGAATCTCTTCTTGGGCACGGCGATACCACTCAGCCATTTCTTTATGTTTTGAAGTCATTAGTTTCCACTCCCAGCATATACTTATAGCGAGGAAAGATGACAATTTTGTTACATGGAGGGCAAATCGCCTTTTAATTGATTAGAAATGGCCTCTTGGCTGTTTAAAGCTAACCATTTACGATCCCTAGATGATCCTGGGATGACTTCAGAAGGCGGTAAAAAAGTCAGCTCCACAACTAGCTTACGATCCCTCAAGATCTTGGCCATGGATTCAAGTAGTCCCATGTCGCCGACAAACGCCGCCACCTCGCTTCTCTCACCCGACACAACTGATTGATAGGAAATAGCCAGGGAATAGACTGGTACTTGAGCGATAACAGCGGATTCAAATAAATTCGGCTTAAATGGCAAAACACTCTGACCTACGGTAGAGGTACCCTCAGGAAAGATGCAGACTGACTGTGTCTCGAGAACCTTGGCTACTTCGTTAGCAACATGCTTTCCATGACGATGGCTATCACGCTTGATAAACACTGTGCCTAGTTGTTTTGCCATCCAACCAAATACTGGCCACCCTTCTACATCTGACTTCGCGACAAAGCGGATGGGCTTAAATGCATTAATAGCATGGATATCCATCCAAGAGATATGGTTTGATGCCAGCAGGTAAGGCGTAGAGGGAAGTATTTTGGAATTGTTGAGCATCAACTTAATACCAAAAATAGACAATAAATTTTTTGACCAAAGCTGAATTAGCCTGTTTTTAGTTTTTTGTGAAGCAAGAGGAAACTTAAAAAGTAAGGTTAACAATCCACTGAGCACATGACTCCATACCAATATCCACGACCATAGCGTGGCCCAGAACTGCAATGGAGAGTTGTTGGAGCGTTGATTCTGAGTCATATGGGGTAGAAATATAAAGCAATTTATAAAAATATATTCATAGTCACAAAACTGACTTGAAATAGTCATGATGCTTTCATACTTCCTTGGCCTAATACGGTTTCATGATGCATTACAAAGCCATCTGGATTTCAGACGTACACCTTGGTACATCAGGGTGTCAGGCAAACTACCTCCTAGATTTCCTCAAGCACAACGAAGCTGAAAAGTTCTATCTCGTTGGCGACATTATTGATGGCTGGAGACTGAAGAAATCTTTTTACTGGCCCCAATCTCATAATGACGTAGTACAAAAGTTATTGCGCAAAGCCCGCAAAGGTAGCGAAGTGATTTATGTACCTGGCAACCACGACGAGAGCGCTCGTCAATTCTTTGGACTCTCTTTTGGAGATGTCAAAGTAGTTGAGGAAGTAATTCACACAACAGTAGATGGCAGAAAGCTGTGGGTAACGCATGGCGATCAATTTGACGGCGTCATGCAATACGCCAAGTGGCTTGCCTATGTTGGCGACAACTTATATTCCTTCATCCTATACGTAAACCGCTACTTCAATATGGTCCGCGCAAAAATGGGTCTGCAGTACTGGTCCCTCTCGCAATATTTAAAGCATCAAGTAAAGAATGCAGTTAGCTACATAGCCGATTTTGAGCACATTATGGCTAGAGAGGCTCGCTTGCGTGGGTGTGATGGCGTGGTCTGTGGGCATATTCATAAAGCAGAAATTCGTGAGATCGATGGCCTTTTGTATTGCAACGATGGTGACTGGGTCGAAAGCTTAACTGCTCTCGTTGAAACACAGACAGGCGAACTCAAAATCATTCACTGGACCCAAATCAAGGGTGAACCAGTTGAAAGCACTCAAATTACCTACCAACCCGCTGTTGAATCACTTATCAAAGAGGCTGTGCTATGAAAATTATGATCATCACTGATGCGTGGGATCCACAAGTTAATGGTGTGGTTCGCACCCTCAAACAAACACGTGCTGAACTGGTTGCCATGGGTCACCAAGTTGAAATGATTACGCCCACCGGTTTCAAATCAATTCCCTGCCCTACCTATCCAGATATAGCCCTCTCACTCTTTCCGGGAAAAGAAGTAGCTCGTCGCATTAAAGAGTTTGCCCCTGATGCTATGCATATTGCAACTGAGGGTCCATTGGGCTTGTCTGCACGCGCTTATGCCGTAAAGAATCATCTGCCTTTTTCAACCGCCTATCACACCCGTTTTCCTGAATATGTCAAAGCCCGGACAGGAATTCCACTGGCAATAACTTATGCCTTTATCCGCTGGTTCCATGGGCCATCCATGGCTGTTATGGCACCAACCATCGTTGTCAAAAATGATCTTGAGGCTTATGGCCTCAAAAATGTAGTGCTGTGGTCTAGAGGCGTAGATCTTGATATTTTCAAAATGCAAGATTCCAAGGCTTTGAATACTGCCCACCCAATATTTTTATATGTAGGCCGTGTTGCCGTTGAAAAGAATATTAATGCTTTTCTGGAAATTGATTTACCAGGTTCAAAGTGGGTGGTGGGAGACGGACCAGCTTTAGCTGGAATAAAAGAAAAATATCCAGAAGTAAATTATCTTGGCGTATTACAACAACATGAGTTGGCAAAAGTCTATGCTGCAGCTGACGTTTTTGTATTCCCCAGCAAAACAGATACCTTTGGCTTGGTTTTACTAGAGGCTATGGCTTGCGGCACCCCAGTTGCAGCATATCCAGTGACTGGCCCGATTGATGTTCTTGGGAATTCTAATGCTGGGGCTATGCATGAAGACCTTCGCGAGGCTTGTCTGCAGGCCCTCAAGATTCCGCGTGAAGTAGCCAGAGCACATGCTGAAAAATTCTCGTGGCGAGCAGCTTCTGAGCAATTTGCCAACCACCTTAAACCGGTGCCGACGCCAGAAGTACATGTAACCGCCCTCGCCTAAGCATATACATGAGCTCTCCGTATCACATAGACCAAAATCCTCATAAGGGTAACCGCGGCCTTGCTAGAGCTTGGCATGCAGCCAAGAATTCTTGGTGCGGCTTGGTCTATGCATTTATGGAAGAGAGCGCCTTTCGGCAGGAGCTCACCCTATTCATCTTGCTTACCCCCATTGCCGCTCTATTGCCTATTAGCCTGCTTGAGAAATCACTCCTCATCTCTTCTCTCATCATGGTGCTTGTCATCGAATTACTCAATTCAAGTGTTGAAGCAGCCATTGACCGCATCTCATTTGAGCATCATGACTTATCTAAGCGCGCAAAAGACTTTGGTAGCGCCGCCGTCATGCTCGCACTATTGATTACAGCCCTAACCTGGACCGCTATCTGCGCTCCATTGATCCTCAATATCTAAAACATTTAATTACTGCCAACCCCTAAGGTCAACTATGTCTGATATCCCAAATCCAATCGGTTCATTTGAAATTTTTGCCCCCAAAAAGATCAAGAAACTCAAGAAGAGCAAAACAAATACATTCCAAAAGCTGTCGAAGAAGCTGGCCAAGAAATTATTCGGCAAGAAATTTGTGACCAAGACTAGAGCTGAACTCAGAGAACCAGAAATAGTTCCCGCCACTCATATTGAGAAGCCTAAAAAACCCGCTTTTCAAATTATTTGGGCTACCACACTAGGTGAGATTAAAGAAGCTCAGCGACTTCGCTATAAAGTCTTTGCTGAGGAAATGGGTGCGAACTTAGCGCGCAATGCCGAGGGCTTAGATATTGATGAATTTGATGCCTACTGCGATCATTTATTAATTCGTGATCAGGATAGCCTTAAGGTTGTCGGCACTTACCGCGTGTTGCCACCACATAAAGCTCAAGAAGTTGGCCGCCTCTATTCTGACTCTGAATTTGATCTGTCCCGTATTGACCATTTACGCCCAAAACTCGTTGAATTAGGTAGATCATGCGTTCACCAAGACTACCGATCTGGCGCAGTGATTATGGCGCTTTGGAGCGGCCTAGCTCAGTACATGCAAAAGCATGGTTATGAAATCATGCTCGGTTGCGCCAGCATTCCTATGGCTGATGGCGGTCACTTTGCTGCCAGCCTCTATAACTCACTGGGTAATGATCAAATGGCGCCGACAGAATTCCATGCTTTTCCACGCCTACCATTACCGCTTGATAAATTAAATGGTGGATTAGATGTACAGCCCCCACCCTTGATTAAGGGCTACCTAAAGCTAGGCGCAAAAATATGTAGCGCCCCAGCATGGGATCCAGACTTTAATACCGCCGACCTGTTAACGATGCTTCGTCTATCCGAGATTAATCCACGTTATGCCAAGCATTTCCTTGGCCTATAGAATGACAACTCTATATAAAGAAAAACCACCGATGCAGGTGGTTTTTTTATTTACTTGAAACTTACTTGATACGACCGACCTACTCTTTCCCACTCCGCCGCCTCTTTCAAGAGGCTAAATTCGGTAAGGGGATGCTCGGTAGCCCATTCCTTGGGAAGGCTTACTAGATAGGATCCATCATGCTCAGAAACTTTTACTCTAGGTAAATTTGCATCATTACGCCCACGACAGAGAACTTGCGCCAAGCGCAGGCAAAAGAGCATGCGCCAATCTTCAAAACCTGGGTTATTAGCTAATTTACCTAACTTGCCTGTATGCCCAATTAAGAGTGCCGCTAGCCTTGCTTGATCATTCTTTGAAAAGCCTGGCATATCTGCATTACCTGCGATATAGGCAGAGTGCTTGTGATATCCGTTATGGGAAATCGATAAGCCAATTTCGTGTAAATTGGCGGCCCACTGAAGCAAGGCGACGTTATCAGCCCTACTCTCTAATTGCGGCTTAGGGAGCTGCTGCAAAAAGTCGGCAGCTAATTTTCCTACTCGATTGGCCTGCTCACGATCTACTGCATAGCGTTGCATGAATTGCTCTACAGTCACATAGCGCATGTCGTGATGCTGAGATCGTCCCAATAGGTCATACAAGACACCGCTTCGTAAAGCAGCGTCTGTAACCTCCATTGACTCAATGCCAAGCTCATCAAATGCAGCTAACATAATAGCTAATCCGCCAGGCCAAACTGCTCTGCGGTCATCCTTCAAGCCAACAAGCTCAACCTGGTTAACGTGCTCATACTTGAGTAAGTGTTTTTTTAGGTTTTTGAGACCTTCGCGCGTAATTAATCCACTCGCACCATTAACGCGACCCATGGTCAGACCATCGTTCTGACCATTAAAATTATTACTAGCAATCAACTCTGCCAATGCTCTTGCGGTTCCAGAAGAACCAATTACCTGACTCCAACCGCTCTTCAAATATGCACCGGAAATTACTTGGATTTCACGACGCGCTGCTAACTCAGCCTCTTTAAATGCATATGTGTCAATATTTCCCTTGGGGAAAAAGCGAAGGCTATGTGAAACGCAGCCGATATAGAGACTCTCCATGAGCTTAGGCTCATAGCCTTTGCCGATAATAAATTCGGTAGAGCCGCCACCAATATCAACAACCAATCGGTTGCCCTGCACTGCTGGCACCTCGTGTGCCGCTCCAATATAAATAAGACGAGCCTCTTCAACGCCGGCAATCACTTCAATTGGAAAACCTAATGCTTTTTCTGCATCCTCGACAAATTGCTGGGCATTTTTAGCCACGCGCAATGTATTGGTTGCGACCGCACGAACATTTGCGGGATCAAAACCACGGATGCGCTCACCAAAACGTCTAATAGCGGTTAAGCCACGCTGATAAGCATCGTTCCCGAGTAATTTGTTGTCTGTAAGACCAGCTGCTAACCGAACCGTTTCGCGCAGAGTATCGATGGGACGTAATTGGGTTCCAGAAGGTGTATTGACCGCCTGAGCCACAAGCATACGAAAACTATTGGATCCCAAATCCACTGCAGCAACGAGTTCAGCTGAGTTTATTAAAGGATCTACGGGATTGGCTGCCAAATTATTCCCCAAAATGGAATGCTGTATCAATTGTGTCTATTTTATGTAAAAACCATGACACATTGATGAAATCAATAGCAAGCCGATTTGGCTGGGAATGACAGACCAGTCTAAGCTGCTAGGTTTTGTTCAGAACTAGAACAATCGCGATTTCCAAAGCTACATAAAATGCAGCAGTCGCCAGATTTGGGCTTCAGAATGGCACTACAAGAATGGCAGCGATAGAGATGCTGGGAAAAGCCTCTCTCTGTTCGAATAACGGCAGAGGCTTGACAGTGAGGGCAAGTAAGGACCGATTCAAAATCTAGAATAGATGTGTTCACAATGCAATGATGAGTGAAGAATATTTCAAGACTGTGACAATGCAAATTACGTCATTAATCTGTTGTACTAGGGCTCCAAAAAGCTTGAATCACGAATTCTTGATCTGAAATCTTCTCAATTAATTGATCCATTTCATCACCATCTACCGCAGAGGCTGTTAATACCGCCTGAATTTCAACATCTTCAGCGCCAAATTGATGGACCTCAATATCTTGGGTTTGATAACCAGCCTCCTCCAAAGTCTTGATAAATTGCTTTAAGGCGTACTTTTGAGCATGCTTAGGCGTAATGATATAAATCGAATTCGTAACCTCCACCGCTTCCGTATCCAAGGGCTGTTGATTAATCAAGCTCACCACTGGTCGTAATAGGGTATTTGCAGCCAAAACGAATACGGTAGCTAAACATGCTTCCAAAATAAGGTCAGCACCGGCACAGGCTCCAACGGCGCCTGAGGCCCAAAGGGTTGCCGCTGTATTGATACCACGCACATTACCCTCTTCCCGCATGATGACGCCTGCACCCAAAAATCCAATACCAGAGACTACATAGGCCATCACATGAACTGCGCCGTCATTCCCAGTCAAACGATTTGCTGCATCCACAAAAATGGCAGCACCAATTGCCACTAAGATGTTAGTTCTTAAGCCCGCTGTTCGTTGACGATACTGACGCTCTAGCCCTATCAAACCCCCCAGCACAAACGCTGTACATAGGCTGATGGCTGTATCAGTTAGCGAGCCATAGTTAATGTTATTGATAAATTGCATTAGAAATGAACTGCTTTATCCAATCGCATTAAATAATTTCGTCTAAGCGTAGCGAAAATTTGGTATCCACCAGAAAAGGATTCTCATCCTTTACTTTCGGATGATTTGGTTGCTCGCTACTTGCATTGATTTCCTGAGAATGCAAATTCCCAGCCGAGCCAACCCTGAAAGCTATAGGAATATATTTGGCGAGATTCTCAGTCATTGCTAGGGCATCCTGTATGAAAGCACTGAGCTAATCTTATGACTTATTTATGGCAGTTTTATGAAGCCTATAGCAAGCCAAATCAGCGAAAAATCAGGCCAAAACCCCTTTTAAATACCAAAAAAAGCTGTTTTGTCATATTACTTTGCTAGGATTGACGCTAACTTAATTCATAGGTTGAAAGAAGATGAGCAAGTACCAATACGAAGACGCTGTTAAGCAATTACAAGAGTCCGGCAGCATTGGCCTGGTTGATTTGAAGAATCTTCCCCACGAGGATCTTGTAGAGCTTTTTGAAGAGATTAAGGTGTGGTGTCTCTATGCCAATGGCAAAGCCGACAAACTACCTAAAGAATCTAAAAAGAAGAAGAAAAAGAAAAAAGAGTAAGTTGCTTATGAACTAACAAGCAACACGTTCTTTGGGGAAGCGCAACATAAACTTGCTGCCTCTTCCTGGCGTACTTTCGATCACCAACTGCGCTTGATGCCTATTAGCAATATGTTTGACAATCGCCAAACCAAGTCCAGTGCCACCTGTATCTCTTGAACGACTGCGATCAACCCGATAAAAGCGCTCAGTCAAACGAGATAAATGCTCAGATGCAATACCAGGCCCACTATCAGTCACAGAAAACTCTCCCTGCCCCTGTTCGTTCACACTCCAATTGACACTAATAGAGCCAACATCTGGCGTGTAGCGAATCGCATTAGAAACTAAATTACTAAAAGCCGACAGAATCTCTCGCTCATCCCCCAACAAGTTGCATTGGGAATTCACCTCAAAATTTAAAGCATGTTTACCTTGAGAGAGAGCCTCTGCATCATTTCTCAATAAAGCCATCACGGTTTCTAGCTTAACAACTGCACTAGCAGCAGGCAGTGTATTTGACTCGAGATTAGCCAATGTCAGCAAATCTTCTACGAGACTTTTCATGCGCTGTGCTTGTGACATCATCATCTCGAAGTACTGATCCTGTTGATCTTTTTTTAACTCAAGAGATTGGACTGTTTCCAGAAAACCCATCAAAACCGTAATCGGGGTACGCATCTCATGCGATACATTGGCCACGAAATCGCGTCGCATTGCGTCTGCCTTCTGTAGATCTGTCACATCTTGAACCAATAGTAAATTGCGCTTTTGACCAAAAGGAAAGGCCTGAAGCATTAGACTCAAGCTGCCGTCAGGACCCATGCGCTCCATCAAGAGAGGTTCATCAAAATTTCGTTTACTTAAATACTGAATGAACTCAGGGCGACGAATCAAGAAATTAATTCGTTGCATCACATCGCGCTTGAATATCAGCCCAAAGAATCTTTCGGCGATGCTATTGCACCATTCAATTTGATCATTCTCATCCAGCATCACAATGCCATTAGGCGATGCTTGGAATGCCTCAATAAAGCGATCGTGTTGCTGCTCGATATTGCGAATGCGTTGCTTTAAATTTCTGACCAAACGCTGCAATCTAAAAAAGACCTCTTCCCAAAATCCACTGGGTAAAGGCATATTTTCGACAGAATCAGAGAGGATAAATTTTCTCAGGCGCGCTAAATTGATGTAGGCATAAACAAGCGGAATAGATAAAACTAAGATGCCTGCTGCAATTGCCCATTCAGAACCCCAAAACGCCATCACAACAAATGCGGCAACGAATGCAACACAGATAATGACAAAAAAGCGGGTAAGAACGGCTAGCATGCTGCAATATTAGAGCATCTCTAAAGCTAGCTAGAAATTTTCCTTAAAACCCTGAAATTACGGGGTTAGGTTTCCGTTGGCGTCTTGGTAATACGGTATCCGCTACCACGGACAGTCTCGATGTAACGGTCGCAGTCAAACGGTACAAGAGCAGCTCTTAAACGCTTGATATGAACATCCACCGTTCTTTCCTCGATATAGACCTCGCTGCCCCAAACTTTATCCAAAAGACTAGCGCGTGAGTGAACGCGTTCAGGATTGGCCATGAAGTATTGCAATAGTCGGAATTCAGTTGGCCCCAGTGCAATAGACTTTGGATCTTGATTAGGCCAAATAGCCAATACGCGATGTGAACTTGGGTCAAGCTTTAGCGGGCCAACAGCCAGTGGTCCGGTATCTTCCATAGGCATCTGCCTACGTAGAATTGCCCTCACCCTAGCAATCAGCTCTTTAGGTGAGAAAGGTTTGGTTACATAATCATCTGCCCCAGAATCCAAGCCAAGAACCTTATCAGATTCTTCACTCTTAGCGGTCAGCATCAAAATGGGCAAAGCTTTTGTTCGCTCATTGGATCGAAGCTCTTTTGCAAACTGAACACCCGACTTTCCAGGCAGCATCCAATCCAATATGATCAAATTTGGAAGCTGATCCTTCATCATTGTTAGGGCAATATCGGTTTGCATAGCCCTTTCAACCTCGAATCCCGCATGGGATAGGTTAATCGCGATCAATTCTGCAATTGATGGCTCATCCTCAACTATGAGTATGCGGTGAGTCATTG
>ERZ650311.1760-NODE-1760-length-10208-cov-7.163597_pt1 | contig 10208 bp, 14 predicted proteins | sample MGYA00376247_ERZ650311 | MGnify/ENA primary metagenome ERZ650311 (study PRJEB26733, sample SAMN07839324) | wastewater metagenome | biome: small river; feature: stream; material: water | place: USA: North Carolina | collected 2016-07-28 ... | reverse complement strand
CGTATCGAGCCGTGGAGCTCGGAGTATACCCGTAGCGCGCAAGTCGCGAAGATGAGAAGGGGGTGAGCAAAGTCCGCACCCCTGCGGGCTGCACCGCCTGCCGTACCAGCGACCACCCGCGTGAGGCGCACTTCGACCCCGCCCTAGCCCGTGTCGAGGCCGAGCGGTGTGCAGCCAAGGGCGATAACGCCGGGGTCGCCATGTGGCGATGGGTGGCAGCCAACGCCGAGCGGAGAACGTGCTCGTGATGAACCCTTGACGCGCAGCAGCGCAACGCGATACGGATACAACATGGACAGCAGCACACCACTACGGCGAATGCGCGATTCCAAGGCCCTCTCCCTCTCGGAAGTGGCAGAGCGCACGGGCCTCAGCGTCAGCGTGATCTGGTCTCTCGAGACTGGCCGGCGACTACGGCCGCACCCCAAGACGCTCCGGCTTCTGGCCGAGTGCTACGAGGTGACCCCCGACGAGGTGCGCGCGGCGTTCGCGGGGGTGGCCGCGTGAGCGCCACGGTGGCCATCCAATGGCTCTCCGAGGCCATCGCTTTGGGCGAGGTCATCACGGCCGCCGACCGGGCGTCGGCGTTGGACGTGGCCGCGTCATGCGATCCCGAGGATGCATCGGTCATCTTCGCGCTGCTGAACGTCTTCATGTGGGAGCACTCGGACAAGTGCCCGCCCATGCCTGCGCCTCGCACGCCAGCCGAGCAGGCTGCTCTAGACGCCGCCATGCGCGTGGCCTATGCCCCCGACCCGTACCCGTGCCGCTCGAGGCCCGTGCGGGGCATCCTGGCGGCGGCGTGGGCCGAGTTGGAGGGTGGGCCTCGGGTCGACCGGGTGGCGTCTGCCAAGGTCATGCGGTCGGCGTCGGTTGAGGACCGGGGCTTGCTCATGGCGCTGCGGGGTGGCCGGTGAGTCGCACCGCCCGAGAGCGCTTCGCAGCGCTGCGCCAGTCGTTCTGGCGACATCCGCGCGTGACCAGCGTGAGCAAGGCCGCTCGGGGCGTCTACGCCTCCGGGCTGTCCTACTGCGCTGACTCCGAGTCGGACGGCTTCATCCCTGAGCGCGTGGCCGTGGTCATGTTGGCAGAGGGGGCCAAGAGGGACGTGGCCGAGTTGGTGAGCGCTGGCATGTGGTCCACTACCGAGGGCGGCTATCAGGTGGTCAGCTATCTCGAGCACAACCAGAGCAAGGACGAGTTGGCCGCCATGCGCGCGGCTGCCTCCGAGGCAGGCAAGAGGGGTGGTCGTCCGAAAGGGTCCGCTAAGCCAACCCTAAAGGGTACCCTTTACCCAACCCTTACGCCTACCCTTGAGGGCACCCCTAAGCCTTTCGAAAGGGTTGATAAAGCAGACTTAGACTTAGAAGGAGACTTAGAACCTCCTCTTCGAGTCGGCGAGGATGACGCCCGGCCTGACCCCGAGAGCCAGATCCAGCAGCTTCTAGCCCAAGGACCCACGACCCCGGCTAGCGCATGGCGCCTGCTGGAACTGCTGACCGCCCTAGAAGCCGCTCCCGATGGCCGCCCCTACGTGAACCTCGGTATGGCATCGGCAGCCGACTTGACCCGCATGGGAGAGATTCTCGGGGCCGCTCGGAAGGTGCCCGACTGCACACCCATGCGTGCCATCGCGGTGGAGTGGTCGAGCCTGCTGGCCCTGGTCGCAGACGGCACCATCGAGGCACCCCGCGCCCCGGCGCCCTACTTCCGGAAGCTCTTCGGGCAGTTCGCCACCATGCACCAGAAGGCCGCCGAATGACCGCCGTCGAGAGCGCATACCTAGCCCAGCTGCTAGACCAGCGCGCCAGCGAGGTGCGCCGCCTGGCGGTGCCCAGCGAGGCCCTGACCGACGAGCGGCGGGACATCTACAGGGCGATCGTGACCAGCGCCCTAGACACCGACGTGGTGAGCCCTGAGCGGGTAATTGCCGAGCTTCGCGAGATGGGCCGACTCGAGCGCGTGGGTGGGGACCGTGGCATCCACCTGCTCTCAGAGCAGACGGGCATGGTGCCGGCCGACGGGGCACGGGCCGAACTGCTGGCCGCCGCATCCGCCCGCGTCATCGCCCGCACCGGCATGATGTTGGGCTCGCTGGCGGGCGCAGGGCAGTCCAGAGAGGCCGCCGACGTCATGCGCAGCGCGACCTCCCTGCTGGCGTCGTTCGCAGGCGACAAGGCCACGCCGCTCAAGTCCATGCGGGACCACATCAGCGAGTGGACCCGCCGCGCCACGGACCCCGAGCGCCGAGCTCCACGCATCCAGCTGGGCGCGCTCGAGGATGACGTGGGCGACTACGCGCCCGGGAACATGGGCCTGATCTACGGCTTCTCGCACACCGGCAAGTCGCACCTGATGCAGTACATGGAGCGCCGCTACGCAGAGCAGGGATACCCCACGCTGCGGGTGTCGTGCGAAGACCCGGACCACCTGAACGCCGGGCGCCTGGTGTCCGAGGTGGTTAACCGTGACGTGACCCGCCCTGGGATGCACGATGACGCGGCCATGCAAGGACTCATCGCAGCCACCAAGCACCCCAAGGACCACTGGGACAAGCGCTTCGTAGTGGAGCACACGTCCAGCGTCGAGAGCATCTGCGCGACCATGCGCGCGGCGGCCCACGAGAAGGGCGTGCGCGTCGTGTTCGTGGACTACGCCCAGATGCTGCGCGTGCAGTCGACGGCGGCGCAGGACAACCCCGAGACACGCCTGAGTGACGCCGTGGCCGCGCTGAAGGAGTGCGGCAAGGAACTGGCGGTGCAGCTGTGGCTCGGCTCGCAGGTGACCGTGCGCGAGCCGAAGAAGGTCAACAAACCAAGCCCGTTCGACCTCAAGGGCTCGAGGGCCATCTACGAGAAGGCCGAGAGCGCGCTGGCGCTGTGGGTCGCGGGAGACGGGGAGAGGTACGTGGAAGTGCAAAAGAACAAGAGCGGCCACATCGGCGCCACCGCGAAGATCGTCGCGGGCGCTGGCGGCGTGATCAAGGACCTGATTCACGGCGAGCCCGTGGCATCCAACGAGGCGACCGGGCCTAGCCGGTGGAGGAAGTGATGAGCAACCTATCCCCCGGCCAAGAGGTCACTGTCTCGCCCAGTGGGATCACCGCAGAGGTGCTCTACGTGCGCGGCGAAACGGTCCGTGTGCGCAACGTGAACAGCGGCAAGGCCCGCACGGTCGCGATCAAGAACGTCACCCCGAAGCGGGAGAGCAAGGTGCTGACGGTCGGCCCTGTGCCGATGAACAGCATCGCGGACATGCTGGCGCCCATGCAGCGCGTCTATGACCAGAGCTCCAGCCCCGTCCCGAAGCCCGTCACCCTCACCAGCCCCGCGTACCTCGCGTACGTGCGCAAGCACCCCTGCTGCCTCTGTGGCGCCAGCCCGAGCGAGGCGCACCACTGGAGCCACCACGGCGGGGTGATGGGTGCCAAGGTGGACGACTACCGCACCATCCCGATCTGCGACCCATGCCACACGGTCGAGTGGAACGCGGCGGGCACGTTCTCCGGCATGGACCGGGTGGCGTCCGAGGCGTTCACGCTGCGCGTCCAGCGGGAACTGCTGCTGGCCTGGACGGCAACCCGCATCAGTGACGGCGACATGGTAGACGCGCTCATCCGCGTGATTGGAGGGGCCGATGCATGAGCCGACCCTGTGCACATGGTGCGGCAAGCGACCCACAAGCGATCCACATTGGTGCACTCCAGCACCTGACGACCCAGGCGAGTACGCCCGCACGTGCCTCCTCTGCGGCCTCGACGAGGGCCTAGGCGAGAACCGCCTGTGCGCTACCTGCTGCCCTCCTGCGCCTTGGTGGGCGTCGATCCTCCGCACGGTGGACGAGAGGGCGCTGCTGCTGCGGCTGTGGCGAAGGGTGCGACGATTCATGGCGCGATGCGCCGGAGAGGGAATGTGATGGACTACGCAAGAGCTCTGGTAGAGCACCCGAGGTGGCGATGGGAGCCGGGGATGCGAGCGTCCTACGGCATCGCCACGGAGATCGTCGACTACGGCGACGGCGCGCCCGACGTGCGCTGTGACAGCGGCGCGGGGGGCTGGGATTGGTCGCAGCACCACACGCTAGACATCAACCACCCCGCCACCAAGGGATGGCTGCTGCACATGCTGCGGGAGGCTGTGGAGGGACATGCGTTCTGCGATCTTGAATCTACAGAGCCGGACGAGTGGCGTGTAAACGCCGACTACCTTGAGATGGACGGTCCATGGGACTTCCCAACCGCCCCCACCGAAGGCGAAGCCCTAGCCGCTGCTCTACTGGCTGCCTGGGGGGATGCGTGACCGAGTTCGTCACCCAGCGCATCCGCGTCCACATCGCCTGCAAGCCCCTGCCCAAGGGCCGCCCTCGCGTGGTCAACGGCCGAGCCCACACGGACCCCAAGACGCGCGCCTACGAGAGCAAGCTGCGCATGGCCATGGCCATGGAGGCGAGTCGTGTCCGCTGGGCCATCCCACCCGGAGACGTCGTGGTGGACATCGTGCTCCGCTTCGGCAGCGCTGTGCATGGCGACGTGGACAACTGCGCGAAGGCCATCCTAGACGCTGCCCAAGGCGTGCTCATGGCGAACGACAAGTGCGTGCGGTCGCTCTACATCGAACGCGAGTGGGCGACCGCTGAGCGGCCCGAGGGCATCACGGTGACCGTGACGTCGAGCCCGATGGAACCACGGCCGAAGAAGGCCAAGATCAAGCGCGCTGCGGCGCGAGAGGAGACACGATGACGACACGACAAGAGGCAATCGACGGGGTGAACCGGCTCTTCGACCGCATCGGGGCGGCAGTCCGCTACTGGCCCGTCTATCCGCCGATCGACGGCATCCCACCAGTGGACACGACGACGCGATCCGAGGCGTGGACGCTCGGCGATGGATCGGTGGTCGTACTCGTCGTCGGAAAGACCGGTGGCGTCCATTTGTCTCACGTGGAGGTTCGTCATGGATGAGCGGAAATCGGTTTACACGGTGATCGACGACGAGCAGATGTCCCGTGTTCGCGGCGCGCTGGAGGATGTCACGAGCCTGGTTGATTCACTGCGTCTCGGCTGCGAAATCGCGTATCGGCGCGAGCCGACGCAGGCCGAGGGCGACGCCCATGAGTACCGGCACGACCAGAGCATGGGCGCGTCTTACGGCGCCAACGAATGCTTCGTGCCGATGGGTGGCCATCATGGCTGGAAGTGCAATTGCGGAACCTGGGTATGGGGCGGTCCGACAGTCTGTCAGCGGTGCGTCGACCGCGAAGCGGTCAAGGTCGCGTTGGAGTGGAAAGGCGAGCTGGAGCGCATGCGGGCCCTCTTCGGCGAGATCGCGCCATGCGGGTGCATGGAGTGCGCCCCCCTGCGTGCTGCTGAGCGCGCGGCGGTCAAGCCCACCATCCCCCTGCGCATCCGCGTGGGCGTGACGGCGGATGGCAAGTGGAGCGCGTTCGGCCGGTCCATCGGCGGGACCGCTGGCCACATGAGCCCCACCGACGTAGTGGGCGAGGACATCGGCGACCACGGCCCCATCGTCGCCTGGCACTGGGTCAGAGCGGAGGTCCCGATGCCCGAGACAGAGCAGGGTGACGTGGCTGGGACGGTAGAGCAGCCCTGCGCGGGAATGCCATCCGACCAGAAGGGGTCCCGATGACCCCCACCCTCACCAAGCACCCCCGCTGCGAGCCAGCGTGGCAGCCTGAACAGGGGTCGCGCGCGCGCGTCCGGTAACGCATGGCCAACGGAGATCGCAAGTACAACGCCCAGGTCCACACGCAGATCATCACGTTCATGCGGACGGGCATCGGCTACCCGCGTGCCTGCCTGCTGGCGGGCCTGACGTACCAGACCGCACGCACATGGCGGGACGCTGGCATGGAGGACCCTGACAGCCCGCTAGGCGCCTTGGTGCGCGACGCAGCGGCAGTCGAGGCTGACCGGCTAGGCAAGCTGGAGCGCGTGGTCTGGGATGCCGCGCTGGACGGCGACGTCAAGGCCAGCCAATGGCTGCTCGAGCGCCGTGTCCCTGGTGAGTACGGCACCAAGAGCACCGTGGACGTGGTGACCCACTCGCCGGAGCCAGCGATTCCGGCTAGTATCAGCACTGCACAGCTCGAGGCCGAGCTAGAGGAGATGGACCAATGAGCAAGCACCACAATCCGCGCAACAGCATGATGCCCGCGCCTCCGCAGCCGAACCCGGAACCCGAGCGCGACACGAGCCCGCCCATGCGCGCGTACGCCGTCAACCGCACCAGCGAAGGCTGGGATCTTCGCGTCCTGCTGCTGCCGCCTGACGTGGTGGAGCAGTACACCGTGAAGCAGAACGCGGACGTGCTGCCCATCGTGATCGCGAAGCTTGCCATGGACATCGAGCGGGTGGCCGAGGGGCGCGCGGGCATGGAGCACAGCGCGTGATCGAAGCCGGCATCATCTGCCTGACAGTGCTGGTCATCGGCTGGCTAGGCCGTGGAGCTCACGACATGCGGCTGCGTCTCGAGAGCGAGCGGATGCGCCTGGCTGCTGACACCAAGGCGGCCGAGCGTGAGCCTGCCGCATGGGACGCCTACCGCGAGCGCGTGCATGGCGTGGAGCGGCGGCTAGAGCGCGTCGAGAAGGGCGTCGAGGACCTGAACACGGCCACGGCGCTGGGCCGCAGGCGGTAGTGAGCAGACCCCGGCACGCCATCGTGGCCGAGCTCTGGCGACGCGGGTCGCTGGGGCGCGTCGGTGGGCTGCACTCATCGCAGCGTGAGATCCATGCGCAGTACTACGCGGCTGCCGGTCGCGTGTTCGTGCTGTGCTGCTCTCGCCGCTGGGGCAAGAGCCTGCTCTGCTGCCTGCTGGCGCTCGAGTGCGCGCTGAGCAAGCCCAACGCGAGCGTCAGGTACGCGGCGCCAACCGGCAAGATGGCGCGGCGCATCGTGGTGCCGCACATGCGCAGGCTGCTGGCGCTGTGCCCCGAGCGGCTGCGCCCCAAGTTCGACACGCAAGCGCTGACGTGGACGTTCCCGAACGGCTCGGAGATCGTGCTGGCCGGCTGCGACAGCGGCAACGCGGAGTCTCTGCGCGGTACCAGCATGGACCTTGGCATCGTGGACGAGGGCGGCTTCATGGATGATTTGGACTACGTGGTCACGTCCATCCTGCTGCCGCAGACCATGACCACGGGCGGGCGCCTCTTCATCGCGTCATCGCCAGCACGCACGCCGACGCACGAGTTCACGGCCATCTGCCTGCGCGCTGAGGCTGAGGGACGCTACGCGCACCGCACCATCTACGACGCACCGCACATCACGCCCGACTTGATCCGCGAGTTCATGGCCGAGTGCGGCGGCGAGGACACGACCGACTGGCAACGCGAGTACATGGCGCAGACGGTGGTCGACGAGACGATAGCTATCGTGCCCGAGTTCACCCGCCACGCGGCGACGCTGGTACGCGAGGTGCCCGTGCCCGAGTGGAGGCGCACGCTCGTCGCCTTGGATGCCGGCTTCGAGGACTTGAGCTTTGCGCTCTTCGGCTACCACCATTGGGATCTTGACCTGCTGGTGATCGAAGACGAGATGGTCTGGCACCGCCAGCACAGCGGCATCATCGCGCCGGCCATCCTCGAGAAGGAGCGCAAGCTGTGGGGAGACCTGCCGCCCATCACGCGCGTCATCGATGCGGACGCCATCGTGCGGGCCGACATGTCGCGGATGCATGGGCTCGACTGCCGGCTCCCGAAGAAGGATGACCTCCACGGCGCGGTCAACGCTCTGCGGCAAGCGTGCGCCTCTGGCCGGCTCGCGGTTCACCCTCGCTGCAAGAACCTGATTGCCCATTGTAAGGGGGGCGTCTGGAACCGTTCGCGGAGTGCATTTGAAAGAACGGCCGATTTCGGGCACTATGACGGCGTGGCAGCACTGGTCTACATGTGGCGGCACCTTGACCGCAGCACGAACCCATACCCGAAGAACTACGGGTTGCGGCACGATCAGCACTGGATACGGGACACGGACACAGCACACGCGCTGGAGAGCATCTCCAAGCCGCTGAGGAGAGCACGATGAACGGGGCACCCACGAAGCGCGAGCTATTGGCCATGCTGGACGACGTCACCAAGCAGCGCAACGAGCTCCAGCTGCTGCTATGCGCGTGCGTGGCGCGTGCGGGTGGCGAGGTGACGCTAGGCGGCGGCCTGCTGCGCGGGCTCATGGAGCGGCATCGTGACGTGACCCTCGCGCCCGACGGCGACGGATTCCGCATCACGCTAGAGACCACGGCGCTCGACGATGACGCCCAGACACACGAGGCAGTGCAATGAGCGATCAGGACGACGGCGGCGGGCGGGCAACGGACTACTGGGCCACGCGCGAAGGGCAGCCCATCGTGGCGGCCATCCGCGACCAGATGCGGCGGTACGTGCGGTACAGCGAGGAATGCGGCCTAGCGGGGCTACAGCGCCACGCGCACCGCATGTACTACGGCCTGGACCGCGAGGGCGACTGGACGAACGCCGCGTGCGTGCAGTTCGGCGGGGAGCAGGGAGAGAACGTGCTGCTACGCACGAACCACTACCGCTCGCTCGTGGACCACATCGGCGTGCTGACCACGGGCAGCCGGCCGTCCTACTCGGCGCGCAGCATGAACAGCGACTACAAGAGCCAGGCTCAGACGCTCGTCGCTGAGGGGATGCTGGACTACTACCTGACGGTCAAGCGCCTCGAGACGCAGGCCGTCGAGGCGACGTGGCACGCGCTGCGGTACCAGGAAGGCTGGATGTACATCGGCTGGGATGCGCGCGCGGGTGACCCCGTGAGCGTGACCGAGGGCGAGCCCAGCGAGGATGGCGAGCAGCCGCAGCCGGTTGTCGAGTACGAGGGTGACATCGAGAGCCGCGTGTTCATGCCGCGCGACATCGCTCGCGACGTGACAGCCTCGAGCGTGGACGAAATGCAGTGGATCATCGCTCACCGTCGCGTGCCCCGATGGGACCTGGCCGCGCGCTACCCCGAGCACCGCGACGGCATCCTCCAAGCGCCGGAGTACGACACCGCGTTCGACTACCAGGCGGGCTCGCAGATCATGCGCAGGCGCGCGCAGGGCGAGATGGTGAGCGTGCTCGAGCTGTGGCACGGCAAGACCGACGCGATCCCGGATGGCCGCTTCGCGCTCGTGTGCGGCGATGCGCTGCTCATGGACGGACCGCTGCCGTTCGAGGAGATCCCGTTCGTGGCCATGATGCCCGGCACGATCGACGGCACCGCGTTCGGCTACTGCGGCACCATCGATCTGCTCGCGCTGCAAGAGGCGTTCGACGCGGCCATGTCCACCGTGATGACCAACCACGATGCGTTCGGCAGGCAGACGCTGTGGGCGCAGAAGGGGTCCGGCTTCAAGGCGAGCGACCTAGCCGGCATGACGCTGATCGAGTCGGAAGAGCCACCCCAAGTGCTCAAGCTGATCCAGGCGCAAGGCGAGTCGTACACCCTGATCGACCTGCTGCGCGCCAGCATGGAGGCCATCAGCGGCATCAACAGCGTCGCGCGTGGTGAGCCTCAAGCCTCGCTCAAGAGCGGGTCGGCGCTGGCGCTCGTGCATGCGATGGCGGTGCAGATCAACGCGGCCATTCAGAAGGCGTACGCCAACCTCTTCGAGAAGATGGGGACGATGGTGCTGAGTCGGCTCAAGACGTTCGCCAAGACGAAGCGGATGGCCGAGATCACGGGCAAGGCTGAGCGGTCCATGCTCATCGAGTTCAGCGGCGACAGCATCAAGGACATTCAACGCGTCGTCGTGGAGCTCGGCTCGCCCGTGCTGCGGACTTCGGCGGGCCGGAAGGAACTGGCCGACAAGTGGTTCGAGGCGAGCCTCAACACGTCCACGCCGATGACCTTCGATCAGTACATGGCGGTCATGAGCACCGGCAGGCTCGAGCCCCTCACGCAGCGCCCGCAGAGCCAGCGCTTGAACATCGTGCGCGAGAATGAGGCGTTGCTCGAGGGCAACGTGGACGCCGTGCGCGCACTGGTCACGGACATGCACGCGCACCACATCCAAGAGCATCTCTCGGTGCTGGACGATCCGAGCGTGCGCATGGACAACGTGCTGGCGGCCAACGTCCTCGCCCACATCCAAGAGCACAGCAATCTGTGGGTGAGCGCAGACCCCGTGCTGCTTGCTGCGACGGGCCAGCAGGCCGCTCCAGCGCCCGCTATGCCGCCTCCGATGCCGA
>ERZ650311.1759-NODE-1759-length-10210-cov-6.115116_pt1 | contig 10210 bp, 9 predicted proteins | sample MGYA00376247_ERZ650311 | MGnify/ENA primary metagenome ERZ650311 (study PRJEB26733, sample SAMN07839324) | wastewater metagenome | biome: small river; feature: stream; material: water | place: USA: North Carolina | collected 2016-07-28 ... | reverse complement strand
AGTTCAGACGTGTGCTCTTCCGATCTTGCTCTCCGCGCTCGGCGCCGCGCGCGATCGGCTCGCCTCGCTCACGCCCGCGAAGGCCTCGCAGGCCGCGCGCCACCTCCGCACCGTCCTGGACATCCTCGGGGGCGCGTAGCCCCGTGGATCTGATCGTCCGCATCCGCGGTGTGGGGGATTCCTCGCTCGCGACGGCATTTCGGCCGCTGTTGGCGACGGCGAAGCAAGTCGAAACGGCCATCGCGGACGGCGGGCGCAAGGCCACGTCCGTCTATCGAACGAGCGCGCGCGCGGCCGTCCAGGCGGCCGATCAAGCGGCCGCGGCGGCGGAGAAGGGCGCGAAGAAAGAAGAGCAGGCGCACGAGCGGGCGCTCCGACGCGTCGCCGCGATCCGCGAGCGGTACTACCGCGAGGAGCAGGCGCGGCAGGAGAAGGCGGAATCGGCGAACCGGGCGCGCGAGCAGAAGATGGTTTCGGGCGCGGCGCGCACGTTCGGCAGCCTCGCGCGAACAGGCCTGAGCACACTCGGCGCCGCGGCGTCGGGCTTCGGCGTCGACTTCTCCCTGCAAGGTGGTCTCTCGCGCGGGATGCAGCGAAACGCGACGGCGATCGCGCTCTCGAATGCCGCGTACAAGGAAGGTGGCCCCCGCGAGTCTGTGGCTGGCCTGGAGTCGCAAGCAATGGCGACGGGGGCTCGATACAAGCTCGATCCGACGGGCATCATCGAGGGCCTCGCGCAGTACCAGAAGCTCACCGGCGATCTGGCGACGGGCAAGGCCGGGCTCGATGGGCTCGCCGCGCTCGCGGGCGCGACAACCACGAAGCTCGACGACATGTTCGCCGCGGCGGGCAACGTGGGCAACGCGCTCGGCGAAGTAGGCGCCGAGTTCAAGACTCCCGAGGAGAAGGCGAAAGCCGTTCTCGAAGTGATGAAGAGCGTTGCGGCGTTCGGGCAGGAGGGCGCCGTTGAGGTGTCGGACCTCTCGAAGCAAATGGCCAAGGTCGCCGCTGCCGCCGGCTTCTTCGAGGGCGATCGGTCCGGCAACCTCCTCAAAATGACAGCCCTTGCGCAGCTTGCTCGCCAGTCCGGCGGTGCGGCAAGTGCCACGCAGGCGGCCACGTCGGTGCTCTCGTTCGCGAACATCCTCCGTACGCCCGCGCGTCGCGCGCAGTTCAAAGAGGCGGGAATTGACGTCGACTCTGCGACGCAGAAAGGCCAGCTTCGCGACCCGATCTCGATCATCAAAGAGGCGCTAACGAAGACGGGCGGCGCCATCGAGCCCATGAAGAAGCTCTTTGCGAACGTCATGGGCGACAAGCCAGTGACGGCGCTCGCGACGGCCTACAACAAGGCCGGTGGGGGCGACGCAGGCATGAAGGCGGTAGACGCCATGCTCGCGAAGTTCTCGGGTACGATGAGCGACGGCCAGATCGCCGCGAACAACGCCGAGCGGATGAAAGGAAAAGAGGCGGAGGGGATCGCGTTCCAGATCGAGCTGGACAAGGTCACTTCGGCGCTCGGGACGGAGCTTGCGCCCGCGCTCAAGTCGCTTGCTCCCCTTGCGGTGGACGTTGCGAAGGGGCTCGCGGGAATCGTGTCCTTCGGCGCGCAGCATCCTGGAATGGCGATCACGGCGGCGATCGTGGCGAGCATCGGGAAGGCGGCGCTGGGGGAAGTCGTGGGCAAGGCGGTCGGCGGGATGCTGTCGAACATGACCGCTTCGAGCGCGGGGCTTGGCATTCTCGCCGCTGCGGCCGTCGCGGCCGCGATTGCAATCGCCGACTACCAGGACAAGAGCGACGCCGCGAAGAAGGGGGCAGGCGACGATCAGGCCCTCATTCGCAAGGCCGAAGAGCAGCTCCGCAAGACTGGCACCGTCGACAAGGAGACGATCGACGCGATCGCGCAAAAGCGGGCCGAGGTCGCCGGAGCACAAGCGGTCGCGCGCACGGGCGGCGTTGAAGACCTTTCTTACACGCAGATCCTCGCCGCAAAGATCACCGGCGGTGCGGATCAGGTGGCGGCAGGCGAGGGCGCGACGCGCGCGGCCAAAGAGATGGGCCCGGAGAAGCTCGACGCCCTCGCATCGAGGCTCGATGCCCTGATCGCAGCCTACTCGAAGACGCAGCGCGTCCACGTCGAGAACGCGGCCGATCTGCGCGGGCCCGCCCCCGGCCCGACCCCCACGCCCGGCTCCACGGGGGTCCACTGATGTCCGCTATCTCGCAGCTTCAGATTGCCAGCCACGGCGGCATTCAATTCCCATACACGGACTGCCGTGTTTCGATCCAGGCGCGCCACCATGCGCACGTCTATATCCACACGTCGGGCGGCGAGCTGGAGAAGATGGGGCTCGCCCTGCGCAAATTCAGCTTCACGATCCCGGCGCACGACACCTTGCAGCCGCCCTTCCGCAACTTCTACAGCCAGACTCTCCCGAAGCTCTGGGCGCTGTGGTCTTCGCTCGCGACGGCCCCGCTGATCGTGCCCTCGATTGGCACCGTCCAAGCGATGGCCACCGATGCGACTCGGCGCATCGGGCCCCTCACGTCCGGGGAGCCTGTCGAGGTGCAGCTCCTCGAAGACTCGAAGACGATGGAGACGCTTGCCGCGGTGTTTCGCCCGTCCGTCTCCGGCCTCGCCACGCAGGTTCGCACGGTGGTCCGCTCGGCGCCTCCCGAGGTCCCGACGAGCCTCCTGGACCGGCTCACAGCGGCCGTGTCTCAGGCGCTCTCGTACGCCGCGCAGGGCGACGTCATGGCGCGCCAGTGGTCCGCGACGATCGGGCACGTGGCCACCCTCTGCGAGACGATCTACCGCACTCCGGCGCTCGCACTGCCGATTCACGTGGCGATGCTCGACGCGCTCCTCGATCTCCACGTCGCCGCGATCCAGCTCCGCCAAGACGCGACGCGCCGCGGGCGCGCCGTGCTCACGTGGCCCACGCGCACACCCTCCCGGCTCTCCGTCGTCCAGATTGCCGCGTGGATCTACGGGCGCACGGACCGAGCCACAGAGCTGCTCGCCCTCAACGAATGGGATCCTCTAAACGTGCCGCAGGGCTCGATCGTGAGGTACTATGTTTGACCTCGGCGGCGAGCGCGTGCGAATTCGGCTCGGAGGCGAAGAGTCGTACACGATCGAGCGGTACGAGATCCGCCAGTCCTTCACGACGCAGCCCGGGAGCTTCGCGCTGCGCGTGGGGCACTCGGGACTTGTGCGCGACCTCCTGAGGGCCTATCCGCCCGGGACCGAGTTCGATCTCTTCGTCGATCTGCCGGACGGGCGGCAAGTCCGCATCATGAGCGGTCGGATTGACCATAACGGGGTGGAATCGTCCGCGGGGGCAAACGAGGTCACGCTTCGTGGACGCGATTGGATGGCGCCTCTCCACGACGGGATGAGTCGCGCGGAGCGCACGTTCGGACGCGTGACGTTCACGGCGCTGAATGAGAAGGTGCTTGTCCTCTCCGGCGTCACAGACCCCACGCTGTTCTACGACAACACGGACAACCGGCTTGCGGTGCAAGGGACACCGAAGATCGAGAAGACCGAACAGCGAACGCGTGAATTCGAGATCCAGGACGGGCAGCCCCCGCGCGTCGCGATCGTCTCCACGGGCGAAGGCGCCGGCTCTCCCTTCGCCTTCGACACGGTCGCAGCGACGGCCGATCGAATGGTCGCGCTTCCGGACACGGTCAAGGAAGTCGTCAAGATGGTCGGCTATGACGTGCCAAATCCGCTCAAGCTCAAGCTGGGCACGTCGTATCTGCATTTCCTCCAGCAGGAGAACAACCGAGCTGGCCTATTCCTCTTCGCGGGCGCCGATCCTCGCACGTACATCCTCACTCGGCCCAACGTGCTTCAGACGCCCACGTGGCGTATCACTCGACGTCGCGGGCAGTCGTGGGGGATCCTCGAATCGCCACACTACACGAACGACACCGCGGGTCGCTACTCGCACTACTTCGTGCGCGGGCGCGGGGGAGGCGGTCCGGACGGACGCAAACAGATCGAGGGGCTCTATGTGGACCAGGAGATGGTCGACTATGGCCTCCTCAAGGACTGGAGTCACGAGGACGCGATCGCGAAGACGTCGAAGGGCGCCGAGTACCTCGCTCGGCGCATGGCGGCGGAGAAGGCGCGCGCCGGCTGGTCTCTCACGTATCCCTTGCGCGGGCTGTCGTGGCCCACGATCGCAGGCGGCCGCGCGGTGTGGTGCCCCGACGGGATGGTGGAGCTCGAAGACGAAGAATTCGGGCTCTCCGGCCCGTTCTGGATCTCGGACGTGGCGATGTCCGGCGGCGCGAACGACAAGACGTCTTCGATGATCACGCTTCACCGTCCGGCACACCAACTGTACGGTGACGAGGTGCTCCCGGTGCGCGCAGGAAAGGGGAAGAAGTGATGATGCAGCATGCGCTCACGGTGGTGTCCGCGCTCGCGAAAGGCCTTGTCCGCTTCGGCCTCGACAGGCTCGGCGTTGTCGGCGCAGAGGACGAGAAGGACGCATCGAGCGGGCTCCCCGTCGAGGCATGCCATCCCTACGGCCTCCGTTCGCGCCCCCGCGATCCCGACGTGGACGCTGCGGGCAATCCCACGAAGGGCGCGGGGCTCCTCTTGCTGGACTTCGGCGGCGGTGACGAGGGCGGGATTCCCACGCAGGATCCCCGCGTCGCGCTCCCGGACGAAGGCAAGGGCGGCTGTCAGATCTACGCGTGGACGGGCTCGGGCGTGTCCTACGTGCTGATCTCCGGCGACACGGGCTCGATCACGCTCAAGGTCGGTGCGGGCTCGATCCTCCTGGACGGCGCGACCGACGTCGGCGGCACGGGCGGCGCAGCCATCGCGCGAGCTCCGGAGCTCCAATCGAGGGCGGCGGCGCAAGACGCGTTCAACGCGGCGGTGTCGTCGGCCCTGACGGGCCTCGGGGCGCCGGCGCCGCCCGCGGTGCCGCCGCTGGCATCGAGCGTGGCCGCAACGAAGGGCAAGGTGGTGTGATGTCCGGCGCAGGTTCCGAGTACGCCGGGCAAGGCCTCGCGGGCGCAGAATCCCCCGCCGCGCTCTCCGCCGGCCCCGTGCGCGGTGTTCCGCGCGCCCTCGACTTCTCGGCCGCTGCCTTCGCCTTCGACGCGACCACGGGCCGCTACGCGTCGATCCATCCTGTCGATCAGCGCGTGCGCCTCGCCCTGCTCCGCACGCGGTACGTACGCGAGGGCGATCGCATCCTCCCCGCGATCCCCTCCGATCCCGATCAGGGCTTCGACTGGACCACGCCGTTTCAGTGGGGAGAGAAGCTCTCCGCCGACGTGACCGACCGGATCCGCGACGCACTCTCGCGCGCGGGGCTCGTCCTCGGCGTCGACATCGAAGAGGTGCGGATTGCGGTGTCCAGCATCCGCAACGCGGGCCGGGTGAGCTGGGAATACGTCTATCGCCGGATCGCCGATGGCGCGGAAGTGACGGTGACGAATGGCATTGGATAAGCTCATTGTCTGGAACGGCGACGCGATCGAGCGGCGATTCAAGCGCTCCTACAAGATCGCCGCTCCGGAGGCCGACGTCGACAACGGCCAGCCCGTCGTGGACGCGCGCACGGCGCGGGATCTCGTGCTCCCCCTGATCGCAAACGCGATCACGACGGCCGACACCTCCTCACTCGATGGCCGCACGGATGCGGATCTCGATGCGATCGGACGCGCGGAGGGCATCGCTCGCCCCGCCGCCGTGGGGGCCTCGGGGTACGTGCTCGCGAGCACGGCCGCGGGGGGCGCGACGATCTACCAGGGCGACGAATGGCGCCCCGACAACAGCCAGATCCGCTACCAGTGCGCGATCACTGGCACGTACGCGGACGGCGCTCAGGTGCCAATCGTGGGCCTCGATGTGGGGCCCGGGACGAACCTCCCCGCCGGCGCAACAGGCGAGTGGTCCGCGCCGCGCTCGGGCTGCAACGCCGCCGCTGTGGTGTGGTCCGAGGGTCTCACGGGCGGCCGTGATCAGGCCGACAACGAAGAGTATAAAGCGCTGATCGTCGAGCGCCGGGCGCGCCCCGCGGTGGGCGCGAATGAGGCGGCGTACGTCGCGCTCATGGAGGATCCGGCCGCAACGGGGATCGCTGTTCAGCGCGCTTTCGTGTGGCCGGCGATCCAGGGAACCGGGATGATCGGCGCTTCGTTCACGATGCGTCCCGCGACGCCCGGCGGCTCTCGTATCCCCTCCTCCGCGCAACTGGCGATCATGGAGGCCGCGCTCGTCGGGACATTCTACGGCGACGACGGAATCATGATGATCTCGCTCGCGGAGGAGGCGGCGACTCTGAAGCTCCGCGCGACATGGAAGAAGGCGGCGGCGGGGTGGTCGTCCTCGATCGCATGGCCGCCGTACAACGGCGGAGCCGCGGTGTACGTGGACAACGCCGCTGCGATCACGGCCTCGGCACTCCGCGTCACGTCCGCGAGCACGACGACGGTGCCGCTTGTGGGGCAGGCGATCGGCCTCTTCAGCACGGAGGCCGTGATCGGAGGCGTCACGCAGCCCGGCTTCGAGAAGAAGACGATCGCTACCGTGACGGAGGTGGTCGCGGGCGAGAGCTGGGATCTCACGTTCGACATGTCGGCCGGCGCCTCTTCGCTGTTCGTGCCGGCGAACGGAGCCCTCGTGTCGCCGTGGTCGGATAGCCTCAATCTGATCGTCCCGCCCGTCGTGGACTACTTCGACCACATGGGGCCGGGCGAGATGCTCGATCCGCTCCCGGACCCCGGGCGGCGAGCTCGCCGGCAACCGGAGAACCCGGAGAGCTGGCCCTCGATTCTGAGCAATCGAATCGATGCGGCCGTGCAAGAGAGCCCGGCCGTGCGCTCCGCGACGCTCGTGGAGCCCTCGACGACGGAGCCGACGAGCACGGGGACGCTGGGCGTGCTGGCCTATTTGCGCCGGCTCACGGACATGGCGGTGTACGCGGAGTGAGGTGGAGACATGGCAGCGGCGAGTAGCAACCCCTGGAATGCAACACCGGCCCGGCGACCCTCCGCGGAGGACCTCGGCGCGGATGCGGCGGGCGTATTCGTTCTCGAAGACGAGGACGTGGACCAGTTCGGCAATGACATCTCGCCTGTGCGCGATGGGCGGATGCTCTATGCCGACATGATGAACCGGTTGCTCGAGGCGGCCGTCGCGGCGGCGACCACGATGCCCGCGCTCGTCGTGACGGTGCGCTTCAATGGGGGGACACCCGTGGTCGATTCGTTCGTGTCGCCGCGAACGACGCGCAAGATCGAAGACATCGAGGCGCGCGACGACGGCACGGGGATCACCACCGTGCGCGTGGTCGACACCACGCTTCCGCCGCCGATTGGCGATCCGCGGGGCACCGTGCACGCCGGGACCGATCCGGCGATCAAGGTGGAGAGCTACAGCGACACGGGGTGGCGCGGCGCGACCGTCACCACGAAGGACGGCGGCACGCTGGCGAACCTCCGTTTCACCGTCGAGATCATGTAGTCCGGAGGCCCGCGATAGATGCCCCGATTCTCGATCTTCACTCCGCTTGGACACCTCCGTTTCTCGCGCATTCCGCCCCTGGGAAAGCGCCTGTTCGACGCGGGTGCCGCCTCGCTCGGAGGCGGAAAACCGGGCACCTACGCGATCACCGGGCGCACGTTTGCGTGGCTGTACGCCTGGTCAATGACGCTTGCGACGGTGGCTGTTTTTCAGGAGCGCGCAGGGCAGCAATGGGACCCGGCGCGCGTGACGGACCTCCTCGAGCTGCAGGAGCGAGAGCGCGGCTCCATTCCCCAGGCGGGCTGGACGATCGGGCAGCGGCGCGCCCAGCTCGCCCGGATGCGGCGGCTCATCCAGGACGTCTCCGCGAATGGCGTGCGCACCGCGCTCGCGGAGCTGCTCGGCGCGGTGTTCCTCGCGTACGTGCCGACCGCGAAGGACGACGCGGTGAACTGGCCCTCGGCGCTCGGCGATTCCCCGATGCTGCTCGCGCTGCCCTCCCTCCCGCGGCGCGTCGCGACGCTCACGAGCTCGATCGCGTCGGTCGGTTCGCCGGTGACGGTGAACTACTCCGAGCGCGCGGCCGGCGTCGAGTGGCAGCTACAGAAGGGCGACGCGGTGGTGATCGAGCCGGAGAATCCGGACCGCGCCGAGCGCGTGACGCTCACGGCGGCCGGCGACTCGGATGGCGGCCCTCCCTACTTCCTGAGCTTCACGCCGACAAATCCGCACGCCGCGGGCGTCTCGATCCTCCGAGCGCCGTTCCCCTTCTGGGCCGGGACGAAGCGGCATTCGCTCGTGATTCTCTCCGCGGAGGGCGCGCTCGATGCGGAGTCGAGACGCCTCGCGCAGTGGCTCATGGAGCGGTATGCCCGCGCGACCTCGACGTGGGATATCGCGGGCGCGAACGACGACGGCGTGAGCGCGGGACCTTTCACCGTGGGCGGCGGAAAGCTGGGCGTCACGCCCATCGGATACGTGGAGTTTTGACATGGCGATCAACATCGACATCGACACGCACTCCGGGCAGCGTGTCGCGCCCATTCTGGCGCTGGTGCAGGTGGAGGTCCCCGCGGCCGACGAGGCGTATGTGCTCAAGGGCGCGGTGGGCGTCGGACTCAACTTCCTCCTGGACCCGGCGTATCACTTCGTCGCGGCGGACTTCGAGACGCCGGGCGCCGCCGACGACACGGTGAGCGTCACGCTGATCGACGGCGACTCGGATCGCGCCGAGAGCCTGGCGACGGCGCTCGGGGTGGACGTCGGTCTCATCTACTCCGCGGCTCTGTGTACGGGGCTCGCGAGGTTGCAGGGATCGACCCAGAGGATCACAGGGCCTTTCGAGGCCTGAGAAGGACGAAACAGCATGTTCACACGCGCGAGACTCCCGGGGCTCTGGATCCTTGGCTCGGTCGTTTCTCCGGCCGAATTCGAGCATGTCGACGACTATTCAGCTGCTCTCGACTCCGCCGGAGGGACGTACGCGCTCGGCGCCGCGCTCATCCTCGGTGGCGCTGGGGTGCACCTCTCCGGGACGAATCACCACGTCCTCGGGTCGGCCACGCTCACGGTGGATTCGCTGGGTTCGATCGTGGTCGCGTCGGGCGGCATGATCAAGCTCGATGGCACGAGCGCCGCGGACATCGAGCTGAAGGTGTCCGCGGGGGTCGCCTCGATCAACGTCAAGGCGGGCGCACAGATCGACGTGCGCGAGAGCGCCGGACTGAACATCTACGGACTCGCCACGCTCAAGGACAACGGCGGCGGCGCGGGCGGGGAGCTGCTCGTCGAGGACACCGCGACGATCCAGCTCGCGAGCGGCGCCGCGATGTCTGCGGCCAGCGGGGCGACTGTTACTCTCGGCGGCACCACGAACGTGTCCAGCACGGGCACCACAACGTGGCAGAACGGTTCCAACCTCACGAGCGGATCAACGGCATTCGCGCAGTGGTCCGGTGAGTGGTGGTTTGCCAAGACACTCAAGATCACGAGTGCGTGCGACATCATCATCCAGGGCACCACGAACTGGATTCAATACGACACGGCGAGGGATTGGAGCAGGACGGGGAAGCTGCTTCTCCCGATGACTTTCGCCGGGGGTTCGACCTCGGGCCCCGCGGATCCGGACGCGTGGGTCGAGAAGTCGGACCTTTCCGCAGCGCCGTGTTTCCGCACCTCATCGGTCACGACGGCCGGCGGGATCAGCGTCATCGAATTCGTCGATCTGCCCATCGGGGGCGAGATCACGGCAGTGACCGTCACCACGAAGGGGACTGACTCGGGCAGCATCGCGAGCACGCGTCCGCAGTACCAGATCGTCAGTTGGGAGGACTCGGCCGCCGCCGGGAACACGACGTACGTGACGCTGCACGGGCTCGAGCGGGCGCGGGAGATCGCCGACGAGACCCGGGCGCGCGTCGAGGAGCGGATGGCCGCGCTCGACGCCGACACGAGCGTGCTCGCGACCCAGGACGAGGCGGAGTACCGCTCGGGCCTCGGCGAGGCGCTCAAGACCGCGCTGGTCGACGGCGACGGCGAACCACCCCTCACGCGCGAGGTGCTGCGCGTCGCCGAGCGGGACGCCACCCGCCGCCCCCAGGTGCACGTGAAAGGCGATCGGCATCGCGCGGTCGAGGGCCGACAGCTCGAAGGCGAGCCGAAACCAGCCGATGGCGGTCGCGCACGCGGCCACGGACACCAGATCGG
>ERZ650311.1758-NODE-1758-length-10214-cov-16.756177_pt1 | contig 10214 bp, 9 predicted proteins | sample MGYA00376247_ERZ650311 | MGnify/ENA primary metagenome ERZ650311 (study PRJEB26733, sample SAMN07839324) | wastewater metagenome | biome: small river; feature: stream; material: water | place: USA: North Carolina | collected 2016-07-28 ... | reverse complement strand
CTACAGCCTGATATCACCTCTACCGTTCCTACAGCCGATTACCTTGCTGATAAATATCGTATGCCGACTGAGAAGGTAAAAGAGATGCAGGCCAACGTCTGCGCGATCGCTGATGGCGAAGGACTTTGCTACAACCTCGATGACACCCTCTCTGGAAATACCTTTGATGCCCACCGCCTCCTTCTATGGGCGGCGACAATCGATAAGCAAGATGTCCTTCTTGAAGCCATGTATTCGGCATATTTTGAAAAGTCCCAGCCACTTTTTAGCCATGCAGATTTAATATCAGTGGCAACTTCCATAGGTCTTGATTCAAGCGACGTTGAGAAAATTCTTAATAGTGAACAATTCAAAGATGAAGTCATCGCAGATCGCACACTAGCTTCACAGCTCGGTGCAACCGGTGTCCCATTCTTCGTAGTCGATATGAAATATGGCATCTCTGGCGCTCAGCCCCTTGAAGCTTTCACTCAAACCCTCGAAGGTGCGTGGGCAGAGGCGCATTCTTAAACCTATAGAATTACGCACTCATCCAGTACTACTGGAGGCGGTAGCTCAGTTGGTTAGAGCCCCGAACTCATAATTCGGTCGTCGTCGGTTCGAGCCCGACCCGCCTCACTTAATTATTTGCGAATACTTTTAACGCTCCCCCATAACACGCAACCCATGTGCGGTTGGTGGAAGAGTCGTAGGTAATGCCGATAGGTTCATTGCAGACTTTTATGGTCTGTAGAACTTTCATATCTGAGGTGCGCACCTTTGAAAGTGTGTCACCGTTGAAGTTAACAACAAAGAGCGCACTGCCATCACTGGAGATATCCAAGCTACGTGGCTTCTCACCTGTCTTAACACTCTTAATGCTCTTGTTTTTGACCAAGTCCCACGCTTGAACTTTGCCCGCTAAGTTCATTGTGATGTACATCTTGGTCTCATCCGGCGAAAGAACTATGGCGCGAGGGTTTGTGCCGACCGGAATCAAAGTTTGGGTGAAATCTTCCAGGTTGATGCGGTGTACTTGAGATCCTCCCATCTCAGCAACGTAAGCAACTTTGCTGTCTTTGGTGATCGCAATTCCGCGTGGATATTTACCAATCTTGATCGACTGCACAGTTTTGCCGCTCTCGATTGATATCACTGTAACTGTGTAAGAGCACCAGTTGCTGACAAGGATGTACTTATTGTCAGGCGTTACCTTTACAACTTTAGGGACTGAGCCCACTGGAAACACTGCATCAATCTTCTTGGTATCAAGATTTACTCGTGAGAGAAAGCTGGTGTCATAACCAGAAGCAGGCGAACAAGTGTCATGGCCTTCTTTATTAAAACCTTTGCCGTACATCGCATAGTTGGTGAAGTACAGGAACTTGCCATCTGGAGAGAATGCACCTTCAACCGGTGCTCCTTGATAGTTTCCTGAGAATTTTGTGTATCCAAAATCTGAAAGCACTACCGAATCAGGCACAGTCGCGATGAGCTTTGCTTTATTTGCGTCATAGATTGTGACGCTATGGCTGTACATCATGTTGTGAGCGCTGACCAGGCCTGAACCAGAGGCGAGAACTGACTTAGGTGAAATCTTTCCGCCAATGGTCTTTACTAAAACCATCTTCTGCTCAGAGTTAAGCGGTTCTGCTGAAGCTGAAGTAAGGGATGCAACAAGTGCTAACCCTGTGGCAACGATTAACTTTGAGCGCATGTAGGTATGTTAGCCCTATGGAATCACTCTTGTACTCGATCTCAGGCTTGCCAGTTCATCCACTAGTAGTGCACTTTGCTGTAGTTATTTTACCGTTAGCGGCAACTGCACTGATTGCCCTTATTTACATGCCAAAGCTCAAGAGTCAATATTCCTTCATCACCACTGTTGCGGTCGTACTCGGATCTGCAGCAGTTCTTGTTGCTAAGCAATCCGGCGAAGCGTTATCAGAGAAGATTGGTACACCTGTGAAGCACGCAGACTATGCATCGTTATTAACGTATACAGCATTTGTATTTATGGTCCTCACTTTGATTTGGTACCGTTCTAATAAAGGACGCAAATCACGCGTTGTTACGCCGCTTGGTCACACAACAGTGCTCGCTGCGATCGCTGTTTTAATTCTTACATTCCTTACAGGACACACGGGTGCGCAGGCGGTATGGGAAGGCAAACTTCCGACAGCAACAAAGGTGACTGCAACTCCTAAGGCGACTGCAAAGGCAACAAAGAAGGCCACTTCAAAGGCGACAACTTCTTCTGCTGTTAAGACATATTCAGCAGCCGATGTCGCAGCACATGCAACGCAGAGCGATTGCTGGACGATCGTGAGCGGAAATGTTTATGACCTCACCAAGTGGATCGCAAAGCACCCTGGCGGTTCTAGCCCCATCATTGCGATGTGTGGGAAAGATGGCACTGCAGGTTTTACCGGTCAACATCGCGGTCAACCGAAGCCAGCTAATGAGCTCGCATCATTTAAAATCGGCAAATTAGCCTAAGCCTTATGCTTATGGCATGAGAAAAGTTCTTTCGATTGCCCTCGCTTTGAGCGCCATGGGTCTCTCCCCCGAGATTGCCCTTGCATCCTCAAATGTCGCTGTACGGAATTGCGTCAATATTGCTACAGGTGAAGCAAGGCTTGTCTCGGCGAAGGTAACCAAGTGCAGCAAGAGTGAGAGATTGGTAAAACTGGTGATTCCAGTTCTTGAACCAGAATCATTAGTGCATACAGGAACCGGAGCGCCAATTGATTTCCAAACTGGCCACGATGGTGATTTCTATATTGATGCATCTGCAAAGAAAATTTACGGTCCGCGTTTAGCAGGGGTGTGGGGTGCAGGTAGCGCCATGATTGGCGAAGTAGGACCAATCGGAAAGACAGGCTCTGCGCTCATCAGCGGGGTAACAGCTCCTGATACTCAGACAGGTTTTGTCGGAGACTTCTACCTCGATATCACTACCAAAATTATTTATGGCCCTAAGTCTGATCGCGCAGGCTGGGGAGTTGGCTCATCTATTACTGGCCCACAAGGTCCCGCTGGTAGCCAAGGCCCAACAGGGGCAACCGGTGCCGCAGGAGCACCTGGCGGATTTGGGGCTTATGGCTCCTTCTATGACACAACTACAGTCACACTTTTACAAAATGTAGCAACCGCAATTCCGCTTGGCGTTACTCAATTCGCTAACGGTGTTTCGATAGCCGACGGAAGCAAAATTTCATTTAGCAAAACTGGAAAGTTCAACATCGCATTCTCATCTCAAGTAATCAAGGAAGATAACGGCGACGATGTAATTTCTATCTGGCTATGCAAAGGCACAAATGGCGGTGCTTGTACCAATATTCCTTGGACTAATACTGATATGGTCTTTTCAGGGCTTAACTCACGACATGTTGCAGCCTGGAATTTCTTTGTCGATGTGACCTCCGGTGAATATGTTCAACTAATGATTTCTTCTGCTGGATCAACGTTGAAGACTAAAATCCTCAGTACAACTGCTCAAAGCTCCCCAGCTCGCCCGGAGATTCCGGGCACAATATTGACTGTAAATCAGGTGGGATAGATGGCAATTAAAATCTGGAAAGCTAAGGATGCTGCTCGATGCATCATCGTTCCAAGCGCGCTCGATCACAAGTATTCACGAGGCACACTTGGAGCAATTACAGGATCTGCCAAATATCCAGGTGCTGCTGTATTAACAACCAGCGCTGCAATTGCCACCGGTCTAGGTGCGCTTCGCTTTCATAGCAATTCAGGGCTTGCCCATTTAGTTCTGCACCGCTCCCCTGAAGCAATTGTTCAGCCTGGTCCTGTCACTGCCTGGCTTGCCGGTTCTGGGATTGATTCAAAGAAATACAGTGATATCACAACCTGGCTTCGTCATCGTTGGTTTGTACTTCTCAATCGTCAATCAGTTCCTACAGTTCTAGACGCCGGTGCACTTCACCTCGCAGGTTCTCTCGAGCAACCAACCTTAATTACTCCTCATTCTGGCGAACTTTCTAAGCTTTTGGCAGAACGCGGAATCGTTGCAAGTGCCGAACTCATTGAATCTAACCCTCGCGAATGGGCACAGAAAGCATCTGAGCTACTTGCTGTCACTGTTTTACTAAAGGGATCGAAGACTGTTGTCGCACAGGATAGTTACGTACTGGAACTTCCCATTGCTACACCATGGCTTGCAACAGCTGGATCCGGTGATGTTCTTGCCGGAATTATTGGTGCACTCGTTGCAACTAATTACATTGAAATCCTCAATGACACTCGCAGACTTGCAGACGTTGCAGCTACTGGCGCCTTCATTCATAACAAGGCGGCCGAGATGATCTCTGGCGGAGGCCCTCTCAGCGCCTCAGGAATCGTCGAGGCAATTCCACAAGCGGTAGCTTCAATCCTCAAATAGAGCGGGCGTTCCCTGAGGTAACTTCACGTTATCTTCACAAGAGCATCACATCACTACTGCCAGCTCACTTTTGTCGATACCGTCATCGACATGGACACATTTACCATTGATAAGCCACGAATCCTCATCCTCGATTGCAATCGCTTTGAACTCGCCACTCTGGCCGATTCGCTGCGGATGCAAGGTCTCGATGTCGTAGGCCAGGCATCAGATACCCAGAGCGCACTTGCTCTCTTTCGCGCGGTACATCCTGAATCCGTCCTCTTTAACTATCAGGGATGCGATCAATCATGTATCGATCTCCTCTTCACCTTCCGCAAACTCAATCCAACGCTCGGCATAGTCCTATTGACGGATTCACCAGATCTACGTCTCTACGGAATCCGCCAGGAAGATCTGCCACATGGAACTCAGTTGATTGAAAAGTCAGCGCTTAATGATCTCCATGAAATTCGCAACGCAGTTGATATTGCAAATAAGCCAGAGTCACGGACTGCTTGGATTGCGAATGAATGGGATGCATCTCTTAGCTCGCTCACCGATATTCAGATCGAGACGCTTCGCCTCTTGGCGCTGGGCCTCAGTAATTCCGATATCGGCAAGGCGCGTTTTGTCAGTGAGAAATCCGTCGAACAAACCATCACCCGCATCGCGCAGCACCTTCATGTTGTGCACGAAAAAGGTCGCAATATGCGAGTAATCCTCGCATCCGAGTACTTCAAGTGGCTCGGCTCTCCTCGAGAGCACGCAATCTAATTCAATAGCCGTACTGTAAAGTTCAGGGCATGTCCTCTGAACTTACCGTCGCTGATTTACGTGCACGGTGGAACGAGGTTCTCGATCTCCTAGAGCGCGCTAACCGTGTTGCTTGGATGGCTTTCTTTGATGGCCGCCTCGAATCATTTGATAACGGCCGCCTCACTCTCGATTTTTCAGATCCAGCGAAACTTGCAATGGGCCATGATTATCGCGAAGCGCGTCTGCGAATGGCACCTCAACTTCAAAGCGTGATTCGTGATGTTTTCGGCATCTCCGTTGTCATCATCGAAAAGTAAACGACCATGAAGAAGGCAATTGCATCTCTCTCGGCAGCAGTCATGCTCTCCTTCCCTATTACTGCAGCGCCTTCACAGGCTGCGCCAGTTGAATCCATTCTTGCGATGGCAGGTCCTGGCAATCGCATTCATGGCGCAGATATCTCACGTTGGCAACATCCCAATGACAAGCCCATCAACTTCGTAAAGATGCATGCAGCTGGTCTGCGCTTTGTCATGATCAAAGCTTCGGATTCACGCCAAGATGCAGATCGATTGGCAGTGAAATACGTTGCAGCAGACCGCAAAGGTGCGCAAGATGCCGGAATCTATACCGGCTTCTATCACTATGCGGTTCTACCAGATGTCTCCACAAGTTCTGCAGTTGTAAAGGATGCGACAGTGCAGGCTCAGAAAGCGATCTGGCGCCTCGGTTCATTGGGTGGCTATAACGAGATGGATCTGCCTTATGCGCTCGATCTCGAAAATAACTGCATTCGCTACCGCTCAAATAAATCTTGTTCAAAGCGAGCTTCAAAGAGCGCGGTCACTTTATGGGCCAAGACATTTCTCTCCGCAATCAAGGAGAAGACCGGTCGCACGCCAATTTTCTATTCGTATCCGACCTTCCTGGAAAGTGCGATGAGCCGCGATAAAGAGCTCGCTCAATATCCTTTGTGGCTGGCGCAATACGCCATCGATCCGGCGATTCCTACCGCTCAACCCGGACTTAAGAACATTGGTTGCTACGTACATTCATGGACATCGTCGTCCTGTAAATCCCAATGGACGGTATGGCAGTACACCTCGTGTGGAATCGCACCTAAGTACGGCGTCCCTGGAACCCGCCTTGATCTCAATGTCTTCCGCGGCACACAAGAGGCCTTCCTTGCACTGGCGTCTGGCACATGGGTACCGGAAGAGACCGATTTGATGCCACATAACGAAACTTCAACTGCAGTACTGGATTACATGGTTGCTACTGCCACAGATAAATATGTTGTCTTTTCGCTGCAAGTGCTGCGGCCAGATGGTTCTCCCGTTGTTACAGGTGATGTGAAATTTGTTTCCGGTCCAAATGCGACACCGTTTAAGTTTTCACAATCAGTAACTCGAGCTACAAGTGGTTATTGGAAGATTGCACTCAAGACAGATTTACCTGGAACATGGAATGGTGAACTTCGTTTTAACGATCCATCAGGAACACATGCAGATGTGGCCCTACCGGTGACCTTTACATTAGCTCAAGGCGTCACACCTTCACCAACGCCAAGCCCAACACCTAAGGCAACGCCGAAGCCAGTTACTTCAAATGGTTGTAAGAACCAAATTAAGAATTGATAAGCGCGTTGAGCGCTTCTACTTCAGCAGCAACTTGATCTTTATATGCAGCTACTGAATCCTTCTTATCCTTTGCGCTCCAGCCCAAGACCGGTGCAATCAGCGATGCAATCTCATCTGCAAGATCGACGCCTGCATGAGGCGCCTCAAAAGCCAGACGCGTGCGACGAGAAATTACATCATCAACGCTCATCGCACCTTCATGCGATGCCGCATAAACAATTTCAGCCTTGAGGTATGGAAGGTCTGCCGCAAGGGGCTTTGCGAGCTTCTTATCTTCAGTAATCAACTCGAGAACTTCGCTGATCAGCGATCCATAACGATTAAGTAAGTGAATAACGGTTTTCTCTTCGAGTCCGTACTGAGCTGCAATCTGAGCGCTCTGTTGTGCAAGTGCGTAATAACCATCAGCGCCTACAAGAGGGAGTTTCTCTGTAATTGACTCTTTCACAATGCGACGAAGGTCGGTGACTGCAAGATCAATCGCATCCTTACCCATCACGCGATAGGTGGTGTATTTACCGCCCGCGATACTGACAAAACCTGGTGCACTGCGATCTGTTGTGTGTTCGCGGGAGAGCTTTGTTGTCGCAGAGCCCTTCTTATTTGCTACCAGTGGGCGTAAACCTGCATAGACACCGATGATTTCCTCACGCTTTAACTGTGGATCGAGGACTTTATTGGCTTGATCCAAGATGTATTGCACATCATCAGAAGTTGCATATGGATGCGCGCGATCTCCATCGTAAGGAGTATCAGTTGTACCCACGATCCACTTATCGCCCCAAGGAATCAGGAAGAGGACAGATACTGCGGTCTTCAAAATAATGCCGGTGTTGGACTTAATCGCATCTCCAGGCACGACGATATGAACACCCTTAGACATTGTGACGCCATAGCCGGGTGTGAGATCAAACTTTGCATGCATCTCATCGCTCCAGATACCTGCGCACATGACGACAGATTTGGCAGAGACTTTAATCTTCTTGCCAGTCTCGGTATCAATGACTGTCGCACCGACGACCTTCTTGCCATCTTTAATCAGTTGGTCAACTTCGACTCGTGTAGCAATCGTCGCGCCATGGCGACGAGCTGTACGAATAATCGTCATTGTGTGGCGTGCATCATCGACCTGTGCGTCGTAATACTTCACGGCACCAGTGACGATGTCTTGTCGCAATGAAGGTGCAATTTCTGCGATCTTCTTCTGAGACATATGTTTGTGCCAGGGAAGTGCACGCTGGAATCCACGCAGTACGTCATAGAGAGCAAGACCTGCTCCAACGTAAGCGCGATCTTTCGCCTTTTCATGAAGCGGGTATAGGAATCCAACAGGCTTAACAAGGTGTGGGCTGAGAGATGAAACCATAAGTTCGCGCTCATGAAGTGCCTCGCGTACTAATTTAAAATCGTATTGTTCTAGGTAACGTAATCCACCGTGAATTAACTTGCTAGAACGACTTGAAGTACCGGATGCGATATCGCGGGCTTCGACGAGGGCAACTTTCAAACCACGTGATGCCGCATCGAGTACAGCGCCGGCACCGGTGACTCCGCCGCCGATTACGAGAACATCGAACTCCTCTTTCGCCAAGGTGCTGATTGCAGCATCGCGTTGTTCAGGGCTGAGTTCTGATGAAAACATGGCGGCTATACCGATTTCCTGAGAGTTTGAGTAGGCTTAAGGATATGGCATTCGTAGGCAGTTTGGACCAGGGAACCAGTAGCACTCGCTTTATGATCTTTGATCAGGGCGGAAAAGTCGTTGGTCAACATCAATTAGAACATCGACAGATACTTCCCCAGGCCGGTTGGGTCGAGCACGATGCAGCCGAAATCTGGGACCGAGTTCAAGAGGTCATCGCCGGAGCTCTCAAGCAGGCAAACCTCATTGGATCACAGCTTTCATCCATTGGAATCACCAATCAGCGCGAGACCACAGTGGCGTGGGATGCATCTACCGGCCAACCACTTCATAACGCGATTGTCTGGCAGGACGTTCGAACCGCTTCTTACCTTGAAGGTATCTCCGAGCAATCTCGCACGACGCTGACACATAAAAGTGGCCTCACAGTTGCTCCGTACTTCGCCGGCAGCAAGATGCATTGGTTAATCGAAAATTCAGCCGCTGTGCGCGAAGCAATTGCTTCAGGAACCGCCCGCTTTGGCACTATCGACAGCTGGTTGCTGTGGAATCTCTCTGGCGGAACTCAAGGCGGAGTCCACTTCACAGATGTCACAAACGCGAGCCGCACATTATTGATGAATCTCGAGACTCTGGATTGGGATCAAGAACTTCTCGATATCCTTGAAGTCCCTCGCTCTGTACTCCCTGAAATTAAATCTTCATCAGAGATTTACGCTCACACCAACCCTCATGGCCCATTAGGTGCTGCAGTTCCAATTGCAGGAATCTTGGGCGACCAACAAGCAGCAATGGTGGGTCAGGTCTGTTTCGATCGTGGTGAGTCAAAGACAACCTATGGCACCGGAAACTTCGCTCTTCTCAATACCGGCACAGATATCGTGCGGTCTAAAAATGGTTTGCTGACAACTGTTTGCTACAAATTTGGTGATCAGCCTGCTCGTTATGCGCTAGAAGGATCCGTTGCAGTGACGGGTTCTGCAATTCAATGGTTACGTGATCAGCTGGGCATTATTACTCATGCTGCAGATACCGAAAGCCTGGCATCATCTGTGACGGATACTGCCGGTGTCTACTTTGTTCCTGCTTTCTCAGGCCTCTTTGCTCCTTATTGGCGCAGTGATGCTCGCGGAGTAATTGTCGGATTAACTCGCGCAGCAACTAAGGCACATCTTGCACGAGCTGCACTTGAAGCTATTTGTTATCAGACTCGCGATGTGATGGATGCGATGGTTGCCGACTCAGGTGTTCCTATGACCGAGATGCGGGTCGATGGTGGAATCACTGCAAACTCTCTCTGCATGCAGATGCAGGCAGACATCATGGGAATCGATATCACTCGCCCGCTGATTACTGAGACAACTGCACTTGGCGCTGCATATGCAGCAGGTCTTGCCGTCGGAGTTTGGTCCAATACAGATGAATTGAAATCTCAATGGCAGCAATCTCGTCGTTGGAATCCAACAACTACCGCTGAAATCCGTGAAGTTGGTTATTCAGGATGGAAGAAGGCAATCGAACGCACCCTGAACTGGGCTTAATCGGGATAGGCTTGCGCCACTATGAACGAGATTAAAGAACTTTCAGCAGGAGTCATACGTACCGATCGCACCATGAATGACGGTCGCACGATTCGTTATTACGACACTGCCGGACAATCTCGAACAGCTGCAGATCAGCGAGAAAAGGAAGAACAGCCTGGTATCGGCGAACTCCGCCTCGATCCCTTGGTCAACGAATGGGTTGCAATGGCAGCTCACCGCCAAGGTCGCATCTTCTTGCCACCTAAAGAGCTCTGCCCGCTCTGCCCAAC
>ERZ650311.1757-NODE-1757-length-10219-cov-14.371212_pt1 | contig 10219 bp, 8 predicted proteins | sample MGYA00376247_ERZ650311 | MGnify/ENA primary metagenome ERZ650311 (study PRJEB26733, sample SAMN07839324) | wastewater metagenome | biome: small river; feature: stream; material: water | place: USA: North Carolina | collected 2016-07-28 ... | reverse complement strand
GCGACGGTGACCTGTCTTGTTCTTGTAACGAAGGATGTCGATCTTTGGACCCTTTGTCTCTTCAAGAATCTCGCCTGTGACTGTTACGCCTGAGAGAACCTTTGGATCTGTTGTGACGTTAGCGCCATCAACGACGAGAAGCGTTGGGAAGTTAACTGATGCGCCAACCTTTGCATCAATACGGTCAACAGTGATTGTCTCGCCCACTGTTACCTTCTCCTGGCGACCGCCAGCTTTTACGATTGCGTACACGCTTGAACCTCGAGTTCTTCTAGATAAATAAGCCTGAAGCCGTGCTTCGGGCAGGCGCTAAGGATACGGATTTCGTCCCCCTAGGGTCAAATTGGGTCACAAGCGCGGGCGCTTTGACCCCTTGGTCAAATTGGGTGTTTTTCCTGCTTAGGCGGTGATGACTCCAGAGCTAGCGGCGCGACGGCGGCGCTTGCCCTTGGGGGTGGTGACGGCATCTGGAGCAGATTCTTCAGGGACCTCGTCATTGAGGGTCTCGTGGAACTCGTGCTCAGTTGCTGCCTCTTCCTCAACATCTGGGTGATGGGCGCTCTGTGAGTTGATTTGAGGCATTGGAGCCTTCATCTTCACTGGATCCATATGGATATGGATACCGCGACCATTACATGAATCACATGTTGTTGAGAATGCTTCGATGAGTCCCTGTCCAACGCGCTTACGAGTCATCTGGACGAGACCAAGCGATGTTACTTCTGCAACCTGATGCTTGGTGCGATCGCGACCGAGGCATTCAACGAGGCGACGAAGCACGGCTTCCCGGTTTGATTCAAGAACCATATCGATGAAGTCGATTACGACGATTCCGCCAAGGTCGCGAAGACGTAGCTGACGAGCGATTTCTTCTGCCGCTTCGAGGTTGTTCTTTGTAACTGTCTCTTCGAGATTTCCACCCTTGCCGATGAACTTTCCGGTGTTGACGTCGATAACAACCATCGCTTCGGTGCGATCGATAACAAGTGATCCACCTGAAGGAAGATAAACCTTGCGATCGAACGCCTTAGCGAGTTGTTCTTCAACGCGGTAGTCAGCGAAGAGATCGCCTGTACCTGTGTACTTCTCAAGACGTGGTGAAAGCTCTGGTGCAATGGAACCGAGGTAAGAACTAATTTCTTCCCATGCTTCATTTCCCTGAATTGTGAGCTTGCGGAAATCTTCGTTGAAGATATCTCGGATTACACGTACCGCAAGATCTGGCTCTGAGAGCAAGAGTGCAGGTGCGTGGAAGTTTGGATTTTCAGACTTCTGATAAATGTCTTCCCATTGCGCTTTTAAGCGCTCGACATCTGCAGTGAGTTCTTCTTCGCTGACACCTTCTGCAGCGGTTCGCACAATGACGCCAGCTGTATCAGGAATCAAGTTCTTCAAGATTGACTTTAGGCGTGTGCGCTCTGACTCTGGGAGACGCTTTGAAATACCTGACATTCCTCCGCCAGGAACAAAGACAACATAACGACCAGGCAATGAGATTTGGCTTGTGAGGCGTGCACCCTTTTGACCGATTGGATCCTTGGTGACCTGTACCAATACTGGCTGGCCTGTCTTGAGAACCATTTCAATTTTACGTGGCTCAGATTCAGAGATGCCTGCTGCATCCCAGTTGACTTCGCCTGCATACAGAACCGCGTTACGGCCCTTTCCAATATCAACGAATGCAGCTTCCATGGAAGGAAGTACGTTCTGAACGCGACCCAAGTAAACGTTACCGACGTATGAAACGTTGGCGTTACGGTTGACGTAGTGCTCGACCATCACGTTATCTTCGATAACCGCAATCTGAATACGGTCACCGATCTGACGAACGACCATCTCACGATCGACGTTTTCACGACGAGCTAAGAAGTCTGCATCAGTAAGAATTGTTCCGCGGCGACGGTATGGCTCGCGATAAGAATCATTGCGGTCGCGACCACCACGGTCACGAGAATTACGTGAGTTGCGATCACGAGTTGAACGCTCGCGTGTTGGGCGCTCTGTCTTTTCGCGAACTTCGCGCACTTTAACAACTGTGACGACGCCATCTTCATCGATGGTCTCCCCCGGTGTTACTCCTTCGCCAGTTGCGCGACGGCGACGGCGACGGCGGTGTGTTGTGCCATCAGCATCAGTTGTCTCTTCTGACTCGTCAGATGAATCCTCTGAATCAGTTGAGTTCTCTTCATCATTAACACCATCTACGCCGTTTGGCTTACGGCGACCTCGGCCACCACGACGACGGCGGCGGTTACGTGAAGAACGGCTCTCGGAGTCGCCTTCAGAAGATTCAGATGCTGTCTCAGTTACTGCCGGCTTCTCTTCAACTTCCTTCGCCTCTTTAGCTGGCTTGGCAGTTGCCTTACGAGCGCGTGCAGGAGCTTTATCTTCGATCGGCGCCTGGAATACAGGAACTGGAACTGCCGCCTTCTTTCGAGTCTTTGGTGTCACATCTGCAGCCTCAGCTGCAACGGGAACATCAGTGACAGCGCTTTCAGCTGTACCGGAAAGAGATTTCTTCGTGCTTTTTTTAACCGCACGCTTGCGCGGAGTTTTTGGCTCAATAGCCATATACAAATACCTTCGTTTCAAAATCTAGTGTGGTTCTTAAGCCGCGAGGCGCGATAGAGATCGCTGGCCGCGCTCAAGATGTGCCGTAAGTATGGCAGAGGAAGGGTGAAATGTCCTATTCACCGCGAAAATAAGCGTGGGAATTAGCCTCGATGGCGGGCATGGACATTCTGCAGAAGTCCAAAGCCGATGAGGTTGGCGAACATACTGGAGCCGCCATATGACATAAATGGAAGCGGAACACCGGTCATCGGCATCAACCCCAGAGTCATTCCGATATTTTCAAATGTTTGGAATGCAAACCATGCGATCACACCAGTACAAACCATCTGTCCGTAAGGGTCCGACGATCGTCGTGCAATACCGAATGCTCGCATCAAGATAATGATGTAGAGCAAGATGATAAATCCGCTTCCTAAGAAACCAAGTTCTTCACCTGCCACGGTAAAGATAAAGTCAGTCTGCTGTTCTGGAACAAAGCGACCGTTTGTCTGTGGTCCATTAAATAAACCTGTACCGAGAAAACCGCCAGAGCCCACAGTGATTCGTGCCTGACGCAATTGATATCCCGCACCTTGTGAATCAGCGTTGGGATCCACGAAAGATTGAAGGCGCTTTACCTGGTACTCGCTGATGACCCCAGCTTTTGTTGCAACGATTCCACCTGCAACAGCCAAGATAAGAAGACCTGCAACCCACTTTACGGGTGCTCCTGAAATTCCGAGGATTGCAACAACAGAGGCGCTAATGATGAAGACCGTTCCCATATCTGGTTGCAGAAGAATCAGCAGGATTGGAAGCGCCGCAACAGCAAGTGCTCGAAGAATATCTTTGTTAGTTGGTTCATCCGAGTTATGGCTACGCTCTGAGAGCAACATCGAAAGACCGACGATGATAGAAATCTTTGCAAGCTCGGCAGGTTGAATCTGGAATCCACCTGGCAATGGAATCCACGCTTGCGCGCCGTTGACTTCAGAGCCCACACCTGGAATCAAAACGAAGGCGAGCCCGAGTACGCCAAGACCCCACAAGATTGGTGTGTATGCGCGAAGTAAACGGTAATCAATAACTGTTGTGCCCCAGGCAAGCATGATGCCAATGACAATGTTGATGACATGGCGCTTCAAGTAATACTGGGGATCCAAGCCATTTGCCGCATACCAATCTCGAGTTGCAGCATAGACAAGCAACGTGCCCATCAAGAGAAGAATTGCTACTGCGATCGTGAGAACAGGATCAAAGCCAGCAAATGCAGATTGCTTACGTGCACGGCGATATGGATTGCGATAGAGAAGTGAACTCATTTCTTCGCCTCCCCTGCTGGTCGTGTTGCTGGAGAAATCTTAGGTAATTTAATGGGCGGAACGTTATTTTTGAATAACTGGGCACTTTGATCAATCTTGCCGCCCTTTACACCGAAGAGAGTCTCGTAAATCTTTCGAACTCCCACAGCTGATGTACTCGCTCCGAATCCACCTTGGCTGACCATCATGACTGCGACATATCGAGGTTTTGCTGCAGGGGCAAAAGCGGCATACCAAGCTGAGTCATCTTTAGCGCGACCGTTGGGATTCTTACCAAAAACTTGAGCTGTTCCGGTCTTGCCTGAAGTTGCAAGTGGGAAGCCAGCAAAGACGCCAGCGGATGTTCCGGAGACTGTCACTTCATGGAGTGCGTCATGTAAGAAAGTGATCATCTCTTGGGAGACTCCGATATCGCCGAGCTTCTCAGATTCAAATGTCTTAATCACTTTGCCGGAGTTAGAGATAATTGCCTTTGCCACAGTCGGCTTCCAGATAGTTCCGCCGTTAGCAATTGCTGCATACATCTGCGCCAATTTAATCGGTGTAATAACGGTGTCTCCCTGACCAATGGAGAAGTTCACAGCGTCACCTGCTCGAACCTTGTCACCGTCAAGGCAATTCTCTTTTGCAAGCTGAATCAAAAATGGGGTCTGTTGTGATTTTGATGTGCGCTCTACATAGTTGCAGTAGAAATCTTTATTCTGCGCATACCAAGCCTTGCGCCAGTCGCGATCTGCTAGACGGCTCTTGGATTCTGAAGGGAGGTCAACACCTGTCTTCTCCCCCATCTGAAAGCGCTTTGCGGCATTAAAGAAGTAATCGTTTGCGCCAGACTTTGGCTTTAAGCCACCATCACGCAACCACTCGTCGAATGCGATGCGATACCAAATCGTGTCGCAAGAGACAGCCATGGCTTTCTTCATCGACAAGACACCTTGTGCTTTAGATTCGAAGTTATTAAAGACTCGAGTACCAACCTCAACTGTTGCTGGGCAGTCATAAGTCTTATTCATGGAATACCCAGCATCACTTGCTGCGATGGCAGAGACAGCTTTAAATGTTGAACCTGGCGCATAAAGACCTTGCAGCGCGCGGTTCAGTGCAGGTACGCCAGTCTTTTCACTAAAGAGACTCTCCGCCTCTTTCACGGTAAGACCTTTTTCAAATGAATTGGGATCAAATGTTGGGTATGAGGCAAGAGCCAATATCTGACCATTAGTTGAATCCATAACAACTGCTGCTCCGCCATCGGCATATCGGCCCGATGCTTTTGCACGGCGCACAGCGTCAGCAAGTGCTTGTTCGGCAGAGGCTTGAAGGCGGATATCAATGCTTGTGACGAGGTGATTACCTGGAATCGGCTTTGTATTTTGGCTCGTACTTGTAACAGCCTCTTTACGATCGACAATTACAGTTTTAATTCCTGGGGTTCCGCGCAAGTAATTGTCATACTGAATCTCAAGACCGGCTTTGCCGATGGATTCAGATCTAAAGTACGAACGTCCACCTGCGCCAGATAAGTCGTAGTCGGTAAGCGGACCTACATAACCCAATAAGTGTGCAGCGTTAACGCCTGCAATCTCTGGATAACTTCTGATAGCAATCGGTGTCGCTGAAATTCCCGGAAACTTATCTGATCGCTCCACAATCTGTAGTGCGATCTGAGGATCGGCCTCTTTGGTGATCGGAATAGGTTGGAAGCGTGAGCCTGTCCAACATCCAGCCTTTTTACCTTTAGGAAGTTCGCCGCATAACCTGGTGCGCTGCCATACATCTGCAAAGTTAAGACCTAATAAATCAGAGAGATTCTTTACTACCGCATATCCCTTATCGCCCTGCTTATCGATTTTCGTGCGATCGACAGTGACTGCGAGACCCACTTTATTAAGCGCAAGCGGGACACCCGATGAGTCCACAATTAAGCCTCGGGTTGCTGGCGTTACGACATCGCGACTCTGAATAGAGAGCGCCGCATCTTTATATTTTGGCGCAGCGGCCACTTGTAGATAAAAGAGTCGACCCATCAGCGCGAAGAGCAATGATGCGATAAAGATCTGTAAGAAGATGAGCGAAAGACGTGAGCGCTGGTTCATATGCGCGATGCCGTTCCGAATACAAGTGCATGCAAGCGAGAGATTATTGGCAACAGAAGCGGCGTCACAATTGCCGACCAGAACGCTGTACCCAAGCAGACGAAGATGACCTGCGTGATGCTGCCGAGTTGTTGACCGAGCAACAACCCAAAGAGCGCGAATGCCAACTGAGCGCCGACAACGCCCGCAACAACAAGGAAGACAATATTGAGTGGATTGGCGCGAACGTGATCATCACCGTATGAAAGAAATGAGATAACGAAAGAGACGAGAATCAAAACCAAGGTCCAGTGACCCAAAGGTCCTGGAGATGTCTCTGATAGATCCATCAAGAGTCCTGCACCGAAACCTGTCAGCGCACCAATCTCTGGTGTGCTCATCGAGGCCCATGCGAGAGTAAAGATAAGAATCAGTGAGAAACCACCTGCAGGAAGCCGCATCTGTGTGACGAATCCTTCTTGCAACAAGTAGACAACCAGGAAGATTGGGAAGGAGAAGAGAAATCTGCGCGAAATCATGGCTGGCTAGCCCTTAGTTGAAGGTGATGCGCTGGGTGTGGCTGTAATAGTCACAGTAGGAATCGGTGTTGGTCGTGGCTTAGCTGGCACTAGAGCGTCACGAGGATCGGCCGACGGCGCTGAGACAACAACTGCAACAACGCCGAGAGTTGAAAAGTTGGTATAGAACTTCACATCAGCTGTCTGTGTGACGGCGCCTGCAGAGTTATCTACTGCTGTTACTTCACCGATAGGAACACCCGGTACAAATGGTCGGCCGTTATTGCTGCCACGAGCAAGAATCGCATCCCCGACCTTTACTTCAGTGGTGTTATCAAGCAGTTGCAGAACGCCCTTGCGGGTGCCCTGGCCGCTGAGGATTCCGATTTGTTGTGTTCCCGCAATGCGTGCACCAACACGGAAAGCAGGATCGGATGCCAACTGCACAACGGCGCTATTGGCATATGCAACCTTCACGACACCCACTAAGCCGAAGCCTGAAATGACTGTCATATTGGTGTGAATGCCAGATGTACTACCAGCATCGATTGTGAGCGTCTGTGTAAAAGAAGTGCTTGCGCCTTGTGAGATCACCTTTGCGCCCACAACTTTAAATCCACCATTGCCGGCAAGATCAAGCACGTTCTTCAATTGACTTAACTCAGCATCGGCAACTTTGCGATTAAGAAGGGCTAAACGCAGCGCATCGTTATCAGCCTTCAGCTTCTCAATTTGATTGCGAGTGCGACCAAGGTGAGTGACATCAGATAAGAAGTTGCGGAAAGGAGAAACGACCCAAGAACCTGCGCGCTGAACTGGCGTCAGGGCAGTCTGTGTAGCTGTGCGAATGCCATCGATTACCTGCACACCGCGAAGATCAAGAGTGATCAAAAAGAGCGATGTAACAATTAATACGATCAGCAGTAAGCGACCACGATTGTCGCCACCATAACGCACGGGTTAAAGACCTTTAGCGACGTGGCTCGGAAATCAAAACCTTTTCAAGGGCTTCGAATTCTTCAATGCACTTACCGGAACCTTCTACGACTGCATCGAGTGGACGGTCTGCAATGTGAATTGGCATTCCTGTTTCGCGACGAAGACGCTCGTCGAGCCCCTTAAGAAGTGCTCCTCCACCTGTAAGAACGATTCCACGATCCATAAGATCTGAAGAAAGCTCTGGTGGGCACTTATCGAGAGTTCCTTTAACAGCGTTAACGATTGCATTGACAGGCTCTTCAAGTGCCTTGCGAATCTCTGCTGCTGTCACAACGATTGTCTTTGGAAGTCCAGTTGCGAGATCGCGACCACGAATCTCTGCGTCGTTCTCGCCCTGAAGTGGGAATGCAGAACCGATAGCCATCTTGATCTCTTCAGCTGTGCGCTCACCCAAAAGGAGTGAATATTCGCGCTTTACCCAGTTAATAATCGACTGATCGAGCTCATCTCCACCGACGCGGATTGAGAGAGCTGTCACGATTCCACCGAGTGAAATCACTGCAACCTCTGTTGTTCCGCCTCCGATATCAACGACCATGTTTCCTGTTGGCTCGTGAATTGGAAGACCTGCACCAATTGCTGCTGCCATTGGTTCTTCAATGATGTAAACCTTGCGAGCACCTGCTGCATAGCCAGCATCTTTAACTGCACGCTGTTCTACACCAGTGATACCTGATGGAACGCAAACGACGATACGTGGCTTAGCCAGGTAGCTGCGCTTGTGCACCTTCTGAATAAAGTAACGGAGCATGCGCTCTGTTGTGTCGAAGTCTGCAATAACGCCATCTTTCAGTGGACGGATTGCAACGATGTTGCCCGGTGTACGGCCAATCATCTTCTTAGCTTCGATTCCAACTGCGAGGATTCCGCCAGTGTCTTGGTTAACTGCAACTACTGAAGGCTCGTTAAGAACGATGCCACGACCGCGAACATAGACAAGCGTGTTAGCAGTACCGAGATCGACCGCCATATCGCGACCGATAAAAGACATCTTGCTTGACATTACTTACCTCCAAAGAAGATAGCTATTTCACGTGCAGCAGATTCTGGTGAATCTGAACCATGAACGAGATTCTGTGTGACCTTTGTGCCAGCATCGCGTGCGAGATCGCCGCGGATTGTGCCTGGAGCTGCAAGTGTTGGGTCTGTTGTTCCTGCAATGTTGCGGAAACCTTCGATGACGCGATAGCCCTCAACAACGAGAGCAACAATTGGACCAGACAACATGAACTCAACGAGTGGTTCGAAGAATGGCTTACCTTGATGTTCTGCGTAGTGGCGTTCAAGAAGTGCGCGATCTGCCTGCATCATCTTTAGATCAACAACTACATAACCCTTGCGTTCGATACGAGAAATGACTTCGCCGACGAATTGGCGTCGTACGCCATCGGGCTTAACGAGGATTAGGGTCTTTTCGGTGCTCACTACCCCAGTCTATTAGGCATCTGACCTCGCCCGCGCCATGGGATTTTGACCCTATTTCTCTGACGATTTCCTATCGGCGGGGTTACCTTGCGCCAGTAGCGCAGCGCGCGCCGCCTCACCCTTGCGGCCGACGATGATTGCTGCAATCCATAAACCTAGAAATAGAACGCTAACGATCGCCATTGAGGGAACAAAGAAGCTGTAGGCGCCCATCGCTATTTGTAGAAGTGATCCAAGAATCCAGCCAGAGCGTTTTTTCAAAAGTCTTACGGCGTAAATCATTAGAAATGCGACAACCGCGCCATAAATAATTACTGATGAACCGTGGTTATCTTTTGCAAGAAGCATGGCAAATCCCATAACCAGGAATTCCATGGCAAGTACCGCTGATCCCAGAACGCGCATTACTTTCCTTCCGCAACCGGGGCTTTGGCGTACTTCTTGCGAACTGCGGTGCGCGCCTCCCCGACTGTGACTACTGAGCCAGTAATCAGAATTGCAAGTGACTCTTCGCTTAGTGGGCGTACGGAATCTTTGATCGCTTTTTCAATAGCTTCGGCAAGTGTTGGTTGTGAAAAAACACGATCTGCCCCAAATACTTCATTGGCGAGTTTTTCAAGATCGCTAACCGACATTGAACGTGCGGCCGAATTTGTAGTAACGATTACTTGATTCATGACGGGTTCTAGCGCCTGCAAGATTCCGCGGGCATCTTTATCAGCCATTAAGGCAACGATTCCAGTAACTTCATCGAAGGTAAATTCGCTTTGAATAGTTTCGGCGATCGCCTTTGCTCCATGAGGATTGTGAGCGGCATCCAAGATAATCGTTGGATCACGATGAATTACTTCGCATCGACCCGGTGATTGCACATTAGCAAAACCTTCACGCACCGCATCGATATCTAGATCGTTCTCTCCGAAGAAAACTTCCACTGCAACCAAAGCTGCTGCAGCATTTGCCGCCTGATGCTTTCCATGAAGTGGGATGAAGATATCGTCATAGACACCTTTGAGTCCCTGGATTGTGACAAGTTGGCCTCCAACTGCCACCGCGCGAGATAGAACTGCATACTCGACACCTTCGCGAGCAACATCTGCGCCGACTTCGGCTGCTTTGCGTAAAAGCTCTACTGCAACCTCTGGCTCCTGTTGAGCAAGTACTGCAAAACCGCCTTCTTTGATAATTCCGGCTTTGGTTTGAGCAATCTCGTGCAAAGTGTTGCCCAAATACTCCATATGGTCATAACCGATAGGCGTTATAACACTGACATCTGCGCTAACAACATTCGTAGCATCCCACTCGCCACCCATACCAACTTCTATGACTC
>ERZ650311.1756-NODE-1756-length-10220-cov-23.111264_pt1 | contig 10220 bp, 19 predicted proteins | sample MGYA00376247_ERZ650311 | MGnify/ENA primary metagenome ERZ650311 (study PRJEB26733, sample SAMN07839324) | wastewater metagenome | biome: small river; feature: stream; material: water | place: USA: North Carolina | collected 2016-07-28 ... | reverse complement strand
CGGCATTTGACCTTGCGCCACTCATCGACCAGCAGGTCGTAGACGTTGCGCTTGCCCACCTTGCGGACGGCGATCGCGCCGGCGCGTTCGAGCTCGTCGAGGCAGGCCTGCACGGTATTGACGTGCATTTTGAGCTTCTTCGCCAGCATATCCTGGGCGGCGCTCACGAATTCCTCCTCGCCGGCGAGGAAAACCATGTACCCGAGCGTCTGAAGCGCAGCGGGGCTCACCTCGGGCGCGACGTGGGTGAAGAAGACCTCGGGGATCGCGCAGTAGGGATTGCGGCGGCGTGTCCAGGCGGGCAGGCGGCGGATTCTGGGTGCTGTTGGCGGCTCGGCGGCCGCGTGGCTCGCGGCGGATGATCTGCTCATTGGCAGCCTCCCGCGCTGTAAATGCGTGATGATTGCATGTCGGACGACTATCCTCGTCTCGGTAATTCTTCGTTTTCCGAAAACGTGGATCGTCGCTGCGGGAAGCAGCAGGGCGAGGCCCGCTTCCAGAATGGCATCTTCCTGCTCATCGCCCCGATTCGGAGGGTTGGACGCCCTTTTGCCCGATTTCAGTGCGACGGCCGGAAAGATCACTCTATACCTCGCAGGCAAAGGAACGCAATAGGGAAGAGAAAGCGAAGGGGTGTTTGCTTTACGTCCGAACCGAGGGGAGTTCATCCCGTAATTGTGGCCGGTTCGCCGGGATTCGCCTTGAATCGGTAGGGGAACAGAAGGCGAAGCCTCGTTTGTCGGTCAGTCGGGTTCGATCTCGCCAGAACTGACAGACTTACGTATTCTCTCTATATTTTCCAGTAATAAGATGAAACCCCGTCGAACGGCTGGGTATTGAGGCCCGCTCACCCCATGGAATGGTTGGGTGAAAAACGGGCAGCGAAACGACGGGGTGAGGAGAGGGAGTGAGAAAGAAAAATCTGGAGGGCGGGCGCTTGTCCAAGAGCAATCCCGCCCCCAGGGTCTCGCGAAGGTCCGGCAGGGTCCGGTCCGCCTCGCCAGGTCGGGCCTCGGCAGCCAGGTGCAGTTCCGAAGAAACCCGGCTAACCAAAGCCAAACGTCGATAGGCAGTTCGGAGCGGTGCGGGACCGCGAAAGGCGGCCGGTCAATGAGTCCCGACCGCTCAAATCACTATTCTACGGCAAACACGCTCGCGAACTACCCGGAAAAACGCCAGTCCCCCTCAAAAGGGGGTGGTGGCCAGGGACGGAATCGAACCGCCGACGCCAGCCTTTTCAGGGCGCGGGCTCGTTATCGCCCGCGAGCAGCTCGGAGAGGCGGTCCACGACGCGGCGTTGGGACTCGGGAACGAACTGTTGGTAGATATCGAGAGTGGTGCTCGCCCGGGCGTGGCGCATCAGACCCTGCGCGTCCTTCACGTCGGCGCCGGCGAGCTTGAGCCAAGTTGCAAACGACCTTCGCAAGACAAGCCAGTTCACCCAGCCTATCCCTTGGGTGCGCCCGGCGGGTTTCAGATGGCGTACGAGTACGTTGTTATCCCGTAGCGGCCTGCCGCCCCTCGTATGGAAGACGAGATCATCAGGCGTACCCGGCTTCATGCATTGGAGGCGAGAGAGAACGGATTTGTTTACCGGGATGGTTGCCGTGCTCGCTTGGGTTTTGGGCTCGCCCCAGTCGCCTCGGCAGTATCGCTCCGCAACCGTAATTGAGTCCGGACCGACGTTTCGCCAACGCAACCCCACCAGCTCGCTGATGCGAAGGCCTGTCCAGGCGGCCGTAAAAACCATCGTTGCGTACGGCTCCCTCATTGTCGCCACGATCGAGTGGAGCTGTTTGGGCGTGATGTAAGGTTTGCACTGCCGACGCCACTTGGTTCGGGGAAGGCGGATTCCGCGGGCGGGGTTTCTGTCCAGGTGTCCGTATCGGACGGCCGCTGAAAAGATGCCGCTCAGCACATCGCGGATCTTGTCGAGGCTCTCGTGAGTGAGATCACCCTCGGCAAGCGCGGTGAGGAAGCGATCGACGTCGAGCACGCTGATCGCGTTTACTTGCGCCTTCCCGAACTGTGGCCGCAGGTAGTTGGCGATGATGCCCTGATACCGGATGCGCGTGCTGCTCGCCAACTTGGGCAGAACGACGGGAGTGTAGATGGTGTCCACAAACTCGGCGAACGTGGCTCGGGACGCTGTTTCCATTCCCCGGCAATCGGCGGGATAAGGCGGGAACCTTAGGGAAAAAGGGTGGGTTTTGTGTGAAAATCAATCGAATGAGCCCTGAAGAACAGCGCGCAACCGTCGATCGCTTGATCGCCGAACACAAGGATCTGGTGAAGAAGCGGCTACTCGTAGTGGAGAGGGAAAAGCAGGTAGCAGACGCACTGAAGCGCCTGGCGGACGCCATCGACAGAAAGCCGGACTTTGACGCTGTATCTCAGGATTCGATTCTGCACGAATACCTTGACCTGTCCAGAATCGCGGTGTGTTTCTGTTTGCCCAGCGCCCGCGCCGCGTCCGCCGTCAGGCGTTCCATCAGTTCCGGCTTCCGTATTATCATTTGTGCCCTTTCCGTAGATCAATAGTCCCCCTGTGCCATCAGGCGAAGACGTTTCCACTGGTTCAGCGCCGCGTCCCAGGTCCAGACCGCCCAGCATGTTCCACAGCGCCACACCTGTCCATCATACGCCCCTTTCGTCTGTGGGCAACACTGATGTGTCTTCATTTGGATCTAGTCTTTCAGGATTCGATTCTGCACGAATACCTTGACCTGTCCAGAATCGCGGTGTTGGTGCTCGAAGAGCAACACCTCACTGAACAGATCGAGGATCGGGCCAAAAGGCTTAGCGCGCTGGGATTCAGTACCCACTTTTGAGAGAATCAGCGCCCATGCGCTGCTCGATGTGATCCAGGACCAGCGCGAGCATGCGATCGCGCTCTTCCGGGTTGACCGCGAGCCGGGTGATCTCGACATCGATGAGAGAGGAAAGCAGGAACGCCGATTCGGCGACGCGCTGCGCGCTCGGTGCGGTGGACGGCGGGCTCATGCGCGCGGCGGCGCGAAGCATGTCGGCGGGCATAATTCGGTCCATTTTCAGTTCACCTCCTGTTTTGCCGGGGCCGGCGTCTCGCCGTCCTCGATCGCCATGATGATCCGCGGGCCATCGAGGCGCACAACCAGGCGCGGCTGGCCGGCGAGGAAGAGTGCGCAGGCCGGGTTTTCACAGCGGCCGGCGGCGAGCGGGGAATCACACACGAGGCACTTCATGGGCGGCCGCCTTTCGTGTACGCCTGGAGGCGCTCCATGGTTTTCGTGTGGATGGCCCAGGCGAGGAGAAACGCCGGCGCGGGAACTTTAGAGAACGCCCAACGAAGGGCGAGGGACTGCAAAACGCGTTTCATAAGGCCTCCACTGTGCCGCCGAACTCATCCTGGCAGGCTTGCCAGAAGGGGCAATTGCGGCGCGAGCACAATACTGATCTGCGGTTGGGCACGAAGAAGCCTTCGCGCATGGCGGCCTGGGCGAGTGGATACAGGCGCTCGGTGGCCAGATAGTCCTGGCCGCTTACGGTGTGCCCGATCTGGACGAGCTGCGGAACCTTGGTCTTCACCACCGTATCGACGCGCACCTCGCCGCTCGCGCCTTCGACCAGGCGCGCATACGTGGCGAGCTGGAAGGCCTGCGAGGAGTCGATCGCGGCAGGCTTTCGCGAGGAGGTCTTGAAGTCGATGATCCGGTCGTACTGGTCGATCAGGTCCACGCGGCCTCGAACGTTGACACCGGCGATCGCGCCCTCAACCTCCAGCTCGACGGCCTTCGGCTGTACCTTGGGCGCGGCCTCGCGCATGTACATCGCGGTGAGCTGCTCGCCCTTGGCGGCGATCTCCGCCGGATCGTCGGTGCCGAAGAAGGTCTGCGGCACAAGCGCGTCGAAGGCGACGCGGAAGGCGTGCTGCACGTCCGCGATCGGCAAATCCTGGTGGGACTCGATCTTCTGGCTGAAGTTCGCCGCCATCGCGGCGTGAAAGGCGTTTCCGAGTGTGAGCGCGGCGCTCGGTGGATCCGGCAGCTCCCACTGGTACTTGAACATCCAGCGGGCGCCGCAATCGGTGAAGGTGCCGACCTGGCTCGGGGAGAGAACCCCCCCGAGCGCAGTGGCGGGCTGCTGCGCGATTACTTGCATTGTGCGCCTCCCTTGGTGCGGTGGATGAACAGGGCGTTAGCCATCGCACGGACGTCCTCGCCGAAAAACTCCAGATTCCAGCCTTGCGCGGCCGCGTGCTTGCGGGCCACGCTGAGCGCGTCGATGGATTGCTTGAGGCAGGTGGCCATGAGCGAAGCGGTGAGCGAGGATTCGAGGTTCTCGGTGAACGCCGGGTTGGGAACGCCGGGCTCGACAGCGGGAGGCTTCGGCGCGGGCGGCGCGGGGATAGCGAGGGTGGCCGCCGCGCGCTCGAACTTGAACGAAATCGCGTTGCGGTTGCCCTGGCGAGTCTGGAAGCGCGTGATCCGGATTTGCTCGCCCTTCTGGGGCTCCAGCGCGGCGAGCTGCGTCGCGACGGCCGGGTCGAGAAACATGACGCCCTCGGCGCAGGTGAACATACAGCGCGTGCCGTAGTTCCCCACCACCTCGCGGGGTGTGGGGAATTCCAGGGTGACGATCTTCGGCACGTTGAGATCGAAGTTGATCACCGGGCGGGGAGCGGACGAAGCGGCGGCGCTCATGCTGCCACCTCAGCCGGCACGGCCACCGGCTCGCTGTAGGGCGCGATCGCGGCGTAGTCCGGGCAGAACTCGGGGAAGTGAATCGTCACGTCCGGATCCTGCGCGGTCTTCGCGCCGCATTCGCGGCATACGGTAAGCGTGTCGAGGTAGTTGCCACCCCACAGCGATGTGAGGTCGGCGCTGCCACACGAGGGGCAGGTGAAGATGACTTCGCCCGCGTTATACTGGGGCTGGTTCGGATCCGAAATTTGAACCGTCTTCGGGCTTGTCAGGTTGCCGCCTGACAGGCCCGTTTCGCGTTGTGGGGGGATGCGGGTGAGCATGTTAGTTCACCCCCTGTGGGTTGCGGATATGCCACGCGGCGCGGGCGAGAAGGATCAGCGCGTCTTCGCGTTGCGGATCGACGGCGCGTTCGACCTGGCGCAGGATGCGGAGGGCCGCTTCCCGCGAGGCGTTTTGTGTGTGTTTCATAAGTCCATTCTATGCTGAAGCGGCTTCAGCATGCAAGCAAAATCGACGCAACATTTGATTTTTTTCTGAATCGGCTTTAGCATGGTACTCATGGCGCGAAAAGTACCCTCGGTCGTTTCGGCATACATGAGCAAATTGGGTAAAAAGGGCGGAAAGCTGAGCGGTCAGGCTCGGATGAAAAAGCTGACACCGGAACAACGGAAGGCTGTAGCTAAGAAGGCAGCGGCGGCGCGATGGGGAAAGGGGCGAAAGGTAGATAACCCGCGATCTACTGAAGCCGTTTGACTATGCCGATGAATCGGGCATGCCAAAGATCTGCAATTGCGGAGCAACCGTCCAAGATGGGGCGAAATTCTGCGTCTCCTGTGGGCAAAAACAAAAACCTCCAACGTTCAGCAAGTTCACCCGCTGGTTTGTAGGCCTGACTTTAATGGTTTTCATGGGTAGCTGTGTCGTGCACGCCGTGAGAATGCAGGTTGATCCGCAGTACGCAAAGGAGTACGGCGAAGAGCAGGAGCGCCTGCATATCGCTCGCGTTAAAGATCAAAACCGAAAGAACAACCCAACTCCCATCGTGGCTACCGGCAAATCTGACGCCACAAAGGCGATCGAGGATATGACGGGGACCAACAAGGAGCCGCTAGAGCTCGTTGATGGGCGAAAGGGTGTTCGCGGTGTCATCGACGATTTTGGGTTTATGACGATCACGGGCCGGGTCCGAAACAACGCTGCAAAAACCTATACCTATGTACAGATCAACTTCGTCGTTTTGAATGACGCTGGCGAAGAAGTGGGCACGGCGTGGACCAACCATACCGGCTTTGCTCCTGGCGCGGTATGGCGATTCAAGGCCGTTTCTCTCCAGCCAGGCGGAACCCGATACCGGCTGAAGAGTTTGGACGGTTATTGAGCGCGCCGAATCCCTGCGCGCCAAACGCCGCGCGGAGCCGGCCGGGCGGCGAAGGTGGGGAAAAGGAAGGCGAAGTAGGAGGAAGGAATGACGGCTGTATCGGTCCGGAAAACTCGGGAACTCGTAACGCGCAACATCGGGCGGGCGGTCGGCGACCAGATCACCAGCGCGGTTCGCAAGATCATCGCCAAGGCGAAAAAGCGGACCGGATTGGTCGAGTTACTGTGCGGAAAAAGTTGCCATACCGCAACTTTTTCCGCAGCCTCCTACCGCACCATGCAAGAGGGGTTCCGAAAGTACGGCCTGTGGTCTCAGGTCCGGGAACACCTCGCTCGGGAACGCTTCGAGGAACTCTTCTCCCGTGAATTGAACCACCAGGCGCGTATCGAGGCGAAATCGCACCCGGCCCAGCTCAGCTTTCCCGACTTTGACCGGCTGCCCATGATCCGGATCGATGCCACGGCGTGGCAGCAAAATGACTGACAACATGTACATCCTCGACGGCAAGACGCCTGTGCGCGCGGAAAGCGTCGAGGAGTGGGCGGTGTGGTTCGAGACCGCGGATCGCCGAGTTCGCCTAACGCGCGTCGGCCCGTACCTTGTCTCGACTGTGTTTCTTGGGATGGACCACAACTTCGGCGATGACGGGCCGCCGATCCTCTTCGAGACTATGGTCTATTGCGAGGGTGTCCCAGGAGAGTTTCGCGGCGTTTCATGGCTTGATCACCAGGAGCGTTGCGCGACGTGGGAAGAGGCGGAACAGCAGCACCTGCTGATGATCGAAGAGGTGAGAGAAGGCAGCGATATAGCTATTGAGGCGCATTAGAAACGGTAAAGTTGAGTAAATGCAAGACCACGCGATGCAAGCCCACAACTGGGAAGGCGAATGCTCCACAGGATGCGGCGCGAAAATCTTCAGGCGTTCAACGTTGGGCCTCGGCCTGCTTCCTGGCCTTGATCTTACTTTCTGCCGCCGCTGCCAAGCTTACACACTCTATCGCTGGAAGCGCGACGGGGTTCTTGTGTCGGAAGAGAAAACCTGGCTTGAGTGGGACTCTCAGCAAGCGATGGATGAGATTCTCGCCAAGATGCAGAGAGAAACTGCCGCCATATATGACCATCTCCGCCGCAGGTACTGAACGCGGTGGGGGGAAGCGCAAAAAAACGCGGTGGCCTGTCGCTTTTCCCTTGCACAAACAGCGCTGTTTGCGCATAATAGGTACATGAGCGAAACACATACGACTACGAAATACAAGGTCACCACGGACGGCGTTACGCCATGCCTGACCGGGCACGGAATTACTGAAGTTGACCCGATTGACGGCAACACCGCAATCGTCACCGTCGCGGGTAACGGCGTGATGTTCGAGCAGCACGCCGCGACCTGCAAGGCCATCCTTGAAATCGAAGAGATACCGGCCGTGAGCGACATTGAGAATAGATACAGGATCTATCACCGCAGCGAGGCCGGGCGTCCAGACCTTCACAAGGACGGCGAATGGTTTTTCGAGCCGAAAGGTTACGGGGAGGGAGAAGTGTACAGCCGAGGATTCGCGACGCGTAAACAGGCCGTTGCCGCCGCCGAGAGGTGGGAAGACGACAACGATTTCGCCGACGCCGTTGACGAAGCCGACGAAGCGGCCTTCGATAGGGAGGCACTGTGAAGATCTCACCCGGCGCCGCCCTCGCGGCGCTGCGTAAAACCCACGCCGGCGGCCGACCCGCGAAGAAAACCCGCTGCGCGAAATGCCGCGAGTGGTGCGCGTCGGCGAGGGCGGCGCGGGAGCACTGCAAAGGGCGCGAAAAGGCTTCGAATTAGACAATACGGGGTTCGATTGCGGTTTTTGGCGAACGTAGAATCAGCAACTTAGGTGGGCAAAAGTGCCTCGAATTGGACAGAACACGGATTCTGTCCAACTCATTTGAGGGGGCAGAGAGAGGCCTAACCGGTTGCTTCCTAAGCGCCTTACCGGCTTGCTCCGAACCCCGCCAACCGGCCCGCACACGTACTTTTCGCTGTTTTTCAGCACCGGGCGCAAGCCTTCCCCGCATGAGCCGATCTGTACTGATGTATTGACGGACCTAGCCGTCTCATGACATGCTGAGGCATCCGGCAGCCGTGATCTGGTGAAATGTTCCCCGGTTCCTGATAAAGGAGCGGGCGATAGCAGGGAATACCCTGCTCCCCAACGAGGCATTACCGCAACACGTGTCACTCCCCCTTCCCAAGCCCAAAAAAAGCAGCAGCATGTCCAGGTCCGAGCGCAAGCACCTGGACGGCCTCAAGGCCCAGGCGCGGGCTTTCCGCCGGCAGACGATTCGGATCAAAAACCCGATGCCCGGTGGCGTGACACGCATCTCGCTTGAGCGCGCTGTGAAGCACGTCGCGCGCGGCGCCGCGGAGTGGGTCACTGTCGCAGGCGGCGAGCGCTGCATCGAGTTCACCGGCCACCAACGAGAGACCGCCGAGCGCGTGCAGCGGCAAATCCACAGCACCATCGCGACGGATGAGCAGATGCAGGAGCTGCCACTGCTCAAGCCGCGCGAAATGCTCGCGCCGAGCCCGAGGAAGCATTTCTGGTCGAAGACCAGTGTGGATCCGCGCTTCCGGGTGTCGGACGTGAACAAGCCATACGTGCCGCGAAAGGTCGAGTGAACCCATGGATCAAACCTTAACCGGAAACGCGACCATCGCGAGCGGGGAACGCATCTTGCAGCACGAAGCCACGTGCAGGGGAAGCTACGCGCTCGGCTCGGCATGTGGAAATTGCGCCAGGTGCAAGGAAGACCCCGCACGGCCCGCGCAGGAAACGCCGAAGTGTCCGACCGAAAATACCTGACCGAAGCCGAGGTCACCTCGCTGCTGCGCGTCATCAAGTCCCCACGTGACAAGGCTCTGTTTACGATCATGTACTGGCGAGGCCTGCGCGCGAGCGAGGCTGGCCGGCTCAAGCTGAGCGACTTCGACCCGAAGAAGGGCAGACTGCACGTAAAGAGGGGCAAGGGCAGCCTCGACGGTTCGTTCCTGCTTTCGCCGCCCGAGCTGCGCGCGCTGCGCGCCTGGCTGCAGGAGCGCGGCACCGATGCAGGCCCGATCTTCCTCTCGAGGAACAAGCGGGGCATCGATCGGCGCATGGTGTACGTGCTGTACCAGCGGTACGCGAAGCAAGCCGCGATCCCGAAGAGCCTGCACCACCCTCACTGCCTGAAGCACTCGATCGCGACGCACCTGATCGGGAAGCTGGGAACGGCGAAGACGCAGGTCTGGCTGGGCCACAAGGACGTGAAGAGCACGATGGTCTACGCCCAGATCCGGAGCGCTGAGATGGACGCGGCGGCGCGCGAAGTGTACGGGGAGCTATGAACACACGAGAAGAGCTGGCGGAGAAGCTGGGGCAATTGGGCAGCGGGACTCTCAAGCACGGCCACCAGGTGAAGATCCTGGCGGCGCCGGAACACGGCACGCTGGTTTACCTGGACGGCGTACTGGTGAAGGAGCTCGTGAACGTCGAGCTTGTGCACCGGGTTGGCGACGTGAGCCGGATCCGGCTCGAGTTCTTCCCTGGCGAGTTGGAAGTGGAAGGCGAAGTGGGCGTGGTGGTGAAAGCGGATCCGCCGGCCGCACAGGTTGAGCGTGTTCGCAATGACACAGTAGCCCGATCATTCCTGGGCTTTGCCGCAATGAAGAAGAAGGCCGCCGAAGCGGCGGCCGCCGAGGTCCGCTTCACAGAAGCGCCGGCCGCCGGCGAGGCCGTCGAGACCATCTTCGACCTGTAATGAGACCGAAGGGCAGTAAGAAGACACCAGGCAGTGGCCGCAAAAAGGGCACGCCGAACCTACGCACCTTCGAGTTCCGCAAGAGTGTCCTGGAAAAGCTGATTGAGCTCAAATGCGACCCGATCGAAGGCCTCGCGCGCATCGCGAAAAACACCAAGGTCAAAACGAACGTCCGCGCGCGATGCTACAGCGACCTCGCCCAGTTCGTCTACCCCAAGATTCTCCGGACAGAGGTTAGCGGAGTGGACGGCAACGCTATTAAGGTCGAGCACACCGGGGCAGGCCTCGAACGTCTCACCGGCCTACTTGATCGCCTCGCTGCCCAAGCCGCAGCGGGAAGCGCTGCTAAGCCAACTGACGGAAGCGGAAGTTGAGGATCT
>ERZ650311.1755-NODE-1755-length-10221-cov-4.603876_pt1 | contig 10221 bp, 3 predicted proteins | sample MGYA00376247_ERZ650311 | MGnify/ENA primary metagenome ERZ650311 (study PRJEB26733, sample SAMN07839324) | wastewater metagenome | biome: small river; feature: stream; material: water | place: USA: North Carolina | collected 2016-07-28 ... | reverse complement strand
AGATCTACACAGGCGAAGACACTCTTTCCCTACACGACGCTCTTCCGATCTGTTCCTGTGACACCGCCCCCGCAACGGGGCGGTTCGCGTTTGGCGAAGCTGGGGCTGGTTCCGATCGAGGATCCTCAGCCGGCTCCGCCTACCGATCCGTTCACGGGAATGCCGACGAGCACGGTGGACGGCTCGCTGCCGCCATTGCCGGACATGCAGTTTAGCGTGCCAGGGCAGGGCGGCCCGTCGACAATGGACGCCGCGTCGATGGACGGAGCGCCGGCCCCCACGCTCCCGGCGGACGATCTCCTGAAGTCGCTGCGCCGCAAGCCGGAGTACAACGACCAATGGTCGGGGCTCGAAACGGCGCGCATGCTTGGCGGATCCCATCAATGGCAGAATCCGCAGGCCGAGATCACCGAATCTGAGATTCGCGCTCTCGGTCGCCAGGATCGCTACGATCGCCAGGCGTCCGCCAACGCGGAGGACCTCGCGCCCGACTCGCACGAGCTGACCAGCGACGAGAAGCGAGCGCTGAAAAAGAGCCAAGAGCTCGCACCGGACCAGCCGCTCGGAAAACCGTTCACCTGGGACGCACTGGCCAACGACCCGCGGAAAGACTTGCCGCTGGACGATCCGCGGCGAGACAGCTACGAGCAGGACCTCCTCAAGCAGCGGGAGCTGATGGGCACGAACGAGGCCCGCCGCAAGGCGTTCCTCGCCAAGGCCGACCGCAACGAGTGGAAGCTCGACGATTGGATTCAGTACGGCATGAGCCTGCCGTATCAGATGGACTTCACCATCATGTACGACCCCGCGCTGCGGGAGCGGTATCGCCGGCTCAACGCGATCGCGACCGGCCAACCCGTGAAGGATTTCGGCAACTACCTCAAGGAGCAGCCGCTCGATAAGCAGAAGCAGAAAGAAGACTTCGCGCAACTCACTCGCGATCGGAAAGACCTCGCGGACATGGAGTCGCAAAACCCCATGGACGTCATCACGCGCGACGACGTCGCCGCGGAGGCTCAGAAAAGCCTACCTGGCCGCTTCGCGGAGTCGTTCGGCACCGGTCTCGCCGAGGGCATGCGAGGAGTCCGCGACGCACTGTCGCAGGACGCTGACGCAATCGAGAAGCGTCAGTACGAGGGCACCTATCGGGCGGAAGTGCAGGGCCGCGCTGACGAACAGTCGTCGATGCCGTACGTCGCCCGCATTGGCCGCTCGGCCGCTGAGTCGTTCGGCTACATGGCTCCGGCGCTTGCCGCTGGCGCCGCCACCGCGAATCCCTACGTCACCTTTGCGGTCATGGGCTCGCAGGTGGGCCTCAATGACTATGGCACCAAGAAAGCCGAGGGGTGGAGCGACAAGGAAGCAATCCTGTACGGCCTTGGCTCGGCCGCCGCGGAGATCGGTAGCGAGATCCTCACGGGCAAGCTCGCCGGCGTGATGGGTCTCGAAACTGGCGAAATGGCCGTGGCCTCCCTTGGCCGCAAGGGCTCCAAGTCGGTCGCGGTCTCGCCGTTCGCGGGCGTGCGACGCCCCGTGGTGCGGGACATGCTGGAGCGCGGCGCTGGCTCCATCCTCGACGCTGGCGGCGAAGTGGCCACCAACTTCCTTGGCGACGCCCGCGACGGCATGGCGGCGCTCATGGGACGGCCCGTCGAGCAGCAGGACGTGAGCCAGATGGACACGTTCGTGATCGGGTTGATCTCGGCCGGGCTGATGCACGCGCCCAGCTTCGCGGCGTTCGCAATGGACCCCGCCAACCGCGTCAAACAAGCGGAGGCCGGCATCCCCGAGGACGCTTTCAAGACGCCCGAGGACGCCAAGGCCGCGGCGTATGTGGCCATCGACCTGGCCGGCGCAGCGATCGACCCGCAGGCCCCTGACGCTGCCGCCAAGGCCGAGCAGCTTGCCGCCATTCCGCGGCCGGCGATCGACAGCGAGGCGCAGGCGTGGGCCGTGGCGCAGCGGCTCGGAGCCACGCGAGAAGAGTTCGATGCCCTGACCAGCAATTTCGACCCGCGGACCGAGGACGAGTGGCAGCAGGTGCTCACCCCGTTCCGCGACCAGGCCCGCAAGCGGATGCAGCTCGCCCGTCAGCGGCGCCAGACGGCGCCAACCGATGAAGTCTGGAAGATTGTGCCGGCCAACGCCGAGCAGATTGCCGAGCTGCGAAAGAAGGGGTTCCGCGGCAAGGCGCTCGCCGGCCTGACGCAGGGGGAGTACTCCCAGATCGTCAACGGCAACTGGACCCCTGCAAAGCTGCGCGAATATCGACGGTCTCAGCGTGCTACGGCGGACTCTCCACCCTCCGCCGAGCAGGCAGCGGCGCCTCCCGCCCCTGAGCAACTTGCTCCCGAAGTCGGCGTTCCCCCCACCGACTCGATGCAAGCGCCAGGGGCGGAGGTTGCCGCATTGCCGGCCGAGCCAACGGCCATTGCCGCGAGCAATCACGTCACGCGCCTGTATGACGATATCCAGCAGTCGCTGGAGAAGACCGGTGACATGCCCGGACCGCTCAAGGGCAGCAGCATCGGACAGTTGTGGTCCAGAGTCGGGCGCGGCCACATGACCCCGGAGCAGTTCATTCAGGAGCTGACGGCCGGCAAGCCGCAGGGCCCCGAGGGGTTTGCGGCGCTGGAGGACATCCTCGCCAAGAAGTATGGCGTCGAAAGACCGAAGCTGCTGGAGCGAAGCGCCGAAGACCTGCGTAAGCTGGGCCAAGAGCAGGCTAAGGCCAAGGCAGCCGAGGCGGCAGCCGCAGCGGCGGCAGCTCCCCGCCCAGCGCCCACCATTACGCGGCAAGGCCGTAAGTGGGTCGTGAAAATGGAGTCTCCGCAGTCGACTGCCACCTACACCGTGGGCAGCGAAGCTGAGGCCAATCGCGTTGCGGAAATGCTACAGGGCAATCCGTACGCCATGCGCAAGCGCAAGCTCACCGACAACAGTCCCGAGAAGGCGGAGTCGTGGCTGCGTGACGCGCTGCGGCGATCTCCCGACGGGCTCGACGCCGCGGGCGTCACGGCCTGGATCGAAAAAGGGTTCGACGACAACAACTACTGGGCGGCGCTCAACAAGCGCAAGCAGACGCTGGAGCAGTACGTCGCCGAGCAGATGGGCCAGCCCGTGGCGGAGGCTCCGGTCGCACCCGTGGCCGAGGCTCCGCCGGCCGCACCGCCTGCGCCCAAGCCGAAGAATAAACTGGGGGCAAAGAAGCCCACGCCGATCGCAGTCACCCCCGAGGACGTCGGTATCGGCGATCGCCCGCCGGTGAATCCGGACTATGGCGCCGCGTATCCCGATGGCGCCAAAGCGATGGGCCAGCACGCGGACCTGGACGCAGTCGAGTCTGCCATCCGCGAGCAGGTGGGCGATGCGAAGATCACGCAGGAGCCCGGCGAAGACTACGTCGCGTTCAAGGTGAACGGCAAGCCGCTCTACGAGGCGCTCATTCAGAGCAACGGAGAATGGCTGCTGTTGAAGAAGCCCGAGACCGTCGAGCCCGCCGCGAGCACTCCTCCCCCGCTGCCGAGTACTCCTCCTCCGCTGCCGCAGAAAGCCGCCAACCCCGCCAACATTCCCGACGGCGCTGCGCAGCGGATGCAGGCCATCTTCAATAAGGCCCTGCCCGAGTCGCAGTCCACCGTCGAGCGGATCGGCGATCGCCATTACCGCGTCACGTTTGGAAACGGCAATCAGGTCGAAGTCAAAGAAGTCGATCGCGTCCCCATTGCCGAGAAGGAATACGCCAAGGCGTTTGCGGACTACGGCATGGAAGACACCCCTGCCAACCGCGAGAAGCTCAACAAGGCCCGGGGCGCATTCAAGCTGCGCACCGGCGGCAAGGAGTACGACGCGCCGCACCTGATCTACCTGCGGACCGACCTCGGCGAGCGCGCCCCGTACACGCTGCGGCACGAGACCATTCACTTTGCCAAGAAGACCGGCGCCATCGGCCCGGAGCTGTGGCAATCGCTTGCCGAGCAGTACGCGCCCAACGAGACCGACGCCGGCCGCGTCGAGGAGCTGGTGGCCCGCGGCCTGGAGTCTGACCCGGATGCCAACAAGGCGGCCGGCGGAGCCATCCGTAAATATCTCAATGGCGTGCTCAAGGCGATGGGGCTCAAGAAGGCTACCGTCGACGACCTGGCCAACGAGATCCGCTCCGGCAAACTCTTTGCCGCACCGGAAGCGCCCAAGCCCAAGAATTCCTTCGGCCGCAAGAAGGCCAAGCAGAAGCCCCTGGAGTTCGACAAGGCCAGCGAACTAAAGGCCCCCAGCGGCACCGCCTCGGTGCGCTCGCAAGGGGCAGGGGATACGCCGTACACCCCCAAGACGGCGCCCAACTCGCTGGTGGGCATTCCCGCCCCTGAGTTGTTCCAGCTCGCCAAGGAGCTGCTGGGCGGCAAGATTCCCGTGGTGCGCAAGATGGCCAAAGCGCTCGGCCGCTTCCGTTACATGGAGGGCGTGCCGTCGCATTCGGAGATCCTGCTCAACCCGTCCATCGCCAAGACCGAGCAAGCGCTCACTGCCACGCTCGCGCACGAGATTGGCCACCTGATCGATTACCTGCCCGAGGGGACGCTCAAGCGGGGCAACCTCCTCGGCCGCGTCGCCACGCTGCGGAAGTATCTCAAGGGCTACCTCGACGGCGTGGGGAGCAACAAGGAGATCAAGGCCGAGCTGATCGAGCTCACCAAATGGTGGTCCGGCGACTGGGAAGGGGCCGAACCGGCCTACAAGAAGTACCGCGAGAGTTCTCGCGAGCTTTACGCCGAGGCGCTCTCGGTATTCCTCAACAGCCCCGGCGACCTGGAGCAACGCGCGCCGACGTTCTGGAAGGGATTCACCGAGCACCTGAATAAGAAGCCGCAAGTGCTTCAAGCGTACCTGGAGGCGCAGCAGCTCATGGCGGGGACGCCAGAGGCCCTGGCGGAAAAGCGTGCCGCGCACATCCGCGAAATGTTCGCCAAGGGGGACGAGGCCATCCGCGCGTCGACGACGTCGATCTCCGCGGCCCGCAAGTCGCCCATCGAATCGGTCCGCCAACACCTGGAGCAAAGTTTCCTGGAGCGAGCGGCCCCGATCCGCATTCGCATGGAGCAGGCCAAGGCCAAGGGCTACCAGCCGCTCGACAAAAACAACGCCTACTATCTGCTCGACGAGCTGGGAAACATCGACAGCGCGAATTACGGCATGCTCGCCAAAGTGCAGCGCGACGTATATGACCCGCTCCTGGCCGAGGGACTCACTCGCGACGACATCGGCGAATACCTGTTTCTCAACCGCGTGGTCAACGAGCGCAACGAGATCCTCAATCCGTTGCTGTTCACCCCGAGCGAATCGGCCAAGCAATTGGCGGCGCTGCGGCAGCGACTGGGCGATGAGAAGTTCCGCTTGCTCGACGAGAAGATGCACGCCTGGCACGACATCATGTTCAAGTCGGTGCAGGAAGCGGTGAGCGCCGGCGTCTACAACATCGACACCTACGTCGAGAAGATCAAGCCGAACCGCAACAACTACGCCACGTTCGCGGTGGTCCGCTACCTGGAGGATTCGCCGCACATTAGCGCGGCCATCCGCCAGCAGATTGGCACGGTCTCCGAGGTCGCCAATCCGCTCGACGCGACGCACATGAAAATGATGACCCTCAACCGGCTCATCAAACTCAATCGGGCCAAGACGGCGCTGCGGGATTTCCTGGCGCGGATGTTCCCGCAGGAGATCACCCCCGTGCCGATTCCCTACGGCCGCAGCGAGCCGTCCAAGCCCGCCCCGGCCGGGCAGGAGTACATGATGGTGCTTGAGAACGGCAAGGCGCACGCCTACGCCGTTCCCGAGATCATCGCGCGGGCGTTCCGGTCTCACGACGTGGGCGTCCTGGCCACCTATGGCGCGGTGATGCAGTCGGAAGTGTACGGCGTGTTCCATCCGCTGATGGTCACGTTCAATCCCAACTTCCAGGTGCAAAATCCGATTCGCGACATCCGCCGCACCTACGTCAACTTGGGGACCATCGGCGACAAGATGTACGTCGACCTGGTCAACGAGCTAAAGGACGCGGGCATCAGCGAGAAGGAGGCACGGGCGGCGGCTTCTCCGAAGCGAATCACGCTCGGCCAGGTGCTCAAGGCCTATTGGAATTCATTCGGCAGCGCCTACGGTCGCGCCAGGGGAATCGACGACGCCACGATCTCGCGCATGCTTGCCGAGAACGCGATCGACATCCCGTTCGCCTTGGTCGATCCGACGATCATTGGCCAAGAGGGGGCCACGAAACACCTGCTCGCACAGTATGGCCTGAGCGACGCCCCTCCCGAGGCGCACCCCAGCCGCGCCCGACGCGCATTGCATAAGGCGGCCGACGCGATCGGCAACGCTTCCGGCAAGGTACTCGGCAAGTATGGCCTGCAAGCGGCGGCCGACGACGTCCCCGCGGGCCAGCTACGTCAGGTGCTGCATAAGATCGGCGCCGTCGTGGAGGGGGTAGGCGTATTCCAGGAAACGTGGGGGAAGACCGCCGCGTACAACCTGCTACTGGAACGCGGCGTCCCGACCAAAGAGCGGGCGTTCATGGTCCGCAAATTTGCCGCCACCCCGGACGTGCGGCAGCGCGGCCTGCTGACGGCGTTCACTAACTCGGTTTCGATGTACCTCAAAGTCAAGCTGAACGGCATGCAGTGGGACCTGCACCTCGGGACGGGCAAGGATACCGCGGCGGGCTGGTGGTTCCGCCGGCTGAGTACCACGCTCATGCCGACGTCGATCACAAAGCTGGCGTCGTTAGGCGCGTTCGGACTCGGCGTCAAGGCGATGCTCGACCCCATCCCCAACTACTTCCTGGAGACGTACGACATCCTGCCGCTGGGCATCTGGTTCGGCGCCGACGACGAGGACGACAAAAAGGGCAAGGCGCTCTTCCTGACCGCCGCCGACGACGACACGGGCCGCTTCCTCCGCCGGGCGTGGTCGCTCCTCATGGACGCCGGCGCCCGCGCCGTTGGCGTCGACACGCGCCGGAAGAACTACACGGACTCGGCCACGGAATTGGCAGCCCTGTTTGGCGACCAGGTGGGCATGTCGCCCAATCCGGTCATCAGCATCGCCTACCGGTGGAGCCAGTTTGCGATGGGCGTGAATCCCGTCGATCCGTACTACCAAGCGCCCATTGTTCCGCCCACGGAATGGGCGGCCGGCGGCTCGGCGGCGCTCAGCAAGATGGCCGCATGGACGGCCGGGCAATTTGGCGTTGTCTCCACGGTGGGCCACGCCTTGTCCGGCAGCGTGTTCGGCGAGGCGTTCGAGAGCGGGGCGGAAACCAAAACCGAGATCGCCCTCCGATCGGTGCCAGGCATCAGCCGATTTGTTCGCGTCTCTGACCGAGGGTATTCCGAGGAACAATGGGCGGACATCAAAGCCGAGGAGCGGGAGCGCGCTCGGTTCCGCGCCGGCCTGCCCGACCACGCCCGCCAGGCCACCAAGCGCCTCATGTCTCTTCGCAGCCGCGTCGACCCCCTCACCCCCGACGAGTGGCACGATAAGAATCTGCTCGGCAACTGGTATTCGCAGGTCTACCTGCCGGCCACCCGGGAGCTGCCCAAGGCCAACCAGGAGCGGCGCCAGCAGCTCATGGCCAACCTGGATCGGTCCCTGGACGAGATCCGCAAAGACCGAGAGCAGCCGGTCGCCTTGCGGTATCTGGAGATGGCGCTGCTATCAAACGACCGCCCCACCAAGACCGACGAGGAGTCGCAGGAGGCCTACGCCGCCCGCCTGGCGGCCTGGGAGACCTCACTGGAGCTCGCCACGGGCTGGCTGGAGGCAAACAAGGGCTCCGAGGCTGTCCAGGCCGCCCTGGGCGAGGTAAGGCGTACCAAGGCCTTCCAGAGGCTCAGGACGGGCCTGCCAACCACGTTCGGCCAGCGGCGGAAGCAGCAGCAGGCCAATCGGGCGCTCAGGATGCTGGCGCCGTAGGGTCCGACTCGGGCAACCTGGTAGGCTGGGTAACCCGCTTGTATTGGTTGCCCCGGAGCGGCTGGTCCACCACGTCGCGCTGGATCGTCGACCCCGGGTTCCGGTCCAGCATGAGCCGCAGGGCGATCTCGATGGCCTGGGCCACGCTGACGCCCTCTCTGAGGGCGTAGGCGTCCAGCCGGCCCCAGAGCCCCTCGGGGATCTCAATCGAGTCCACGCGGGCTGTGCCGCGTTCTCGGACCGTGTAGACGGGGGCGTTCGCCAGGTACAGGTCGTCGCAGTTTGACTCCAGCGCGCCGGTGTAGCGGTTGAGGATGTCCAGCGAGCGGTGCCCCACCGCGTCGCGGATCTCGGCCACGTTCCGCTCCGACGCCATGCAATGCGTGATGAACGTGTGCCGGCCGCAGTGCACGCTGAGCTGCCGCGAGCGCTCGTAGCCGAGGGCCTGCCGCATGACCGTGGTCCACTTGCGGCTGATGTTGAGCCGCGACATGCGGTTGCCGTGCCGCGAGCCTTCTCGCTCCGGCCCGCTCTGGTGGCAGACGAACGGCTCGCTGCGCCAGTCGCCCAGCGGGCGCCACCATCTCGGCCACGGCTTGCGGCTGAGTTGATCTTGGATTTGCTTGCCGCCCGCGGCGAGCTGCCTGGCAATCTGCGCCTTGCGGAATTCCAGCCAGGCCTTCAGGTCGTCGAGCGTGCCCTTGTCCCAGTAGAGGGGCACCTTGCGCGCACGGCGGATGGTGATCTCCTTGCCCTTGTGGCGTCCGCGCACCCCTTTGGTGGTTTCCTTGCGGATGATGATGACGGGGCGCTCGCCGGTGACGATCAAGTCGCCGCAGTTGAGGCCAGTCAACTCGCTGACTCGCAGGCCCATGCACGCGAGGCGGAAGATGACAAAGTTCTGCGCGCGATCAGGGAACTGCTTGCGCCCTTTCATGCGGTTGCTGCGCACGTTGATCTTGTTGCGCTCAATGACGGCCTGAACCTCGCTCGGCGTGAGCCACTTGGAGGGGTTCACGGTCTCGGCAGAGTAGTAAGACATTGGCACCTCAAAAGAAAACCCGGCCGCCGCCATAAAGACGACGGCCGGGCCCAGCAAGCGACGGGGTACCAATCCCGTCACCGGTAGAGCGGTTAATGTAACCACTGACCGAGCCAGCGGACTATGGCATTTCCGCACAGACAGGCGACGGCCAGCACGAACGAGAACAGGATCGCCGGCAGGTTGGCCAGGGCGACGATTCGGAAGCGGTTCAAGGTCACTCCTTTGGCGTTTTCAAACTTGGCCGGTCGGGCGGCACTACAGCACTTCGTTGGCTCGGTCGCGAATCGATTCGAGCGCACAGAATTGGCGCTCGCAAGCGTCCGTCAGGTCGTCGAGCAGCTGAACGGCCTGGATGCCCCAATTGTTGAGGGCGGCCACGTCGTCGGCGTCGAAGTTGCTCATGTTGATCTCGGGGAAGTCCCGGCTGTGGCGCCGGGCGCTGTCGATGTCCATTAGGTCCTCGCTTGCTGATAAAGATTGTCGCATTCGATCTGTCGGCAGAGAAACACTTCGCCGGTCACGTCGTCGCGCACCGCGAACAGACTGAGCATGTTGGCCGCCATTGCTAACAGATCGAAATCCGGGCCGTCGGGGTGGTACACCTTACGCGCAGCGTCGGCAACGTCCTTGGGCCATTCGTCCCATGTCGACGGGTCGATCGATTGAAGCAGCTCCGCGATGTAGTACTGTCGAGCGTACACGTCTGGCGCACACTCACACGGCTTCATGGGCTTAACGTAAGCAAACTGGCGTGCGACGCCGGCAAAGGTGTCCTGCGGACTGCCTAAGAGCAGGTGAGAGTCTTTCGCGTGATAGTAGTTGGTCTCGCACACGGCGACATATCTGGCCATGCGGTCCTCGCTTGCTGGTGGTCGCCCGGGGGCGTGGTTGTGGTTTAGGCGATCACGTTAAGCCAGCCGACTTGCTTTGTGCCGACAATGGTCAGCGAACCCGCGCCGATCATGCGCTTCGTGATTCCGTCCAGCGGCTCCGGCGCGACTCGCTTCCGCTGCTGATTGTCGCCGCTGTCGAATCCGCCCGCCTCAAGGTGCAATTCGTCGAGGTCACCGCAACCGCTTTCGATTGCGTAGACGGCGCGGCCGTCCGGCAGGAGGAATATTCTGCGGCCGTTATCGTAGGTCACGTCAGCGAATCTCGCCGTGTAAAGCGGCAGGGCCTCGTGGCGAAACAAACCCGTGTACGTTTTT
>ERZ650311.1754-NODE-1754-length-10223-cov-7.766031_pt1 | contig 10223 bp, 7 predicted proteins | sample MGYA00376247_ERZ650311 | MGnify/ENA primary metagenome ERZ650311 (study PRJEB26733, sample SAMN07839324) | wastewater metagenome | biome: small river; feature: stream; material: water | place: USA: North Carolina | collected 2016-07-28 ... | reverse complement strand
ACGCTCTTCCGATCTCAGAGGGTTACGCGGTGACCTGGTCGGGTGAATTTGAAAACCAAGAACGCGCCATGCAACGCTTGGCCTTGGTGGTGCCGATTTCGCTGCTGCTAATTTTTGTTTTGCTGTTTGACGCCTTCGCATCCTTCAAAACCGCGGGGCTGATTTTGATCAACGTGCCGCTGGCGTTGATTGGTGGCTTTGTCGCCCTGTGGCTTTTCAACATTCCACTGTCGGTGTCTGCCGCGATTGGCTTCATTGCCCTGTCGGGCCAAGCCGTGCTCAACGGGGTGGTGATGCTGTCGGTCTTCCAACAACTGCGCAACGCCGGTTACACCGTGCTGGAAGCGGTCAAAGAAGGCGCCTTGCAACGTCTGCGGACCGTGCTGATGACCGCCATGCTGGCAGCCTTGGGTCTGTTGCCAATGGCCTTGAGTCACGACATTGGTTCTGAAACACAACGGCCTTTGGCAATTGTGGTGATTGGCGGCTTGGTCACGGCCACACTGCTGACTTTGGTGGTGTTACCAGCCTTGTATGTGGCTTGGTTTTCTAACAAACCCAACACACCGCCGGCACATGCTTAAACCTTCCAGCGTTTGAGAAGCAGCGCGTTGGTCATCACGCTGACCGAGCTCAAGGCCATCGCCGCCCCCGCGACCACTGGGCTCAAGTAGCCCAAGGCCGCCAGCGGAATACCGGCGGCGTTGTAGGCAAACGCCCAAAACAAGTTCTGGCGAATCTTGGCCACGGTGCGGGCTGAAATCTCCAACGCACCGGCCACCAGGGCCACATCACCGCGCATGAGGGTGATGCCTGCAGCCTGCATGGCCACATCGGTGCCGCCTCCATGGCCATCGGCATGCACATTGGCCATGGCCAACCCCACATCGGCAGCAGCAAGGGCGGGCGCATCGTTGATGCCGTCGCCCACAAAAGCCACCACATGGGGTGCGCCGTGGTCGTTGTGCTGCAAGCTTTTCACCAAGGCCGCTTTGTCACCCGGCATCACTTCGGCGTGCACCTCCTCGGGTCGCAGACCCAAGCGTTGCGCCATGGCTTGCGCCGCACCCACGTTGTCGCCCGAGATCATCACCAAACGCAAACCACGTGCACGCAAAGTTGCCAACGCCGCCTGCACACCCGCTTTAGGCTCATCACCAAAAGCCAACAAAGCGCAGGGCATAAGACCTTGTGGGGTGCGTTCCACCAACACCGACACGGTAGCACCTTGGGTCTGCAAGGCCTGCGCCTGAATCCACCACGCCTCTTCAGAGGGCTGTGTTGTATGGGTGGTTGGCGTATCAGAGGTGGGCGCAGGAGCGATGCCCAAGACGCTCATCCAACGCAAACTGCCCAACATCAAGCTGCGGCCTTGCACCTCGCCTTCGCTGCCATAGCCGGGCACTGCGCGCACATCGTCAGGTGCGGTTGTGGCAATGTCTTGGGCCTTGGCTGCTTGGACCACCGCGTGGGCCAAGGGGTGCTCGCTACCACGCTGCAAGCTCGCCGCCAGACCCAGCCATCCTGGGTCTGTGGGCGTGAGCGAGGTGATCGACAACAAACGCGGTTGCCCCACCGTGAGCGTGCCAGTTTTGTCAAACGCCACCGTGTCCACACGGTGCGCGACTTCAAGCGCTTGCACATCTTTGATCAGAATGCCGTGCTTGGCCGCCACGCCGGTGCCCGCCATGATGGCAGCAGGTGTAGCCAACCCTAGCGCACAGGGACAGGCAATCACCAACACCGCCACACTGTGAATCAAGGACACCTCGACGCTATGCCCCGTCAGCGACCATGCCAGCAAGGTCAGCACCGCCAGCACCAACACCACAGGCACAAAGACGGCAGACACTTGATCGACCAAACGCTGAATCGGCGCTTTGTCGGCTTGCGCGTCTTCGACCAAACGGATGATGTTGGCCAACACGGTGGCCGTGCCGATGGCGCTCACACGCATCACCACACGACCGTCGCCGTTGATGCTGCCACCCGTGACTTTGGCGTCGAGGGTTTTAGCCACCGGCAAAGGCTCACCCGTGAGCATGGATTCGTCGACTTGGGTTTGCCCTTCGAGCACCACGCCATCGGCCGCAAAACGCTCGCCAGGCAACACCACCACGCGGTCGTCCACCAACAGTTCATCGATGGGAATTTCCACCTCACCGTCTAAGCCGATGACGCGGGCACGCTCCGGACGCAAGGCGTGCAGGGCACGAATGGCGTCGGTAGTTTGACGTTTCGCGCGCGCCTCTAACCACTTGCCCAACAACACCAAGGTGATGACCACGGCCGAGCCTTCGAAATACAAATGCACCATGGCGCCTGCAGGCGCTGTCAGCCACAGCCACATCGACAAAGCCCAACCTGCCGTGGTGCCAATCGCCACCAGCACATCCATGTTGCCGGTGCCTGCGCGCAGGGCATGCCACCCTGCCTTGTAAAAGCGTGCGCCCAACACAAACTGCACCGGTGTGGCCAACAGAAATTGCCACCAGGCCGACAACATCCAGTGCTGGCCCAAGGCATCCCCCAACATGGGCAACACAAGCGGTGCGCTCAGCAACGCGCCGATGGCAACCGGTGCAAAACCTGCCCAAGGACTGTCCGAGGCTTGTTCTAAGTGTTCTGGGGCCAAGGGTTCGTAGCCTGCATCCCGCACCGCGCGGCGCAAGCGTGCTTCATGCGTGGGGTCGGCTTCGTTCCACACCACACGCGCAGATTCGGTCGCCAGGTTCACACTTACCTGTTGAACACCAGGCAGTTTGGCGATCGCGCGTTCCACGCGCGTCACGCACGATGCACAGGTCATCCCACCGATACCAATGTCGCAAGATAATTCATTCATGGGTTAAGGTTACATCTTTATCAGGAGCAACTTATGGACAACACCTTCCAAGTTCAAGGCATGACCTGTGGTCATTGCGAAATGGCTGTCAAAAAGGCCATCATTCGGCTCGATCCTGAAGCCAAAGTAGAAATCGACCGCGCCTCTGGCAAGGTCGACGTCCACAGCAACCAGCCGCGTGAGGTCTTGGCCCATGCCATTGCCGAAGAAGGCTACCAGGTCGCATGAGTGCCTTAAAAACAGCACGGGGCGTTGAACGCTTGGTCATGGGCCAAGACACGCAAGACGGCGCGGGTGTGCGCTTGACGCGCGTCTTGTCGCACGATTTGCAGCAACGTTTAGACCCCTTCTTGATGCTCGACGCTTTTGGCAGCGACAAGCCCGACGACTACATCGCGGGCTTTCCCAACCATCCACACCGCGGCTTTGAAACCGTGACGTACATGATTGCGGGCCGTATGCGACACCGCGACAGCGGTGGCCACGAAGGCTTGTTGCAAAACGGTGGCGTGCAATGGATGACGGCCGGTCGAGGACTGACCCACAGCGAAATGCCCGAGCAAGAAGAAGGCGTGATGGAGGGGTTTCAGCTGTGGTTGAACCTGCCCGCCAAACACAAGCTGTGCGACCCGTGGTACCGCGACATTCAAAGCGAAGAGATTCCCGAAGTCACCACAGAACAGCAGGTCCTGGTGCGCGTGATTGCAGGGGCGTCGCAGGGCGTGACAGGCGCCATGCAGCGTGAACACACCGAGCCTTTGTATTTAGATCTTCATTTCCCCAGTACCGATGGCGCTGTGTTTGAACATGCGTTCCCTGCCACACACAATGCCTTCATCTATGTTTACCGTGGTTCGATAGACGTGCTGCAAGGTGAGGCCTCTACCGCCGTGCCCGTCAAGCGCATGGCAATTTTGCGCAACGAAGGTGATGGTTTGCTTGTGCGTGGCACAGCCAACACACGCATGATCTTGATCGCCGGTCAGCCGCTGCATGAACCGATTGCGCAATACGGTCCCTTTGTGATGAACACGCGCGAAGAGCTGGTGCAAGCTGTGGATGACTTTCGCGCCGGCCTGATGGGATAAATAACTTTACGAAACTTCTTGTACACCGCACAGACGCGACACACAGGGCGTTCACAGTTCAACCTTGTCAGAAGCATCCCGCTTCTTATTTCAAGGAATTGATCATGAAAAATGTGAAACTTTCTCGTGTCGCGCTTGCGGCTTTGTTAGCAAGCAGCGCCTGGATGGCCATGGCACCAGCGCAAGCCCAACCCATGATGGGCGGAGAGTATGGGATGCACCAAGGTGCGTGGTCACACACTGAGCGCATGGGCAAATATGCAGAGAAACGACAAGCGGAGCTCAAAGCCAAACTGCACCTGACTGCGACGCAAGAACCTGCGTGGAACAGCTTTGTGCAAGCCATGAAGCCGCCCGCAAAGCCGGTGGGTCAGCCCTTGGATCGTGAGGCTTTGGCCAAATTGCCCACACCTGAGCGGATTGAAAAAATGAATGCCCAGCACGAGGTCAATTTCACCGCCATGCAAACGCATATGAAGCAACGTGGCGAGGCGGCCAAACAGTTTTACGCCCAGCTCACGCCTGAGCAGCAAAAAGTGTTTGATGCCGAAACCGTGCCCCCAGCCCATCCCATGATGGGCCCAGGGCGCAAGGCACGGCCTGATTAAACGTCGATGTTGGCAGCGCGCAAGGCGTTGTGTTCGATGAAATTGCGGCGAGGCTCGACCTCGTCGCCCATCAACATGGTGAACACGCGGTCGGCTTCGATGGCGTCGTCAATTTGCACACGCAGCAAGCGACGCACATTGGGGTCCATCGTGGTTTCCCAAAGTTGCTCGGGGTTCATCTCGCCCAAACCCTTGTAGCGTTGACGCGCTGTGGCGTTTTCGGCCTGCCCAATCAACCACTTCATGGCTTGGCGGAAGTCAGACACTTTCTCTTCCTTGGCTTTTTCGCCTTCGCCACGGTGCACTTTGGCACCTTCGCTCAACAAACCACGGAAGGTTTGTGCCGCTTCAGCCAAGGCCGCGTAATCAGCACCGTGCACAAAGTCTTGGGTGATCACACTGCTCTTGACGTTGCCATGGTGGCGACGGCTGATGCGCAAAATCGGTTTGTCGGTACGCACATCAAACTCGCCTGAGGCTTCTGAACCGCTACCCAACTCACGCAATTTTTCTTGCATCGCTGCCGCTGATTTTTCGGCATCGGCCACGGTGTCGAGGTTGACAGACACGCCATCAGCCATGGCACGCAAAGCCTCGGCATCCATGAAACCGCTCAAGCGGGCAATCACAGATTCAGCCACTTGGTGCTTGCGGGCCAATTCGCTCAGGGTGTCGCCCGTCAACATTTGAGAGTTCGCACCACCCGTGCTGATCTTGGCGTCTTTCAATGCGATGCGTAACAAGAAACCGTCCAAAGCTGCCGCGTCTTTGAGGTACAGCTCTTCTTTGCCAGCCTTGACTTTGTACAACGGTGGCTGTGCGATGTAGATGTGGCCACGCTCCACCAACTCGGGCATTTGGCGATAGAAGAAAGTGAGCAACAACGTACGAATGTGCGCACCGTCCACGTCCGCGTCGGTCATGATGATGATGCGGTGGTAACGCAGTTTGTCCACGTTGAAATCGTCTGTGGCCGATTTACCTGAATCTGCGCTGGCTTTGCCAATACCGGTGCCCAATGCAGTGATGAGCGTCAAAATTTCATTGCTGGTCAGCAGTTTTTCGTAACGCGCTTTTTCCACGTTCAAAATCTTGCCGCGCAAGGGCAAGATGGCTTGGAATTTACGGTCACGGCCTTGCTTGGCTGAACCACCCGCAGAGTCACCCTCCACGATGTAGATTTCGCACAGCGATGGGTCTTTTTCTTGGCAATCAGCCAGCTTACCCGGCAAGCCCATGCCATCCAACACACCTTTGCGACGTGTCATTTCGCGGGCTTTGCGTGCTGCTTCGCGGGCACGCGCGGCTTCCACAATCTTGCCTGTGATGATCTTGGCATCGTTGGGACGCTCTTCCAAGAACTCAGTCAATGTTTTGGCCACGATGTCTTCTACGGGTGCGCGGACCTCGCTCGACACCAACTTGTCCTTGGTTTGGCTAGAGAACTTAGGCTCAGGCACTTTCACGCTCAACACGCAGCACAGGCCTTCACGCATGTCGTCACCGGTGACTTCCACCTTTTGCTTTTTAGCGATGTCGTTTTGTTCGATGTACTTGCTGATGACACGCGTCATCGCAGCACGCAAACCGGTCAAGTGGGTACCACCGTCACGCTGAGGAATGTTGTTGGTGAAGCACAAAACGCTTTCGTTGTAGCCATCGTTCCACTGCATGGCCACTTCTACACCAATACTGGTACCAGGAATACCGCCGTAGCTATCGGCTGGACGTTCACCTTCAGCATGGAACGCGTTAGGGTGCAACACCTTCTTGCCGGAGTTGATGAAGTCCACAAAGCCTTTGACACCACCCGCACCGGAGAAATCATCTTCTTTACCACTGCGTTCGTCTTTCAAACGGATGCGCACACCGTTGTTCAAGAAGCTCAACTCGCGCAAACGCTTGGCCAAGATTTCGTAATGGAAATCGTTGTTTTGTTGGAAGATTTCTGTATCGGGCAAGAAATGAACTTCAGTGCCACGCTTCTCTGTATCGCCCGTGATGCGCATGGGAGAAACTTCAACCCCATTCACTGTTTCAAGCAAACGGTTTTGCACAAAGCCTTTGGAGAACTCCAAGGTGTGTACCTTGCCTTCGCGACGCACCACCAAACGCAGGGATTTGGACAATGCGTTCACGCAAGACACACCCACACCGTGCAGACCACCAGACACCTTGTAGCTGTTCTGGTTGAACTTGCCACCGGCATGCAATTCGGTCAGCGCAATTTCAGCAGCAGAGCGCTTGGGCTCGTGCTTGTCATCCATCTTCACACCGGTAGGAATACCGCGACCGTTATCCGTCACGCTGATGGAGTTGTCGCTGTGAATGGTGACCACGATGTCATCGCAATGACCAGCCAATGCTTCGTCAATCGAGTTGTCGACGACCTCAAACACCAAGTGGTGCAAACCTGTGCCATCAGACGTATCGCCGATGTACATGCCTGGACGCTTACGAACCGCCTCAAGACCTTCCAAAATTTGAATGGAGCCTTCACCATAGCCTTCACCGGCTGGAGGTGTGGCTGCGTTGTCAGGAGTTTGCGTAGGTTCGGTCATAACAAGTCTTCATGCGTGAGGCACAAGCGCCTCACGGGTTCAATCGTAAAAAGAGAAAGCCACCAATGCGTTAAATACGCATGGGCATCACCACGTATTTGAAGGTAGTGTTTTCAGGAATAGTGATGAGTGCAGAGCTGTTGGAATCTGCTAAGTCCACTTGCACCATGTCTTGGTCCATGTTGGTCAAGGCATCAATCAAATACGTCACGTTGAAACCAATTTCAATGGCATCACCGTTGTAATCAATTTCAAGTTCGTCCACCGCCTCTTCTTGCTCTGCATTGCTCGATGCCACGCGCAGCACGCCCGGTTCCAAATTCAAACGCACGCCTTTGAATTTTTCGCTGGTCAAAATAGCAGTGCGCTGCAACGTCGCCAACAGGGCTGTACGACCCATGGTGATGGTGTTCTTGTGGTTCTTTGGAATCACGCGGTTGTAGTCTGGGAACTTGCCTTCCACCAGCTTGGTCACAAACTCCATGCCGTCGAATGTGAACTTAGCCTGATTGCCTGCAAATTGCATTTCAATCGCGCCTTCTTTATCACTCAACAAACGCTGCATTTCGAGCACGGTTTTGCGAGGCAAGATGACTTCTTGGCGAGGCACTTCCACATCCAAAGTCGCAGAGGCAAAAGCCAAACGGTGACCGTCTGTTGCCACCAAACTGAGTTGCTTGCCTTCAGCCACAAACAAAATACCGTTCAAGTAGTAACGGATGTCATGCACAGCCATGGCGAATGACACTTGGTGCAACAACTCTTTCAGAGTCTTTTGCGGGACGCTGAACGAAGGACCAAAGTTAGCAGCTTCTTGCACCAATGGGAAATCTTCAGCAGGCAAGCTTTGCAACGTAAAGCGGCTCTTGCCACCTTTCAGAATCAGTTTGTTCTGGCTAGATTCCAAACTCACGGTTTGATCCGAAGGCATGGTGCGCAAGATGTCAATCAGCTTGCGTGCACCCACTGTGGTGGTGAAGTTGCCAGCATCACCATCGAGTTCAGCAGTGGTGCGAATTTGAATTTCTAAATCGCTGGTGGTCAGTTGCAGTGCACTGCCTGTTTTTCGAATCAATACGTTTGCCAAGATTGGCAATGTGTGACGACGTTCAACAATGCCTGCAACAGATTGCAGAACTGACAAAACCTTGTCTTGTGTTGCTTTCAGTACGATCATCTCTTCCTCTTGTTTTCTTTATTTAAATTAGTAGTAGTAGATAAGCAAAGCATCTTTCTGTGGACAACAGCATTTTCCTCTTTTTTTTCAAGCACTTGAGTTCACCGTGAAGGTGTTGGCAAGCTCGCTTTTCTGCTGTCGTTCAAAACTGGATAACTTTTAAATTCCTACTTTTCTGTGGATAACTCTGGTGTTATCCAGAAACTACCCACAAGGTTGTTCTTTTCTTGTTTTAGCCCTTGAGTGTTTGCTCTAGGACATGAAGTTGTTGGTTTAAATCAGCCATTTGTTGGCGTTCTGCTGTGATCTTTCGAACCGCATGCAATACCGTTGTGTGGTCACGTCCACCAAACAGCTCACCAATCTCTGGAAGGCTCTTTTGGGTGAGTTCTTTGGCAAGGTACATGGCAATCTGTCGTGGCTTTGCAATCGATGCTGGGCGCTTCTTGGAGTACATGTCCGCTACTTTGATCTTGTAATAGTCAGCAACGGTTTTTTGGATGTTCTCTACGGAAATCTGACGATTTTGAATAGACAGCAAATCACGCAAGGCATCACGCGCCAATTGAATTGAAATTTCTTTCTGATTAAAGCGTGAATAAGCCAAGATCTTACGCAAGGCACCTTCGAGTTCACGGACGTTGGAGCGCACATTTTTGGCAACAAAGAAAGCCACTTCTTCGGGCATTTCAGAGCCTTCAGAACGTGATTTGCTGATCAAAATCGCCACCCGCATTTCAAGCTCTGGTGGTTCGATGGCCACAGTGAGACCTGCATCAAAGCGAGAGACCAAACGCTCATGGATGTCTGTGAGCCCCTTTGGATAGGTGTCACTTGTCATCACGATGTGAGACTTCTTGGCCAACAAGGCTTCAAAAGCGTTGAAAAACTCTTCTTGGGTGCGTTCTTTGTTGGCAAAGAACTGCACATCGTCGATCAAAAGCAGGTCAAGCGAGTGGTAACGTTCTTTGAATTCATCAAAAGTTTTGCGTTGGTAGGCTTTAACCACATCCGAAACAAATTGCTCCGCATGGATGTAGAGAACTTTGGCATCTGGACGTTCGGCCAAGAGTTTGTTACCCACCGCATGCATCAAGTGAGTTTTACCCAAACCCACGCCGCCATAGATGAACAAGGGGTTGTACAGCTGACCCGGCATGGTGGCCACGTGCATGGCCGCAGCACGTGCCATGCGGTTGGCGGTGCCTTCCACCAAAGTGTCAAAGGTCAAGGCCGTGTTGAGTCGTGTGCGGGGTCCGCTGGGAATTCCCTCTTCCAGACCCACGAAGCTTTCAGGCAAAGATTCAAGTTCTTGTGAAAATGAAACAGGCTTAATACGTACGGGCGTTTCTTTAGGAGTGATCGCTAACTCAACTTGAACAATTTGCCCATGAAGTTGTTGCAACAAACTGGCAATTCGGTTGGCATATTGGGCACGAATCCAATCGAGCTTGAAGCGGTTACCGACCAAAATGACCACTTTGCTAAAGTCTTCAGCAACCGTCGCAGCCAAGGGCTTGATCCATGTGTTGAACTGCTGCTCGGGTAATTCTTGGGCCAGCTGATCGACGCAAGCTTGCCATAAACCATCACCTGATGTGGGTGGAAGGCCGTCTGCGGCAGAGGAAGGAAGGCCCTGATTCATGAGATATTTTTCTGTGGATAGCTGCTTTAAAAAGGCAAGCAACTGAGCACTTTATCAAAAATTATCCACAGGTTGAACAAATCTGAAAGACTTTTTAAAAATGAGGCATCAAAAGAGTGTGGATAAAAGTCTGCAAGTGCCTCAAAAGTTTGAGATAATCATCGGTTTCCCTGATCTCTTCAGGGCTTAGCTTTTTGGAAAAATCATGAAACGCACTTACCAACCTTCTAAGACTCGCCGCGCTCGTACCCATGGCTTTTTGGTCCGTATGAAAACACGCGGTGGCCGCGCTGTGATCA
>ERZ650311.1752-NODE-1752-length-10225-cov-6.950147_pt1 | contig 10225 bp, 7 predicted proteins | sample MGYA00376247_ERZ650311 | MGnify/ENA primary metagenome ERZ650311 (study PRJEB26733, sample SAMN07839324) | wastewater metagenome | biome: small river; feature: stream; material: water | place: USA: North Carolina | collected 2016-07-28 ... | reverse complement strand
AGAAGTTGTCACACTACTCAAAGGGCACAACAGATATTGAATACAAGTTTGAATTTAACGGAACCGAATGGGGCGAACTTGAAGGTATTGCAAACCGCACCGACTTCGACCTCAAGGCGCATTCAGCAGCATCAGGTAAGGATCTCTCTTACTTCGATCAAGAGAAGAATGAGCGCTGGACACCATTCGTTATTGAGCCTGCAGCTGGTGTAGATCGCTGTGCGCTGACATTCATGATGGATGCATTTACAGAGGATGAAGCGCCAAATGCAAAGGGTGAGATGGAAAAGCGCGCGGTCATGAAGTTTGATCACCGCATCGCACCGGTAAAGGCTGCAGTTCTTCCACTTTCTCGTAACGCTGATCTATCACCAAAGGCACGCGATCTCGCAGCCCAGCTTCGCAAGAACTGGAATATCGATTTTGATGATGCTGGAGCGATTGGTCGTCGTTACCGTCGCCAGGACGAAATCGGAACTCCTTACTGCATTACAGTTGACTTCGAGACTCTCGATGACAACGCAGTAACAATTCGCGATCGCGACACCATGGAACAAGAGCGCATCTCAATCGATCAGGTTGAATCATGGCTCGCTCCGAAGTTACTCGGTTGCTAAATCCGCTCACACTTCCGCTTCGGGACGGGGACCATCAGATAGATCCACCTGTAGTCCTCGCTCCGATGGCAGGAATTACCAACGCACCATTTCGCATGCTCTGTCGCGAACAAGGCGCTGGTTTATTTGTATCTGAGATGGTGACTGCCCGCGCTCTCCTTGAACGCGTACCAGAGACTATGCGCATGATTGAACCAGGACCTGGTGAATGGCCGCGTTCAGTGCAGTTATATAGCGTCGATCCACATCACATGTCAGAAGCGGTAAAGATGATCGGTCGCGAAAATCTCGCCGACCATATCGATATGAACTTTGGTTGCCCAGTTCCGAAGGTAACCCGTAAAGGTGGGGGAGCAGCTCTTCCTTACAAGCGCAAACTCTTTAGCGCTATTGTGCAAGGTGCAGTTGACGCTGCAAAACCATTTGGAATTCCAGTGACAGTAAAGATGCGCGTCGGCATCGATAGCGATCACCACACATTCTTAGAGGCGGCAAAGTCAGCTGCAGATGCCGGCGTTGCCTGGGTTGCACTTCATGCACGCACTGCAGAACAGATGTACGAAGGTAAGGCCGATTGGTCGAAGATTGCAGAACTCGTTGAACACCTCAAGCCAACCGGCGTTCCCGTGCTTGGTAATGGTGATATTTGGACCGGCGCGGATGCAGTTGAGATGGTGAAGCAGACCAGTTGCGCAGGAGTAGTTGTCGGTCGTGGCTGCCTTGGCCGCCCATGGTTATTCGCTGATTTAGTTGCTGCTTTACGCGGCGATAACACGCCTCACCTGCCATCACTCTTTGAAGTTCGTGAAGTGATGTTCCGCCACGGTGAATTAATCGTTGATTACTTCGAATCAGAGATCCGTGGCTGTCGCGATCTTCGCAAACATATGGCCTGGTATCTCAAGGGATTCCGCGTTCCCAGCGAACTCCGTCGCCAATTTGGAATGGTCTCGTCGCTCGAGGAACTTCGCTCGTTACTCAATCAGCTTGAAGATCAGCCATATCCAGTTGAAGTATCTGAGAAGCCTCGCGGCCGCACTAGCCATGGACGCGCACCAACCTTGCCCGATGGTTGGCTGAAGGATCCAGACGAGATGATCCATCTCGAAGCAGAAGATATGTTTTCGGGTGGTTGATGTTTAAATTAATTCGCAGGCTTATCACCGTTGCGCTTACCGTTGTAATCGCCGTACCTGGTTACGCGCTCTTTGTTACCTGGAACGCTGCCACCCATCCAACAATTAGAAGTGCAGAAGTCATTGTTGTGCCTGGTGCAGCGCAACTCAACGGCGCCCCAGGCGATGTGCTCTTGGCGCGCCTGCAAGAGGCAAAGCGCATCTATCAATTGGGGCTAGCGCCATTGATCATCACTGTCGGAACTGGCGCACCAGGCGATCGCACAACTGAAGCAGCATCAGGCGCATATTGGCTTCGACATAATGGTGTGAAGAAGAGCGCAGTAATTTCAATTCCAACTGGACGAGATACTCGCACCCAAACACTTGCTTATGTTGCAGAGATGAAGAAGCGCAAACTCGCCTCAGTCATCATCGCCACCGATGGTTACCATTGCAATCGCGCAATTACGATGGCGAAAGATCTTGGAGCAGATGCTTCGTGCTCACCGGTTAAAGGTGGGCCAAATACAGTGAAATCATCTCGTCTTCGCTATTTAGCGCGTGAGGCTGGCGCCTATCTGGCTTACATCACTCTCGGACGCCGTGGCATCAATATCAGTGACCACCTACCAAGCCAGGGCTTATAAGGTACGGCTATGGCTACCGAGGCAATGGGTTATTCGCAGCGCGATCAAGAACGCTTTCTCGATGAGCCGGCCAAACGTGGTGGGCGCACTGAATTTATGCGCGATCGCGCACGGGTGATTCATTCCGCAGCGCTCCGTCGACTCGCAGCAAAGACACAAGTAGCTGTCCCGTGGGAGAACGATTTCCAACGTACGCGACTTTCACACTCATTAGAGTGTGCGCAGATCGGTCGCGAACTTGGTGAATCACTCGGTGCAGATCCCGATCTCCTTGAGACCGCATGTCTCTCACACGATTTAGGTCATCCACCATTTGGCCACAATGGCGAAGAAGCACTAGCTGCAGTTGCAGTCGAATGCGGTGGCTTCGAAGGTAATGCCCAGAGCTTTAGATTACTTACTCGCATTGAAGCAAAGACCGTTGATGCAAATGGAAAGAGCCTCGGCCTCAATCTCACACGTGCATCTCTTGATGCTGCCACTAAATATCCATGGAGCAATCAAGTCAATCCTCGGAAGTTTGGCGTCTATGCCGATGATGTCGAGATCTTTAATTGGATGCGCGAAGGTGCTCCTGAGGGCCGCAAATGTATTGAAGCGCAAATTATGGATTGGTCCGATGATTGCGCCTACTCAGTTCACGATTTAGAAGATGCAATCTTCGCTGGTCAAGTAACAGTCTCTGACTTTGAACGGGACTTCGATTTACTGCATGGCGTGATGGTCAATGATTACAAGAGCGATTCCAGCATAGAAGAGGCAGCAGCGGCACTTGAGCGCCTACAAGGTCTTTCGTGCTGGCCCCGTGGCTTTGATCGCACCCACCGTTCGCTTGCACGCTTGAAGGACACCACATCGCAGTTAATTGGTCGTTTCGTGTTAGCTGCAGAGAAAGAGACACGTGCTATTCATGGCAATGGCAATCTCTCTCGTTACTCAGCTGATCTTGTTATTCCACGTGAAGCAGCGATTGAAGTTGATTTCCTGAAGGCCGTTGCGGGTCACTACCTCATCAATGCAGCAGCATCACAAGAGCGTTATGAGAAGCAGCAGATTGTTATCCGCGAACTCGTCGAGATGCTCTATGCAAAGGCGCCGCTCGAGCTTGATCCGATCTTTGAAGATGACTGGAAGCGCGCAAGCAATGATTCTGAGCGTCTTCGCGTAGTTATTGACCAGATCGCCAGCCTGACCGACCCAGGAGCTTATGCGCTCCATGCCTACCTCAGTGGACGTAAGGGTTAAGGTAGCAACATGAGTGGTCGCATTAGAGATGAGGATGTTCAGTACATCCGCGAACGCGCACCTATTGATGAGGTTGTCGGCGATTACGTTCAACTAAAGAATGCTGGCGGCGGACAGAAGAAGGGTCTCTGCCCTTTCCATGATGAGAAGTCGCCATCATTCCACGTCACACCAAGTAAGGGTTACTTCCACTGCTTCGGTTGCCAGACAGGTGGAGATGTCATCGCATTCTTAATGAAGATTGATCACCTTTCATTTACCGAAACCATCGAACGTCTCGCTGATCGCATGGGCTACACACTTCGCTATGAAGAGTATTCCGGCGGTGGAAAAGCTCCGGTTGGAAATCGCTCACGCCTTGTTGCGGCACATATGGAAGCGGCCAAATTCTTCCAGAATCTTCTCAACACATCTCCAGATGCGCAGATTGGTCGCGAGCTACTGACAAAGCGCGGATTTGATCGCGCCGCCTGTGAAGCATTTGGCGTCGGGTATGCACCGAATTCATGGGATGGGTTAACAAAGCACCTCCGTGCACTGAACTTCACGATAGAAGAGCTCGAACTTGCAGGATTATCAAAGATGGGCGAACGTGGACCGATCGATAAATTCCGCAATCGCTTGATGTGGCCAATTAAAGATATCTCCGGTGATGTTGTTGGTTTTGGCGCTCGTAAGTTGGCGAGCGACACCGAAGATCAAGGTCCTAAATATCTCAATACCTCTGAGACTCCCATCTATAAGAAGAGCCAAGTTCTCTACGGTTTAGATGTTGCAAAGAAAGAGATTGCTAAGAAGCGCCAAGTTGTCGTTGTTGAAGGTTACACAGATGTGATGGCATGCCACCTTGCCGGAATCACCACTGCAGTTGCTACCTGCGGAACTGCATTTGGTCCCGACCATATCCGCATTATTCGTCGCCTCTTGATGGATGATGACGCCTTCCGCGGTGAAGTGATCTTTACCTTTGATGGTGATGCAGCAGGTCAGAAAGCGGCGATGCGCGCATTTAATGAGGACCAGAAGTTCGTGACACAGACATTCGTTGCAGTAGAGCCAGATGGCCTCGATCCTTGCGATCTACGTCAACACAAGGGCGATCTTGCACTTCGCGATCTTATTGCTCGTCGAATTCCACTCTTTGAGTTTGCAATCAAAACCGAACTCAAGCAGCACAACCTCGATACCGCCGAAGGTCGCGTTAATGCGCTTAATGCAACTGCTCCGCTGGTTGCTCAGATTCGTGATAAATCTTTGCGTCCTGAGTACACACGCCTTCTTGCTGGATGGCTCGGCGTCGAAGTTGAGATTGTTTCTCGAGCAGTAGCGCAAGGCGCGCGCAATGTTCCTGCACAACAGAGCAGTTATGAGACACATGGTAATGAACCACAGAACGACACATCATGGCGTCCAGATCCACTGGAACCAACGTTGATGCTAGAGCGCGAAGTACTCAAAGCTCGAGTACAACTTCCGGCGCTTTCAACTGCATGGACAACAATTGAAGATGGTTCATTTACACATCCTGCTTACACCGCGTTAGCAACAACGGTTAATTCAATCGGTGCTTCTCGACCACTGACAGCAGAAGAGATTTCCGATCCGCAGATGAAGGCTCTCTTCACTGAGTTATCAGTAGAGCCGCTGAAAGCAGATGGCGAAATCACCGAAAGATATATCTCCAGCATCGCTGCCCGACTTCGCGAAGTACGAGTCAGTCGCCAGATTGCAGATCTCAAGTCACGGCTACAACGCCTCAACCCAGTTGAGAATGGGGATGAGTACAACGCCTCCTTCGCCCAGCTGGTCTCGCTCGAGGCGACGAAGCGCACCCTCCATGAACTGGCGCTTGGTAGCCTCTAGAGCGAGCAGCCTTTAATTTTGGCGCACTCTTATCCATGCGATAGAGTGCGCTCTCGCACAACGATAGTCCCTGATAGCTCAACGGCAGAGCAGTCGACTGTTAATCGACAGGTTCTTGGTTCGAATCCAAGTCGGGGAGCTTCATAGCTCGGATTTAAAAATCCTCTAAAACTGATAACAGGAAAAACTCAGACTCCTGGGGCAGTATTTCCCTCATGAAGAACCTCAAAACTGTCATCGCATTTGTCGCCGGAGCAGCAATTGCAGGCTCAGTAGCCACTGCATCCTCTCCATCATCAATCACAGCATGTGCCGATAATCGTACGAAGGCTCTCTACCTTTCAGCAAGTGGAACCTGCCCAACCAACCGTACAGCTGTCGCTATCGGTGGCGGCAGTTCCGCCGGAATGGATGCCAAGACAATCGCATCTCTCGTTACTCCATCTGTCGTCTCCATCAAGGTGGCGACTGCAACAGGTGGAGGCAATGGATCAGGTTCGATCTACAAATCAACTGCAACTTCTACCTTTATCGTGACAAATAACCATGTCGTTGCTGATGCCGCAACAAGCGGAACCATCACAGTCGAACTCCTCAACGGTGACCAGTACAAGGCAACAATTGTTGGCCGCGACCCAAGCTATGACCTTGCAGTCATCAAGATCAACACTGGAAATCTCCCTGTTATCTCAATTGGTGATTCATCACAGGTCAGCGTCGGTGATCCCGTTCTTGCAATTGGATCACCACTTGGTCTTGCAAATACTGTGACCCAGGGAATTGTTTCCTCTCTCAATCGCCCAGTAACGACTGGCACAACTGATTCCCAATCTTTTGTTGATGCAATTCAGACTGATGCTGCGATTAACCCTGGTAACTCTGGTGGTGCGCTGGTCGATGCTGCCGGACGAATGATTGGTGTTAACTCAGCTATTGCAACACTCGGAGCAAGCAGCGGATCACAGAGTGGAAATATTGGTCTGGGCTTCTCAATTCCAATTACCGAAGCAAAGCGCGTCATTGATGAATTGATTACAGAAGGCAAGTCATACCGCCCTGTTCTTGGAGTCTTCTTCGATTCAACTTACACAGGTATCGGTGCCAAGATTGCGCGTCTTAGCCCTAACGAGGGTGCGGACAATGCAGGTGTTCCTGCGGGGTCCGTCATTCGTGTGATTGATGGCGTAAAGATTCCTGATATGGAGACTGCGATTGTTCGAATCCGCGCACTTGCTCCGGGATCTTCGGTATCAATCACTGTCGACCTGCCTGCAGGTGGTCAGAAGACATTCAAGATCACACTTGGTAAGGCAATCAGCAGCGCTAGCTAATCAGAGTTGCTGATGCGCCTGCACTTGGCAGTGATGTGAAGAAGCGTGGCGCTTTAAAGCCCTTGGCTGCGTAAGCATCCTTGATTGCATCCTTGACCGCGCTGATCTGATCCGCCTTAATTAATGCGATTGCGCTGCCGCCAAATCCACCGCCGACCATGCGCGAACCGAGTGCACCTGCCGTAAGTGATGCATCTACTGCGGCATCGAGTTCCGGGCAAGAAACGGTGTAATCATCGCGAAGTGAGATATGAGATTCGTTGATCAAGCGACCAAGAGCCGTGAAATCTGAAGACTTCAGCGCAGTAACTGCATCGCTAACGCGTTGAATCTCTGTCACCGCGTGGCGAGCACGGATAAATTCAACTTCCGTTATCTCAGATTTACGAGCTTGCAGAGTCTCCATATTGAGATGGCGCATCGATGGAATACCGAACTTCGCCGCAACAGACTCGCAGGATGCACGGCGCTCGGCGTACCCACCATCAACAAGAGCGTGGTGTGCCTGAGTATCGATAATTAAGAGCTCAAGTCCGGCTGAAGCGACATCGAATGGAACTGACTCAGTAGTGAGGTCACGGCAGTCCAGAAGAAGGGCAGAACCTTCGCGACCCATCAATGAAACCGATTGATCCATGATTCCGCATGGCATTCCGACGTAGTCGTTCTCTGCCTTCTGAGTTGCGCGAGCCATATCTGCGAGCGACTTACCTAGATTAAAAAGCGCGTTAAGTCCAACCGCAACAGAACACTCAAGTGCTGCTGACGACGATAGTCCGGCACCGGATGGAACATGGCCATCGACGAGGATATCGACTCCTGATGTCACACCCATCGACCAGATGACGCCGAGAACGTACTTCTCCCACTCGCCAGCGCTACCCGGCTTCACATCGTTGATATCGATTGTGAAGATTCGATTCTTGCGCTGCTGTGATGCAATACGGATCAAGCCATCGTTATTGCGCGAAATTGCGGCGTAGGTGCGGTCAGCAATTGCAAAGGGAAGAACGAATCCCTCGCTGTAATCGATATGTTCGCCGATTAAATTAACGCGGCCAGGTGCCTCTGCCAGAACTTCAGCTTTATGTCCGAAGAGCTCAAGGAAGGTTGTTTCGAGTGCAGACATTGCTTAGAGCTTCACATCTTTAAGTTGTTGGGCAGATTGCTCTGGCTTCATATCCATGATGAATGCACCCATCGCTGATTCTGAACCTGCGAGGTACTTCAGCTTTCCTGGCGCACGACGAACAGATGTGATCTGCCAGTGAAGACGCAGGAGATCGCGTCCCTGTCGAACTGGCGCTTGGTGCCAAGCAGCGATATATGCCATCTCAATTCCAAATACACCATCGAGTCGTTGCATAACCTCAATTGCGATAGATGGGAAGGAGTCACAAGCTGAAGGGGAGAGCTCAGTTAAGTCAGCAACCGGCCGCAATGGAACCACGTGAATTTCAAATGGATAGCGAGATGCATATGGTGTGTAAGCAACCCAATGCTCATTCCGAGCGATGATGCGTACGCCATCGCGAAGTTCACGGGCAAGGACATCATCAAAGAGAACGTGACCAGTCTTCTCCTTATGATCACGCGCCACAGCGAGCATCTTGGTCACTCGAGGTGGAAGGTATGAATATGCATAAATCTGACCATGCGGGTGCGCGAGTGTCACGCCGATCTCTTCACCGCGATTTTCAAATGGTGCGATGTGCTCGACATAGGGAAGTGTTGAAAGTTCGGCAGTGCGATCACGCCATGCCTCAAGCAGGGTACGCACTCGTTGTGGTGAAAGTGTTTTAAAGGATCCACCATGATCTCCGGTAAAGCAGATGACCTCACACTTACCAGCGGCAACCCCTTCATCGGTATCTGCGCCAACGAGGTCAGGGAGCGCGAAATCTCCCTGAGGTGGGCGAAGTGATGGTGAGCGGTTATCAAAGACAACTACTTCGTAATCAGCTTCTGGAATCTCAGTGAGTAGATCGCTCGTTGTTGGGCAGAGCGGGCAGAGTTCTTTCGGTGGCAAGAAGATGCGGCCTTGGCGATGCGCTGCCATCGCAACCCACTCATTGACCAATGGATCAAGACGAAGCTCGCCGATACCTGGCTGTTCTTCCTTTTCGCGCTTATCTTCAACAGAGCGAACCTGTCCGGCGGTGTCGTAGTAGCGAATGGTGCGACCGTCATTCATGGTGCGGTCGGTGCGTACAACTCCTGCAGATAGCTCTTTGATTTCGTTAATCGCGCTCATAATGGCGTAACTCTATCTCGCTAGGCCCAATTCAGGGTGCGTTCAATCGCCTTCTTCCAACCTTCGTAGCCCATTGCACGAATTTCAGCGGTTGTCGCTGGATTCCAACGACGAGATTGTTGCCATTGCTTCTTCAACTCATCGGTATCAGACCAGACGCCGGTTGCAAGCCCTGCTGCATATGCAGCGCCGAGCGCTGTTGTCTCAGTGATCAAGGGGCGAGTGATATCAATTCCCATAATATCGGCCTGCATCTGCATGCAGAGAGAGTTAGCTGTGATGCCGCCATCGACGCGCATCTCAGTCATCGGTGCTCCTGAATCTGCCACCATTGCATCCATCACATCGCGAGTTTGATAGCAGATTGCTTCCAATGCAGCGCGAGCTAGGTGCGCCTTTGTTGCGGCACGTGTGAGACCGACAATGACACCGCGGGCATCGCTTCTCCAATATGGAGCAAAGAGCCCAGAGAATGCCGGAACAAAGTAGACGCCAGCTGTATCCGTCACTGAAGAGGCAAGTGCTTCGGTATCAGCGGCATGAGTAATGATTCCAAGTTGATCGCGAAGCCATTGAATAGCTGAACCAGTTACTGCAACTGAACCTTCCAGTGCATAACGTGCCGGTTGATCGCCAAACTTGTAGCAGACTGTTGTGAGTAATCCATTCTTGCTACGAACAATCTCGGTTCCGGTATTGAGCAATGCAAAATTACCGGTGCCATATGTGGTCTTGGATTCACCGCGATCAAAGCAGACTTGGCCAACCATCGCCGCCTGCTGGTCGCCGAGAATTCCAGCAATCGGAACGGCCGCCCCGAGTGGTCCATGCGGATTTGTCTGCGCATAGACTTCAGAAGATGACTTAATTGTCGGAAGAACTGAACGTGGAACCTCTAGAATATCGAGTAACTCTTGATCCCAATCTAAAGTTTCGAGATTCATCAAGAGGGTGCGGCTGGCATTGGTGACATCGGTGAAGTGGACTCCGCCTTGCACGCCGCCGGATAGATTCCAGAGCAACCAACTATCGATTGTTCCGAAGCGAGCAGTTCCTGCAGCAATCGCGCTCTGAACCGCGGTTGAATTCTTAATAAGCCAATGCATCTTGCTTCCAGCAAAATATGGCGCGATCGGAAGACCGCTTTTGT
>ERZ650311.1751-NODE-1751-length-10228-cov-5.011206_pt1 | contig 10228 bp, 20 predicted proteins | sample MGYA00376247_ERZ650311 | MGnify/ENA primary metagenome ERZ650311 (study PRJEB26733, sample SAMN07839324) | wastewater metagenome | biome: small river; feature: stream; material: water | place: USA: North Carolina | collected 2016-07-28 ... | reverse complement strand
AACCTCTTGATCAGCCGGTGCAGGGCGGCCGGGTCGTCGAAGTGGTGCACGACAGCGGGGTGCGATTCATCGAACCGCACGACCGCGCCCACGCCTTCCACGAAGGTCACGAACTCGCGGATCTGTGGGTAGATGGCGACGGCGCCGTCGGGGATGGTGGCAATCATCCCGGGCATCACCAGGTGGCGGTTGCTGCGCGGCGTCTTCGACGAGGGCGAGCGCTTGGGGAGCCGCGTTGAGGGCATGAACTTACCGCCATCGTACCTCTCGCCGTTGATCCCAACCTCGCCACCCTTCCGCGCTCGCTTGCTCATGTCTGGCTATCTCCTGCGGGCCGCTCCGTGCTGCCCATGACCTAATAGTGTGGCCACACGAATCAAAGCGCAAGCATGTTGTGGCCACAAAATCACAAGCGCGCGGAATGACTGCGTTCTTAGTCGCGCTTCGTCTGCGCCATGTGCTGCATTAGCTCACACAGCGTGTCGCACGCGTCGCTGTAGCCCTCGCGGTACGACGATCGGTCAGCGTAGTAGCTGGACACGGCGACCTCCGTGCGTGCCTGGACCTCGGCCACCACCTCCCCCATCGCCCGCGCGTAGCCCTGCGCGTAAGCGGCGTCCAGGGCGGCGAGGATGGCGCGGGCGCCGTGCACGCTCAGCCCCGCGTCGGGGTCGTCGAGGGCTCCCCCAAGCGCCTTGCACACTGCGTAGTAGCGCCTGCGGCAGTCGGCAATCACAGTGTAGTCGCGGCCCACCGAAGCGGCGCGCTCCCCGTCGTACGTCTCGTATGCGCTCACTACCGCCTGAGCCAGCGTGCGGAGGTCGTCAGACATCAGCGGCCTCCCGTCGCGCTCGCAGCGCCGCGCGCAGTTCACGCAGCTTGCGCAACGCCGTCTTGGTGGTGTCGATGGCCACGGTCAGTCGGTGGTACTCGTCCAGCACCCACAGGGCCGCCATGCCCTCTGTGCGCGTGAGGGTGACGGTATCGCGCTGGTCCCAGCAGAGCGCGCCGTGGATGGCAGCAGCAGCGCCCATCACGTCAGCATGCTCGGGGTCGGTCATGGTGTAGCGCATGGCGACGTCGGTCACGCCTAGCGGCAGCTCGATGCGGTGGCGGTGGTTCACGGCGCCTCCGGTGCAGCGGGGAGGGGCATCCAGTGGGTGGGGCGCACGCTGTATCCGCCCTTGTCAGCCCACCCGTACTCGTCGAGCCGCGCAGGTTCAACGCTGGGCAGCGCTGCGCGGAACCGCGTTCCGTAGACCAGCACCCACTCCCCATGCGGCGCCGTCTCGATCGGCTGCCACGCTGTCCGGGCCTCGGCAGCGCGCATGGTGGCGTCGCGTTCCGCGTTCAGGGTGATCAGCATCGCGCGGGCGACGGCCAGCGCGAGCACGTCCGAGTCGTCGTAGTCGGGCCACATCTCCTTGAGCTTGCGGTTCGCCTCCACGATGCCAGAGAAGTAGTCCCGCGCGCCCTCCATCGGCGGGCGGTCGCCCTCTTGCGGCAGAAGCACGTCACGCGCGTCGCCCCGAGCGATGGCACGCAGCGCCCCCTCGGCAGCACGTAGGCGGGTGATGAGGGCGAGCGTTTCGTCCGGGCTGAGGACGAGGCCCTTGCGTGCGCGCCGCTCCAGCGCATCCAGGTCTAGGGCGCTCATGATGCGCCTCCCTGCTGCGCGTCGGGCTCCAGCAACGCGAGGGCGGCATGCAGGCAACCCGCACAGAACCAACGCGCCCAACGCGCATCGTCCTCCAGCGTGGCCATCATGATGACAGTCGCGGACTCTTCGTCGCCGCACTCGTCGCAGATGTATTCACCAGGCTTGAACGCTTTCATCAGGCGCCTCCCTGCTGGGCGTCGATGGCCTCGAGCATGGCGCGGAGGAGAGCGAGTGGCACCGTGGTATGCGTCACGGTGAGGTATGGCTCGCCGGGCCGCCACTCGGCCTCTACGTCGTCGTGGATGTCCGGGCAGGCGCAGCGCTTCACGGTGGGCTGCGGCACGTCTACCACCTCGGGGGCAGGTGGAGAGGCGGGCGTGGGAGTCCATGCCAGGGCGAGCACCGACTCGCACGCCGACACGTTTCCGCTCGCGTGGTGGTAGACCCACTCGTCGCAGTCTGCCTCGGGGACAAGCCTGCCCCACTCCACGCGGCCGATCTTCCACGGGCCGCCCAGGCCGCTCGTGACGCGGTCCCCCACCTTGAACCGAGGCGCTGGACGCTCGGGATACCGCTCGCGGTCCGTGGGCACGTAGCCGATGTCGATGGGCCAGATGGCGGCAATGGCGCGGTCCGACTTCCAGTCGCGCACGGGCTCGGGGCCGCCTTCGATCTCGTAGCCCCAGTCACGCGCCTTCGCGGCATCCTCCACGGCATGCGTCATGTGGTGGCCGTCATCGTGGATGGGCGTCAGCGCGTAGGCTTCCAGCTCCGCATCCCACCGCGCCACACGTCGCGCTGGCTCGGCTGCGGCGAGCTCGGCGTGCCAGCGGGTGAGGGCGATGCGGAGTCCGAGATAGCCGACCTGGCGCCACCCATCGCGCACGTCAGCGGGGATGTCCTCGCGCTCGTACCAGAACGCGCCGAGGGCCGCGTAGACTGCTGGCGCGTTGCAGTCGTACGCCGCGTCGATCGCCCGCTCTACCTGCTCTCGTGTGATGGGGCCACTCTGCTCGCTCATGTCTGCCTCCTCTGCTCTGCCACCAAGATGTCCCGCAACTTCCGCCGCAGGCGTTTGTAATCGATGCCCAAGTCGTTCGCCACATCGATCATCCGGTCTCCTGCTGCCTGACGCCGCTGGGCGATGGCCACGATCTCCGGGGTGATGGGCGGGAGCGTGGACGGTGGCTTGCGAGGCGTGCAGCGTGCTCGAGCGACGGCCTTGACGGTGTCGACGCTCACCCCCTGCAAGACGGCGATGTCGCGCACCTTCGTGCCACTCGTGTACGCCTCCGCGATGGCTGCGTCTCGGGCCTCCGTGTCGCGCTTGTCCCGCGCCTGGTCGCCGCACTCCCGCTCGGACATGGCCATCCACGGGGCGGCATAGCACACCCGGCAACAGCGCTCGCCGGAGACCATGCCCATGATGTGAGAGGCGTGGGGGACGATGGTCGCGCGGCTACCCACGGGCCACCTCCTCCACGTCGGCCAGCACTCGAGCACGCGCGTCGCCGCTGGCCACGGCTGCGCGGAGGATCGCCAGGATCAGGGCGAGTCGCTGGGCGTCGGTCATGCCGTCCTCCGGGCCATGCGCTCGCGCATCCGCGTCTCCCGCCGGGCTTGCGCGGCAGCGGGTGCTCTCGCCTCGCCTTGGTCGCGAGGAACTCGGACTCGCCTTCGAGCGCGCGGGCCTCCAATCTGCGCCATCACGGCGCGCTCTACTTCTTCGGGTGCCCGTAGTCGTGTGGTGTCGATCGTCATGCTGCCACCTCGAAGACCGGGCGCCCCTGCGCACTCTCGCGGATCGGCATCACCACCGCCGTCCAGCCTTGCCCGTGGATGTAGAGCGGCGCGAGCGGGTCGGGGTTGCCGCCGACGATCACCGTCTCGTCGCCGTCCGGCAGCACGTGGCGCAACAGGCCCATGCTCAGCACGCGCCTGAGTACCACACCCTCGCGTCGCGGAGCTTCGATGGTGCCGCGCTTCGTCTTCCCCGTGTTGCCTGCGCCGTCGCACGTCTCGCAGTCCATCTTCTGATCGCAGTGCGGGCAGTCGTCGCGGCCCGATCCCTCGCAGTCCGGGCAGTCTTCGGGCACGTCGCCCGTGGTGTAGAGATCCTCGCCGGCCCACTCACGCAGCGCGGAGAGCGAGACGGGGGCGCCGATCGCCGCGCGACGGAACAGGCTGGAGCATCCGGGGATGTCCTTCCCGCCGCACTCCACGCCGTTCACACGCAGCGCGGAGATCCCGTTGCTCGTGTAGCCGTCGCCGTCCAGCGAGAAGCGGTACAGGCCGCTCGCGCCGTAGGACATGGGGTACCTGCTCGCGAACCATTCTTGCAGATTCGTCATTCGCTCATCTCCCCGATCACGTTGCCCAGCCGCGTGATCTCTGCGTTCAACTCTGCCGCGCGCTTGAGGTAGATCTCGCGGGCCTTCTCGGTAGCGTCTAGCGCCGCCTTCTCCCGGCGCAGGGCGTCCAGCAGCGCCTCCGCGTGGTCCGCGTGGCGCACGTACTCACCCGAGGCGCTCTCCTCCATGTCGGGTGCGTACTCGCCGCTGCCGAGGTACGCGATGGCGGGATCCCAGCGCTTCACGAGGCACCGCCGCTCAGCCACGCGCGCATGTCCGTGTCGCTCACGTCGCACGCCTTCGCGTACGCCAGCAGCGCATTCCACAACTTCCGCTTGGCGCCGCTGGTTCCCGGGTGCGCGTAGACGCTCGCCACATCGGCAGCGTGCAGTTCGCACCACGCGCGCAGCTTGCTCTTGGCTCCGGCGATGATGGGCACGCGGTCGTCAGGGTGCAGCGCGTCGTCACGCTGTAGGTCTTCCACGAGTTCCGCCGTGGCCTCGCTGAGCAGTGCGATCTTGCCAGCGGTCCACTCGTCGGCGTTCGCCTTGGCGGCGTCTCGAGCGCGCGCGTGCTCTTCGTTCGCGTACGTGCTGGCTTCGGGGATGACCTCCGCCACGTGCACCTCACTGCCACCGATGATTGCGGCACCTCCGCTGATCTCGCGGACCTCCTCCATGCTGTAGCAGCCGGCCAGCACGTCACCGGCGAACGCACGCGCCGCAGAGGACACACAGCGGGCACTGAGCATCGCTTCGGGGTACGTGCTCCATGGGCCGGAGCCGCCCCACAGCTTCGCTTTCTTGGCGCGCTCCACGTCCCACACCTCCGTATGCGTGGAGCCGTCCGGGTGCGTCAGCAGCAGTTCCGCGCGCTCGGCGGTCTTCTCTCGCCACTGCACCTTGTAGCCCGCGCGCCGCAGCAGCCCGACCATCAGCGAGTAGTCCATGCCCACCTTGCCGTTGACCAGGAACAGTCCGCGCAGGGCAGCCATGGGCGGGATGCCCAACTCGTCACCAGCCATGATCACGGCCAGCGCCGCGCCCTTGCTGGTGATGTGCTTCGGCAGCATCGGGCCTGCGTCTCCGAGGGCATCGGCCACCTTGACCATCGCCCCCAACTCACTCCTCACGATCGCTTCGCCAGTCATTCGTCACCCTCGCTGTCATGGTCAGAGCAACGCGCCTCGGAGCCCATCTCCTGAGCAGGCCGCCCGCAGATCTCGCACTCGCGGCCGGTGCATGCGATGGTGCCGCTCGGGCGACTCCCGGCGCACCGCCGGCAAGAGTCGCGTCCGTTCAGCGTGCCGCATCCGTTGCACTCGCTACACATGTGCCGCGCATCCCGTTCCGCCTCGCGCCGGTCGAAGTCGCGCATGCACGCCGCCCCTTCCTCAGCGGCGTCGTCCCATGGCCCGCGCAAGTCGTCAGGGTGCATGTCGTCGTACCGCCTCTGGGCGGCTGCGAAGCCTTTCAGCGTGCACATGCGGCCTCCATGCGGACGGCTTCGGCCAGGATGGCGTCAGAGTCCGCGATCGAGCCCCACCACATCGGTGAGGCGTAGGGGTGCGTGTGGCACGCGAGCCGGATGGCTCCCGCCCTCCAGTACAGCGCCGCGATCATCCGCCGCTGCGTCTGGCGGCGTTCGTCGTCGAGGGCGACGGCGATGGCGCGCACCACTCGATCGTGTGGGACGCTCATCGGGGTACCCAGCAGGCGGCCCATGGCTAGCCCGGTACGCGTCTGCTCCATGTACGCAATCACATGGCAGTCGTTGCCGCTCTCGGCCTGCGACGCACGGGCCGCGATGAACTCCGCGCACGTTTCCCGTAGCCCGCTCACTGGCCCACCTCCCGCAGCAGCCCGCCCATACGCAGCAGCGTGTCAGCGATCGCAGCCGAGTAGCGCGCCTGCGCATCGGCGAGAGCGGCGGCGATGGTGGGGCCGCGTCCCTGCGTCTGCACCTGGATCGCCGTGTCGGGCTCGCCGTGCGTCGTGAGCACCGCGCACCACTCGTCGCAGCGTGCCGTCAGCATGACGTCGCTGTGGTACCAGCGCATGTCACGGTCGCCACATGGCTCCAGCACGCGCCCGGCCACCGTGATGGGCTGGCGGATGCGCTCCTCGAGCTCGGCAGCAGCCTGGTACTCGCCACGCTCGCGCAGATGGCCCACCTCGCGGATGAGCGGGAGGATGTCGTCCAGCCCCATCGGGCCAGCGGGGATGGTGCGGGGGACGTTCATGCTGCCACCTCGTAGCCATGCGTCTCGAGCGCCACGGCCAGCCGGTCCGCGCGCCAGTGCCACCCGTGCTGGTCGCCCAGCATGAACCGCACGCCGTGAGCAGTGCGCCCCTCGACGACCACCCGAGGCTGCTCCGGGTCAGGGCTCGCGAGCGCCACTCCGGGAATCAGGTCGGCGGGTTTGATGCGGCCAGCGGGCTGCGCGGGCTGGTGTGGTGTCTGTGTGGTCTGCATCGTGGTCTCCGTGGTGGGTTGGCGTGGGCGGCGAAGGTCAGGAAGCGGCGAGACGAGCGGCGCGGCCGCTGGCGGTCAGGGCGTAGGCGCTGGCCTTGCGGGGGGCGTAGGCCACCAGGCCGGCGCGGAGCAGGGCGCCGATGTTGGCGTTCAGGATGACGTGGGCGCGGGGGAGCATGGCGCGGGGGTGGGCGCCAACAATGTTCAGAGCGGTGATCTCGGCGGGGGTCAGGTTCATGGTCGGTGGCTTCCGTGGGCCGCTCTCTGCGACCCGGTGGATGCAGTTCTAGTCGAGCGCTCGCCAGGTGCCAAGACTTTTCTTGCATCACGCGTACGATTCTTTTCTGCACCGCGAAAACAGGCGTGTTTCCGATGCGCGCGGAGAAATGCGCGCGGCAACCCTTGCGCTTTGTCTGCGGGCCGTGCCATGGTGCGGTCCATGGACACACACGCACCCCACACACCCGATCCCGACGGCGTAGGCCGACGCATCCACGAGGCTCGATGCAAAGCGGGCCTCTCCATCTCGCAGCTCGCTGGCCGGTGTGACTGCGCACCCCAAACGCTCCGAGACTACGAGGCTGGCAACGGGCTACCGTCGAGCACCATCCTGGCGCGCATGTCGCTGGCGCTGGGGGTGACCACGGACCACATCCTGCTGGGCACGCCTGCGAAGAAGCGGGGTGCGTCGTGAGGCTCGACCAACTGGAACCGGGGATGACCCTCTACGACGTGCACAGCGAGCGCGCGGGGAACACGACCATGCGCGTCGAGGGGTGCTGGGAGGTGCGGGTCGTGTCCGTGCATCTGGACGCCTCACCGCCGTACGCCATGCTCGCGTGGAACGTCGTCAACCCGGCGCGCAAATACTTCACGGTCCCGAAGGGGTGGAAGTTCTGGCCGAAGGAGTGGATCCGAGGGTCGATCTTCGAAGGTGGGCGGTCGTGTGCCATCTGCCACGGCAAGGAGAGCGCCGGGCATGGCGCCACATGTCGCCATCCGCGCGCCATCCGCGCTCGTGAGAAGGCCGCCAAGGCTGCCATGCGGGGTGCGTCGTGAGGCCCGACGTCGCATCCCTACTCATCACGCTCTCCGTGCTCTCATGGGGCGCGTACGAGGCTGCTGCTGACCCCGTAGACGCCCGCGCTATCGTGCGGCAGACACGTTCCCCCGAGCCCGACACAGAGGCCGCGCGCCGTCGCGTGGCCCGCTCTGAGCCCGCCCTCGTGCTGGCCTGGACGGCATGGGGCGAGGCCGGCGCGCTGGTGTCCGCTGGCGAGGTCGCCGCCATCCATGAGGTGCTCACGACCCGGATGCGTGGCACCTACCAGCGCACGGCATGGCAATACTCGGCGGCGCTGCGTCACCCGCGCCATGAGGGCACGCTCGCGATGGGCCGCGCGCCTCTCACGGGCGGCTGGCCGGCGCTCCACCGGCAGCACTGGCCCCGCGTGCTGGCTGCGGCTGACGAGGCCGTAGCGGGCCGGCTGACACATGGGTGCGACGGTCGCGCGCTCCAGCACTTCGGCGGGCCGCACGTCGACCGCGCGAGCATCGCCAGGATGCTGCGGGACGGGATGCGCGAGGCGACGTGCCCTGGCTATGCCAACAGCTTTCTCGTGCGAGGTGAGCCATGAGCGTCACCCCCGGCCACATCCTCGCCGAGGATCACACGTCCATCGGGCTCACGCTCACGGAGATCGCTGTCATCGTCGCCGAGTGGGACGCTGGTCCGCCAGCGCGCCATGTCTACCGCAAGCCCATCGTGCTACCCAGCGAGCAAGGCTCAGACCTCGACCCGCTAGAGATCAACTGGCGTGTGTACCACGCGGTTGGCCCTGGTCTCCTGCTGGAGCGCGGTTACGTCCGATTCTTCCTCTGCGAGCAGGGGGACATCGCCGAGATGCGCCAGGTACTCGCGGGTCAGGTGGCGCCGTGACGACCACACTCTCGCCCTCCGATCAGGTCTGCGACGTCTGCGGGAAGCCTCAGCGCTGCCTGCTGGTAGCCGTCTCGGATGACCCCAGCGACCTCTCCCGCTCGGCTCTCACGCTGCGCACGGTGACGACTGCTGTCTGTCCCCCGTGCATCAACGCCGCCATGACTCCCCGCCACTTCGGGCGGTCTCGCTGGGATGTGCCGGAGGGTGGAGCGTGACCACCGTCCTAGAAGCCTACCCCGACCGCGCTGCTCTGGAGGCCATGCGCATCAAGGACCTGCGGGAGTACGTGGCCGACTGCGCCCGTGACCACGGCGCCCAGTGCGTCATGGTGGGCCAGTGCCACACGTCATCGGCGTGGTTGCGCTTTCGCATGGCGCTTGACGTGCTGAGTAAGCGGGGTGGGGCGTGAGCGCGCACCAAGACGTTCTCCATTGGAGCAACCTCCACCTACTCGCTGCCGTACGCGACAACTTCGCGCACGCGGTCGTGACCGATCCGCCCTACGGTCTCGGCTTCATGGGCAAGGACTGGGACGCGGCGCTCCCGGACCCGCGGACGTGGTCCGAGTGCCTCCGGGTCCTGCGCCCGGGCGGGCACCTCGTCGCCTTCGGCGCGCCCCGGCTGGTCCACCGGCTGACGTGCCAGATCGAGGACGCGGGCTTCGAGGTCCGGGATCAGCTCCTGTGGGTGTTCGGGAGTGGCTTCCCGAAGTCCCTGGACGTGAGCAAGGCGATCGACGCGGCGGCCGGTGCGGTGCGGGAGGTGGTGGGGTTCGATGCGTCCGCCATCGCGCGCCAAAACAAGCAGCCCACGAACGACACGCAGTGCGCCAAGAGCAACCCGCAAAGCGTGGGCGTCATCACCGCCCCCGCCACCCCCGACGCCGCAAAGTGGTCCGGCTGGGGCACCGCGCTGAAGCCCGCGTACGAGCCGATCGTCCTCGCCCGGAAGCCCCTCGACGGCACGGTCGCGCAGACCGTCCAGCGGTGGGGCACCGGCGCGATCAACATCGACGGGTGTCGGGTGGGTACCGAAGGCGGCGGGACGAACTGCTCGAACCGCGACGAGAACGGCAAGTGCAGAGGACACGCCATTGCGGGACAGTCGACGAGTGGCGAGACGTTCCACGGCCCGGCGCCGACCAGCCCCGCCGGCCGCTGGCCCGCGAACCTGATCCTGGACGAGGGTGCGGGCGCCTTGTTGGATCAGCAGAGCGGCACCCGACGCAGCGCGGGCGACTACCCCAGCGACGCCGAGCGCGGTAGCGACAACGCGACGAGCTTCGGCGGGCCCTACGCCGACTCCGGCGGAGCGTCCCGGTTCTTCTACTGCCCGAAGGCGTCCCGGTCCGAGCGCGAAGCCGGGCTGAGGCACCTTCCGCCTCGGACGGTCGACCCGTCCCGCGCCGAGGGCACGCCCGGCCGGGAGTCCCCCCGGACCGGCGCCGGGCGCTCCGGGGAACCCCGCCGGAACCACCACGCCACGGTCAAGCCCGTCGAGCTGATGCGCTGGCTCGTCCGCCTGGTCTGCCCGCCCGGCGGGATCGTGCTCGAGCCATTCGCTGGCAGCGGTACCACCTTGGTGGCTTGCGCGCTTGAGGGCGTCGACTGCCTCGGGATGGAGCTTGACGCCGACTACGTCGAGATCGCACGCGCTCGGGTGGAGCATGCCCGAGTCCAGCGCACCGAAGAACTAGCCGCCACCGCCGCGGCATCCGCGCAGATCGACATGTTCGCAGGGTTGGACCTGGGAGGCACGCCATGAACCACGACGAGTGGTACCTAGACCAGCCCATCCGCC
>ERZ650311.1750-NODE-1750-length-10243-cov-3.363565_pt1 | contig 10243 bp, 9 predicted proteins | sample MGYA00376247_ERZ650311 | MGnify/ENA primary metagenome ERZ650311 (study PRJEB26733, sample SAMN07839324) | wastewater metagenome | biome: small river; feature: stream; material: water | place: USA: North Carolina | collected 2016-07-28 ... | reverse complement strand
CATTGTGATCGCAAGAAGTGCAGGGCGATTTAGAAACCAGCGAAAGAGTCGGTCGAACCAATTGTTGTCGCGCGGGTCGCCGTGAGTCTCGAGTCGCCAGGCACCTTCGAGCAAGTTGCGGTTCTCAACGTTGCGTTCGAACGGCAAAGTTGCAAACGGGATGATGGCCAAGAAAACACCGAGCACAATGCGACCCCAGCGCCAACGCTGGTTCACCCCAACGAGCGATGCGATCACCGCGTAGCCCAAGAACATTGCGCCGTGAATGCCACCGATGGTCGTGAGCAGTGCCTGCGGCAAACCGAGAAGTGCCCGAAACGCCAAGCCACCGAGCAGCAGACTCCAGGTGAGTGCCTCGCCGAAGGCGAAGGCAAGAAAGGCTTTGCGCGGGCTCGAAAAGATTCCCCCGGTGGTTTTCGTAGTCATAATTAGAGTCTATGAGCGAGCGCATCCGTGTTGCCTTTCTGAGCTTCTATATCGAAGCCTGGGATGCGCTAGCCGATATCTACCGCAAAATGCTGGCCGACCCGCGCTTCGAACCGATTGTCGTGAGCATTCCGCGCCGCCTGACCGGCGAGACCGACTATTCGGGCGAAGAGCGCGTGAGCGAGTTTTATGACGCCCAGGGCATCGAGCACCTGCGTTTCGACTTCGCCGATTCGACCGACGGCACCGCCAAGTTGCGCGAGCTGGCGCCCGACTACGTGTTTCTGAACTACCCGTGGCAGCGCAACTACCAGCCGGGCTACCGAGCCGAGGTGCTCAGCGAGTTCACCAAGGTCTGCCAGGTTCCCTACTATTCGTTCGCGCTGGTCAACGAGCCTGGCGACGACGGGGTTGCGCCTTACCTCTATACCCAACGCTCGCACCAACTTTCGTCGCTGATTTTCACACAGGATGCCGCCGTGGTCGATGCGTTTGCCAAGACTTCGCGCGGCAACAAGCACGTGCACCTAACCGGTTCGCCAAAGATTGACTCTTTAGTTGCCAATAGTGTTGGCGCAAAGCGCGATCGCTACACGATGGTCTGGGCACCGCATCACAGTTATTCACCACACTGGTTGAATTTCGGCACCTTTGCGCAGATGCACAAAGAAATGTTGCATTTCGCAGAGACCCACCAAGACATCGACATCGTCATGCGACCGCACCCGTTTATGTTTGGCACTCTCGTCGAACGCGAAGTTGTGAACAAAGCCGAACTCGACGATTGGCTTTTCGCATTCAATGCTTTGCCAAACACGTCAATTGAAACCGGTGGCGATTTCGGCCACCTCTTCAAATCTTGCGACCTCTTGCTCACCGATGGCATTTCATTCATCGGCGAATATCCGTTGATTGCAAACAAGCCAGCTGTGTTTCTAGAAAACAAAGATCACTGGGCATTCTCACCGATTGGCGAAATTGCCGTCAAGGCAAACTGGCGAATCGATTCTTTTGCGCAATTCGTCGAGCGCTTCGACGACATCCGTGAAAATCACCTCGGCGACTATTCAGAGGCAATCGAGAAGTTGCGCCACTCGGCTAGCCCTTATCCGGGTGAAGCCGCAGAGCGAATTATCGAAATTGTTGCGAGCGACCACGCGGCTCAGAGCCCATTGGTTGACAAGTCACAGATCACAGAGCTGGCCTGGGAATTCGGGCCAGACAAAGAGCCGCTAGTCGACTAGTTCGGCAACCTCTGTTTTGTTGGCCTTGAATACGGCCGGCGCAAGCACCGTGATGATTACTAGGCAAACCACGCCGGCAAAACCTAAGACCATGCGAATTCCGAAGGCTCCAATCAAAATGCCCGCGATGCCCATGCCAAGCACCGACGCGGTTGAGAACAAGGCGCCAACCGAGGCCATGACTCGTCCGCGAGTTGCCTCTTCGGTGCGGTTCATGATGAGTGAAACGCCATAGGCATTTAGGGCGGCGTTGAACACACCGGCGATAAACCAAGCCACAGCGACAACGGCCCAATGCCAGGCGAAGGCCAAGCCCAGGGTAATTGCAGAGAGCACAAGCAGGGCCAAGACCACGATTGGTGCGTGGCGCTTTTCAGGCACCTTCATCACGGATGTCGCTACCGCACCCAAGACCGAACCGAGTGCAAAGGTTGCCGAGACAATTCCATAGGTGAATGCATCTGCGTGAAGAATGTTCATCACCAAGAAGACTTCGCCGATGTTGATCACACTGACGGCGAGAATGATCATCGCAATCAAAATCACGAGTGCGCGAACAAGCGGATTAGTCATGATGGTTTTCAAACCGTCGAGCGCGCGCATCTTTTCACCTTCTTCGTGCGGCTGCGGTTTGCGATTGATTCGCAAAGCAACAATCGCAGCGGCAAGAATCAGAAACGAAATTGCATCGATGCGAAATGGCCACGCATAAGAGTTCGTGCTAGAAACCAAGAAACCAGCGACACCCGGGCCGAGCATTGCGCCGAGTGAAGAACCGGTTTGCATCAAGCCGTTCACACGCGGCAAATCTTCTGGTGTTGCATAAACCGGAAGAGTCGCATTGAACGCTGCACCCACCGGTGTTCCGCAGGTGGCTGTGATTGCTAAGAACACAAGCGCCCAAACAAAACCAAGGTCTAGCGAAATCATGAAAGTGCTCAGACCCATGACGGTTAGCAAAATCGGAATCAACTTGCCAGAGCTAAAGCGGTCGGCAAGCACGCCACCATATGGAGCAGCGAGAATTGTTGGCAAGATCATGGCGAGCATGATTGCCGAAACACCGTTTGGTCCGAATTCATCTTTGTAACGCAGCACGACAGTGAAGGTCGTGAGGGTGCTGCCCATCCAAGAAATGGCGCCAGCGGCGGCAAGCAGACGAAGTTTGGTCCAGTTAGTTTGCATTCTGCAAGCCTAAAACGGGCAAAACGAAAAGCCCCTCGAATCGAGAGGCTTTCGTTTATAGCTTTGGGTTACTTAGAACCGCACTGGCAGCCAGCGCCGCACGTGCAGTCTTCGCCCATCGAGCAATTAGGGTTGTCGCACATATTCAACACCTCCTATACATTCACTATCTCACTTAATGCGCCAATTTGTGCCAGAGAATTGCCTTATGAAATCAGCACTTCTCGTAGTCGACGTTCAGCGCAACATGGTTGAGGGGCCTTGGTCGGTTCCTCAGTCTGAAGCCTTTCTAGCCAAATTTGAGGCCCGCATTTCAAAGGCACGACAGGATGGCTGGCCGGTGATCTTCGTGCAGAACGATGGCCCAGAGGGTGATGTCGATGAGCCTGGCAGTGAAGGGTGGCAGCTTTGGTTCACACCAGAGGCTGGCGAGCGCGTGGTGCGCAAGTCCACCCAGAACGTTTTCGAGTCGAACCCAAGCTTGGCTGCAGAGTTGGCTGCCGATGGAATCGAGGCCGTCGAACTGATTGGCATGCAATCTGAATATTGCGTTCAGGCAAGTGCTCGCGGAGCAAAGGCTGAAGGCTTCAAGGTTTCGATTCAGCCAGACCTGCACGCAACTTTTCACGATGGAACTCCGGCAACTAACTTGCCTGGTGCAACATATGAAGTTTCGGCAACCGAACTAGCCGCGAAAGTGCACGCTGGCCTCGTCGAAGACGGCACCCTCGACTAGCGAGGGCGAAGCGTGACGTTTGGCAGTTCTGGTGCGCCTATCCAACCGCCGATGTTGTCTTCGAAATCGCCGAAGCGATCGTCGCGAGCATTCCACTCGGCGCGCGCTTCAACTATCTCTGCGTGAGTGCGAGCGATGAAGTTCCACCACATGACGATTGGTTCACTAAACGGTTCACCACCGAGCAGCAGCACGATTAGTTCCTCGCCCTCGGCTGCATCGATTTTTGCAGTCGACTGACCAACCTCAAGAATTTGCATCTGGCTCTTGCCGATAACTTCACCGGCAATCGCGGCAGACGATTGCACCACCAAAAACGCGTGCTCGAACGCAGGGTTGAGTTCAACCTCAACCGAACCTCCGGCAGCAACACGAAGTTCTGCCGCGACCAACTTCGAAAAGACCCGCGCGGGCGAAGTGGCACCCATGAAGTCGCCAATCAGCACGCGCGCACTTAGCGAACCGTTCTGCACGAGCGGCAGTGCATCCAAGTGTTGAAAGCTCGAGGCATTGTGTCGGGCTGAGTCTGGCAAGGCCAGCCACAACTGAACAGCGTGCAACTGCCCCTCTTGCTTGGTCGATAGCTCGCTGTGAGCGATGCCGTGACCTGCGGTCATGATGTTGAGTTGACCAGGCTTGATGAGCTGCACCGAACCAACGCTGTCGCGGTGCTCGACCTCACCATCGAGCAACCAGGTGACGGTTTGCAAACCCATGTGCGGGTGCTTGGCGACGACCATCGAATCGGTTTGATCGCTAGGCCCGAAGTGATCGACGAAACACCAGGCCGAGACGGTCTTTCGTTTGGCATTCGGCAGCGTGCGCATCACGTCGACTCCGGTGCGTGTGCTGACCTTCACAGGTCTTGGGTCAAGAATCATCGATGCTCGCTGCTAGTTGAAATGTGGCGTTTAGACTCACCTTATGTCTAAAACTGCGGGTCGAGGTTGGTTATTCCTCTATCTCGCACTCGGCCTAATCTGGGGCTCGAGCTTCTTTCTGGTTCACGAAGTGCTGCACGCGTTTCCCGCAATCGGCATGGCCTTTTGGCGCTGTCTGCTTGGATCGCTCACTATGTTGATCATCGTGCTGGCTAGCCGCACTCGCGCAAATTTGAATCTCAAAACCGTGATGCTGATCGGTGCAGGCGGCATGTTTATGAACGGCATTCCATGGATGCTCTTCGGCTACGCACAGTCGCACGTAACCTCTATTTTGGCCAGCATCATCAACGGAGCAACTCCGATCATGACTCTGCTCGCGCTAATGACCATTTTTCGCAGTGAGAAAACTAAGCCCCACGTGATCGTAGGAATTCTGATTGGTGCCGTTGGTCTCATGATTGCGCTGGCCGCCTGGCAGGGCTTCGGCGAAAATGACCCGCTTTCAATTTTGGCTCTTGTCGGCGCAATTGCTTGCTACGGCATCGGCGGCCCTTACATTCGTCGCTTCGTCACCCCGCTCGGCGTGCCAAACACCGTGACCTCTTTCGTGCAACTCGGAATTTCGGCACTGTTCGTGCTTCCGTTCTACGTTTTCACCGGACCTCTGTTTGTCGGCGAGGTCACCCCGTCAATCGCCTGGGCCATGTTTGCCCTGGGCGCCGTCGGCAGCGGAATCGCATACGTGTTCTATTACCGCGTGATCGCAGACGCCGGAAGCGCGATTGCCAACACCGTTACCTACATAACCCCGCTGGTCGCCGTGTTCTTGGGCGTGCTCGTGCTCGGCGAAACCCTCTATTGGTATGAGCCGGTTGGCGCGCTCGTTGTGATTCTGGGTGCCGCAATTTCTCAGGGATACCTGACTCGCAAGCCGAAAGCCTCATAGTGGCGCGCTTTCTGCCCACCTGGCTCACCGGCCGCTTCGGCAAAGTCGACTTGCTGCTTTTGGCGACCGCAATCGTGTGGGGCGCTAGCTACCTAAACGCAAAAGACCTCACCCAGCACGCATCGATCAACGCGATGCTCGCGTTCAGATTCACCAGCGCTGCGGTGATCATGGCAATAATCGCCGTCGTGAGAGGCAACAAGTTTTCAAAACACGACTGGATGCTCGGTGCGCTATATGGAGTCGCCGTCGGCACCATCATGCAAATTGAAACCAATGGAATCAAAATCACTTCGGCGACAAACGCCGGTCTGATTATTTCTTTGACCATCATCTTTACGCCGATTCTCGAGAGCATCTGGTCACGTTCGTGGTTGCCAAGAATGTTTTTCGTTGCAGCCGTCGGCGCGATTGTTGGTGTTGCCCTTTTGGTTAGCGGCAACGGATTTAAGCAACCGAACATCGGTGATGCGCTGATGCTCGGTGCGGCGGTGTTGCGCGCAATCACGACAACTGCTCAAGGCAAGCTAGCCGAAGGTCGAACCATCAGCAGTTTCAATGTGACCGTTGTTCAGCTCGCGGTTTGTGGCTTGAGCTATTTGGCTCTCGACTTCGGTGGCGTGGTCAGCCTGGTTCACGACTTCGGTGCACAGCAGTGGTTCGAAATGTCATTCTTGGTTTTGCTGTGCACGGTTTTTGGGTTCGTTGCCTTGCAATATGGAATCTTGCGCACCTCGGCAACCCGTGCGAGCTTGCTGCTCAGCACCGAACCGATCTTTGCCGTGCTAACCGCGGCGGTTTTTGGCGGCGAGAGTTTGTTTATCGTTGGCGTGATTGGTGCCGCGATGATCATCGGCAGCTCTTATTGGGGTTTGGCCATCGAGGCCAAACATCGCCTAGCGCTTAACGTCGACGGGCAACCGAAGGGCGCCTGAGGCACGCTTCGGCACAACCGGGCTGTGTGGCTGAATCGGCTCTGTAACACGGAACTTGGCGCCAAGCTTTGGTCGCAAATCGCGCTCGCCCTTGTTCGGCCAGTGAGCAGCCGCCCACTCTGCCTGAGCAGTAATCGAGAGAGACGGGTTCACGCCGGGGTTGGCCGAAAGGGTCGAGCCATCAAAGATGTGCAAGCCTGGTTGACCGAACGCGCGAAGGTAGCCGTCGACCACTCCCTCGTTTGCATTCGCGCCAATCACGCAACCACCCAAGAAGTGTGCAGTCATCGGAATTCCGAACGGCTCGGTGGTGACGGCACCTGGTGTTCCGTTCATGTCTTTCGCAAGTTCACGCGCAAAGGTGTGCCCGGCCTCAACCCACGCCGGGTTGGTCTCGCCGTATCCCTGTTTTGAAGTCAGCCTGGTTCTGCCAAGAAGTGTGCGTTTCGCAAAAGTGGTTAGCGAATTGTCGCGCGACTGCATCACGAGCAAAATCAGCGTGCGCTGTGGCCACTTGCGCAGGTTATAGAACTTCGGCAGGCGATGCAGGTTGCGCAGAGTTGCGCCGAGCAGACGAAGCGGTGTTGGCGCCTGGCCACGTTTGCCAGAAGCCATGATCGACTCCATGATTCCCATGAAGCCGCTGCCGTGCCCATAGCGAACCGGTTCGATGTGAGTGTGTTCATCAGGAAACACACTCGAGGTAATCGCGCTGCCCTCGCTGTAGTCGAGTCGATCATCGCGCGCGACCACTCCGAGAAGTGATTCGCTGTTAGTTCGACTTAGGTGGCCCAGTTGCGCACTAACGCCGGCGAGGTGCCCCATTGCGCGAACCTTTTGCAACAACTTTGCGGTGCCGAGTGCACCGGCAGCAACAATCACCTGATCTGCGGTAATTACCTTCGGCTTGATGATTCCGGTCGATGAACTGTGACGGGTCGAGATTTCATAACCGGTTGAAATTTCACAAATGTCAGTCACGGTGGTGTCGGCAATCACCTGAGCACCGGCTGCCTCTGCTAGATAAAGGTAGTTCTTAACCAGGGTGTTCTTGGCGCCGTGACGGCATCCGGTCATGCATTCACCGCAGTTGATGCAGCTGGTGCGAGCAGGACCCTTGCCGCCAAAATAGGGGTCTTCAGCCTCGGTGCCAGCGGCGAGCCCGCGCTTCGCACCGAAGAAAATGCCAACCGGGGTGAGCTTGAAGGTGTCGCCAAAGCCGAGTCGGTCGGCCACCTTTTTCACGGCGCGATCGCTGTTGCTCTCGAACGGGTTGGTCTCGACACCGAGCATGCGCTCGGCCTGGTTGTAATAAGGCGCTAGCAGTTGTTGCCAGTCTGCGAGCTTCGCCCAAGAACCGGTGGTGAAGAAACTCTGCGGTGGTCGATAGAGCGTGTTCGCATAGACCAGCGAACCGCCACCGACTCCGGCACCCGACATGACCATCACGTTGCGAAGCAAATCGATGCGCTGAATGCCGCGCAGGCCCAAACGAGGAAAGAACAAAAACTTCTTTAGGTTGAAGCTGGTCTTGGCGAAATCTTCATCGCGAAAACGCGAACCGGCTTCAATGACTAAAACGCGATAACCCTTTTCGGTTAGTCGCAACGCAGCAACCGAACCTCCGAAACCGGAGCCAATGATTGCTACGTCGAAGTCAGACATGCGCGCCTATGGTTGACGCAACGGTGAGGCCGGCAGGCGCTCCTGTTGCTTCCACTCGATGTTGTAACCGACCGATGATGACATCAAATCTAAGAACGGCTTTGCGTCGAAGTTTTCAGGGCCAAGCACTCCGGCTCCGCGCCAGATTCCTTCGGCCATCAACTCGAGAGCAATCAGCGGGTTGAAAGCTGTCTGCCAAACCACACACTGCGATTCGAAATTTGCCATGGTCCACTCGTTTGAAACCGCGTGATATAGGTAGGTCGCACGCTCGCGGCCATCCTTGTCTTTGCCGAGCACGAGAGTTCCGGCGCAAGTCGTTCCGGTCATGTGCGGGCCGATGCCAGCAGGGTTAGGCAGCACGGCGGCAACCATGTCGCGAGGGGCAACATCAACCGGGCCTTGCGCACTGCGCACTCGGGTTGGCTTGGTGCGGTCGAGGCCGAGCATGTGCAGGGTCTTCAGCACACCAATGAACTCGGCACCAAGACCATATTTGAAGCTAAAGCGATCAGCACGGATGCTTCGGGGCAGCATGGCCACCTCTTCGTGCTCAACGTTTACGCACTCGACAGCCCCGATGCCCTCAGGAAAGTCGAATATCTCAGGCTCGCTGAACGGCTGAGTCGTGTGATATCCCTTGTCGCGCGACCAGAGCAGTGGCGGGTTCAAGCACTCTTCGATGGTCGTCCAGATTGAGAACGACGGCGCGAAAATTTCTTCGCCCGCCTCGTTGCGAACCACCAGGTTGCTGCCATCCTTGACAGAAATTTCGGTGATCTCGCTGAACAGATAGTCGGCGGCATAGCGCGCGAAGACGTTCGAGAGGCCTGGCTCAACGCCGATGCCGCAGAGAGCTAGGCGACCGCTGCGCTCCCACTGATCATGCACTGCATATTGCGCATCGCCAAGTTTGATGCCAGGAAGGTGAAACGGGTCATCTTCGTTAACCTCAGAGAGGCTCATTGCCATGTCGAGATAGTTGACGCCGGCGGTGAATGCCGCCGAGAAGATTGTGTTGACGAACTTAGGCTCGACGGCGTTCAAGATGTGAGTTATGTTGTGCGCCTTGGCAACCTCAACAATTTGCGCGGCGTTCGAAGCATCGATCTTGGCAGCAGTGAATTGCGATGCCTTGCCTTCGCCGTGACGGTTGCGAACCCACTCAATGGTTTGTTCTGCGCGATTGAAATCAAAATCGGCTACAACGATGTGTTCATAAAAGTGTCTGGTGGCTGCAATCTTCACGATTGCGTCGCCGACGCCGCCAGCACCGATGAGCAAAATCCTCATGGATTCTCTAACTACTCTGTTTACTCCGTGGGGCAAATCGGGAGCTTTATGCCAGCCTACCCGCGACCGCGCATCTGCGGTTTTAGCGAACGGTTAGGTCAGCGCTCGGGTCAATGACCCAATCAATGACGCCCTGCCAGTGACCCCAACCGTCGGCAAGAGACAGGTGCCTTGCACCTTCGATGATGATTGGCTCGATGCCAAGCGGCTTGCCGAAGGTGTCGAGCACTCCCCTTGGCAGCCACTGGTCTCTGTCACTTGCCACGATGGTCACCGAGCCGGCGAATCGGGCTAGATTGCCCGTCAGCTCTGGGCTGCCGAGTTCTAGGCGGTCGATTGCGAGGTCTGGCAGCAGAGTCGGGTCTGCCGGCGCAACCAACAAGACTCGGTCGAAACCGGTTGGCAGCGAGCCCTGGCTAACCGCCCATAAGAAGTTCAAACTGCCGAGCGAATGCCCCACAAAAATGAGTTCACCGAGTTCGTCGCCCGCCTCGACCAGCAACTCTGTCTCGGCAATTAGCAGCGCCTGCCACTCTTCGAGAGTTGGCGATTCAGGGTTCGGATATTGCGCATAAGAAACTAGGTGCCCTTGCTTGCGAAGCGCATTCGCTAGGTGGTGCTGCCAGTGATCGGCCGCGCGGCGATTCGCTAATCCGTGATTGATCAGAACTCTCGCCATGAATCTATTTTCGCTCGTTACTTCTTCTTGCCACGGATGCGGCGCAATACTAGGTAACCAATTCCTAGACCGGCAACCACGACAATGCCTGCAATGCGAACAAATAGATTTGCTTCGTTATCGACCGCAGGCGCAGGCATGATCGGCAATACCTCGTTTTCAAAACAATTTGTGTCTGCTGGATCGGTGTCTTTTGCATTGACCTTGCCATCGCCATCAATATCTGCGTCAAGTCCGTTTACGGTTCCGT